>Ga0181537_10002831_pt1 | contig 15096 bp, 12 predicted proteins | sample PEATcosm2014_Bin_39_FD_119765 | JGI IMG/M metagenome (GOLD analysis project Ga0181537, IMG submission 119765) | Peatland microbial communities from MTU Mesocosm Facility, Houghton, MI, USA - PEATcosm2014_Bin23_10_metaG | ecosystem: Environmental > Terrestrial > Soil > Wetlands > Peat | place... | reverse complement strand
TGCCGAAGATCATGGAACCTCGGCTGGTAGCGAGCATTGTCGAATCGCAGCACGCCCGCCTCTTTGCGGAGCCAGTTAAACTGATGGTCAGCATGATCGTTGCTGATCATCATGCCGATTTTGGTGGTGAGGAGAGTCGGCGGGCGTTCGTAGCCGAAGCGCGGCCGGTGCCTCATTCGGTAGAGCCTCAATATGCTGGCAATATCACTTCCAATCGGAACCTGCCGCGATTTTCCGAACTTCGTTTCTCGAATCGTCAGCACGCAATTCCTGAAATCCGCGTCTTCATGCTTCAGGCGAGTCGCTTCCCCCAGGCGCAGGCCGGTTCCGTAGAGGACAATGATCAGCGTGCGCATGGTATCCGGCGAAAGGGGACTCGCGGCCGTGTAATACGAGTCAGGCACACCCAACAACCGACGGATATCCTCGGTCGAATAAATGTAGGGAACGAAGCGCGGCGGGCGATCCGGCAACGACGTGGGAAGGATTCGGTGCCGCATATAACCGCGGTCAGAGGCGAAACGAAAAAAGCGGCTGAGGGCCCAGTAGCGATGGAACCAGCCGTTCGTGACTGGGCCGCCTGTGACCGGCAGGAATGCGGCGCCATGCTGGCTGGTGAGCGCCTCCAGTTCTATATCTCCTGTCTTTCGGAGAAAGGACTTGAGGACGTTCGCGGGGCCGCTATACAGGTTGCCAAGAGCCCGTTTGTATTGGATGAACTCCTCGATGGCGGAGGCGAGCTTCATTGGACGCCTCCTAACCGGAAGTTCGAGACCTCCCGAAGTGAGCGCAAGCGTTCTTTGGCCCAGTTCGCGGTGATCGGCTGCCTTTGTGTCCGCAGGCACCCCGCCAAACTCGATATCTCCACGCCGGCAACCTGTCTCAACTTCTTGCGCTCGACTTTCGCGTAGATTTGCGTAGATTGTGGTGAGCGATGGCCGAGCTGATCGCCGATCTCCTTGAGCGAGAATCCTGCGTCCAGAAGATGCGTGGCACAGGCATGGCGCAACGAATGCGGGCCGTAATGCGGTAGCCGCCAGCCCAGCGCTCGAATGCGAAGACCAATGGAGGTCGACGCATTACGATTTATCATCGGTCGAGGGGGTTTGGGCAGCGTCAGGAAAAGGGACCGTGCAGCGCAGTTTGGCCGGACGCTTCGCAGGTACTTCAGGATGGCATTTCCCACCTCCGCGGTCAGCGGAAAATCCTGAACTTGCTTGTTCTTCGAACGGCGTATCCGGATCTTCTCATTGACCCAGTCCACGTCCTCCAATTTAAGAGCGCAAACCTCGCCAATGCGCAGACCGTAGACAGCCAGAAGCAGGATGATCGCACGATCTCGGACGTGACTCGGTCGCTCTGTGTTCAGGCTTGCGATCAGCTCGCGAACCTGTTCCCAGCTCGGACCTTGCGGGAGTCCAGCCAGCGAGTAGATGGTTGGATTCTCTATGGTTTCTGCCAATCCTGCCATGCACCATTTGTTCTGGCCTGCGAAGCGAAAGAAGGCTTTCAGCGACTGACCATAGACTTTGATTGTGCACTTCTTCCAGCCCCGCGCCTTGTGCTGCACGAAGTACGCGGCGACAGTCTCAGGAGAAACGCCTCTCAGAGATGACCCTTGTTCCGTGAGCCATTCAAAGAAGTACTCCAATGCTGACTTGCGCGTGGAGATTGTTTGCTCTGAATATCCTCTTACATCCCGCAGTTCCGCAAGGAAGCTGTCGAGTTGCGGCCTGACCTGGGGATTGCGGACCGGATCACGCCACTTCCCAAGAAAGCAAAGCCACCGCTTGGCCCAATAGATGAACCTCCCCGTCGCCAACTCCCAGGTCTTAGGCGTGGAAGTTGGAGCACACACCTTGGCGGCCCAGCTTTTGGCCGCTCGTACGATCTGCTCTTCGGTCACCTCTCCCGGACGCCGAACATTCACGTGCTCAGCAGCTCCTAGAAGAAGCCTGTTGACAGTCCGTAGGACTCGTAGGTTATAGCCCTTTTCGTTTAGGTCAGAAAGATAGGCGCGCCGCTCTTCGGCAAAACGTCCCATCTTGTAAATCCAGACACAATTACTGCGTTTCGATAGCTGTTCGAACACTTGGCTGACTCCTTAGAGTGAATTTGAAACCAGCCAAGTATGCAGGTTATGTGGGCATCAATACGCAAAGAGGTCCGAAGGAAAGGCATTTCATGGAGCATGAGAACATAACTGACATCGCCACATATCTCCGCTTATGTGGTCGACCACATAATCCAAGGTAGTCATACAACGTGGTCATTTCCATGGCTGATCTCGCTCTGTGGTGAGAGTTGGCGTGGGGCTGCTGCCCTGCCTGTCGTGCGGTTTCGAATCGTCGGTTTGTGGGGTTATGTCTAAATGGATTGGATTGTTTGCGGCAATGGTGGAAAGCGCCAACAGGGCATGGAGACGAACCGATTGAATGAGTTCACTCGGTGTTTGCCAGAAAAGCCCCCTCAGGACCGGGCTTGACTTCTCTAGCTATCTCGGCCATGATTCTTACCACGGCCACGGTAATTATCACGGCCACGGGAACCACTATGGCTTCACGAATTTCCAAGGCGAACCCTGAAAGTGGGCGAGAGGCCGATGACCTCGTCGCCAACCTCTTCCGCCAGCACGGCTGGCGGGTGAAGAAGGAGCATTCACTTGCTGACAAACGAGTGGATCTCGTTGTTTCCCGCGGCGGCGAGCGCTACATCGTCGAATGCAAAGTCGCTTCCGAAGGCCGTCCGGATCGTCTCGTCCCCTTGCTCTCGCAGGCCATCCTGCAGGCCCGAGTCTATGCCCAAGGATTGAGCGAGCCAGCGGCGCCGCTGGCGGTAGTTGCAGCCCCTGCAATCTCGCCGAGTGCTGCCAACAGCCTAAAGGGCTTCCTCGCCCAGTTCGCACCGGATGCCGCCATCGGCATCCTTGATCGCGAAGGCTTCCGGTATTTCGTCGGGCACGGCCTGGAAGAACTCAATGCCGCTCCTCCCCGCAGAGCGCACCGGCAGAAGCTCCCGCCGCCCGAATCGGCGTACCTATTTTCCGATCTGAGCCAGTGGATGCTGAAGGTGCTGCTCGCGCCGCTGATTCCCGAGAATCTTCTACGAGCGCCCCGGGGAGAATACCGCAACGCTTCGGAGCTAGCGGCCGCGGCCGAGGTCTCGGTCATGAGTGCCTTCCGATTCGTGCGCCAGTTGCGGCAGGAGGGATTCCTCGACAGTGACGAGGAACCGCTGCGCTTGGTGCGCCGCTCTGAACTACTGCGCCGCTGGCAGGCCGCTCACGTGCGCGGTGCACCTGAGATTCCCCTGCGCTGGATCATTCCGGGCAAGAGCGAGCGCCAGTTGCCGGCGGCGCTTCAAACCTACGGGATCCAGCCCAATGTAAAGCGCGACCAGGCTCCACGGGCATGTCTCGGCCTCTTTGCCGCAGCCGAGTCCCTCGGATTCGGATTCGTGCATGGAGTTCCACCATACTTTTATCTCGAAAGCCTCGACCGCGACGTTCTCAAACGCATGGGGCTGTCTCCTGAAGGCGCCGAGCTCCGGCCCGACGTCTATGTCCGAGTGCCTGCTTTCCGGGAGTCGGTCTTCCGTGCAGCAGTCGTTCGCGACGGTGTGCCTGTCGCCGACATCTTGCAGGTCTGGCTCGATGTCGCCTCGCATCCCGCCCGCGGCGAAGCACAGGCCGAAGAGATCCGCCGCCGCGTGCTTGCGCCGATCTTCGAGGAGAAACAGTAATGCCGGGCTCAATCGATGTCGAATATTTCGCTCGCTTGGTCGACGCTCTCGAGCCTTGGCTCGGACATGTCGTCATCATCGGCGGCTGGGCACACCGCCTATATCGCCTGCATCCTCTGGCGCAGATGCTCGACTACGAGCCTCTGGGAACCTTCGACACCGATGTAGCCGTTCCGCTCAACCTCCCCGCAACCGGCGAGCAAATTCACGAGCGGCTGCTCGGAAGGCACTTTCACGAAGAGCTGCTGGGCGAAACGCGACCACCGGCCGCGCACTACCGCGTCCAGAGCGGGGACACCAGCTTCTACGCGGAGTTTCTGACGTCGCTTGATGGCGGCGAAGTTAAGCGCGGGGGCAGACGCGACGTGACGGCACGCGTCTCCGGCGTCTCCGTCCAGAAGTTGCGTCATCTCGAACTGATGTTTCAAAATCCCTGGGACGTGACGATCTCCCCCGCCGTGGGTTATCCGACGCCGGGCGTGCGTCGCACTCTCGTTCCCAACCCGGCGGCATTCCTCGTCCAGAAGATTCTGATCCACGGTAAACGCCCTCGTGACAAGCGTGCCAAGGACATTCTCTATATCCACGACACAATCGAGACCTTCGGTAGCAATCTCGCCGCGGTTCGTGAGCAGTGGAAGACGTACATTCATCCGGAGTTGCAACCGAAGGCTGTACGTCTGATCGAAAATGTTGCGAAAGAGTATTTTCGTGAAGTCGACGACACTATCCGCGAAGCCGCGCGCATCGCAACTGGCAGAAGCCTTACGCCGGAAATGGTGCGGGAACTATGTGAGTTTGGGTGGCAGCAGATCTTCTCTTGAGTAGCCTGCGAGGCCTTTTGCAGATCGATTCAGCGACATTCTACGTGAGGATTTGAGAGCAAGGAGTGAATCTAGCCGCAATGTTTCCACAGGAGATTAGAACGGGAGTTTATGACGCCATTTATTCTTGAGGGTCGAAAAAAGCTGCCGCCTGAGCCAGCACCCTCGGCTAATGAGCAGTTCGATCAGGTTCGGCAAATTTGGATTGACCGCAAAACCGGTGAGCCGTTGGTTGCCCGACTGCGAAGCGGCAAACGAGCCTCCCAGTACGGAGAGACCTCGATCACGGAGAGTGGCGAGGGCGCAGATCAGCCAGAACGCAGCATCGAGGCATCGCCCTACGGCAAAACCTCGCTGACGAAGACACGAGAGGGCGCAGATATGACAGAAATCTCCTCTCTGGATGCCTCCTCATATGGGGAGACCAGCCATACCGCTTCCAGGGAGGGTGCGGACCAACCAGACCGCTCTGTAGAAGCGTCACCGTATGGCGAGACGATCGAGACTCGGACGCGAGAGGGCGTGGATCAGGCAGAGATTTCAACTGAGATTAGTGTCGATCAATATCTGGCAGAATCTCCGGCTTCGGCGTCCAACCCCGCTCAGTTGATTTCTCAGGATCTGCCGCATGCTTCTCATTCTCACTTCTGATAAAGACCTGACCGCGGATTTCCTAATCATTGAGCTGATTGAGCGAAATCTCCCTTACTTCCGGCTAAATGCGGAAGATTTGGCCCGAGCTGAGTATCAGTTTACGGACTCCGGCGTCCAGCGCATCACGGTCGGCCCGAGAACCATCGACCTGAGTGACGTTACGGCTGTTTGGTATCGTCGTGCACTCCAGCCAGTGGCATCAGGCAGGCACTCTTACGCTGAACGCGCGTTTATCGCTGGCGAGATCCGTCATTTGGCCTTCGGGATGGTCTGGAATCCGAATATCCTTTGGGTCAACCCGATCGATCAGGTCTACGTCGCTGAGCATAAGCTTTATCAGCTAAGAATTGCACGCAGCATCGGACTGCCTGCACCCAGGACCATCGTGTCCAGCAATCTACGCGAGCTGGAGGAGTTTGCATCAGGTAATCCCAATGGCACCATCTGCAAACCGATTTTTCATGGACTGTTCGTCGACAATTCTGATGCCTATTCTGTATACACACGGAGGGTTTCAGCGCATGAATTCGAAGCCATAACCAACCTCGAATGTCCTGTTTTGCTCCAGGAGGAAGTGCCTCGTCGGAGTGATCTCAGAGTTACTTTCATCGGGAAACATTGTTTTGCGGCAGCGGCGCATATGGCACCTTCAACGATCGATTGGCGCGATCCGGTAGCAGCCGCGAGATTCTCTCGCATTGAGATCAGCGCTGAGCTCAGAGTCCGGTGCCAAGAGATGCTTTCGATACTCAATCTGCAATATGGTGCATTCGACTTTATCGAGAAACCGGATGGAGAACTTGTTTTCCTGGAGATCAACCCAACCGGCGAGTGGGCCTGGCTGGAGAACGCTCTTGGGTATCCCATGCGGAGCGCTTTTATAGAACTCTTCTATGGAGAACGCTATGCGTAACCGATTTTTTGCTGACCCACCAAAGGCTATCGGATGGCGGGGTATTCTCGGGCACTTGGGATTGTCGATCAAGCGACTTCTGGTGCAGGTATGGCAGATTCTCGTTTTTTTCGAAGCTGAACCGAAGGACATTGAGCCATTTCCGGAGTCAGACCAGATACATATCGGGGAGCCGACGGTAAAGCAGTGTCAGTGGATTTTTGATCAGACGGAACAGCGAAGAAACCAACTCGAACAAAAGGCACAGTCAACCTTCAGTTTGATGCTCTTCCTGGTGCCTGTTCTGATCTCTGCTTTTGTCTTTATAGCCGGCAAAATCAGAGATGGCTTTTTGCGCGATCTAACGATCGTCCTGGTAGGCCTGTCGGGCCTTTTCATACTTCTCGCTTTTGTCGCGGCAATCAGGGCAGTCAATGTGAAGTCCAACCAGACGTTGTCTCTGTCGTCAGTTATCCAACCCAGCGGGGAGTTTCGCGTATACAGCGAGTCTTTTCATGCAAAGGGGCTCTTGTATTGCGCATCTATGAACACAGCTACCAACGATCATCTTGCGCAATTTGTGCGAGGTGCTCACTCAATGACCGTAATTGCCGTGCTGCTGGTAATTCTGGCGGCGGTGCCCGCGAGTTTCACCGCAGCGACTCAACCCGCCGAGGTCACACGAACCGCGATCGTGGGCTCAGTACAGATTGATCCGTCTCCCGCGCAACCCGTACAGACCCTGCAAGAGGAAAACGCCAAGCTGAAGGCGAGAAGTCAGTTAATTGAGCAAAGGCTTGCCATTCTAGAGAAGACGATAGCGGAACACGAGAGCTCCTCTCCGGACAAGAATCCAGGAAAGAGCTCCCGACAACCCCGTTAAGGTTGAGACTAGATTCGCATTGGCGTGACCACGTATATCTGTTGATTCATGCACTCACGTTGACGGACTACATCCTTGCCGTTGTTTGCGCGCCCCAGTAGGGCTACTCTCGCTTGAGGCAGGGCCCCGACCGTACCCAGAATCGGAGGTCTCATAGTCGCGAGTCGATCAGAGAGATTATCCCTACGCCCTTAGCGCAGATCATCTTCCAGAAACTCTACGGAAGTAGTCACCAACGGTGAAGGTTGGCCACTGCACCGGTCCGTTCGTCTCGGGGAAACCAAGGTTCATGCCTCGGACGCCTTGGCTCAGAAAGTTGAGCAGCTCGTCGCGTGTCGCCCGGATGCTGCATGGATTGCAACCGAAGCCGGTCAGCGGAAGGATCCGATGCTGCAAGTCCAGCTGGTCGATGACCCAGGAGCCCCACTCCGGTCGTGCCGGCAGCCCCATCACTGAGGCCATCAAGGCCCACGCCACGTCCGGGGAGTAGTTCAACAGATACGTACTCCCATCGATTCCATTCTGGCGGAGGGCCTGGGAAACAACAACGAGGTGCCGGACAGGATGACTCATCCCGGGAATCAGGATCGTGCCGCGCATGTTCGCCGCATTCTCCCCCATGCGAACGCAAAGGCTGGTCTCGCCATCCTCGCCAGGGAATTTCAGCGAGAAGGCCAAGTTGCCGGCGACTGCGGCGGAGATAGCGGCGATTTCTGTATCCCCACCGAAGATGGAAAGGAGGAGGCCCTGCTCCTCCTCTCCCATATAGCAGTCGCAGTGTACGCGGAGCGTGGTGCTGATCTTGTCTGTGGACTGGCGAAACTCAAGCTGCCCAAGGCGAAGGTGTGCGTTTTCCAATGGTTGTCTCCTCAGTGACGCCGCGTACGGGACTGCCGACTACGCAGCTTTCTTGTCCGCTGCGTCGGCGTCGGTTAATGGTGGCTTTTCTCCCAGGACTTGGGTACGGCCGTCCTCGTACAACAGGGTCACATCGTTACTAAACCGCTCCGTGTGCCGTTTTACAAAGACGTTTTCTCCAGTCTCCTCGTTCGTCTCGATCTCCTCGGTGGTGGTGACGCTCTTTGCGGAACGCCAGCGCGCTAGATGGCGATCTGAGCCCTCACCGAAGACGCCGTTTAAGAGCCCAGCAGTACACAGAAGGCCCACATGTCCGGCATGGAGAGGCGTCAAGGGCCGCTCCTTGCTCACGGTTGGAGCCGGAAGGAAGAACTGCTGCACGGCCTGTTGATAGGCATAGGAGCGCGGCAGCATATCCTCGATGGCGTCAAGCGGCAGGCCGGTATAGGTCAAAGTCGTGCCAGGCGACGACGGTACTGAATACGGGCTCTCATCGCCTACCAGCGTAGGCATATCAATGTAGCCCTTACAGTAGTTGATAAGGGCCTGCTTCGAACTGCGGACGGTCGAACCCGTCACGCGCTTCCGGGTGGCAAGGACCACAATCTGCCCAAAGCGCTGCGATTCAGGATCAGCGAGCAGATATGGGCGGACGTCAGTAAAATGCGCCGACAACACATCGACACACGTCCCGAAGCGTTCAAATGGAATGACAAACACGAGCACGCCGCCGATGCGCAGCCAACGAAAGGTGTGATCGAGGAAAAGCTCCTCCATGCGCCGGTTCGAAAGAGTGCCGATTTCGGAGTCATACGGCGGATTGAGATAGAGCAAGGAGAAACGCTCAACCTTGCTGTGAGTGTCGAACGTGCTGCCTTGGATGGTGGTGATTCCCGTGGCGGCGGCTGTCGCAGCACGCGCGGCATCCAGCTCGATGCCGTACAGGCGGCAGTTGCCACCCATGGTGATCTGCTGCAACGCGGCGCCGGTGCCAACGCAAGGATCAATTACGCTCGCAGGTTCAGCACCGAACAGAAGAAGGTTGCGGATCTTTCCGCCCTCGGCGAGCGGAAGCGGAAAATGTCCGAGTTTGAGACGTCCAGAAAGGCGCAAATAAACCTCCAGGTTATTTGGGAATGTGTAGTTGTGAGTTAAACCATAACTTTGCCGTTTGGCAAAGTTATGGTTTAAATGAGTTCGAAGTCTCTACTGAGTGAGCCTAATCCGAGATGCCGAGCGATTTACGAGTGGCGCTAATTGCTCTATTAATCGCCTTCCACTCGCGAGAAGAGCCACTGGGAAGAAGGTCAACGATTCGGTTTGCCGCCGGGCACAAACCTTGGTTCTGAAGGCTCGTAGCAATGTTGCGGACGTCTTGAAACAGTTTTGCACGTCGCCGTGTTGTTTCGCTGGAGACCCACTGGCGATGATGCGTCGCGATCGCCTGTCGCACTGCTGGGAAGTACTGATGCATGAACCATTTTGTGATATTCAAGCGCTTGCAGAGAGCGGTCACCGACGGCACCGGAGTTTCCTCAAGCGCCGCAGCGGCCTCTCTTTCAATATCAGCTCTGTGCTTCACGGCGTGAGCCCGGTATTGCGCTCTAAGCTGATCACAAAGGTCTGGTTCATGCGCCCGTAAGACCACTGAACTTGAATAACCCAGGCGGCGGCTCAGGTCTGTTAGGGTTGGCACGGGGTTTTCGTACAGCGCGTTCTCCAAGATCTGGCGCATGTCCTGCATCCGGACGTGTTTCGCAAGCGCGATTTTTCTGCTGATTTCCCGGCAAAGACCAGGAAACTTCTGTAGGATGTACGCGTCATTCGAGTACCCAAGATTCGCAGCGATTTGATGAACTGAGGTCGGCTCAATCGATGCGAGCGACTGCTCCAGGATTTCCCTCATCCTGGCGATCGCGCAAATTCTAACGGCTCCTGCTTTTCTCCACCAATGACTTCGGCCTGACCGCCTATATCGGGCAGCGATCTTGTGGCAGAGTTTCCGGTCTGCTTGGTAAAGCCTATCGGGGGTTGTGTAGCCTAACTTCCTGGCGACCTCGGACAAGCTGAGCGGTTCTTCTTCACGAAGGGCCAACAAGAGCGCTCTCCGGATTTCGCTCGCGTGCCTGGATGGGGATGCTCCACGGTTACCCAAAAGAGCAACCGCATTCTTTGCCGCAGCAATATTCATCGGCGTCGGATAGGAGTGAGTGAATAGGCTTGAAGCGGAAATACTCAGGGAACGGCAGATTCTCAGCAGGCTATCAAGTCGAGGAAGTGCCGCCCCGTCGAGCCAGCTCTGCAAAGTACTGCGCGGGCACTGAATGTACTCTGCCATGGCGAGGATATTGCCGCCAGCGACGTGTTCGAGATACGCAACCAAATTCAGGCGAAGCGATTCCCGAGCGGCCCCCGCATCAAGTTTAGGAAGCATTGCCAGGAGCTCGCCTACCTGTCTCGACGACCATCCCTTAGCTTCTCCGTTTGGGTGTCCAGGGTGCGAACGATATCTGTTGGCATCTGACATGCCCAACCAATAGCCACAGCGTTCGCAGTACCCTGGCCGGGAGAAGACAGCAAGGGGACTCAGAGTCCGCTCGCAGTGGGGGCAAGCGCAGTCGAGCGCCCGGAGATGAACGGGGCAATATGATGACACCTCGATTGCCCACAGAAGTGGTTCATACACAATCTGCCCGCTCAATCGCCATTGTTCGAAACAGACCGCACACCAAGCCCGCCGCCGCCGAAAAAACAGCTGATCGGAAAGCACATTGCGAAACGGAAGCAGAGTAAGGCAGTGCAGATCTCTGCGGTCGGTAGCCAACTCCAGTGCATGCGACCACCGCATGGCCCGCTCCGAAACTCCGTTAATTACGTAGCCGCAAGCTCGAAACCCGTGTCCGCCGATCCTTGCCGCCTTTGCTGATGGCGTAATGATCGCACCATAGGGATTCGGGAGGGGAGAGAGCAACCGGCCTACAAGGTCTCCCACTTTCAGGGAGTGAACTTCAGCCAACCGGGCGACATAGCCAGTCAGACTCTCGACAAATGCCGTACCGGCGCCAATCGGTTCAAGCGAGTACAGTTCGCTCCTCGCAGGAATCAGTGGAGTTGATACGGACCACGCCTCAAAGAGAGGCTGCATTTGATCTTGTTTGTCCAATCGCATCACGTGTCGGAAGCCGCTGACCGGGCCGCCGTCTCCTGAATGTGGAGGATGGTTGTGAAGGATTTGTCTTCGCTGTCGCCCGGGCATTCAAGCCCAGCCGCTCCCGAAGTCGCACGACCGCCTGGCTGCTCTCGTTTAGTTGCGATTCGCCCTCCATCGTCTCTGCGTGCATTTGCTCACATTGGGCAATGGACAATGCCTGAGTTTCAAGATGGGCTCTCGTCAACCGCTGGTCGCCTTTCTGGAGCACCATGGCGACAGTCCGCATCAGCCATTCCTTCAAGACGCCGACGCAACCAAGACTCCGCTCGTATAGAAATTCCCAATTGCTCACGAGGTCTGATTGATCTTCGAGCGGAAGTTCTTTTCCGAAGGACTGGACGACATTTATGAACGTCTGGCGATCCTCCGAATCTGCGGCGTGGTACCGGGCAAAGTGAACGTCAATGCTTCGCCGGCTGAGCTGCCCATTTAGATTTCTGAATGCCAGCAGATCATAGGTACCAAATAGAACATGCACAGTTTTTGTTTGGTTGGCGATGGACTTGATCACGTCTAATTGATCGAGGAGACGGCGGCCCGATGCAATCTTGCCGAGGTGCTGGGCTTCATCAATCATGACAGCTACGGGCTTGCGATATCGGATCGCTTGCTCCACAGCGTACCGGTAGTCGGTGCTGACCGTACGTGAGGTCGGCGCGAAGTGTACGGCCGGATCGGTGGATGCGTGCTCTGCCTGTCGGCCCACCTTATAGTCAATCAACGGCTCATCCAATTGACGCAGAAGACGCTTGTAATGGTCCCGCCAGCTAAAGTTCCCTGACTCTGGAGCTACTGCTTCAACCCCGACTACAGGAATCCGGGTGCGGTCTTGGTCGAGTTCGTTCAATATCTCCGCAGCGAGCAACTGCGCGGTTTTCAATCGCAGGGTCGTCTTACCGACTCCTGTCGGTCCGAACACAAAGATGAGTGAGTTTGACTCGGCCCCGCGGATTGCATTCATGAGGGCATCCTTGGCTTCCAACAGCCGAGGATGTGCCACGGTAAACGAGTGAAAGCGGTCCAGTCTCAATTTGGAATCGTCTTGTCTGCGCTGCAGGTACGACGCCATTAGAAGCCTCCGTAAACCGCAGTGGCTTTCGCCGGAATGGGTGTTGCAATCGCCTGCTCAGTGCTCTCTGGCTGAGATTCCACCTGAAATGAGGAACTGGAAGCGACAGCCGTGCCGCTCTGACGGATGGATCTGCTTTCCTTATCGCGCAGTCGCTGAATAAGACACTTCTCTTCGGTGTCGGCTGCTTCCAGGAAATCTGCCAGCTTCCGGGCGGTCAGAGTGAATCGCTCCTGAGAATGCAACTGCTTCCGCCGGCGTATTTCCTTCGAGGCCAACAACACTTCCTTCTCCGAGCGGTCCTGCAGCATAACGTAGTGCTCGGAGTGACATTCCGTCCATCGGTTCCTCACGAACGCGTAGGCCGTTCCGATGTCGAAGGGATCGTACCGGACCGCAACATCACGGTTTTCAACCGTAGGATCTCGAAATGTTTCCGCCCAATAGTAGATGCGATGGAGCATCACTCCGCGCCCTGGAGATACCTTCACAGAACCGCGTGAGGTGGTTGGAAGGCTAGCCATCAGGAACTCTTGGTCATATGCAATTACCCTATTCGAGCGGAAACCTGTGTTTTGCAAACCTCTGAGATAGGCATCCCGCGGGCTTTGCCCAAGCGCGGGGTGCTGAATGGTGTCGTAGACCTCGAACAGGAAGATTGAAAGGTAGTCATAGAGACAACCGAGAGTCCAAGCGGCCTGACCTGAGGGATCATTGCCTTTAGTGACCTGCCGCACGTTACGGGTAATCTGCGTATTGCCGCTGAGGTTGTGAATGAACTGCGTGTTTGTGGTCCCAAAGAGTCGCTCGCAGACCGAGCCGAAGCGGGCCTGTGCGGGGGGACGCGTCTTCTTCGTACACTCATAGCGGGCCAGGAGCGTTTCGAAGTAGGTGCTTTGGAATTCGGGGCCACCATCAATGACGACCATCTGTGGCAGGCGCCCCTGCCGCCGGACGCAGTCCCGCAGAATCATCATGCAGGACCGGTAGCTCGGAGCGTCGAACGTCAGATACAGTGCAAGGCAGCGCCGTGAAAAGGCATCGGTGAGAACCGTCATCCACTGACGCCCGAGCCTGCGGCCTGTATTAGAACAGACGACTTCAATGTCCAACTCGGTGTGATCGATGTGCCCGATTTCGAAGGGGCGGTCTCCATGGCGCGGCGTGGTTGGCTGCAATTCGAAATAGAAAGGTGAGTGCATATACGCGGCTCGTCGGCCTTGACGCTTTAGTGTTTGTTCAAAAGCCGGTCGATCTCGCACGGCGAGACAGAACGTGGCGTAGCTCGGTACGCAGATACCACGCTCGTCGCACTCTCGCTTTAGCGCGGCCCACGAGGCAGTCTTTGTCTTCTGCCTGAGATTTTCATAATCGTTCTCAATATACTGCGTGAGCACGCTGCGCGACTCTTCGGACAGGCGCCGAGTTCGGTTTCCACGCTCGCCGGTTTTAGGCAGCAAGCCGACATATCCGTTGCCATACCTGTCCTTCGCAGACCTGTATTGCGCGACCCAATGACGCAAGGTCCTCGCCGAAATCGACTGCGACGCTCTGTCGCCCTGCAGATGGCGTGTTACAAGGTCAAAACGCTGGTTCGCGACGCTCAGGTCCTGTTCGCTCGCCATCATCAGGAGATGAAAAGCCGCTCCATGGTTAGAGGGGACCTGAGTTGACGCATTACTGATTCGTCCATGCACTTCCGCGTGCTGCTCAGGATGGCAGCGAGCGCGCTGGTACGCGGCAGCGGTCTCCGCGTCGGTAAAGACGCGGACCTGACCGGGTTCGGCGATTGCGGCGGTGCCAAGGTCAACGTAGAGTTGGCCGCTTGCGATTAGCAGATATATCCCGTCGGGTTTTGTAAGATCGCTGGAATGCTCCAGCAAATCCGCAAGGGAGATTCCTGGTTCCGCCTTGACCAGTTCCCTGATTGCCGGATCTACGAATCCCTCCGCGCCCGGACGGTCGAACCGCAGATAGTCCTCCAGAAATTGCAGGTTCCGTTGGAGAACCCAATTAATCTCCGCCGACGAACGTACGCGGTAGTACAAGCCCAGCACTGAGGCATGCTTTTCTCCGGGAGGGCAGCGCCAGCTTCCGGTGCCATCGCGGACGTAGCGATTTGGATTCTTGAGCGCGAGCCTCTCAAGATCCTCTGCTGTCTTACACTCCTCCCACCCTGCCGAGTCATGGCGCAACACAAAATAGTCCGGCGTATGCATGACGGACAGCCGTCTCCCGTTTGCAGCTTGATAGATGAGCTGAATTGAGGGCGGCTGATCGTAGTACTCCAGCACTCCGGGATCGTGCTCCATCTCGTAGACGAAAGGCAATTCGACTCGGTGGCTTTCGAACTGGATGGTGATGCCCATCTTGCGGCTTGGATAGCGGCCGGAGACGTTCCGGCGACCACCGCCGACTCTGCGAGTAGGAGTAGAGGATCGTACCTCAGCGATGGTTGCACAAGTCTGCTCGGCAAACGAGCGCCTCTCACACCAGTCAATGAAATCGGCTTCGTTGAGCACTTGCTACCTCCAGTTTGCCGCGCGAAAACGCGCTCAGCTACTTTCGGTTTCGCGAGTTACGCTCGTTCTTCAGCGCCAAAGTGTATCTTCGTCCTGCTTCGGTCATGAGCTGCTGAAGATCTCGCCCATTTTGGATGGCCCGCTCCAGTTCCTCGGCCAATTCGTCCGGCACGTAGATCGAAAACCGTCGGTTTAGTTTGCGACCGTACAACGCGTAGCTGGAGTGCCCTTGGCCCGACTCACAGAGCTGGCATCGCTTTCGAATGCAGGGACTCTTCCGCAAAGAAAGCGATCCGATGGCCAGAGGCCATAGATTCCGAACTTCCTTCTGAAACCAGAGTCTGACTTGTTTCGTTGTTTCGATGCGAGCCATAAAGTATAGGTGCATAGTGGCACACATACATTCTTAAAACAAGAGAAAGCTCCGAACAAAACTCAGGAT
>Ga0181537_10002830_pt1 | contig 15100 bp, 11 predicted proteins | sample PEATcosm2014_Bin_39_FD_119765 | JGI IMG/M metagenome (GOLD analysis project Ga0181537, IMG submission 119765) | Peatland microbial communities from MTU Mesocosm Facility, Houghton, MI, USA - PEATcosm2014_Bin23_10_metaG | ecosystem: Environmental > Terrestrial > Soil > Wetlands > Peat | place... | reverse complement strand
GAGGAATGGGGCCTGCCGATCATGAAGGACCCCAAGACCGGCCGCTACCAGCGCGAAGGCAAGTGGCAAATCATGATTCACGGCGAAAGCTACAAGCCGATCGTCGCCGAAGCCGCGCGCAAGGCGGCGACCGAGGTCTACAACCGGATCATGGTCACCCACCTGTTGATGGACAAGAGCAAGGCCAACCGGGTCGCCGGCGCCGTTGGCTTTAATGTCCGCACCGGCGATTACCATGTGTTTCGCGCGAAGGCCGTGATCGTCGGCGCCGGCGGCGCGTCGCACATTTTCAAGCCGCGCGCGGTAGGCGAGGGCATGGGGAGGACCTGGTACGCGCCGTGGAGTAGCGCTTCCGCTTATGCGTTGCCGATCCAGGTCGGGGCCAAAATGACCCAGATGGAAAACCGCATCGTCCTGACCCGTTTCAAGGACGGTTACGGTCCGGTCGGCGCCTACTTCCTGCACTTGAAGACCTACACGCAAAACGGTTTTGGCCAGGAGTACGAGTCCAAATGGTACGAGCACACCAAGCAGCTGGTGGGTGACTATATTGACCGGCATCCGGTGCCGACCTGCCTCAGGAACCACGCCTTTCTCGAGGAAATGAAGGCAGGCCGCGGTCCCATACGCATGGTGACCAAGGAGGCTTTCCAGGACCCCCACAAGGAGACCGTCGGCTGGGAGAACTTCCTGGGAATGACCATCGGCCAGGCCGTCGTCTGGGCATCGCAGAATATCGATCCCAAGCACATCAACCCAGAACTGACGACGTCCGAGCCCTATGTGATGGGTTCGCATGCCACCTGCTCCGGCGCGTGGGCGAGCGGGCCTGAGGACTACGCACCTTCGGAATATCAGTGGGGATACAACCGCATGATGACGGTAGACGGCTTGTTCGGCGCCGGTGACACCATCGGCGGCACTGCCCACAAGTTTTCTTCGGGATCCTTCACCGAAGGCCGCATCGCCGGCAAAGCGGCGGTCAAATACGTAAACGACATGGGCAGGAACCAGCCCGAGGTCAGCGAACAGGAATACCGGGACCTCGAAAAAATGATTTTCCAGCCGCTGGAGAATTACCGGGTCGGCCGCAACGAGATTACCGCCGGGACGGTTTCGCCGAGCTATCTGCTGCCGATCCACGGCCTGCAGCGCCTGGAGAAGATAATGGACGAGTACGTCGGCGGCATTGGCGCCAACTACATGACCAACAGCATGCTGCTCAACCGCGGCCTCGAATTGCTGACCATGCTGCAGGAAGACATGGCTCACATGGGCGCCGAAGACATACATCAGCTGCAGCGTACCTGGGAGCTGCACCACCGGCTCTTGACCTCACAGTCAGTCGCGCACCACACGCTGTTCCGCCAGGAAACGCGGTGGCCGGGATATTACTACCGGGGCGACCACATGAAGCTGGACGACGAGAATTGGCACTGCTTCACCTTGTCCCGCTACGACCGCAGTTCCGGCAAGTTCGATATGGAGAAGGCGCCGGTCTACCACATCATCGACTGACGGATCGCATGCGGGCTCCATCCAGCCCGCATCGAACGCGCGGCCGGTTGCATCGTTATTGCGTCGCTTGCGAATCTGGCTCGCATCGAGGCCGCTCAACCTCGCGGCGAAACCGGTCAGGACTTGGTGAGCAGGCTGATGTGCGCCGCCGCGACGCGCCAGCCCTGCGGCGTGCGAATCCAGGTCTGGCTTTGGCGGCCGTTCTGCAGCGGCTGCGCGCGCCTGAACTCGCAATGCGCAGTCGCTAAATCCGTCCCGTAGGTGGTGATCACAACTTTGGTCAGAGTTCTTGCCAGGCCGGCGGGCGAGCGCGCGAGGCGGAACGCGGCGATGGCGTCGAAACCGTAGAGGTTTTCGGTGGCGCCGTAGCGGATGGTATGCGAACTTCTCAAGAACAAATCATCGAGCGCCGCGACGTCATTACCGACCAGCGCCTTTTCATAGCGCTCGAACGCCGCCCTCACTTCGGCCACCACCTCCGGCAGGTTGATCGCGAGCTCAGCCATGCGAGTCAGGCGAGCGCCGCCTGCTTCGCCACCGGAGCGGCGGCGATGCCGGCGAGCTCCAGCGCTTTGCCGACGCGCAGGCAGTCGAGTTCGCGCCACGGCGCGGCGATGATTTGCACGCCGATTGGCAACGCACCTCCCAGTGAGACGGGCACCGCCAGCACCGGCAGGCCGATAAAGGAAATCGGTTGCGTAAACATGCCGAGGTTTGGCCGCACCGGCATGGTTTCGCCGTCGAGCGTCATGGTCTCCTGCCCGATCAACGTTGCGCTGCGGGGCGTGGCCGGCGCCAGGATCACATCCACTTCCGAAAACAGCTCCCGTATGCGGTCGCGATACCAGGCGCGCAGACGCTGTGCTTGTAATACCCAGGTGGCGGGAATCAGCGCACCGGCCAACAGGCGGTCGCGCGACAGCGGCTCGAAGTCCTGTGGACGTGACTTAAGATCGGGCAAGTGCAGGTTGCCGCCTTCGGCGGCGCTGATGATGAAGGCGGCGGCGCGCGCACGCGCGGCTTCAGGAATGATCACGCGGCGAGTCACGCCGAGCGCCTTCGCCACCGCCGCTACAGCGGCCAGCGCTTCGGGCGCGGCACGGCGTTCGAAATAATCGCCGGCAACTGCGATGCGCAGCCGGTCTGCGCCCGCACCGAGCGCGCCCGCAATGGGTTCCACGGGGCGCATTGCGCACGCCGGGTCCGCCGCGTCGGGCGCCTGCAGTACGTCGTAGCACTGCGCTAGGTCCTCCACGCTGCGCGCAAACGGCCCGACGTGGTCGAGGCTGGCGACGAACGGGTAGCCGCCATGGCGCGACAGTCTGCCGTAAGTCGGCTTCAGCCCGAAAATTCCGCACAACGAGGAAGGCACGCGGATCGAGCCGTTGGTGTCGGACCCCAGGGTCAGCGGTACCAGTCCGCCGGCAACCGCGGCGGCCGAGCCGCCGGAAGAGCCGCCGGCAATGCGGGCAACGTCGTGCGGGTTGCGGGTTGGACCGTAATGCGTGTTCTCGGTGGTAAAGCCGTAGGCGTACTCGTCCATGTTGAGCGCGCCGGTGAGTACCGCTCCCGCCTCATGCATGCGCCGCACCAGGAAAGCGTCGGTCTCGGCGGGCGCGCGGCCGCGATTGATTTTCGAACCCGCCAGCGTCGTGACATCCCGGATGTCGAACAGGTTCTTCACCGCATAAGGCACGCCGGCCAGCGCCCCCGGGTCCTTTCCGGCGGCGCGCGCCGCGTCCACTGCGCGCGCTTCGCTGCGGGCGCGTTCGGCGGTAACCTCGGTATAGGCGTTGAAACTCCGGTCGAGCGCGGCAACGCGCGCGAGCGCGGCCTCGGTGACTTCGAGCGCACCGACGCGCCCGCTGCGCACGGCATTGGCGATTTTCAGCGCGCCGGCGGCGGCGCCGAGGATGTCTGTATCGGTGCCCACCGGCTAAGGTTCGAATACCGGTGCGGGCTCGGTCGCTTCGTCGAGGGGAAGCTCCATGACGAGCAGCGCAAGGCCGGCGATGCGCTCCATATTGGCGATGACTCCCGGCCGGTGCGCCGGCGCCAGCGGCAGGCCGAGCGCGGCGGCGGCGGCATCGACATAGGCCGCAGCGTCGAAGGGAGTCGCGCTGGTCATCGCCGTTTGCGCCTCAGCGCCGCACTTCGCGCTGGAATACTTCGAGGCAGTGCGCCTTCACGCGGATGAATTCCGGGTCCGACACCGTCGAGATGTCGCGCGGACGCGGCGCCGTGAACGGCACGATCTCCGACACGCTGGTCGGGCGCTTGGTCAGCAGTAGAACATAGTCCGACAAGTACACCGCTTCCTCCAGGTCGTGCGACACCACCAGCATGGTCACACCCGTTTTCATGAAAATGTCCTGCAGCTTGTCGCGGATGAACAGGGTCATTTCGAAATCGAGCGCGGAAAACGGCTCGTCCAAAAACAGGACTTCCGGTTCCGGCGCCAGCGCGCGCATGATCGACACCGTCTGCTGCTGCCCGCCCGACAATTCGTACGGGTAGCGCACGAGGTCGAATTTTACCTCGAACGAGGCGACCAGTTCTGATACCCGGCGCTCGATTTCGATTTTGCTGCGGCCGGCGAGCTCGAGCGGGTAACGGATGTTGTCTATCGCGCGCTTCCAGGGGAACAGCGCGTCGCGGTAATTCTGGAACACGTAACCGATGGTAGTCTCGCGCAGGGTTTTGCCGTCGAACAGAATTTGGCCGCCGTCGATCGGGATCAGGCCGGCGATCATGTTCATCACGGTCGATTTGCCGCAACCGTTGGGGCCGAAAATCGAGGTGATCCTGCCCTTTGGGATGTCGAGATCGAAGTTTTCGTATAACGGCTTGCCGGCAAAGAACTTGGTGAGCTTGCGCAGCGTGATGTGGGTGCCCGGCGGTCCCGGAACGAACGCCGGCGCCGGCTCCGCTGGTAAGCTGTCTTTCACTCTGACTGCGGCTTCCATTGTCCTCTCCGAAGTTAGGCAGGCGGCGTCACTTGCCCGCCCAGTGGACTACTTTCTTTTCGCACACCAGGAAGAACACGTTCATCGCGTAACCGAGTATCCCGGCGGCGAGGATCGAAGCGTACATTTCCTTGACGTTCAAGACCTGCTGCGCGTCAATGATGCGATGTCCCAGCCCCTGTTCCGAGCCGATGAACATTTCCGCCACCACCACGATCACCAGCGCCATGCTGATACCGGAACGCAGGCCGACGAAGGTCTGTGACAGGCTTTCCCAGAACAGCACGTCGCGAAAAATCTGCAGGCGGCTCGCGCCCATCACCTTGGCCGCCATGATGCGCATCTTGCGCGCGTTCATCACGCCGTAAGCGCTGTTGAACAGGATTACCAGCACCGCGGCGAAGGCGGCGATCGCGATCTTGTTGACGTCGGTAATGCCGAAAATCGTGAGGAACAGCGGAATCAGCGCGCTCGACGGCGTGGAGCGGAAAAAATCGATCAGGAATTCCACGCTGCGGTATAGGCGCTCGGAACTCCCGAGGATCACGCCGAGCGGCACGCCGATGCCGGCCGCGATCAGGAATGCTTTCATGGTGCGCCCGACGGTGGACCAGAAATCGTCCATCAGCGTGCCCTGGATGACGGAAACGAACAGGTGCTCGAGCGTCACCACCGGGTCGGGCAGCAGGACCGGGCTCACAAGCTTGGCCCATACCACCCAGAACCAGAGCAAAAAGAGCACCAGCGGTCCCACCAGCGGCAGGAGTTTGCTGCTGTCGAATTTCATGCTGGCGTTCATTTTTCCCTCAGCCTTTGTACAGTAGGGGATCGACCAGGACGCGCGCGGTAAAAATCTTTTTATCCGAAAACAGGTCGAAGAATTTCTGGAACATGGCGACGTCGGACTTGGTGAATTCGTTGTACAGCGTGTAGCCGGCGAGCGGCACTTCGTTCACCAGATCCTCTTCGATCGCGGTATAGCCCTTGAGAAAGTGCCGCGCTTCCGCCGGTGTCTTGCGCACGAGTTCGACGCCGCGCGCGTAGGCCGCGATGTATTTTTTCACCGCTGCGGGATCGCGCTGGATGGCGGCGCTGCTGAGCGAGGCCGAGCCGCCAAACCAGGGCGCCATCGGGTCGCCCAGGATGTATTTCGCGATGACCCCGGTTTCGAGAACCTTGGTCACGTTCTTGAGCCTGCCCACGGTACCGGTGGGTTCCAGCGTATAGGCCGCGTCCACCTGGCCTGCGCCGACCGCCGCGGCGTGCTGGCCGATGGGAATTTCGGTCACCGTATAACCAGTGGCGCCCGCGCGCTCCAGCACTGTCTTCGCCAGCGTCACGTTCTGGATGCCGGGGCCGGAGGCGACGCGCTTGCCGGATAACTCCTTGATCGCCTTGATGGGGCTGTCCTTGGCGACGATGAACTCATCGAGCACGAACTTGGTATTGCTCGGGTTTGAGCAGAAAATCTTGAGGAGGCCGGGCGAGGCCAGCTCGCCGATGGCGAGCGCGGCCGACGCCGTGCCGTTGGCCGAGCCATCGACGCGGCCGGCGATCATGCCTTCCACGATCGGCGGCGGCCCGGCGAACTTGGCGCCTTCGACGTCGAGCCCGGCTTCCTTGAAATAGCCTTTTTCCAGCGCTGCGTAAAACGGCAGGCCGGCGGCAATCGGCCAATAGCCGATGACGAACTTGGGCCTGGTCTGTGCCCACAGCGGCCGCGCGATGCCGCCGGCGCCCAGGGTCAGAGCGGCGGCGCCGGCTTTGAGCAGCCTGCGCCGGGAGCGGGATTTGGTCGATGTCTTGCTCACTCGTTTTCCTTTCAGTTGATCGGATGCGGCGCGCGCGTCTCAGCCACGTGTCTCATCCTCGTTCTTCATCTCCGCCCCTCATCTCCGTCCGTTTGCCTGTTTCCTGACCCTTCCGCCATCCGCGTGCGCGAGATAATTCTTCCAGCCGCCGAAGTGACTGATATCGAGCGCGTGCTCCAGCGCATGACCCTCGCAAATGAAACCTTTCACAACTGCGCCGTCTTCCAGCGTGACGGAACCGATGCCAAGCGGCGGCGGTACCTCGGCGGCGAACTCGCCGAATTCGCCGATGCCGAGCGACCAGACTTCGACTTCGATTCCATTCAACCCGTCCTCGTCCGTGCGCCTGAGCCCGGGTTTGGGAGGCGCGGTATCCGGCAGCAGGTACAGCCGGTAACCGGAAGCGGTGAGGCATTTCCGCAGCAACTTGCCGCCGCGGCGTGTGAGCTGGTGGTTAAGCGGCTCGCCCGAGAGATGCGCACCGACCACCGCGAGTTGCACCTCGACCGCAGTCGATGCTTCGGTTTTCCGCTCTGCCGGCGCCATCGCCGGCATGGGATTGCCGGTGGCGCCCAGCGGGACCTGCGCTGCCTGGTGACAACGCGCGGCAATGTCGCACAGCGGGTCTTCGTGCAGCGCAGGCGCGATCAGGGTCACGCCGCAAGGCAGTCCGTCATCGCGAAATCCGGAGGGGACGGCCACCGCGCAAAGCTCGAGCAAATTGACGAAATTGGTGTAATAGCCGAGGTTCGTGTTGAGCTGGAACGGATCGGCCTCGACTTCGCCGATGCCGTAAATGGTGGGCGTGCTCGGCACCAGCATGCAGTCGATGCCGGCCCACAGGCCCGCGGTCTCCTGCTTCAGGCCCTGCAGCTCGTGCAGCGCCGCGAATGCGTCGGCTGCGGTGTGGCGTGCCGCCGACAGGATGATATCGCGCGTCACCGGCAGCAATTCGTAAGAGTGCCCCACCAGGAAGTCCCGGATCGCGGCATAACGTTCCGCCGTCCACGGGCCGCCATAGAGCATTTGCGCGACGCGTGCGAACGGCGAGAAATCGAATTCGACCGGCGTGCCGCCGATTGCACGCATGCGCTCGACGCTCGCCGAGAATTGGCGTTCGGCGTCGCGATCATGGAAGAATTCGAGCTGGTCCGCGCGCGGCACGCCGAAGCGAAACGCGGCACCGGGGGTGCTGTGCCGGCTGCGGTCGGGGCGCGAGTACGGATCGCGCGCATCGAAGCCGTCGGCCGCGCGCAATACCTCGCGGGCATCGGCCACGGTGAGGGCGAATATCGACACGCAGTCGAGCGATTGGCAGGCCGGCACCACGCCTGCCGCGCTGATGAGCCCGCGGCTGGGCTTGAGGCCGACGATATTGTTGAACGCGGCGGGGACGCGGCCGGAGCCGGCGGTGTCGGTGCCGAGGGCGAAGCTCACCATGCCTGCCGCCACGGCGACCGCCGAGCCCGAGCTGGAGCCGCCGGCGATATAGGTCGGATCGAAGGCGTTGCGGCAGGCGCCGAACGGCGAGCGCGTGCCGGTAAGTCCGGTGGCAAACTGGTCGAGGTTGGTCTTGCCCAGCAAAATTGCACCGGCGTCGAGGAGCTTTTGCACGACGGTGGCGCTTACCGGCGGCGTGTAGGCATAGGCCGGGCAGCCGGCGGTGGTCGGCATGCCGGCGACGTCGATGTTGTCCTTGACCGCGAACGGAATGCCAAACAGCGGCAGCCGGGCGGCGCTGGCGGCATCGAGTTTGTCGAGTTCATCCGCGCGCGCGAACAGCCGCGCCGTATCGACGCGGGAAATCCAGACCGGGTTGCTGCCATTGCGCTCGATGGCGTCGATACAAGCCGCCAGCACCTCGCGCGGCCGCAATGTGCCTGCGGCGTAGGCGTCGCGCAATGTCGTGAAATCCAGCGACAGGCTGGCCGGTCCGGCGGCTTCGATCGGCTTAGCGGTTGGCATGGCGGGTCACCGAAGCCCAAGTCTGCATTTTCGCATTCCAGCTATAAGCAATGGCTGTGCCCGTGCGCGCAGCCACCGGGGGAGCGGTCAAGTAAATGATTTGTGGGGCATATGGAGGCAACAGGAGGGCCTCAACCGGACATTCCTGCGCCGTGGTGGTGCGCCAGGCCTCTTTTCGGTGCACCCGGATTGGCTCAGTTTCGGCGGTGGTTTTCCTTGGGCAGTGCCGCCTCGCCGCAGACGTAGGCCGCTGCGATGGCGCGGTCGTCGCCCAGCATCATCAGCGCGAACAGCTTTTCATCGAGTGACACCGCGCTCTTCAAGCGGCGCTCGATCAGCGCGCTGGCTTTGCAGTCGAGCACGATAAAGTCGGCTTCGTTGCCGTCGGCGAAATTGCCGATCGCATGCTGCAGACCCAAAGCCCGGGCGCCGCCGAGAGTAGCGAGATAGAACGCGCGCAATGGCGACAGGTAGTGCCTCTTCAATTGGGTGACTTTGTAGGCTTCGGCCATGGTCTTCAGCATGCTGAAGCTGGTGCCGCCGCCGACGTCGGTGGCGATGCCCGTCATCACGCCGGCCGCATCGGCCGCCGCTATATCGTAGAGGCCGCTGCCGAGGAACAGGTTCGAGGTCGGGCAGAACGCGGTGGCCGCGCCGGATTCGGCCATGCGCCTGCGGTCGCCGGCGTCGAGGTGCACGCAATGCGCGTAGACCGCGCGCTCGCGCAGCAGGTGATGGCGGTCGTAGACGTCGAGGTAACTTCGGCTCGACGGGAACAGTTTTCTGACCCAGGCGATTTCGTCCACGTTTTCGGCGACGTGGCTGTGGATATGCGCGGTCGGATGTTCGTCCGCGAGCTTGCCGGCGAGCGCGAGCTGCTCGTCGCTGGAGGTGATGGCGAAGCGCGGCGTGATCGCGTAATTGAGGCGCGCGCGCCCGTTCCATTTTTCCAAAAGCTCGGCCGATTCGCGGTAGGCGGATGCTGGCGTGTCGCGCAGCGGTTCCGGGCAATGGCGATCCATCAGCACCTTGCCCGCCACCATGCGCAGGTTGCGTTGGTCAGCGGCCTCGAAAAACATATCGACCGACAGTTTGTGCACGGTGCCGAACACCAGCGCCGTGGTGGTGCCGTTGCGCAGCAATTCATCCAGGAAAAATTCCGCGACTTCGGAGGCGTGCGCGGCGTCGGCGAATTTCTGTTCCTCGGGAAAAGTGTAGTGCTCGAGCCAGTGCAGCAGGTCGCGCCCGGCGCAAGCGATGATGTCGGTCTGCGAATAATGGGTGTGCGTGTCGATGAACCCCGGCACGATCAGGTTGCCGGAATGATCATCCACCGCCATGCTCGGGGGCAGGGTGGCCAGCAGTTCGCGCGCCGGACCCAGCATCTGCACTTTGCCCTTGTGGACGACGAGCAGCCCGTCTTCGAAATACTCGAAGCTTTCCGCCGCATCGCTGTCGCCGGGGTCGGACAGGAAATGCAGGATGGACGCGCGAAAGGCGCGGGGCGCGTGATCGCTCACGAAGACATCGCCGGCAAGGCGCCGCGGCTTTTCACCGGGGCGCGCCGCGCGCGGCCCAGTCGAGGACCACCGCCCGCTCCTCGTCGGTCATGTTGGTGAGATTGCCGATGGGCATGGCCTTGCTCGCGACCTGCTGCTGGATCTGCACCGCCTGGGTGGCGATGCGCCCCGGCGTGTCGAACATCATGCCTTTGGGCGCGGCGGCGAATCCGGGTTGAGTCGGCGTTGCGGAATGGCAGGCGGTGCAACGCTCGCCGATAATGGCCTGCACGCGCGCGAAGTCGGATTTCGCCGCGACCGGTGCGACCACCGCGGCAGCCGGCGCGAGCGCCCATCCGACAGCGGCGAGGATCAGGATGCCGAGGGCGAGCGGCAGCGGCGCGCCCGGGCCCCTGTGGCGGGAGACGAAGAAAATGCGGATCAGCGCACCCGCCAGCGTCATTGCCATGAGCGTGAGCCAGTTATAGCGGCCGCCGTACAGCATGGCGTAATGCGTGCTGATCATGGCGAACAGCACCGGCAGGGTGAAATACGTGTTGTGCACCGAGCGCTGCTTGGCGCGCAGTCCCGGCGCGGGATCGGGCGCGCGCCCCTGCGCGGTCGCCGCCACCAATTCGCGCTGCCCGGGCATGATCACGAAATACACGTTCAACACCATGATGGTGCCGAGCATCGCGCCGAAGTGAATGAAAGCGCCGCGCGCGCTGAATACGTGGCACAGCCCGTAGGCGGCGCCGGCAAGCAATACCGCGAGCACCAGGGCAAGCGCATTGTCGTTGCGGCCGAGCGGCGAACGGCACAGCAGGTCGTAGACGATCCAGCCGCCCGCCAGCGTGCCGAGGCCGGCCGCGATGGCGGTATTGCTGCCGATGTCGGCGACGCTCTTGTCGATGAGGTAGACGTCGGCGCCGAGGTAATAAATCAGGCACAGCAGGAAGAATCCCGAAATCAGCGTGCTGTAGGCTTCCCACTTGAACCAGTGCAGGTGCGCCGGCAGCGTTGCCGGGGCCACGCGGTACTTTTGCGCGTTGTAGAAGCCGCCGCCATGCACTGCCCACAGCTCGCCGCCGACGCCCTTGTTCTCCAGTTCCGGGTCGGTCGGCGGCAGCAGGTGGTTGTCTAGCCAGACGAAGTAAAACGAAGCGCCGATCCAGGCGATGCCGGTAATGAGGTGGATCCAGCGGCCGAGCAGGTTCAGCCAGTCGAGCACATAGGCTTGCATCGGGAAAGCGCGGGCTCAGGCGTGGGCCGCCATCGGCGCCGCTTCCGCGGCGGGCGCGCCGCCGTTGGATTCGAACTGCCCGCTCATCCAGGTGCCGATTTGCTCGATGTTGACTTCGGCGAGCGGCCGCGTCGGTGAGATGCGGCCCTGGGCGATCACCGCGATGCGATCGCTGATCATGAACAGCTCGTCCAGTTCCTCCGACACCACCAGCACGGCGACGCCCTGGTCGCGAAGATCGATGAGCGCCTGGCGAATCAGCATCGAGGCGCCGACGTCGACCCCCCAGGTCGGCTGCGCGACCACCATCACCTTGGGCGTCAGCATGGTTTCGCGGCCGACGATGAATTTCTGCAGATTGCCGCCGGACAGGCTGGAGGCCAAGGCCGAGTCGCCGCCGCACTTGACCTTGAAGCGCTCGATTACGCTGCGTGCGTAAACGCGGGTGGCGGCGAAACGCACCACGCCCAGGGTCACCATGCCGTGGCGCGAGCCGGTGAGAAGCGCGTTGCTGGAAAGGCTGAGCGGCGGCACCGCGCCGCGGCCGAGGCGTTCTTCCGGAACGAAGGTGAGTCCGAGCTTGCGGCGCTGCGCGGGATTGAGCTTGCCGACCGATGCGCCGTCGATCAGGACGTCGCCGGCGTTGGGCGCCGCGGTCTCGCCTGACAACGCGGCGAGCAGCTCTTTCTGGCCGTTGCCGGAAACGCCGGCAATGCCGAGGATTTCGCCGCTGCGCACCTCGAGGATCACTTCCTTCAGCGTGGTGCCAAAAGGATCGTCGGTGGGCATCGACAGATTGTTGATCCTGAGCCTTACCTCTCCCGGCTCGCGCGGCGTCAGGTGGCATTCGGGCAACTCGGAGCCGATCATCATGCGGGCGAGGCTCTCGGAAGTTTCCTGCTTCGGTTTCGCGGTGCCGGTGACCTTGCCGCCGCGCAGCACGGTCGCGTTGTCGCACAGGGCGCGGATTTCGTCGAGCTTGTGGCTGATGTACAGAATGCTGCAGCCTTCGGCGGCGAGCCGGCGCAGGGTCTCGAACAGTTTCAGCACCGCCTGCGGCGTCAGCACTGAAGTCGGTTCGTCCATGATCAGGAGCTTGGGTTCCTGCAGCAGGCAGCGCACGATTTCGACGCGCTGGCGCTCGCCCACCGACATGCTGTGCAGGCGCCGGTGCGGATCGATCGGCAGACCGTATTTCTCCGAGACCGACCGGATGCGCTCGGCCAGCACCGCAGGCTTGATCTGCTCGTCCAGCGCCAGCGTGATGTTTTCGGCGACCGTCAGCGATTCGAACAGCGCGAAATGCTGGAACACCATGCCGATGCCGAGCTTGCGCGCTTCTGCCGGGCTGCCGATCTGCACCAGCTTGCCCTCCCACTCGATGGTGCCGGAATCGGGCTTGGTCACGCCATAGACGATTTTCATCAGCGTGCTTTTGCCCGCGCCGTTTTCACCGAGCAGGGCGTGGACTTCGCCGGCCCGCACCGCGAGGTCGATATTGTCGTTCGCCACCACTGTGGGATAGCGCTTGCCGATGCCGCGCAGCACCAGCCGCGGCGGAGAAGATTCGGAAGGAGAAGAAATGGATTCGCTCATGATGTCGGCCCTGTGAGTTCTGTTGCTGGAATTTCCGCGTTTGAGAATTCTGTCTCCGAATCGGCTGCCAGGCGTTGCCTGGCCTCGACGATCTGCAATACTTGCGCCGCGACCGCTACCGCAATGGCTGCCGGCAGCTTATTGTCGATGCCATCGAGCCCGATGGGGCAGGTGATGCGCGCAATCTCGGCTGCGGCGTAACCGCGGCTGCGAAGGCGCTGGACGAAACGCGCGGCCTTGGTGCGGGAGCCGATGAGACCAGCCCAGGCGAAGTCGCGCTTATCGAGTATGGCGCGGCAGATTTCGTAGTCGAGGTCGTGGCTGTGGGTCAGCACCAGGAACAGGGCGCCGGCCGGCGCATTGCGCACCTCGGCGGCGGGATCATCGCTCGGCAGGCAATGCACATTGCCGGCGGCGAGCGCGGGAAAAGCCTGCTCGCGGCTGTCGATCCAGGTGAGGTCGAACGGCAGTTCGCCAAACAAACGGGCGAGCGCGGCGCCGACGTGGCCCGCGCCGAACAGCCACAGCGGCTGCTGGTCGAGATCGACGCGTTCGTAGAGCATGTCTTCCGATACGCGATTCGTGGCGCGCACCAGCAGCGCGCGGTTCCGCGGTTTCGCGTCAAGCAAGCATGCCGCCGGCGCAGCATCGGGGCACCCCGCCTCCAGCAACCGATGCCGCCCTGCCGCTTGCGGCAACAAGGTGGTTGCCAGCAGCAGAGATTGCCCGGCGCGTCGCGAATCCAATGCGAGTTCGACGACGGCCAGTTCGTCCTTTGCATAACGTTCGAACCAGAGTTCGACGATGCCGCCGCAGCACTGGCCGAGGGCCGCGCCCAGCGGAAAGCGGTCGAGGCGGCCCGCAACCGGCGGCGGCGCTTGCAGCATGTCGCGCGCGATCTGTGTTGCCATTAATTCGAGGTGGCCGCCGCCGATGGTACCCTCGGCCCAGTCGCCTCCGATCAGCATGCAGGCTCCGGGCTCGCGCGGCGCCGAGCCGCGCACGGCGGCGACCGTGACGCGCACCACGCCCTCCGCCTCGGACTGCAGCGCGCGCAGACGCTGGTGCAGGCTGGCGAGCCAATCCATCATGCCGGCACTCCTGCCGCTGCCGGTGCGGCCTGCCCCGGTGCTGAGATGCGCAGCGATTCGATCGCGCGCAGGATGGATTCGGCGGTGGCGGGCGCCGACAAGCGCGGCGCTTTGCCGCCGCCGCAGGCGGCCACGGCGTCGCGCAGCGCGAAAAACACCGACATCGCGAGCATGAGCGGCGGCTCACCAACCGCCTTCGAGCGGAATATGGTGTCTTCCACGTTCGGCGTGTTTTCCAGCAGGCGCACGCGTGCGTCGAGCGGCCAGTCGCGCGCGGTGGGAATTTTGTAAGTCGAAGGCGCGTGGGTTTTGAGTTCGCCTTTTTCGTTCCACCAGAGTTCCTCGGAAGTCAGCCAGCCCATGCCCTGCAGGAAGCCGCCTTCGACCTGCCCGAGGTCGATGGCCGGATTCAGCGAACGGCCGACGTCGTGCAGAATATCCACTCGCAGCAGCCGGTTTTCGCCAGTCAAGGTATCGATCGCGACTTCGGCAACTGCCGCGCCGTAAGAAAAATAGAAAAACGGCCGGCCGGTCAGCGTTTTCTTGTCCCAGTGAATTTTCGGCGTGCGATAAAAGCCGGTGGCGGACAGCGAAATGCGCGCGACGTAGGCTTCGCGCACGAAAGACGCGAAACTCATCATCGCCTTGCCGAGGTGAACCATGCCGCCCTCGAAGCGTACCGACTCCTGCGGAATGCCGTATTTCTCGGCGGCGAACGCGGCAAGGCGCGCATGCAAGGTCTGCGCCGCGGCCTGCGCCGCTTTGCCGTTGATGTCGCTGCCGGAGGAAGCGGCGGTCGCCGAAGTGTTCGGCACCTTGCTGGTATCGGCGCCGCTCACCCGCACCAGGTTCAGCGGAATTCCCAGTTCCTCGGCTACCACCTGGGCGACCTTGGTATACAGGCCCTGGCCCATTTCAGTGCCGCCGTGGTTCAGCAGCACCGTGCCGTCGTTATAGATATGCAGCAAGGCCCCGGCCTGGTTGAACAGGGTCGCGTTGAAAGAAATGCCGAATTTGACCGGGGTCGCCGCGATGCCGCGCTTGATGATTGGACTCGCCGCGTTGAAGCGTTCGATTTCGGCGCGGCGCTCGCGGTAATCGCTGGTCTGCTCGAGCTCGTCCACAATCTGGTGGATCAGGTTGCCTTCGAGCGTAGTTTGGTAGTGCGTGACGTTGCGCTCGGTGATGCCGTAGAAATTGACGCGCCGCACGTCGAGCGCGTCGCGGCCGAGATGCCGCGCGATGTCGTCGATTATGGCCTCGATCGCCATCATGCCCTGGGGACCGCCAAAACCGCGAAATGCGGTGTTGGACACGGTGTTGGTCTTGCAGCGATGCGACACCAGGTGCAGGTGCTCCAGGAAATAAGCGTTGTCGACGTGGCATACCGCGCGGTCGTTCACCGGACCCG
>Ga0181537_10002829_pt1 | contig 15104 bp, 15 predicted proteins | sample PEATcosm2014_Bin_39_FD_119765 | JGI IMG/M metagenome (GOLD analysis project Ga0181537, IMG submission 119765) | Peatland microbial communities from MTU Mesocosm Facility, Houghton, MI, USA - PEATcosm2014_Bin23_10_metaG | ecosystem: Environmental > Terrestrial > Soil > Wetlands > Peat | place... | reverse complement strand
GATTTTAACAAGCGCGGCCGAGCCCGGCTTATCCCATCACCGCCGCTGCCGCCACGCTGAAGAACACGATAACCAACCACCATCCGAACACAACAATATAACCGGCGCTTCGTTTCACGCCGGTCACCGTCGCCACGCCGATACTCATCAACACCACTACCCAGATCGTCGTCACATCGAACGCCGTCGCCAGCGCGTACAGCGCCTTGTTTGTGTCCATGGGATCCAGGAATGCGCCGAGGTTGGTCGGCGCGAAGTTTTTGATGTTGAACGACTCCGGCTCCGCGGTCGCGTAAATCACCGCGGTTCCCAGCAGCACCTTCACAAGCTGCGGGAGCCACGCGTAGTACACCACGGCAAACAAGTCTCCGAACTTCGCCCTGCCCCCGAATCCAAAATTGATGGTGCCCAGCAGCACCGCTGCAAACACCAGCGCGCCCAGCATCCCCATCAAAGGACCCGCAACGAAGACCGCCTCGGTAATTCCATCCGAGATTTTGTAGCCTTGTTCTCTTTGTTGCGGAGTGGCCTGAGCCATCCGTTCCTGGGCCTTGGGGTCCATCCGGATCTGGTTTTCCACTGTCTGGCGGATTCCGATCTTCTGCACCACCGCTCCAAACAGGATGTACCCAGCCAATGCCATCACCATCAACGGCAACCACCAGCTCCGGTTGCCGCGCTTGATGTCTTCAAACGTCTTCGACGGCGCCGTAAACGTGCAGGCCAAGCGTTGCCATTGAGACAGGCCAAGCGACCTCACGGCTTCTCCGGGAACGGATTGCGCCGAAGCGTTGCTCTTGATTTCCTCCCGTGCCGGAGACTCTTGCTCGGATTCGATCGCCGACGTTTGATGTGACGGCTTTCTGAGCTTCACGACGAGCATGCCAACGCCCGCCCCGATTCCTCCGCCTATAAGACCGCCTATTAAGCCGGAAGGGACCGCGCCCCCCGTAATAAGGTTTAGGGCAAAAAATAATCCACCGCCTGCGTAGGCGCAGTATTGAACAAACCTCCGATCTTTCGCTGCGTTATCCGGCGAGTTCATCGTTCCTCCGATCTAGTTGCACACTGGACCGTGTCTGCACGCCGCGCGGCCACCTCCGCTTGCGCTTTAGCCTCGCTCATGATTTCCGCCTTTCAAATTGCCTGGAATGCTTTTGCGGGCGATTGTACCTCCGCCGTGGCTCGGAATCGAATGATTTTTTAAGCGACGACCCGGCCAGCGCCCCCATGATCGCAAACCCGCCAATCCGCCGGCTTTTTTGCCAGCAGCGTTTCTTTGCTCTTGCAAGTTGCATCGGGGACGATACAATCTCCTGCAACCGGACCAAGAAACGAGATTCCGATTCAACTGGACACACCATGGTCAAATTCCGTGTTCTGTTTGTTTCCGGGGCCGTTCTCGCATGCACGGCCGCATGCGCAAACGCCGCACCCGCGTCTCCACCCGTGGTGAGCAACAGCACGGTCACCATCTCCGGCCCGGGCATCGGCGGCGCCACCAAAACCTGTTCCCTGCCCTTCATGAACAACTTCGCCAACAAAGGCGACTGGTACGTGCTGCCGGACGATGCGCACGCCGCCTTTTTTGTCGCCGACAAGTTCCCTTATTCCCAGTGCAGCGTCGACATTCTGCTCAACGGAGCGCAAAAGGCCTTTGCCATCACCAGCGCCAACGACCTGGCGTCCGGCCATAAGACCGACCAGGCGTTCGACGTGTCGGTCGGTGACGGGCACAGCAACAAGAGGTTTTCCACCACCGATCCGGGCGACACGGTCACCGTCACGGTCACCAAGATGGACATGCTCAACTTTGAGGCCACTTTTTCAGGATCGATGACGGAAGTGGGCATGATGGAGCGCAACGGCCATGAAGCGCATCGCGTAACGGTCAGCGGCGTCATCAGCCTGCACCGGGCAAGCGCGCCTTCGCCCATCAACGCAGGCAACTGGACTGCCTGCGACCCCGTCGTCCACGACTGGCTCAACCAGGCTCAGAATCGCGCCTCGTCCGATTGCGAGGTCAAGTTCGATCACCATCTCGAGGTCGCGCTCGACGCCGCCTTCTCGCCCATGGAGTCGGCCTTCACGGCTTCCGCGTGGCAAATCGTCAACAAGCCTGACCCCAGCGTGCTGTTTGATTCCGCGCCGCGCGGATCGGAAAAGGAACCATTTCACGGCCAGGGATTCAAACTCACCATGACGGTGGATCCGAACTCGGCCCGGGGCCAGCAAGCCATGGCCGCGGAAAACACGCCCGATCCCATGATGGTCAAGATGATGGAGCTGTTGAAAGAGGGCAAGTATGCCGAGGCGCAGGAATTGCAGAAACAGATCGATGCCAAGGCCAAAAACGCCCCGCCGCCGCCCAGCACCAGGTTGACCGTCCAGGTCAGCTTCAACTCTTCCGCCAGAGAGCTGATCAACTTCCACGGAGCCTACAGCGCTTCCGCACTTCCCGGCGGGGGCACGGTGCTCTATTTGCCCGCCATGCAGGGATTAGGCGGCGGATCTGGCGGCGACCCCGGCACCTGGGTTCTGCTTGGCGTCTGGAGTCAGCCCACCGCCACGCGCCTCGATGGAGAAACCACCAAGGTCATCACCAAAGCGCAGACCAATCCCTCCGCGCCGCGCCTCTCCATTCAAAACGTCGCGGTCTATCTCAACTGCGACCACGATCTTGCGGCCAAGGCGATCCAGGCCATCGATTGGAGCCAACTGCGAGCGCTGCTTGCCCATTAGCGAACGCCGAGCGCGCGGCGTGGGCCTTCAATTTGCAGACTCACCACAACAGCGAGCGCCTCTCCCACACTATTCTTCATCCGGTTAATGGCTGGTGGCTCCGCTGCCATTACTGACCATCAGGCTCGAGACGTTCACTGGCTCGAAGTCCGAGAGCGTGAGACTCTTTATGCACGAGAGATCATCATTGTTCCAGCGTGCATCGGGAGTGCCGATCAGCCCTCCGCTGTCTCCGTTGTCGGCCAGGATAATTCCATAATTCCGAAATGCGGTGATGATAATGGCCGCTTGCGGACTTGTGGCGGCACAAGAGGGAGTCGCCACGGAAGCCTTCAGTCGGTAGATCTCTCCAGCCGCTCCGGACATGCTGCAGCTAACCGGTGGAGAAGATTGTGAAATCTCCGATTCCGTAGGAATGTTAGCCCCGCTCGTAGTCGTGCAGACCCCGACGCCCGCTGTTTGCGTTGCGGGCCAGACCCAGTAATTCAACATATGGTTGAGCGTGAAGCGGATAGGATGCTGAATCGTTCCGTTCGGCGCGCTGGGTGTGCCCGTTCCAATGACCTCATCCGCATTGGCCAGTAGTGGGCCTACCGGAAGCCCGGCGGCATCGGATGTTCCATTTCCTTGTGGAGTGAGGTTATTTGAAGCAACGTTGGGCCAAACTGCATTGGAAGAATCGGTCCAGGGGCCGTCCTCGTAGATACCCTGCCACATTTCGTATAGGGCAGGGTTGTTTCCACCGCCAGCCTCCAGGTAGACCAGGACATGCATGTCTCCACCCGTGCTGACCGCGTTGGCGGTGCCTTCGACCGGAGCATACGCTGGAATCGGTCCGGAAGTGAAATAGGACTGATACAAAGTGGTTGTGACCGACACGTCCGGCTGATTGGTTGGAACTTCGATGGCCGGTATTCCATTGGGAAAGTTGGCATACTCATCACCGAAGAACGGCTTGACCGTCTCGGACAGATAACCGCTGTACATAGGTGCCGCGGGGGAAGTGTCCACAGGCAAGCCGGTCGTGGCCGCGTCCACCCGATGATGAAAGATAGAAGTTGAAGGGAAGATCTTGGCAAGGAACGCGTTACTTCCGTTAATGGCGAAGCTGATCTGCTGAGTCGCTTGTGCACCTGCAGAGTCCTTAACGACAAATTCGGGAATGTAGGTGCCTTGACCGCCGATCAGCGAGCTGCTGATGATTCCTGTACTTGCATTGAGAGACATCCCCTCCGGCAATGGAGGAAAGTCAAGAACATCCGTGCTTAGGGAATACGAGTAGGGCGGAGTGCCGCCGCTGGCGGTGATTGTGCAGCCGGCATACGCCGCGCCTTGTGTTCCGCCTGGGCACGAAGCCGTGGTTATCTTCAATGGACCGCCGGAGGCTGTCACCGTGACCTCTGCCGTCGACGCAGTTGAGCCGGCCGCATTGGTGGCAGTCAAAGTGTAGGTCGTCGTCGCCGTTGGGCTCACGCTCGTTGAACCGCTCGCTAATGTGGATGTGAACGTTCCGGGCGTGATGGCAATACTGGTCGCGCCGGCAGTCGCCCAAATCAGCGTGCTGCTGGAGCCGGAAGTGATACTTGTGGGGCTAGCTGTGAACGAGCTGATGATTGGTTTGCCAGCCGTCGTTACCGTAACGATTAGCGTAGATGTGGTTGAACCGGCCGCATTGGTGGCAGTCAACATGTAGGTGGTCGTCGCCGTTGGGCTCACGCTCGTTGAACCACTCGCTGATGTGGACGTGAATGTTCCGGGCGTGATGACGATACTGGTCGCGCCAGTCGTCTCCCAACTCAGCGTGCTGCCTGTACCGGAGTTGATGCTCGTTGGAGCAGCCGAAAAAGAAGTAATCTCCGGCGTCGAGCCTGGTCCAGAGGACGAGTTCGACTGTATCGCCGAGTTGCAACCCGCCAACCCAACACAGACAAATACAATCAGCACCAACGCGCAAGGAAGCAGTCCAGCAGCTCGGAGCCCTCGCGTGCCGAGTCCAATTCTGCGATATGAGCCGGCTGAGTCCATGCGATCTCCGCTGGTCATGGTTGTTGACATCATCCTAGCAACATCTTCCTCTTCTCAAAGCGTGTTTCAAGAGCCCCATTGCTCACAGGGCATGACCTTAGTCATTACGAAAATGCTCCGAAAACAAACGGCATTGAGGGTTTTTTGTACGCACCGTTGGATAGGTCCCGGAAAACGCCCCAGGAGCCGGGACTGCGGTCGTGCACAGTCGACCAGAGATTTAAAGCCTGGTGCTGCAGGCGGAACCTTGGCGCGAGAGATCGCGGTACGGTTTTCAGCACTCGATCCCGAAAGTCGGACACTCCCGTAGCCCCGCTAACCCCGCTGGCTCCGCTAAACTTATTGCTACGACCACTTCTCCGCGAAGGAAGCTACTCCTTTGAGAAAAATCACCTTCTTCACTCCTGCCGCTGCCGCGCTGCTCGCCCTGTTTCCCACTCTCCACGCCCAGAAGCTGCAACTGACGCCGCAGACCAAAGCGCCGGCGCCCGTTTCGCTTGAGGACCGCAAAAAGGCCCTCAGCGATCTCTTTCATGAGTACTGGGAGGACCAGCTCAAGCACAATCCTGAGTTTGCCTCGTCGCTCGGCGATAAGCGCTACAACGACCAGACCAGCGACTACTCCGTGCAGGCGGTGAATGATGGGCTGGCGCGGGAGCAGAGGTTCTTGATGCGTTTGGTGGCGATCGATCCCACCGGGCTCACCGACCAGGAAAAGATCAGCCAGGACCTGCTCATCCACGAATTCGAAATGGATCAGGAGGGTGCGGAATTCAAGGAATGGGAGATGCCGGTGAACCAGATGGGCGGCATCTACAGTGACTACCCGCAACTGGCGGCCGAGCTGGACTTCTCCACGGTGAAAGATTACGACGATTGGATCGCGCGCCTGCATGCGCTACCCACGGCCTTTGCGCAGGTGACGGAGAACATGTCGATCGGCATCGAGGATGGGCGCGTGCCGCCCAAGTACCTGCTGGAAAAGGCCCTCGACCAGGTGAAAGAGCTGGCCAACCAAAAGCCCGAAGACTCGCCGCTGGCGCAGCCCCTCAAAGCGTTTCCCGCAGCGATCCCCGCCGCCGAGCAGGCGCGCATCAAGACCGCAATGCTCGATGTGATCACGAAAGAAGATCTGCCGGCCTACACGCGGTTCGCGCGTTTCCTTGAAGTGACCTACGTTCCGGCGGGCCGTGCCAGGCCCGGCATCGATTCCCTGCCCGACGGAAAAAAGTATTACCAGTTTCTGATCAAGCAGACCACGACCACCGACCTGACGGCCGATCAGATTCACCAGATCGGCTTGGACGAAGTGAAGAAAGACGAAGCCGAGATGTTGGCCATCGCGCAGAAGCTAGGCTTCCAGGATCTGAAGAGCTTCCGTGAAAGCCTGAAAAGCAATCCCAAGCTACACCCGGCTTCGGGCGCTGCCCTGCTCGACGCGTATCGCGGCTACCTTAAACCAATGCAGGCCAAGCTGCCCGAGCTTTTCGGCACGCTGCCCAAGGCGCCGTTCGAGGTGGTTCCGGTTCCCGAATACGCTGAGAAGACTTCAGCGCCTGCGTACTACCAGCCGGGCACGGCAGACGGCAGCCGGCCAGGACGGTTGTTCATCGACACCTACAACGCCACGGGACGCAATCTCTATGGCGTGGAATCCATCGCGTATCACGAAGGCATTCCCGGCCATCACCTGCAGATTTCCATCGCGCATGAGTTGACGGGGATTCCTGAGTTCCGTAAATACGAGAGGTACACGGCTTACACCGAGGGGTGGGGACTTTACGCAGAGCGGCTGGGCAAGGATGTGGGCTTTTATCAGGATCCCTACTCCGATTACGGCCGCCTGGAGGCGGACATCTGGCGCGCCATCCGGCTGGTGGTCGATACCGGCGTCCATAGCGAGGGCTGGACCCGCGAGCAGATGGTGCAGTATTTCCACGACCACTCCAATGTGGACGAGACCAGCGTGCAGGCCGAAACGGACCGCTACATTGCGTGGCCAAGCCAGGCTCTGGCCTACAAGATCGGGCAGTTGAAGATTCTGGAGCTGCGCGACAAGGCGCAAAAGGCGCTGGGGCCGAAGTTCGACATTCGCGCCTTCCACGACCAGGTGGTGGACGCGGGCGCATTGCCGCTGGACATATTAGAACGGCGCATCGACGCCTGGATTGCGAAAACTAAAGATTAGGGATGTGGGAACTTTGGAATTGCGGGACCGCGGGACTGCATGGATTCAGGCCTGCGGGGGTTACGCCAATCTATTCAGGTCGATACGCGCGGTTGGTTGGGGCCATGGCGAAAGCGTAGTTCATTCGTAGGAGCACGGCTGCCGAACGTTGACCGCTCATGCCTCAATAGTGGTATTTACTGGCCCAAATGTGGACACTAGTGTCCGGGATAACTGCCATGATTCATGTCAGACGGCGTTTGTTGCTCCATCTGAAACCGAGCTGGAAACGCTACCACTGCGGGCTGGCCTGAGGGTGCAGACCTGTTCCTGCCGAAGGTGAGCCATGTTTACGAGTCTCCTCCAGATATCCATTATTGCAATCGCCGTACTCTACTTTTTCTATTTGTTAGTTTGCATTCACCAGCGGCGAAGGTTCATATGGAAACTGCTTAGGACCGGGTCACTGCCAAAGAGTCATGGCCCGGAGCGCGGGCATCAAGTCTGTTTTGATGGAAAGCAGGCCGCCACATGGGAGAGATGGAAGAGCATGCAGAGCGCCGGCCTGTGGTCGATGTACGTGAATGCCGGTGTCATGCTCGAGCTTGCCAATTTTGTAGATGAGCACTGCACGGGGGTTGATCCGCAGGTTCTTGCGGCCTTACGCAACGACGCCATGCAGATTCGCTCCTGCTCGCTGATGGAGCTTACGAAACACGCCTGCAGCCAGGTGAGCCAACAAACCATTGGAAATGCGGCCAGCGCGGCGACCTACTACGCCGACATGTTGTCCAAGACGGCGCAACTGCTGGAGGGAATCAAGATCGAGGAAGCTCTCGGCTTCGCCCAGTCGATCTGATCACGGGGAGCAGCCAGTAGCAAATAGCCAGTAGAGAGTGGAAGTCAGCTTCCAGCTCCTGGCTGGCCGCGCTTCGTGCAGGCTTCGTGTGCCCGCAAAATGTCCGCTTCAAAGCGGACATTTTATTTGCAAAAATGGCTGCCTGCAGGCCGACGAATTGAGCGATTTTTGTCTGCCCGTAGCACTACATTCTGAGCAAAAGTCCCGCGTTGCGGGGAAATGTCCGGTTCGAGGCTGACATATTCTCTGAAGCGCCCTGTTCCAGCGGATCGAATCGTGGCGCGATGTCCGATTCCTGGCATACAAAAAAGTGAAAAACGACATCCAAAAACAACTTTCCGGACTGCGTTTTGCATATAATTACGCGCTTTTCGCTACCGTGGAATCAGAGGTCGAAAGAGCGAGGCGGGAAGTTATGGTCGAAATGGAGCGGAGGCTGACGCAGAGGAAGCTGGATAGGGAGATGAGGCCCTTTCGATGGGCGGGGCGGGAGCCGAACCCTACGAATGCTTTATCGCGGACGATACGGCAGGCGCTGTCAATTCCAGTGAAAGAGATTGCAGAGAAGATGGGAGTGGGGCGATCGACGCTGTTCGCCCTGGAGGTGAGCGAACGGGACCAGACCATCTCGATGCGATCGTTGGCGCGGATCGCAGAGGCGATGGGCTGCAAGGTGGTGTATGGGTTGGTGCCGTTGAAGGACAAAACCTTCGAGTCCCTGGCGGAAGAGAGGCTGTGGAGGAAAGTTCTAGGGACAGGGACCAAGGGAACGAAAAGGCAGGGAATAGCCAATAGGGAATAGGAGTCAGCGCGGGAGGCCTTGTAGGCTTCCCTATTTTTTTGCGGGCTGCTCAATGCCGGAGTTGATGGGGTCAGAGTCGATAGGGCAGAGGGCAGCCGGGACAGGCGGCGAGATGGTGGTAATGGGTGTGGGAACGGTGGGAGCGAAGAAGGCGGGGGGCAAGCCACGCCAGCGGCGAGGGACGGAGAAAGCCCCCTCAGCAAAGAACAAGAGGGCGGAAAAACCGTCGAGCGCAGCGGAGGTGCCCGAAAAGAAGATGCGGGGGAACGGGCTGGAGCGGCTGGAGAAGGCAGCGGACCGCCGTCTTGGGCAGGCCAGCGAGAAACTGGCGGATCTGCTGCTGAAAAAAGCGACGAAGGGAAAGGTAGACAGCGCGCGGCTGCTGGTGACACTTGCCGAGCACCGGATAAAACGCAAGCCGCAAGAGAGAAAGAAGAAGAAGAAACGGTCGGGGCCTTCCTGGGCGGAGTTGCTGGCGTCGGAGCCGGAGTTTGTGCAGCCGGAGGTGGGCGATGTTTGGGTTGGGGATGGATGGAGGAAACCGACGGGTAAGTATGTGAATGAGTATGCGAAGGTGGGCGATAGCGAGGAGGAGGAGGACTGGAAGGAAGAAGGGACGGAGGGGCTTCGGGCCTGAGAAAGCAGTTGTCAGTGAACGGTGGACAGTGATCGGTTTCCTCCCTGTCAGAACCAGGATGGGGCACCCGGCTCCGAGTCGTTGCCGAACTAGTAACCTCCGGTTAGGCGGTGACACTCCCGGAACATGGCGTGCAGTATGATGGGACCGACTCTCAGTGTGGGCTGAAGCATGAAGAACAAGATTACCTATGGTGTAGTACGTCTGATCCTCGTCTTGTGCGTTTTGAGCGGTTCCTGCTCCGCACAACCCGCCCACGCCAACGCCCCAAACCAGGCCCTCTTTGCGTCGGCTGAGAAGGGCGATCTGCTTCAGGTTAACCACTTGCTCGCCAATGGAGCCAACGCTAACGCGGTACGAGAAAACGGCTGGTCAGTACTCATGGCAGCTTCTTCAGCGGGAAATCTCGATGTGGTGAAGGCACTCGTTGCAAAGGGAGCAGAGGTCCGCGCACAGACGGCTGACGGGTGGAGTGCACTGCTGGAAGCCTCGGAGCAAGGTCACCTCAACATCGTGAAAGCATTGCTCGCCAGCGGAGCCAAAATAACTGATACGGATAGCAAAGGAGAAACGCCACTAGAGATGGCCTCAGGTGAAGGCAAACTCGATGTGGTGCAGTTCTTGATTGCGAACGGGGCAGATGTCAAGGCTGAGGATAAGGACGGATTCACCGCACTTGCCTTTGCATCCCAAGGGGGGCACCTCGATGTACTCTTGTTGCTCATTGCCAAGGGAGCAGATGTCAACCATAAGACGATCGGCGGAAGTACAGCGTTAATGAGCGCATCGTTGCTTGGCCACTTGGAAGTGGTGAAAGCTTTGCTATCCAACGGCGCAGATGTCAACGCATCGAATGACAACGGCTGGACCGCATTGATAGAAGCTACATCATCCTTCCCTCACCCGAAAGTCGTCGAAGCGTTACTTGCCAGCGATGCGGACGTAAACGCCCGGAATAGCAAGGGGGAGACCGCCCTGATGTGGGCCTGTCAGAATGGTCCCTCCCAAGAGGTTGTGCGAGCATTTCTGGCAAAGGGAGCAGACGTCAACGCCAAAACAAAAGATGGAAGGACCGCGTTGGATTTTGCAAGAGCGCGAGGTTGGGGTGACGTCGTAGCCATATTACTGTCCGCAGGCGCTAAATAGCGTCCCGTTGCGGAGACGCCCCTTGTGCACCATTTTTCGGCTCCGGCTGGATGGTCGCCAACCCGGACATAACCGCATTTGCGGAGTTACTTCTGGATTGCCGGTTATACAGCCGAAACACCTCGGTACCGTGCTTGCGGTTACTATCTGGGCCTCCTGGCTCCCCATTTCTCGGGATAGATATCCTCTTCGCCGAAGCCTAGCATTGGCTCATGACGATCAATCAAGGACAGCGTGTTCGCATCAGAGGCAAATGCTCTGAAGGGACAATTGAAAAGAAGCTCATGTCTCTCGACAATGTCTACATTGTTAAGATCGACAGCACCTCACCCCACGAAGATAAACTCGTACGCGGCGATGACCTTGAACTCCTCGCTGACGTCGCGCGAGATGCTGCGGAGCGTCTGGCGTACTCAAATGACATAGGTGTGTAGTCGGCAACAAGACGTGATCCCGAGTGCACCAAAATCGAGTCACTTCCGGGTGGGCTGTAATACTTCCGGGGCCGCCAAAGCAGGTTTCAGAACACACGACGATTCGCACAGGTGATCACAATTCTGTCGGTTTAGGATCGGGTATGCGCCAGATATGCATACTACTTGTTGCAATGTCGATCTGCTTCCCTGCTTTTTCGCAATCCACGGAATCGGATGAGGCGTTGTTGTCGAGGGCTCATGGCCTCTACGACACACCATTCGCGCATTCGCTAATTTCCTTCGACTGCGCCGTGCAGTTCGATTGGAAAAGACACTTCCTCGATACGCTCGGAGTGGTTCCGCCGACTGTGACTCCGACTATCGAGCATCTTCAAGCCATCCAGCATCGGGTCTTCGTGGATCGCTCAGGGGCCGTGGTCTCGGAGGTTCCTAAGGCAACAGACCTATCTGGGACTTCTCACGGGACTGATCTCGAAACCTCATTTCAGGCCATTGTCTCTTCTGGAATCAACGCATGGCTGCCGTTTGCGATGGATGAAATTCTTCCCCTCAAGCCGTCAAAGTTCAGCTTCCAGAAAGTAGATACGGGATTCAAAGTTTTGATGAACGGCACGAACGTCTCAGCAACGCTGATGCTTCTTCCTGACATGCGGATTTCTAAAGTGATCAGCGAGCTTCCTCAACCCCTGCATTTCACCACGAATTTCGCTAGCGGCCCTAGCGGTTTTCTTCTTCAGTCAGTGAAGACTGGAGCCGGAACGAGTGATCTGGACAAATGGGATGCCAACTTCACGTATGCATTTCAGGACGTTCAAGGGATCCAACTCCCCGGAGGTGTGACTGTCACCGCGTTCGCAACTGGCGAGAAGTGGGCCTATTCTCTCGCCGACTGCAAGGCGATTACTGGCGTTAAGGTTGAGGTGCGAGCACTAAATCAGTGACGATCTTCTGGCCTGCTTTCCACGGCTGATTGAGTTGTGGATTGTTGCTCTTCCGGTATCGTCGCCAAACCGGAAGTTACTTACCAAGTAATAGACGCGCCCAACTGAGATCAACATTGGCCGGTTTGGGAGAATCCCAGCATCCAGACAGGCCAAGTTCAGCGAATCTTCATTCTGGGGAGCAGGATTAATGCCGGCAATCGTCGTTGTGTTTATCAATGGGCCAATGCCGGGGTTGTCGGCTGCTCGGAGACTGCGCCACTACCGGTGGGGGCCTCTGAAGAAAAGACGCCTCCCAGCGTGATATTCTTTCGAGTTCCCATACAGGGCGGGTGATGCCGCCTATCTATAGTTGCCGATGCGGCTCAAGCAGCGGCTGGAGAGGGTTTTTATGAAACGTACTTTTGTTTTGATTGGTGTGCTTTTGGGATTTGGGTGCGGGTTGCATGCGCAGGCTGCGGCGCCTGTGGATGTGAACGTGTGCGACGTGGTGAAGAGCCCGGCATCGTTTGATGGCAAAATGGTTCGCATCAAGGGCACGGTGGTGGCCGGGTTCGACGAATTCGTGATCAAGGATGCGACCGACCCCAACTGCGGATTCCAGGTGAACGCGATTTGGCTCTCCTACCCACAAGGATCGAAGGCCAAGTCCGGTCCGGCGGCGATTGTGACCGCGCAGGCGGCGCACAACTTTGCCGGGACCTTGAAGACTCCTGCGCGCACGCCGGTGACGCTGGACAAGAGCAAGGACTTCAAACAGTTCGACTCGCTGCTTGCGCAGACGCACCAGAGGGGCATGGACATGTGCCTTGGTTGCGCGCGCTACGAGGTGACGGCGACGCTGACAGGACGCCTGGATACCGTGGCCGATGCGACGATGAAGCGCGATGCTTCCGGGAAGATCGTGGGCCTAGGCGGATACGGCAACATGAACGCCTATCCCGCGCGGCTGGTGCTGGCATCGGTGTCAGACGTGACGCCGAAGGAGATCGACTATTCGAAGACCGACGCGATTACGAAGGGCGATGCGGGGATAAGCGCGCCTCCCAGCTCGGGCGGCGGCGAATTCGACGATCCCTTTGCCGTGGCAGTGCGGCTGGCGGGGCACATGGGAGCCGGTCCGGCGGGCGATCAGGCCAAGGCGGACGTCGGGCTGTATCCCAAGCCGAAGGAGCAGAATGGCGTGAACGTTGTGTTCGGAGTGGGCAACGAGGCGATGCCCGACGGGCAGGGCACAAAGGATTCTCCGGATGGCGTGTTGTACAACTGCTTCTTCAACCGGGATCACTTGCAGGGAAACGCGATCGTGTTTGCGCTGTTCCATATCGGCCACCACATTTCGGATATGCGCAGCCCGAAGGCTGCAGATCAGGATTCGCCGTTCATCATTGACGAGAACAATGCCTGGGTGATCACTTCGGTCGCAGCGATCGTATCCGGCCAGAAATACCTGACATTGCCCGGCGGATACCTTTTCTACAATTCCGCGTGGCCGATGGATGCGCGCGAGGACAAGATGGAAGCGGCGCTGAAGGACTTCCTGGCCAACGAGGCGCTGCTGAGCCACTAAGCTCTGCGCGGGATTGGATTTGAGAGAGGCGCTGGCTGGTTATGGCCGGCGCCTTTCTGCCTGCGGGCGACCGCAAGAAGCCCGCGCGAAGGGCCCGGCGGGCGCGTATTCTTGAGTCTGCACCACAATTTATGTCGAGACCCTATGCGGGGGAAAAGAGAAAAAATGGCTGAGATCGCCGTGGAGGCGCCGGAGATTCCGGCGCAGTTGCCGAAAGTGCGCATCGCTGTGCTGGGCGCCGGCAAGATGGGCGGCATTCTGCTGCAGGCATTCCTGAAAGAGAACCTGTTCGCGACCGACAAAATTCACGCCACCGTGGGCCACGCTGAGCGGGCGCTGGCGCTGAGCACGCAGTGGGGCGTGGACGTGAGCACGAACAACCTGGAAGCCGCACGCAAGGCCGACCTGATCCTGATCGGCGTAAAACCGTTTCAGGTGCCGGATCTGATTGCGGAGATCAAGCCCGCGCTGACGCCGGCCAAGCTGCTGGTGTCGTTTGCCGCATCGGTAAAGACGAGCGCCATTGAAGAGGCGGCGGGCATGGAGATTGCCGTGGTGCGCGCCATGCCGAATACGCCTTCCGCACTGGGCGCGGGAGTGGCGGCGCTGTGCCGCGGACACTTTGTGAAGGACGAGCAGATGGCGCTGGCCGAGCGGCTGTTTGCGACGGTGGGCCGCACTGTGCTGGTGGACGAGAAGCACATGGACGCGGTGACGGGGCTTTCGGGATCGGGACCAGCGTACATCTACATCATTATTGAAGCGCTGGCCGAGGCGGGCGTGAAGGTGGGATTGCCGCGCGACACTGCGACGCAACTGGCGGCACAAACCGCTTACGGCGCGGCGAAGATGGTGCTGGAGACCGGCTACCATCCGGCGCTGCTGAAGGACGCCGTGACCACACCCGCGGGATGCACGATTGACGGCATTCTGGAACTGGAAGAGGGTGGGCTGCGCGTGACGCTGATTAAAGCGGTGATGCGGGCGACGGAACGGGCGCGGCAGCTCGCAGCGGGGTAGAAAGACGGGGAGCAAGGGAGCGAGGGAACAAGGGAGCAAGAAAGCGAGTCGCTTAGCTAGGAGGAGCGATGAACATTCATGAAGGTGCAGGAAGAATGAAACGCGCGGGACAGTGGCTGGTGTTTCTCCCGCCAACGGCCGTAATGCTGATGTGCGTGGTGGAATTCATCTCGTATAAATGGCATCAGGGATTGGGTGGATTGGGCGTCTTAGCAGCACCCGGGCTTGTCCTGATGCCGTTTCTCATCCCCCTGATGATTATCGGTGTCTCGCTTTGCCTGGCGGCATGGATTACGGAAGGCTTCGCCAAGAACCCCGACTGAGGTCATGATTTGAGCGCTTTGCCGATTCAACGCCCAACATGGCTTCCCAAATACTTGCCGGAACTTGACGGGCTGCGCGGGCTCGCGATTCTCGCTGTGGTTCTCTATCACTGCAATCCGCGGCTCCAAGGCACGTGGATCTACTACGCCTCGCTGTGGGGATGGGCGGGCGTGATTCTTTTCTTCACGCTCAGCGGCTTCCTCATCACTTCCATCCTGCTCACCACACGCGACAAGCCGCGCTACTTTCACAACTTTCATGCGCGCCGGGCGCTGCGAATCTGGCCCGTTTATCTGCTGCTGCTGATTGTGGTCTATTTGAATGCGCCGTGGTTCATCGGCCCCGGCGTGTGGGAGGCGATCAAGACTGCGCCGTGGCTGGCTTACATTTTCTGCGTGCAGAACCTTTTTCACCTGACGCTGCCGCCGGCGATC
>Ga0181537_10002828_pt1 | contig 15106 bp, 15 predicted proteins | sample PEATcosm2014_Bin_39_FD_119765 | JGI IMG/M metagenome (GOLD analysis project Ga0181537, IMG submission 119765) | Peatland microbial communities from MTU Mesocosm Facility, Houghton, MI, USA - PEATcosm2014_Bin23_10_metaG | ecosystem: Environmental > Terrestrial > Soil > Wetlands > Peat | place... | reverse complement strand
GGCCTCGATCCCGCCGCGTTTCTCGCCGACAACGATTCCACGGGGTTTTTCAACGGCATCGGCGATTTATTCAGGCCCGGACCGACGTTCACCAACGTCACCGACTTTCGCGCCATCGTCGTTGACAGGGCCGCATCGTGACGCCGAATCTGAACCGCAAATGAGGCAAACGACTTACCCAAGGACGGCGGCAGGCGCCATCATGCTGAGCGCGATCGCGGGGCTGATGCTGGCCGCGTCCGCTAGTCCTGCCGCGGCCGATTTTCGGCTGTGTAACAACACCGCCAGCCGGGTCGGCCTTGCCATCGGTTACAAAGACGCCGACGGCTGGACCACGGAGGGCTGGTGGAACTTGCCGGCACGGACCTGCGAAACCGTGCTCAAGGGCAATCTTGTCGCGCGCTATTATTATGTCTACGCCATCGATTACGATCGCGGCGGCGAATGGATGGGTCAGGCCTATATGTGCACCCGCGACAAGGAATTTACCATCCGCGGCATCGGCGATTGCCTCGCCCGCGGCTACGACCGCAGCGGTTTCTTCGAAGTGGATACCGGCGAGCAGCGCGCATGGACCGTCCAGCTCACCGAATCGAGCGAGCAGCCGGCGCAAAAGCCAGTGTCGGCCGGCAATCCGCCGCTCCCCGCCGCGCCAGCCGGTCCCGGCGCAGGCGTCACGCCGCCAGCCGGAAGTAAAACCCAATGAGACGGCAACGGCGCACCAAAGTCGTTGCCACGCTTGGCCCGGCATCCTCGGATCGCACCATGATCGCCCGCTTGTTCCAAGCCGGTGCTGACGTGTTTCGCATCAATATGAGCCACACCAACCACGACAAGATGCGCGAATTGGTGGCCACCATCCGCGCCGTCGAGGCCGAATATGCCCGCCCGATCGGCATTCTGGTCGATCTGCAAGGCCCGAAACTCCGGCTCGGCACCTTCAAGGATGGCGCAGCCGAGATCGACAAGGGTCAGGATTTCATCCTCGATAGCGAGCCCGAGCCGGGCGACGCCAAACGCGTGCAGTTGCCGCATCCGGAAATCTTCGCCGCCATCAAGCCGGGCGACGCGCTTCTCATCGACGACGGTAAATTGCGTCTGGTCGCGACCGCGGTCGAGCCGCGGCGCATCGTGGCGCGGGTCGAGGTCGGCGGCAAAGTGTCGAACCGCAAAGGCGTCAGCCTGCCCGATACCGTGGTGCCGCTCGCCGCCTTGGCGCCGAAAGATCTCGCCGACCTTGAAGCCGCGCTGGATGCGGGCATCGACTGGATCGCGCTGTCGTTCATTCAGCGCCCGGAAGACATCGCCGAGGCGAAGAAACTCACGCGCGGGCGCGCGGCGGTGATGGCCAAGATCGAAAAGCCGCAGGCGGTTGCGCGGCTCGGTGATATTCTCGAACTCGCAGATGCGCTGATGGTGGCGCGCGGCGATCTCGGTGTCGAAATGCCGCTCGAAAGAGTTCCCGGCGTGCAGAAGGAAATGACGCGGGCCTGCCGGCGCGCCGGCAAGCCGGTCGTGGTCGCCACGCAGATGCTGGAATCGATGATTGCAAGCCCGGTGCCGACGCGCGCCGAAGTGTCCGACGTCGCCACCGCCATCTTCGACGGCGCCGACGCCATCATGCTGTCGGCGGAATCGGCGTCGGGCCAATACCCGGTCGAAGCGGTGGCGACGATGAACCGCATCGCCGAGGAAGTCGAAGGCGACATGGTGTATCTGCCGTCGTTGCACGTGCTGCAAACCGCGCCCGAGCCGACCGGCGCCGACGCGATAGCGGCGGCTGCGCGGCAAGTCGCCGAGACGCTCGATCTCTCCGCCATCGTGTGCTGGACCACATCCGGCTCGACCGGCTTGCGCGTCGCGCGCGAGCGGCCGAAATGCCCGATCGTCGCCATTTCGCCGAACCAGGCGACAGGGCGGAAATTATCGGTGGTCTGGGGCATCCATGGCATCATCGACGAGGACGCGCACGACCAAGACGACATGGTGGAGCGCGCCTGCCGCACCGCGTTCAAGGAACGCTTCGCCAAAACCGGCCAGCGCGTGATCGTCGTGGCGGGCGTGCCGCTCGGCACGCCGGGCGCGACCAATTTCATGCGGATTGCTTATGTGGGCGAGGGACCCGGCGACGAATAACGATGTATCACCTCACAGCGCTCCGCCATGCAGCCAGCGCGCCCCTTGGGCGTACAGCGCATCGAGATCGGGCCCTTCGAGGCCGGCCATGTCGGTCTTTACTTTGTAACCGATCTTGGTTTGCAGATAAGCAAGGTGACGGTAGCCCTCGGGGAAGCGCTTGAGCAGATCCTGGTCGAGGACGAGTTTTGCCGACGGATCGACCGGATCGAGCCGGTCTTTTTCGTAGATCAAGCGGCGTAGCACCAGGCCCCAGCGGTCGCCGCGCTTCTCGAAGAAATCGTAAAACCGTCCGGTGCAGACCACGTCGCAAATCACGCCATCGACCGGCGCGCGCTGCGAGATTGTCATCTTGGTTTGCGCGACGGCGCGGCGGTCGGCGATGTCGATCGCACTGCCGCCGAGAAAATGCAAAATGCGCACGCCACGCGCCCAGCCGTCGTCATTGCCCTTGATGAATTCCTCAAAACCGCCCTGGAACCACGTCGCCATCATGCGGCCGTCGCTGTGCCAGACGGTACGAAATCGGTCCCACAGGCGCGCATCGCGCCACACCGCCCAGTTTTCGACGAGCTCGCGGATTGTGATTTTGTCGTCGTCAACGGTCGTCATGGCGCAACCCCAGGCGATTCCAGCAGTGGCCGAGTGTAGCCTGGATTGAGCCGAACGAAATCCGGCAGTAAGGTTCGGGTTTGCCCCGGCTTGCGTTACGCGCAATCCGGGCTAAGGGCAGCGCGTCAGATATCGCGCCCCTCGACTTTTTCGGTGAGTTTCTTCACGACGTCGGCGATTCCCTCAAGGCGGGGATCGATCGCGAGCGCCCTGCGATAGGCTTCGAGCGCGTGTTTGTCGTCGCCGATCTCTTGCAGGATAAGGCCGAGGCCGGACCAGGCGCCGAAATGCCGTGGCTCGCGCGCCAGCACGTCGCGAATATCGGCCAGCGAATGACCATAGTCCTGCTTGAGATAATAAAGCGTAGCGCGCCGGTTCCACGCTTCGACATAGTCCGGCTTGATCTCGATGACGGCATCGAGGAGCTTTATGCCGAGGTCGTAATCCTTGCCGTCGGTGGCGGCCCGCGCCCGGCTCATCAGCAGACTGCAGGTAGCGCTGCCGGAAATGATCCAGTGCGCCCATATGCGATCCTCGATCGCCTTGGCGCTGGCCTCGTCCGGCGCGATCTTCAGCGCGCTAAACAGCGTCTCGAGATTATAGTTATGGTCGCCGTGGTCGGCCGGCGGCAGGTCGGCAGGCGGCGACGGCCAATCATGCGGACTTTGCGCCCAAGCCGGCGCCGCTAGCGGCACGCTAAGGACGGCGGCAAAAACAACGACCGGGAATCGCAGTTTCATGAACGCAAGTCTAGTCGCTTGCCGCGGCGCAGCAAGCCGGAAAACGTCTCAAACTCGCGTGAACAATGCGGCGGAAATGGGCAGCGCCGGGAACGCGCCGCCTTCGCGGCTCAGCCCTGGCGGGCCTTGAAGCGCCGTTGCGTCTTATTGATCACGTAGACGCGTCCTTTGCGCCGCACGATGCGGTTATCGCGGTGGCGGCCGCGCAGCGATTTCAAAGAGTTACGGACTTTCATGGCATCTACCTTTGAGCACGGCCCGCGCCGGACCCCGCTCTCTGCGGGGTTGATAAGGATGGGGCCAGAGCTTGTCAACGCCGCCGCACGGCTGCTTCCGCCGCCAAATCGGGGACGAAATTGCGATGACACATGGAACCGGGAACCATTCGGCTCGTTTCCGGCGTCGGCAAGAAGGGCCCGATACGGTCGCGCTGGTGCGCGCCGTGCAGGCGAAGACCTATGCCGCCGCTATCGGTGCGGAATTGGCACCGACCGCCGGGCGAGCCTCAAGGCCGCCTGCGGAGGTGCCGGTGAGAATGCCGAGGAGCTTATGCCAGGCTCGCAACGCATTGCCGAGCAGTCGCGGCATGCTGTGCCGGCAAACGGCAAATTTTCTAACCTCGTGCGGCACATGCCAGATGCTGTGGCTGCCGGCGGGAAAAAACACCATGTCGCCCGGGCCGAGCCGGCGCGTCTGACCGGCCTCGTCAGTGACGAAGACCTCACCCGAGATAATGTGGATCGCTTCATCGACTGCGTAAAGCCAGTTAAATCGGCCGGCGGTGCACGACCACGCCATGACGCTCGCGGTGCCGTCGGCGCTCGTCGCCAGGCGTTTCGAGCGCGCTTGCGGCGTGCCTTGGATAATCCAATCGGGCGGGATTGGCGCCGGACTCAGTTCGACGTCGGCGGGAGCGGCAAAGATGACAGGCTGGGACACGGCTTTCACCCTCGAGTAAACGGAACATTTAACGGCGGCACCGCCGAAGAAAGTGTAAAAGCCGGATGCTTCTCTGGAAGCGCGATCACGTCGAACCGACCGCGGGATGGCCGAGCGGCCAATCGCGCCAGGTCCGCCGCCGCGGGACATTTGCGTTGCGCCACTCCGCCTTGCGCGCCGAGAGGTACGCGGCCCAGCGCTGATAAAGGCCGATCGCAGCCGGCCGCCACGGGCATTTGAGCCCCGCTTCGAGGATGTTCTTCGGAAAATCAGCGATCAGGTCGCTCCGCCGCTCGGCCAAGGCCCGCGCTGCAAATCGGTTCGCGACCGACGTTGCCCCAGGATCGAAATAGCCGAGCGGCATGGCCGGATAGTCCGCGCGTTCGCCGGCGAGAAAGCGCGCGACGTCGCGGCGGTATTCACGCAGCAAGGTGTCGGCGTCGTATTCCGGATGGCCCTGAAAGAACAGAAAGAAGCTGCCGTCCTGCTTGGCGAAAGTATCGACGCCGGCCTTCGCGGAACGGGTGAGAATCTTGTAGCCGCAAGCGGTAAGCGCCCGCTCCGGCAGGCCGTTATAACGCGAATGCGGCGTCCATTGCGGGTCGGGGAAGTCCCGTGTCATCGGATGGTCGGCGCCCAGTTGGCATTCGAAGACGCCGAACAGTTTTTGTTTCAGGGCACGGCGCTGGATGCCGTCGGCATGCAGGACGACCGCATGCGCGGCGAGGCAAGACCAGATCGTCGAAGCGGTGTGGGCCCTGGCCCAGTCCGCCACCTTAGTCATGGTCCCCCAATACGGCTCGTCGCGCAGACTGTCGGCCCGCGGTTCGGTGCCGGTCACGATCAGACCGTCGAGTGGGGTGTCCCAAAGCTCGGCGATGTCGCGATACCGTGACGCAAGCTCGTGCCGCATATCGTCGCCGCGCGGCAATTCGGGGATCGAAAACAGCTTCAAGAGCACGACTGTATTGGTCGTCGCCGCACGCAACAGACCGGCGAACTGCCGCTCTGTCGCCTCGACCGCCGCATCGGGCATATTGTTGACGAGGCCGATGGTGAGGTAATTCGAGGCCTTATGTTCGACGGCCGGTCCCGACGTAGCGGTATCGAGGAAAAGCGGCATCGGGTTTGCGCTCCAAAAAATCTATTCGGCCGCGATCAGCGCGGGGCCGCCGCGCTGCGACGCGGCCAGCGCCTGATCGAGGTCGGCGATAATGTCGTCGATATGCTCGATGCCGACGCTGAGCCGGATCATCTCCGGCCGCACGCCGGCTTTGCATTGTTCTTCGCCGGACATCTGACGGTGCGTCGTCGACGCCGGATGGCAGGCGAGCGACTTGGCGTCGCCCATATTCACCAGCCGTTTGAACAGGCACAGCGCATCGTAAAAGCCTTTGCCCGCGGCAAGTCCGCCGGCGATACCGAACGTCAACAGCGAACAGGCGCGGCCGCCGAAATATTTGCGCGCCAGCGCGTGATAGGGATTATCGGCAAAGCCGGCATAATTGACCCACGCGACCCGCGGGTCGTCACGCAAGAACTCGGCGACCCGCCGGGCGTTTTCGACGTGGCGTTCGACGCGCAGCGCCACCGTCTCGATGCCTTGCAGCAGAAGAAAAGACGAAAGCGGCGACAAGACCGCGCCGGTCGCGCGCAGATAGACGCTGCGGCAGCGCGCGATGTAGGCGGCGGCGCCAAAACGATCGGCGTAGATCAAGCCGTGATAGGAGCGGTCGGGCTCGTTGAACATCGGGAACCGGCGCGCCTGCGCCCGCCACGGAAACCGGCCGCCGTCAACGATTGCGCCGCCGAGCGTCGTGCCGTGACCGCCCATGAATTTGGTCAGCGAATGCACGACAATGTCGGCGCCGTATTCGATCGGACGCAGCAATATCGGCGTCGTCACGGTGTTGTCGACGATCAACGGAACGCCGTGCCGTTCGGCGACCGCCGCCAGCGCTTCGATGTCGCAAATATTTCCCGCCGGATTGCCGACGCTCTCACAAAAGATCGCGCGCGTATCGTCGTCGATCAACTTTTCGATGGCGTCGGGCCGGTCGGATTCGGCGAAGCGGACATTGATCCCCTGGCTCGGCAGGACGTGGGCGAACAAGGTGTAGGTCGTGCCGTAAAGCTGCGGAACCGAAACGATGTTGCAACCCATCGAAGCGAGATTGAGCACTGCATAATTCAGCGCCGCCTGCCCCGAGCCGACACACAGCGCCTCGACACCGCCTTCAAGCGCGGCAATGCGGCGTTCGAGCACCGCGGTCGTCGGATTGCTGATCCGGCTGTAGCGATAGCCTTCGGCTTCGAGATTGAACAAAGCCGCGCCGTGGTCGGCGCTGTCGAACTCGTAGGCCACGGTTTGATAGATCGGCACCGCGACGGCCTTGGTCGTCGGATCGGTGCTATAGCCGCCGTGAACGGCCACCGTCTCGTTTTTCATGCTTCCCCGCCGCCTGTTCGCGAACGCAGCAATTCTAAGCGGATCTACGTTTCTTATCCGTGGCCGCGACGACGAAAAACGCCGACGCGGCTTATTAGAGAGAATAACCTTAACGATTTACGATGCCGATCGGCCGCGGCGCCGGGGCGCGCAACGGCGTCGATCGTTCAAATTTTAGCGAAAGTTGAAGCGAAAGATTCACTTTGTCACGCGATCATCGCGCATGGCCCTGATCGAGACGGAACGAACGACGCGAGGCGGCGCCGGCAAGGGCACCGCGCTGAGCGATTGGGTGCGCGCGCTCGAGGCCACGGCGCCGATTTCCGCCGATCCACGGCGCATCCTTTCGGACGTCATCGCGGAACTGGCGGAATCGCACGGAGCGGCGACGGCGCTCATCGCAGAGCGCGAAACCCTGATTTTTCGCACGCTCACCGAACGCGTCAATCGCTACGCGCGCTGGGCGCTCGGCCAAAATCTGGTCAAGGGCGAGACCGTCTGTTTGTTGATGCCGAACCGGCCGGAATACATGGCGATCTGGCTCGGCGTCGCCAGCACGGGCGGCGTCGTTTCCTTGCTCAATACCCAGCTGCGCGGGCAAGCGCTGGCGCACTGCATCGACATCGTCGCGCCGCGGCATGTTATCGTCGCCGCCGAATTGTCCGACGCATTCGGCTCCGCGCAAGGCTTTTTATCGACGCGGCCGAAGATCTGGTCGCACGGCGGTGGCGAATTTGCCGCCATCGATAGCGAGGTCGAACGATTTTCCGGCGAGCCGCTGGCCGCGATCGAGCGACGGGCGGTGACGATCGCCGATCGTGCGCTCACGATCTACACCTCCGGCACGACCGGACTGCCCAAGGCGGCCAATGTCAGCCATCGCCGGCTGATGCAATGGAGCCTTTGGTTTGCCGGCCTGATGAATACCGGTCCGGGCGATCGCATGTACAATTGCCTGCCGATGTATCATTCGATCGGCGGTGTCGTCGCGACCGGCGCGGTTCTGGTGCGCGGTGGGTCCGTCGTCATCCGAGAAAAATTCTCCGCGCGAGAATTTTGGGACGATGTCGTAAGTTTCGACTGCACCCTGTTTCAGTATATCGGGGAGCTCTGCCGTTATCTGGTTCATTCGCCGGAGCATCCGCGCGAGCGCGCGCACCGGCTGCGCTTGTGTTGCGGCAACGGGCTGCGCGCCGACGTTTGGGAGGCATTTCAGTCGCGCTTCGGCATTCCGAGAATTTTGGAGTTTTATGCGGCGACCGAAGGCAACGTCTCGCTTTATAATGTCGAGGGCAAAACCGGCGCCATCGGCCGGGTGCCGGCGTTTTTGAGCCATCGCTTTCCGCTGACGCTGGTTAAATTCGACCCCGCCGCGGCGGCGCCCGCGCGCGATGCCGATGGCCGCTGCATGCGTTGTGCCGTCGGCGAAATCGGCGAGGCCATTGGTAGAATTAGCGATGGCGGCACGGCATCCGGCGCCGAATTCGAGGGTTACAGCAGCGCCGTGGAGACCGAGCGAAAAATCCTTCGCGACGTTTTCGAGCCAGGCGATGCCTGGTATCGGACCGGCGATCTGATGCGCATGGATGGCGGCGGCTTTTTCTATTTCGTCGACCGCATCGGCGACACTTTCCGGTGGAAGGGCGAGAATGTCGCGACTTCGGAAGTCGCCGCGGCGATCTTGACGTTCCCCGGCATTATCGAGGCCGCAGTTTACGGCGTCAGCATTCCCGGTACCGAAGGGGCGGCCGGCATGGCCGCGATCGTCGCCGACGGCGCGTTAGACGTTGGGGCGCTGCGCCGGCATCTCCGAGAGCGTTTGCCGCCTTACGCCCGGCCGTTGTTCCTGCGGTTGAAGGAGCGCATCGAAGTCACCGCGACGTTCAAACACAACAAGAACGAACTGATGCGCGACGGTTTCGATCCGGCCAAGACCAAGGATGCGCTCTATTTTGACGATATGTCGCAGCGGAACTTCATCCCACTGGACGGCGCGCTTTATCGCCTGATCGCAACGGGCGAAGTCCGGCTTTAGACCGCCGCGTCCGTTCGATACTTATCACTCGGAACTTTGCGCAAATCAGCCTCACCGCACACGCCTCTGTGAGGAGGCCAACGGAGCACGCTGGGAACTAGAACTTGTTTCCGGCCATTAAAGTGACAGCGACGAGTCGTCGACTGGGCCCGGTGCAACAAATGGAACTTCGTCCAGTAAGTTGGAGAATGAAAAATGAGATCTAAATTCCTGGGTAGCGCCGCGGCGCTTGTGTTGGTGGCCGGCACCGTGCTCGCAAGTTCCGCGCCGGCGTCGGCGCGCGGTTGGCATGGCTTTTGGCCGGGGGCGGCAGCGGCCGGAGTCGTCGGCGGCGCCTTGGCGGCGGCCACATCGCCGTTCTGGGCGCCGGGGTATTACGACTATTATCCCGGCTATGCCGGTCAACCCTATGGCTACGCCTACCAACCCTACGGCTACGACACCTATGACTATGTACAGGCGCCGGCGGTGACGGCGGGCGGCGATGTCGGCTATTGCGAAGCGCGTTTTCACTCCTATGATCCGGCGAGCGGAACGTATCTGGGCTTCGACGGCCAGCGCCATCCCTGCCCGTGATCACGGCGAGGACTGTCTGTGCTGCGGTGCCGCCACCGGAAACGGTGGCACCGCAGCCATGACGGCCACCCAACGGCGAACGAATTTTCGGCGCGAATTTTTCGGCGCAGATCACTTCAAGAAGCCAATCGATAGCCACGGCACCGCGGCGACAATGATCGTGCCGATCACCAGCGCCAGCATGTAGCCCCAGATCGGCCGCATGCCTTGCGCCGGGTCGACCCGGCCGATCGCGCAGGCAGCGTAATAGCCGACCCCAAACGGCGGCGCGAACAGCCCGATCCCCATCGCGAGGATTACGACCATGGCGTAGTGCACCTCGTGGACGCCGATGGCTTTGGCGATCGGGAACAGCAACGGTCCGAACAAAACGATCGCTGGAATGCCTTCGAGCACCGAGCCGAGCACGATGAAGGCCACGATGGAAACGGCCATGAAAGCGACCGCCCCGCCCGGCAGCCCGGTCATCGCTGCCGCAAGCGCGCGCGAAAAGCCTGACTGGGTCAGGCCCCAGGCCATGCCGGTGGCTGTGCCGATGATAAACAGGATCGAACCGGAAAGGCCCGCCGCATAGACCAGCATCGGTTTAAGGGCGGCCCAGTCGAAGCGGCGGTAGATCAAAAAGCCGGCGATCGTCGCATAGGCGATACCGATGGTCGACACTTCGGTCGCGGTGGCGACGCCTTCGACCACGGCCGCCCGGATCAAAAACGGCAGCGCGAGGGCCGGAAACGCGACTAAAAAACTCCACCCGATCTCGCGGCTGCTGGCGCGCTTGACCCGGCTAAGTGCATCGTCCCGATGGCGCCGGCGCACCACGAGACACAACAGGACCGCGAGGACGATCGCGGGCAGGATGCCACCGGTGAACAGCGCCGCGATCGACACCCCCGTCACCGATCCTATCGTGATCAGCACGAGGCTTGGCGGAACGGTTTCGGTCTGGGCGCCGGTCGCCGCCAAGAGCGCGACCAGTTCACCCGGCTTCGCGCCGCGTTCTTTCATCTCGGGAAACAGCACCGGCGCGATCGCCGCCATGTCGGCGGCTTTGGAGCCGGAGATGCCGGACACCAGATACATTGCGGCGACCAGAACATAATGCAATCCGCCACGCACATGCCCCAGCAAGTTTGCCAGGAAGGTCACCATGGCCCGCGCCATCCCGGTCATCTCGATGAGCAAGCCGAGGAAGACGAACAGCGGTACCGCGAGCAAAATGAGATGGCTCATGCCCTCGTCCATGCGCCCGACCAAGACCACCAGTGGGGTTTGCGTCGCCAGCGATAGATAACCGAACACCGCGAGGCCGAAGGCAAACGCGATCGGCACGCCCGCGAACACCGCGGCTGCAACGACGCCGACGAAAAAGATCACGAGGTTGAGGTTGCCGAGCCGGGCAAACCAGGGCGCGCCGAGCCAGAATAACGCGACGATGCCGGCGGCGCCGGCAAGCGCGAACGACAGCGGCCACGGCGAGCCGACCCGCGCCAGCCGCAGCACGGCAAACACCGCCATCAAGGCGATGCCGACGGGCAACGCCGCCGCCCGCCAGGCATTGGTCAATTGCAACGCCGGGGTCGTGATGGCGATCTCGTCGCGGGCATAATCGTAGGCCGGCCAAGCGATCAGCAGCAGGAAGGCAAGTGCCGCGACCGTTGCGAAAATATCGAGCGTCGCTCGCGCCGGCGCCGGGAGCATGCCGACGACTGCCGTCATGCGCATGTGCTCGTCGCGGCGAAACGCCACCACGGCCCCGAGCATGGCAAGCCAGAGAAACAGCATCGAGGCCAATTCATCGGACCACACCAAAGGTTGGCCGAAGACGTAGCGGGCGACGACGCCGCCGAACAGGATTGCGATTTCGGCCGCGACCAGCACGGCGGCGAGGAACTCGACCACAGCGCCGAGGCCGGCGTCGATGGCGCCGCTCAGAGCGCGCCGAAACTCCGCCCCGCTCGGACCGAGGCGCGGCGAAGCCGGCAGCTCAACCATGGCATCAGGCCAGTTTGCCCACGGATTGTTCGAGGATCGCCCAGGCCTCGTCGCCGTATTTGCTCTTCCACTCGGTGTAGAAGCCGGCCGATCGGAGCTTGTCCCGGAACGCATCCGGATCGACCGGATTGAAGACGAGACCCTTGGCCGCGATATCCTGCTGCAGTGTCGCGTTCAGCTTGGCGACGTCCTCGCGCTCCAGCATCGCCGCCGCGTCGACATGCTTGGCAACGATGGAGCGCGTCGTCTCCGGCAGACGTTCCCAGGCGCCGCGATTGGCCAAGAACCAAAAGCCGTCCCACATATGATTGGTCAGCGAACAGTATTTCTGGACCTCATATAATTTTGCGGTCGAGATGACTGCCAATGGATTTTCCTGTCCGTCGACGATCTTGGTCTGCAACGCCGAATAGACTTCATTGAAATTGATCGACGCCGGTGCCGCGTCGAAAGCCTTGAACAACGCCGTCCACAACGGCGACGGCGGCACCCGCAGCTTGAGACCGCGAAAATCGTCGGGCGTGACGATCGGCCTGACCGAGGTCGTGGTCTGGCGAAAGCCGTTGTCCCAAATTTTCTTCATGGCGACGAGGTTCGCCTTGGCGATCTGGCCGCGGATATAAGCGCCGAGGTCGCCATCCATCGCTCTCCAGACGGTGTCGTAATTCGGGAACACGAAACCCATGCCGTTAATCGACGCCGCCGGCACCAGCGTCGACAGGATCAGACCCGACAGCGTGAAGAATTCCACGCCGCCAGAGCGCAACTGGCTGAGCGTATCGGTGTCGGAGCCGAGTTGGCTCGAGGGGAAGATTTGCAGATCGAAGCTGCCGTTGGTTTCTTGCTTGATCGCATCGGCCATCTGCCGCGCCCGGATATTCATCGGATGCGTCTCGGGCAGGTTATTCGCATATTTATAGGTAAATTGCGGCTGCTGGGCGCGTGCCACAAACGGCGCCGCGACGGCACCGCCAAATAGCGCCGTGGTGCCGGCGGCGAGCAGACGGCGGCGAGATAGATTCATTCATAGCCTCCCTGGAGAGCGTCTGACACGCCCTTATGTTATTTTTCCTCGCAGCCCTATTAGCTGCTTTTGCCGCTCGAGGCTATGCCGCTGGCCAGTCCCGCGCCGTCATGAATTCGCGGGCTGTTACGCCGTCGCGCCGGCGTCGACGGTGAGGACCGTGCCGGTCATATTGCGGGCCTTGTCGCTGAGCAAAAACGCGACCGCGTTCGCCACGTCGTCAACCTCGGCGAGACGGCGCAGCGCGCTTCGGCGCATCACTTGCTGGCGTTGCTCGGCGACGAGGCCATGCGTCATGTCGGTATCGAGAAATCCCGGCGCCACGGCATTCACGGTGATGCCGAGCTTACCGACTTCGCGCGCCAGCGAGCGGGTGAAGCCGAGCATCGACGCCTTGCTCGCGGCATAGGCGGAAAGGCCGCTATAGCCGGTAAATCCGACGATCGAAGCGATATTGACGATGCGGCCGGCGCGCTCCGACATCATCGCGCGCACGACATATTTGGTCAGGACGATGGGCGACAACGTGTTGATGCGTATGAGCTGTTCGATCTGCGAGTTGTGCATCAGCGAGAGCGCGCCGTCGAATCCGACCGCGGCGTTGTTGACGAGGCCGAACAGCGGGCCAAATTCCTGGCGCAGTTTGCGCACCAGATCCGGAATGGCGTCGATCTGGCCGAGGTCGAAAGCGACGAAGGACAGCGCGCCGCGTTTGCCGCGCCTGGCTTCCGCGAGCGCCGCCGTCAACCCCTTGTTGCTATTGCGCGCCAGCGCGATGACGTCGTAGCCGGCCGCGGTTAGACTTTTCGCGATGGCAAGCCCGAGGCCGCGGCTCGCCCCCGTTATCAGGACGGTGCGCACCGGCTTGGCAGCTTTTTTGGCCGTTGCTGGTTTGGCCATTTTTAGCTCTGTCGCCGCGCTAGTTTGCCGCTGGCGGCGATGTCGAGAGCCGGCACGAAGCTGATCGACGCGGGGATCTTGTGACGCGGCAGCGCCTCGCGGCAGAGCTTTAGAATATCACCCTTGAGTTCGATGAGCTCGCCGCCGACGCAGGCGCCGGATTTCAACACCACGTCGGCGATCACGATCGAGCCGGTGATCGGGCTTTTTTTGGGCCGCACCAGCGACATGCGCACCTGGGGATGCCGGTTGATCACCGCCTCGATCTCTTCGGGGTGAACCTTTAGGCCGCCGATATTGATAATGCCGCCCCTGCGGCCGGCGAAGACGTAGCGGTGGTCATGCAGCTCCACCATGTCGCCGGTATCGACGAAGCCGTCATCATCGACGAGCGATGCGGCGTCTGGTCCGATATAGCGCCGCGCCGCGCGCGGCGAACGGATTCGCAGCGAGCCGTTGAGGACTTTCATCTCGACGCCATCGCGGGCGTGTTCGACGAACCGAGCGGGAAAGCCTTCCAGGCCGTCGTCGACCTCAAACGCGACGCCGGCCTCCGTCGATGCATAAGCGTGGCCGACAACGGCCCGCGGAAAGGTCTTGCGCAGGCTGTCCAAGATCGCCTGATCGGCGATCTCGCCGGAGAGCCGGACGTAGCGCGGCGAAATTTTTTTGACCTCGGGCGACATCAGCGCCTTGCGCCAATGCGAAGGCGTGCCGGACAGGTGCGTCACGCCGTGGCGGGCCAGCCGTTCGAGGTGATCGGCGATCGGTTCGCCCGCGCTCGACAGCACGAGCGACGCGTCGCCCAAAATGGCGCGCAGGAAAATCTGCAAGCCGCCGTAACGGCGGATGTCGTAGAACGTACCCCACACGACGTCGCGGCCGGTGGCTCGGCCCCCGCGCATCGGCGCCGTCAGGCCGGCGAGGCTATGCACGACCATTTTCGGCACGCCCGAGGTGCCGGAGGTCAGCATTACCCACTCGGTACCGAGCGCCGCCGGCGGCGGCGCGGCGAGTACAGCGATTCCCGGCACGCTTTCGACCCGGACGGGGAGATCGAACGCCGCGCTGGCCGGTGAGGCAGGATCGGTCACGACGGCGTCGATCTCGGCGCCGGCCATCACGGCGCTGAAATGATCCGAATCGGCATCGGGCGGCAAGATCGTCAGGCGGCGCACCAGCCCGCTTAGTTCGATCAGCGCCAGCGCTGTCGCGAGCTGGCTTCCGGTGGCGAGGAGAACCGATCTTCCGGCCAATTCTTCGAGCCGGTCGCCGAGGCTGGTACCGGCGGCGATGTCGGCGACACCGGCCCGCGCGGCGCGGTCAAAGAAAAACCGTTGCGGCGAACCGGTCCCGAGGAAGTGACGCAGCGACTGCGCCTCAGCGCGCGCCATTTTCATAGACTTTCACGAAATCGCCGAGGGTCACGGGAAACACCGCATCCTCGGACGTCGTGAACGGGTCGATACCGAGCCGGTCCTCGAGGCGGGCAACCAACACGGCGAAGCCGAGCGAATCCAGCCCCGAATCCAGGAGCACGAGATCGTCGCGCAACGGCGCCAATATTTTGCCGTGCTCGCGGGCGATCTGCGCCATCTGCCCGATTATGGTTAATTTTACCGACATGGTTGCGAGCCTACGCTTTATTCACCTCGCATCGGTATATTCGCAAAACGATTACGATCCAGTTCACGAATGCGATG
>Ga0181537_10002827_pt1 | contig 15107 bp, 11 predicted proteins | sample PEATcosm2014_Bin_39_FD_119765 | JGI IMG/M metagenome (GOLD analysis project Ga0181537, IMG submission 119765) | Peatland microbial communities from MTU Mesocosm Facility, Houghton, MI, USA - PEATcosm2014_Bin23_10_metaG | ecosystem: Environmental > Terrestrial > Soil > Wetlands > Peat | place... | reverse complement strand
AGTTGGTTCATCTGCTCCGTTGTGCGGCATCCGCCGCTCAACGAGCAAATCGATCCTACTCACAGTGGCTGGTTTTGAACTGACCCCCGACCCGTCGTGGCTGGTTTAGGGTGACCCCTGACACTTGCTGCAAAAGTGGCAAAGCGTAAGTTCAAGCTGCAGGGCTCCTTAAGTGCCCTCCTGTTCACGATGGCCGAGCGCAAGGCAATCGACCAACTCCGCGCTGGAAAGCAATGGAAACAGCGTCGCGTCGATACCCTGTCTTCCACCGATGACGCTGATTTCGCCACTGTCTCCATCAATGAGGATCTAGAGACCTTGGAAAGACGCGTGGAGGAGTCCGCGGAAGTGGATGCTGCCTGGAAGGCTCTCGCCCAATCGAAGACACCAGCTGATGAAGTGGCCACGGCCGAAGTCATTAGGCAGTTCAGGATCTGGTTAGGCACCTTGCCAAATCTTCAGCGCAAAGTAGCTCAGGCTCTTTATTCTCATTCCGGTGACATTACCGATAATGAGATCGCCGAGGAGATCGGCGCGAGCGGGCCCCGTCCACCGATATCGAGCATCAAGAGTGCCAGGGCCCAGATACGAACCAAGTTTGATACACTCATGAAGTCTCAAGAACGGAAGGCCTACCTGTGAGTTCAGACGGCTCAGAAAAGAACGCTCGTGCTCTCGATGCGCTTATCGCCCTTAGCCTGAGGCCTGAAAACTCGCCCGCTTTGACAGAGGACGACATTCGGCGCTACATGGAGCAGAACGTGACTCTAGGCCCCAACGACGACGCGGCCTTGCGTGCCTCAAAACCCGAGCTCGATCGAAAGATTCAAGCAATCATCGAAGGTGCCGAGAAACCTGAAGTGGCTGCTTCGGTCGAGCATGCGAAAGCAGTCCCTCTGGCAATGCCTCGAGCCGGCACTCATCGCGAAGCCAATCCCGAGTTCGTTGAGGCGATCTTGATCGCACATCTCGTTCGGATATTCGCCACCCCACAATATCCATTGGGACGTTTCCGGTATAACAAATTGGCTTACTTTTGCCATCGAAGAGCAGCCGAGGACGTTAAAATCCACTTTTTGAAGAAGGCGGCGGGACCCTATAGCCCTTGGGCAAAATATCGAGGCCCTGAGAATATCGCTCTAAGGAACGGATACGTTAAACGCTTCGCTGTAGAAAAACGTGAAGGCTTGGTGGCCGCCGACAAGATATCGAGCATCGATACGTACGTCGTGCGTTATCCGGTGTGCCATGCCGCAACATGGGTGGCTGAAGTCTTCCGCTTTTTTAAGAGCGATCACCTCGAACTCCTAACTACAGTCGATTTTGCAGTATTGGATCTAAAGGAAAGGCGTTCGCGCATCACCATCCCAGAAGTTAAAGGAGTCATTTCCTCGAATAAAGAGTGGGCCCCGAAACTCGAACGGGGTCTCTTCTCCGACGAATGTATCGGGAGTGCGCTGAAGGAATTGTCCGCTCTTTTCCCATCATCCTACGGTTGAGGCACTGCCCCCGACAGCGATAAATTGCATTCTTATCTCTCGTGAACAATTCCACTCCGCATCTCGTGCGATAGGAGGGACACACCATGAAATGGAACTACATTTGCCCGTACTGCAATGAATGGCGTTATGTAGACTGGGAAAAACGAGAAGGGCGTTTCAAATGCGAGAAAATGAATAAGACCTACGTTCCCCCTACCCCGAGTGACCAGGAACAGGCATATGTTGATACCCACGAATGGCCTGAGCTCATGGAGGAGGTCGTGGTCGGGGCCAAGGGTTTAGCCTGTACTGTTCCGGGCTGCGAAGCCCATTACGAAACTTTAGACCACCGGATTCCCTTTTCAAGAGATGGAAGAACTTGCGTGGAAAATCTTTTCCCGATGTGTAACGAACACAACCAGTCAAAGGGTGACAAGAATTACGAAGTATGGCTCCTCGCTAGGGAACTTGATAAAGGGTGAAAAGTTTTGGGAGACACCTATCTTAGGGTTGCCCAATAGCTTCGAATTGCGACAGCCCGCCACGCTACTAGGGAATCCTATCTTCCGAAATTGAGTACACAGCTTAATTGGAGCAATCCAGGCCCGGCATGGACCATCAAGGTTGAGCCAGTGAGTTCATGGCGTGAACAAGGCTTCGAGCGGAACCACGTTTTGCACAAGTTCAGCCTGATACTCGTTCGCCTTTAGACCGCGGGCCGAGACAAGGACGAGGAACAGGGCTTTGCGCGTGCCTGTGACCCGGCGAAACACCTCCAGTTTTGAGCGGATCTCGCGGGCGTAGGATTTGTCGATCACGAACTCATGCTCGCTGAACTTCATCTCGCACACACTGATCACGCCGTCGGCGCGGTCGAAAAGCATGTCGATCTGCGCCCCCGTGTCCTCCTTGTCCTTAGCATGGTGGCGCCAGGAAGAGACCGACGTCTGGACCCCGGCGATACCCAGTGCCTTCTTAATTTGCGCGGAGTGCCGCAGGCAGATGTTCTCGAAGGCGTAGCCGCTCCATGCCATGCCTGAAGGGGAATTCCGGCGAATCGGCCAGTCCGTAGACGCAGCCCGGGATCCCTGGCCTTCCACCCAGCGAAGATGGAACAGGGTCAATTCGTCGATAAGGCGGAAATAGGGATCCCTCGTGGTCTCGCCGAAAGGCATCATCCGACAGATGAATCCCGATGCCTCCAGTTCGTCGAGAATGGTCGTCAGCGCCCCGCCGGATTCCAGCTTGGTTGCCTGGATGATCTCGAGTCGCCTGAGACCGGACTGGCGCTTGGCCAACGCGCGGACAACCTGCAAGTGGCGCTCGTGCTTCTCGAAGAGCGCGGCAAAGACCTGGTTGAACTCGCCTGCGAGCGGGGCATTTTGAGCGAAAAACAGGGACTGGATGTTCTGCGCGGCGGACCACCCCTTGCGTACATGGTTTAGGTAAAACGGGACGCCTCCGATTGCCATAGAAAGCTCGACCGTCTGCCTGTGGTCGAGAACCACCCCGTTGGCTCTCAGATAGTCTGCGATCTCGGGCAGGTTAAATGGCTGAAGGTGGATGGTGCGGGTGATCCGATTGTGTAGTCCCCCTTTATGATTGAGCACCTTTGCGATCATCCAGGAGGCGGCCGAGCCGCAGACCACCACAATCAGGTTTCTTTGCTTGGTACCCCAAGTGTTCCAGAAATGGTCGAAGGCGGAGAGGAACCCGGACTTCCGGCCGGCCAACCAGGGCAGCTCATCAAAGAAGACGACCTTGCGTCCGCCGGTCTTCAGGCGGGGATCGAGATAGTTGGTGAGCTCTTGAAAGGCCTCTGTCCAGTCGCTCGGCGCAGCAATGTTGAAGCCGGTCGCCTGCTTCATCTGGTTCGCGAAATTCCTCAGCTGCTTGGATAGGGAGGCGTCGCCGACCCCGGTCATCTCAAAGCAGAGCTGCTTTGCGAAGTAGGACCTTACGAGATAGGTCTTGCCGATGCGCCTCCTGCCATGGATGGCGATCAACTCGGGACGACCGGAGGCTATTGCCTCCGCAAGCTGCTCTTGCTCGGGCACACGGCCAATCAGAGGGGGACCGCTGCTGGGAGATTTCGCCATAATTAGCCGGCTTAGCCATGAAAGGAGCTGTTCCGGCTAGCTATAGCAACATCATAATTAGCCGGAACAGCTCAATCCAACGCGTTCCCGGCTGAATACGGAACCGTCGAACTAACCAGAGCCACCGAGCTTCAGCGGCGAAGAGTCCAAAGACTAGTCCATAAACCACCGACCCTCAGCTCCTGATCCGAACCAACCCCTCTGGTCCGAATGGAGAGCCTAACTCCCCTAAGCCACGATCCACATCATTCTTACCCGCGCACAACCTTTCCGGAGACGTTGAACCCGTTTCCAGCCTTTGTCTTGCTTCCTGGCCGGGACAGCACGTACCTGTCGGGTCGCGCATTACATGCCACTGAAGGAGACCTAGTATGCGAAAGATCAGGATCTTTGAGCACATCTCGCTCGACGGCGTTATCCAGCCGGAGGGCGATGATGAGTTTGCGAACGGCGGATGGTCGGCAAAGTACCGGTCCCCGGAGGGCGCGGCGGCCCTCGCCGCGATCCAAGGGCCAGCCTACGACCTGCTGCTTGGTCGCCGCACCTACGACCTTTGGGCGGGCTACTGGCCGAACACCAAGGGCGGTCCGTTTGCGGCCAGCCTGAACGCCGCGAGGAAGTACGTCGCGACCCACAGGCCGGAAAGCCTCGCATGGGGTCCCGTGGAGAGCCTTGGTGCCGACGCCGTCGAGGGTGTCCGCCGCGTCAAGGCGACGGACGGCCCCGACCTCATCGTGTGGGGAAGCTCGACGCTGACGCCCGTGCTCCTCGATCAGGGGCTTGTCGACGAGGTGGTGCTGCTCGTCTACCCGGTAATGATCGGCCGCGGCAAACGGTGCTTCCCGGATGGCCTAAGCCCGCGCGAGTTTGCCATCGTCAGCACCCAGACAACTCCCACGGGCGTCTCCTTGAACGTCTATCGGCACGTTGGCCCGTTGCGGACCCTAAGAACCTGATGTCGCCGGCACAAGGGAATGACCAGGGAGTGTCGGCGGTCACCGACGGGTTGAACCAAGACCCACCCCGGATCTCGTTCCTGGTCCCCGCCTACAACGAGGAGAACTACCTGCTGCGGCTCATCGACTCGGTCGACGTCGCCCGGGCTCGGTACCTGGGCGGCAAGGACTCCATCGAGGTCATCGTCGCTGACAATGCGTCGACGGACAGGACCGCGCAGATCGCGAGGGAGAGGGGCTGCCGCGTCCAGCCGGTTGCGAAGCGGGTCATCGCCGCGGCGCGCAACGGCGCGGCATCCGCCGCCCGCGGCGAGATCCTGTGCTTCTGCGACGCCGACATGCGCATCCATCCCGAGACCTTCAACGCAATCGATGCGTGCATGGCCGCCGGGAAGACGGTGGCCGGGGCCACGGGCGTCCGGCTGGAGCGGATGTCGCTCGGCCTCGCCGTGACATTCGCCAGCGTGATCCCCTTCGTCTGGATCCTGGGCATCGATACCGGGGTTGTCTTCTGCCGCCGGGAGGACTTCCTCGCGGTGGGTGGCTACGACGAGGGGAGAAGCTACGCGGAGGACGTCAACTTCCTGATGAAGTTGAAGCGCCTAGGAAGAACGCGAGGCCAGCGGTTCAGCAGGCTCACCACGGCGAAGGCGCTGTCATCGACGCGCAAATGGGACAAGCACGGAGAATGGCACCAGCTGAGGATGATGATCACGCTGGCGATCCAATACCCCTTCAGGCGCCATGCCGTGGACAAATTCGCAAAGAGCTATTGGTATGACGACCCAAGATGAGGCTCCAGCCGGGATCGCAGGGTTGGCCATCACTCGCTCCGCAGGGCGATGACGGGATCGATCCGCGAGGCGCGCCGGGCCGGAAGGTAGCTTGCGAGCACGGCGACGCCGAGCAGGAGAAGTGTCACGACGACATAGGCCACCGGGTCGGTTGGCTTCACGTCGTACAGCATGGCCGCCATGAAATGGCTGAGCAAAAGCGCCCCGGCTATCCCGATGACGAGCCCCGTGCCCGTCTTCCACAGGCCCTGCTTGAGGATCAGCGCCACGACCTGCCCGCTTGAGGCGCCGATCGCACCGCGGATGCCGATCTCGCGCGTGCGCTGCGAGACGTCGTAGGCGAGGACGCCGTACGTCCCGATCGCCGAGAGAAGCAGCGCGATGGCCGCGAAGCTCACGAGAAGGAGCATGATCGCGCGCCGGTTGTTCAGCCGCGTGCTGATGACGTTTCCCATCGTGTCGGCCTGGAAGACCGGGAGCGCCGGGTCGATCTCCGCTATCTTTCCCCTCACCAGGGAAAGGGTGTCGGCCAGGGGCCTCTCGCTGCGGACCAGCACGCTCAGCTGGCCGGCGGGCGTCTGCTCCATCGGATGATAGAGGAAGGGGTTGCCGCTCGCCTCCTCCACCCCGTTGTGCCTGACGTTGCCGACGACGCCCACGATCTCGGGCCAGTCCTCGGGCTTGTCGACCTGCCCAAACGTGACGTGCTGCCCGACGGCGCTCTGGCCCGGGAAGAATTTTTTCTCGAAGTTCTCGTCGACGACGTAGACCTTCCGGCTCTTGGCCGTGTCGGTGCCGTTGAACCACCGGCCCTTGATGAGCGGGATCCGAAGGACCTCCAGGTAGGCGGGCGAGGCGCCGAGATGGAAGGCCCCGGGCTGCGAGGCCCCGGGCGCCAGCGCATGGTCGCGGATCCCGAATGCGTTTATCGGAAGGCCCGTCTCATAGGGCGTCGCCGTCGCGAGGCTCACAGTCACGCCGGGGATCTCCTGGAGCGCCGTGAGCAGGCGCTTCTGGAAGACCTGCAGCTTGTCATCCTTGAAGTACGAGGCGGTCAGCGCGACGCGGGCGGCGACCACCCCCCGCGGGTCGAAGCCGGGGTCGATCGAGACGGCGTTGGCGAAGCTGTGGATCAGGAGTCCCGCCCCGGTGAGCAGCATCAGGGCGAACGCCACCTGAGCTACGACGAGGGCGCTGCTGAGCGTGCGGACACCGCGGCCCGACGAGGCGCTGCGGCTGCGGCTCTGGATGACGCCGAGGAGCTCGCCCCCGAGCACGTGGACGACCGGCAGCATGCCGATGGCAATCGACATCACCACCGCCAGCACCGCGGTGTATGCCAGCACGCGGCCGTCGATCACAAAGGGAAGGGCGTTGGGAAGCAGGCGCGCGCTGTAGTGGTTGACCGCCCCAAGGGCGGCCCAGGCGAGGCCGAGTCCCAACGCGGCTCCCAGCCACGTGAGGAGCGTGCTCTCCATGATCAGCTGGCGGGCGATCACGCCGCGACCGGCTCCCAGCGCAGATCGGATGGCAAGTTCGCCCTGGCGGGCGTTCGAGCGGGCAAGCAGGAGGTTGGCGACGTTGACGCAGCCTATCAGGAGGACGAAGAGCACCGAGCCCTGGAGCAGGTAGAGCGAGGTCTTGACGGGCTCGACCCTCTGGGCCTGGACCGTGTCGACGCCGATCGTGTGCCCGCTGCGGTCGAGGAAGTCCTTTGTCCCGGGGTCGGCCTTGTCGTAGACCGCCTTCTCAAGGCCCGCGACCTGGCCCAGGGCGTCGGCCACGGTGGAGCCGGGTTTCAGCCTCCCGTAGAGGCGCGGGGTCACCCCGTAGCGTGGAAACTGCCCCACCTTGTCGGGAGGCCAGGAGAGCGGCCGCACGAACCGAACCCGGGCGTCGAACGCCTCGAAGTCGTGCGGCGCGACGCCGATGATCTCATAGGCCTCCCCGTCGAGCCTCATCGTCCTGCCGATCGCGGCCGGGTCGCCGTGGTACTGGGATACCCAGAAGGAGGGCGTGAGGACCACCACCTTGTCGGCTGCGGGTATGTGGTTCTCGGCCGTGAAGAACCGGCCCGCCAGCGGCTGGACGCCCAGCACGCGGAAGATCTCCGCGGTCGCGATCACCCCCGTGACCCGAAGCGGGCGGGTCTCGTCGCCGAGCGTCATCTCGGTCCCGTTCCAGAGCGCCATCTCCTCGAACGCCGGGGCGTGCTCCTTGAAATCGAGGTACTGGACGATGTTGCTCGGGAGCTTGTTGAGGCCGACCTTGGGGAAGGAATTGGTGACCTCGACGATCCTCGCCGGCTCCTGGTAGGGCAGCGGCTTGATGACGAGCGCGTACAGCATCGAGAAGATCGCGGTGTTGGCCCCGACGCAGAGCGCCAGGGTCACGAGGGCCGTCGCCGCGAAACCCTTGTTCTTGGCGAGCATCCGCAGCGCGAAGCGCAGGTCCGCGCCGAGGCCCGAGAGCATGCGCACGATCCAGGGATCCTCCCGGCCGGGCGGCCGTGTTCCGGTCGGGGTGTCGGGGTTCATAGGGTCCTTGGGGGATGGTTCCGGCCTCTCAGCGCTCGGACTCCTGGAGCAGCCTTTCCAGGTGGCTCTTCCAAACAGCGGCCATCGTGTGCGTCCCATGGCCCCGGGTCTTGTCGCTGAACGGGATAACGACCGCCTCGCCGTGGGGCACGCGCGTGATCTCGCGCTCGAGGGTGCCGATCTCCGGCGGGTTGATCAGGTCGTCGGCGGAGTTGACCGCGATCAGCGGGGCCTGGATCCGGCCGAGGTTGGGGCCCGGGTCATAGTCGTGGGAGGCCTCGAGCGCGTAGAGCATGTCGTTCGCGTCGAGGGTCTTCATGGCCGCGGCCGTGTAGGCATCCAGCTTCCGGTCCTCCTCGGCGAGCGTCGGCCCCTCGGCGTGGCGCAGCACAGGGTTGCTGCTCATGACGTAGAGCAGCTCCGAGGCCGTCCTCACGCTCGGGGGCTCCTTCGTGTAGTCGCCGCCCATCCAGGCCGGGTCGCCGCGGATCGCGTCGATCCCCAACCTTCGCCAGGCGCGGTTGCGGCCGCAGATCTGCTCCGGCACGCTCGCAAGCGGCATCAGCGCGTCCATGAAGTCCGGGTGGGTCTCGCCCCACACCCAGGTGTGCATCCCGCCCATGGAGGTGCCGATGACGAGCCTCAGGTGCGCGACACCGAGGCCCCGGGTAAGCAGGAGGTACTGCGCCTCGACCATGTCCGTGTAGCCGTAGCGGGGAAACCGGGCGTGCAGGCCGTCGCTCGGCTTGCTCGACCTGCCGTGTCCGATCCCGTCGGGCATCACGATGAAGTAGCGGTCCGCGTCGAGCGGCTGGCCCTGACCGAAGAGCTCGCCCGCGAACTCCGGGCGGATGAAGTTGGCGCCGCTTCCCCCCGTGCCGTGGAGCACGATCACGGCGTTGCGGATGGTGCCGTCCGCGGAGGGCCGCGGCGTTCCCACGGTCCTGTAGTGGATCCTGAGCTCGGGAAGGGTCTCTCCCGACTGGAACTTGAAATCCTTGATCACGTAGTCGCCCTCGACCGGCGAGGGGTAGTCGGCCGCCCGCATCAGTCCGGCCGCGAGGAGAAAGACGATCGGGAGGCGCATAGGGCGTCGGGCCCGACGGGGTCGGGGCGACGGACCCAGCATGGGCGCGGCGCGCGGGCAGGTCTATCCCTTTATGCCCGCCCCGTCCGGAGGATGGGAATTCCTCTCGCCCTTCCAAGGGCGAGTCCCTAGGACGCCACGCCGATGGACCTGATTGTTCGAGACGCGATCCTCGCCGATGGCAGGCGCAACGTGGATGTCGCCGTCGAGGACGGAAGGATCGCCGAGGTCGGCGCGTCGCTCCCCGCGAAGGGCTCGGCGGAGATCGACGCGGGGGGGCGCCTGCTCACGCCGCCGTTTGTGGACGCCCACTTCCACATGGACGCGACGCTTTCCCACGGCAGGCCGCGGGTCAACCTGTCGGGCACCCTCAAGGAGGGGATCGCCATCTGGGGGGAGCTCAAGCCGCAGCTGACCCACGAGGACGTCATCGCTCGCGCCCTCGCCTACTGCGACTGGGCGGTCGCCCGGGGGCTCCTCGCCATCCGCTCCCATGTCGACGTCTGCGACGACCGTCTGGTCGGGGTCGAGGCCCTGCTCGAGGTGAAGCGCCGCGTCGCCCCCTACATCGACCTGCAGCTGGTCGCCTTTCCCCAGGACGGGCTGTACCGGAGCCCCAACGCCCTGCGCAACCTGACGCGCGCCCTCGACCTGGGCGTCGAGGTGGTCGGGGGGATCCCCCACTTCGAGCCCACCCAGGAGGAGGGGGCGGAGTCCGTGCGCGTGCTGTGCGAACTCGCGGCGGGGCGCGGCCTCCGGGTCGACATGCACTGCGACGAGACCGACGACCCGCTCTCCCGCCACGTCGACACCCTGGCCCGCCACACCCGGCGGCTCGGGATGCAGGGGCGCGTGACCGGCTCGCACCTGACCTCGATGCATTCGATGGACAACGACTTTGCGGCGGGGCTCATCCCGCGGATGAGGGAGGCCGGGCTCTCCGCGATCGCCAACCCGCTCATAAACATCGTGCTTCAGGGGCGCGACGACACCTACCCGAAGCGCCGCGGGCTCGCGCGGGTCCCCGAGATGCTGGCGGCCGGCATTCCGGTCGCATTCGGCCAGGACTGCACCCTCGACCCGTGGTACAGCCTGGGCTCGGGCGACATGCTCGAGGTGGCCCACATGGGCCTTCATGTCGCGCACATGACCCGCGCCGAGCAGATGCACCAGGCATTCCTCGCCGTCACCGAGACCCCGGCTCGCATCCTCGGCCTCGAGGGCTACGGCATCGCCCGCGGCTGCCATGCGGACTTCGTGCTCCTGGATGCCTCAAGCACGGCCGAGGCGATCCGCCTCCGGGCGCCGCGGATCGCGGTCGTTCGGCGAGGCAAGGTGATCAGCCGCTCCCCCGGCGGGCGCTGCGAGCTCGATCTTCCCGGCAGGCCGGCGTCGACGGACTTCCGGTTCAGGGCGAAGTCTTGAGCGCCGCTCAGGGCTTCAGGTTGGGCCCGATCAGCTCGCGCAGGAAGGATTCCGTCGCCCACGGCGCCGCCCCCCGGTAGCGTGCGATCCAGTCGGCGCCGGCGCCGATCTTCACGCGGTCGGGGGTCCACTCGGGGGACAGCGCGTTGGCCATGAGCGCAAAGCCCGCCCCGGGGTGGAGCCGGAGCGCCTTCCAGCACCCGCCGGGCACAGGCACGACCGGCCGCTCGCCGGCGGCGACGTCGCGGCCCAGCGTGAACTTCTCCACGCGTCCGTCGGGATGGAAGATGAAGTAGTCGACCGGCCCGCCGTCGATGAGGATGTGGGTGTCGTCCGAGGCCAGCCAGTGCAGGTAGTTGGTCGGCAGCTCCCGGGTCAGCAGGTAGTAGACCTGGCTCTGGATCGCGACCGGCCTTCCTCCGAGGTCCATCTTCTGGTCCGAGGACGCTATCAGGCTCAGGTAGCCGGACTCGCCGGGAATCACGTGCATCTTGAGGTCCGCGATCCATTTCCGGGCCTGGGGATCCGAGGCCGGCAGCGGGGTGTCCGCGCAAAGCGGGGATGCGAGGGCGAAAAGGAGGAGTGCCGTGCGTCGGTTCATGGATCCGCCCCGAGCCTTCCGCGCCCAGGGTCCCCGGGCAAGGCGATTGCGCCCGTCGCCCGCGGCGTTGCGCATTGACAGGGGTGCCCCGGTTCACGCCTGATTTCGCCCCACCCCGACCCCGCCTGCCAGACCCCGTGCCAGAGCCTTCCCCCGCCGCGCCCGCCGGCCAAACCGCCTCCGGCGACCGCGTCCCCTTCAGCCAGAAGCTCGGCTACGGCCTGGGCTCCTTCCACGACATGTGGGGCCACTGGCTTTACTCGGGCCTGGCCTACCTGGTCTTCAACATCTACCTCGGCGTATCGCCGAAGTGGATAGCCCGCGCGCTCCTGTTCAAGCTCGTGTTCGAGGCGATATGGGACTCGGTGTTCGGCTGGTGGTCCGACAACGCCCGCACCCGCTTCGGCCGGAGGCGGCCGTTCATCCTCGTGGGCTCGGTCCTTGCCGGCCTTTTCCTGCCGGTGCTCTTCCTCGTGCAGCCCGGCTGGACCGACGTGCAGTACTTCGGGTACATGGTCCTGTCGCTCGCCTTCCTCGTCCCGATCATGAGCTGCTTCTACATGCCCTTCCAGAGCCTGGGCGCGGAGCTCACCCCCGACTACCACGAGCGCACGTCGATCCAGGCGACGAGGAACGCGGTCCAGAAGGTGCCGGAGCTGGCGCTCTTCGCGGCAGGGGCCTTCTGCTCGGCGGGCGTGTGGGTCGCGGCCAGCTGGGGCCAGGTCCCGGGCCGTCTCGCCACGCTCGCGGGCCAGACCTTCGGATGGTTCGGCGCCGTAGCGGCGAGCCTCGTCACCCTCGACTTCGCCCGGTTCGGGACAAACATGAAGACGATCTTCGGCTGGGCACCGGCCGTCGCGGGCGGCAAGCCCAACCTCCTGCTCGGCGCGCAGGTCTACCTGGTCCTCCTCGGCAGCATCATGGTGGTCGCCGGCGTGGCGATGTTCCTTCTCGTCCGCGAGCGCTACTACGACAAGCTCGTCGCCGGCAAGCAGGAGCGGATCTCCATCAAGACCACGCTCTGGCAGGCCCTGTCATGCGGGCCGTTCCGCGCGAACCTGTCCATGGCCCTGGCCTACGGCGTCGGCACGAGCATGATCAGCACGCTCGGCTACTACTGCACCATCTACTACGTGTGCCGCGGGGACGTCGCCGTGGGCAACAGCTGGAACTTCTGGATGGGGCTCGCCGGCATGCTGCTGGGCTTCTGCGGGATCCCCGTATACACCAAGCTGTCGAGGATGCTCGGGAAGAAGAAGGCGATGATCATCGTGCAGCTCTCGGCGATCACGGTCTTCGCGTCGTCGTGGTGGCTCTACACCCCCAGGGTCCAGTGGCTTCAGGTGCTGTACAGCGGCTTCACGGCCTTCACGGGCGCCGGGTTCTGGATCCTCTACGGCTCGATGACGGCGGACGTCATCGACTACGACGAGCTCCAGAGCCACAAGCGCCGCGAGGGCGCGTTCTCCGCGTGCGGCTCATGGATCATGAAGTTCGGCGGCGGGATCGGGGGCTGGGCCTCCGGCGAGATCCTGGCCATGACCGGATTTGACGCCACCCTCGGCGGGAACCAGACGGTGCACGCGCTCACCGTGATGCGGCTCCTCCTGATCGCGATCCCGGTCGCCGGACTCGCGATCTCCCTTCTCCTCCTGCTCAGGTTCCCGCTGACGCCGGCCGTCATGGCGGACCTCCGGGCCAGGCTTGAGGAGCGCCGGGGCAGGGTCTAGCGTCCCCCGGCAAACAGAAGCACTCCCATGCCTGAAATCGCCCACATCGCCAACCTATGGTCGCTGACCGGCCATCCCCCCGGGAAACGCGAATGGCCCCTGGCCAGGAAGCTGGCCGCCGTGGCCGCGGCGGGATTCGACGGGATCACCGCCTCGCTGACGCCCGAGCACCAGCGCCTGGCCGGCAAGGTGGGCCTGAGGCACCTCCTCGGCTTCATCTCGTCCAGCGAGCCGGCGGACTTCGCGCGCATGGTGAGGGCCCAGAAGGCGGCCGGCGCGGTGCACATCAACGTGCAGATGGACGACGATGACACGCCTCCCGCGGTCGCCGCGAAGCACTGGGTGCGCATGGTGCGCGAGGCCGAGAGGATCGGCGGCGTGGTCGTCTCGCTCGAGGTGCACCGCGACACGTGCACGGAGACCCCCGAGAAGACCTACGAGATCGCGGACCGCTACCACGCGGCGACGGGCGAGATGATCAAGCTGAACTTCGACTTCTCCCACTTCGCCGTGGTGAAGCACCTGAACCCGGGCAACTACGCCGCCCGCCTTCTCGACCACCCCGCGCTGGTCCAGAACACCGAGCAGTGCCACATGCGCCCCTTCAACGGGCACCACTGCCAGGTCCCCGTCATGATCCGCGGGAGACTCACGGACGAGGCCAAGTCCTACCTGGCGTTTGTCCGGGAGCTGATGGGCGTCTGGCTGTCGGCGAGGAAGAACCGGGACAGGACGTGGTTCGTGTGCCCGGAGATGGGGCCGTTTGACCTCGCGGGGGCGGGCTACAACATCTCGGGCCTCCCGCCGGCCTGGCCGGACGCCGTCGCGCTCCGCGGCGAGCTCGACAGGGCCTGGAGGCAGGCGCTCAGGAAGGGATGATTCAGGGCTCGAGGTAAATCTCGCGCCAGTCGATGACGTCGATGGCGTTGTCGCGCCACCCGCGCACGCTCGGGGACACGAGCAGGCCCCGGTTGGAGTAGTAGACCGGCGCAAAGAAGCACCGGTCGGCGTTGATCGCCTCCATGCGGTCGAAGGCCGCCCGCCGGGCCGCCTCGTCGGGGGCGAACTCGGAGTCATAGAACGCGCGGTCATAGTCCGGGTCCCTTGAACCGGAGTCGTTCTGCGGGTTGCCGGTCACGAGGAACTCAAGCAGGTCGACGGGGTCGGGGATCCCGGAGTAGCCCTCCATGACGACCTGGAACTGCCTCTCGCGGATCATGCCCAGGTACGACTTGAACTCCATCGGGCGCACCGTGACGTGCACGCCGAGGTACCTTGACCACGCCTGCTGGAGCACCTCGCCCACCGAGAGGGCGACGCCCGTGTTGCCGTTCAGGGACAGCTCGACGGGGGGAAGGCCGGCCCCCTTCGGAAATCCCGCCTCGGCGAGGAGGCGGGCGGCCCCTGCCGGGTCGAAGGCAAACCCCTTTGGCGGCGTGTATCCCCCGGTACCCGGCCGGATCACCGAATAGGCGGGCGTCCCGAGCTTGCCGAGCGCCGCGCGCACGAGCCTCACGCGGTCCACCGCGAGCGAGAAGGCCCTCCGCACGCGCGGATCGGTGAACGGCGCGTGGTCCACGTTGAACGACAGGTAGTTGGTGCGCAGCACCGGGAGCAGGTGCAGCTCCCCCGGGTGCTCCTCCTCGTAGACCGGCACCTTGGTCTTCGGGAGGCTGCGGGTGACATGCAGCTGACCCGAACGGAACGCGCGCTCCTCCGCCGCCTCGTCGTCCGTGGGGTAGAAGCGCACCTCGTTCAGGCGCACGCGCCCAGCGTCCCAGAAGTTCGGGTTGCGCACGACCCGGACGAACGCGTTCGCCCTCCACTCCGCGAGCGTGAAGGGGCCGTTGCTGACCAGCGCGCCGGGCCTCTCCCAGGGTCCCCCGCGCTGCGTTCTACCCCCGCTGGCGTCCAGCGAGGGCATGTACACCGGGTAGAACGGGTCGAGCGTCATCCGGACGAGGATGTAGGGGGCCGGGTGCTCGAGCGTGAGGACGAGCGTCTGCGGGTCCGGGGCGCGGATCCCGACCGACAGGGGGTCCTTCGAGCGGCCCTCCGTGAAATCCCGGGACCCCTTGATCGCGTAGCCAAACCCCGCCTCCTCGGCGCCCAGGGCCGGGTCGAAGACCCGCAGGAACGAGGCCCGGAAGTCCTCGGCCGTCAGCGGGGCGCCATTCGACCAGCGGAGGTTGGGGCGCAGGTGGAAGGTGTAGGTGAGGCCGTCCGGGGACACGTCCCAGGACGCTGCCGCCCCCGGCAGGATCGTCTTCCCGTCGCTCGAAAACGTCACCAGTCCCTGGAAGACCGAGGCAAGGAGCTGGCTCGTGGAACTCGCCGTGTTGATGGCGGGGTCGAGGTCCGCGGGCTCGTCCTTGTTGCCGATGTGGAGGATCTGGT
>Ga0181537_10002826_pt1 | contig 15108 bp, 15 predicted proteins | sample PEATcosm2014_Bin_39_FD_119765 | JGI IMG/M metagenome (GOLD analysis project Ga0181537, IMG submission 119765) | Peatland microbial communities from MTU Mesocosm Facility, Houghton, MI, USA - PEATcosm2014_Bin23_10_metaG | ecosystem: Environmental > Terrestrial > Soil > Wetlands > Peat | place... | reverse complement strand
TTCGGGTCGTAGCAAATCTGGATTTCCGGATTGAATGCGACGTTCGATTCGTCGAGCGTATTGCCTTGGAAGCTCCGATAGAAGCCGTTCGGCGCATACACCTGGAGTTGATAGTTGCCGGCGTCCGCCGCCGCCGCGTCCCAGGTATCGCTCAGCTGTTTACCGGCTTCGACCGTGTATCGTCTGGGAATCCGCTCGAGGTGCGATAGATCGTAGACGTGGAAGACCGCGCCTTGCTCGCCTGAGTTGCTGAAGAGCAGCGTGAACTGCCCATCGACGCCTAAGCGCGCACTCGTGTGCAACTCGTAGGGAAGCGCGCGCGATGCCCGCGTCCCCGTCTCCTGGAAAAGAGGCGAGACGGTCGGCGTCGGCGCCGGCAACGCTCGCTGCGCCGCCTCGACCGCGAGGAAGTTGCTCACGTCGGGAAGTGACAGTGTGGTCGTGAAATCCGGTTTCGCGAAACCGAATGATGAGGTCAGATCGCCGCACACCACGCGGTGCCAGGGGCTGATGCTATCCACACTAATCCCGAATCGCCGTTCGAGAAACATCGCCACCGAGGTGTGATCGTAAACCTGAGAGTTGACCCATCCCCCCTTGCTCCAGGGCGACACTACGTACATCGGTACCCGGGCGCCGAGTCCCCACGGCCGCAGAGTGCCGCTGATGGTGTCCTCCGGCAGCAAGTGAATGGCCTCCGGATCGGAAAAATACTCGCCGTCGGTGCTGACCGTCGACTTGCCACACGGATTGCCGCCGGCGTCGAACGATGGCACTGCCGGCGGCGGCATGTGGTCGAAGAAACCGTCGTTTTCATCGAAGGTCAAAAAGAAGGCGGTCTTGCTCCATGAATCGGCATTCAGGGTGAGCGCATCTAGAATGCTGACCGTGAAATCGCCGGCCCGGTCGGGGCTCGAGCCGGCCGCGGGATGCTCCGACTCCATGCGTGAAGGCAGCACCCAAGAGACCGACGGCAGCGTGCCGTTCGCGACGTCATTACGCAGGTCATCCAGGGTCCAGAGCTGCATGCCGTTTTCATACAGAGGAGAACCGGGAGCGGCGGTGCGGAAGTTGGCGAATGCGAGGCCGCCGTGCATCAGCCCTGACCAGTTGTCGTTCGGGTCTTGGTAGATCCGCCAGCTCACGCCCGCCGCTTGCAGCAGTTCCGGCAAGGTAGGCCAGTCGAACGCGCTGCCGCCGAATTGATACCCCGGCGTCGGTGTGGAACCACTGACCACGCACCTTAAGTTCGTGACCTCCGCGTCATCGCTGGTGCAATTGATGCCCTGGGCACGCAACTGCGGATTCGAGTTCGTCCCGGACATGAACATGATGCGGTTGGGGTCGGTGCAGGCGGTGAGCGAACAGTGGTACGCATCACAGATGGTGAAGGCATCGGCGAGCGCAAATTGGAAGGGTATGTCCTTGCGTTGATAGTGGCCCATCGAATTGGCGGTCTTGAAGCGCGGCCACTGCCCGTACTTGCCCTGATTCCAGGCGGCCTGGGCGTCCGAAAAGCTGTGAGGTGTGTCGCCCACCAGGAGCGCGCTGGTGGTCGCGCTGTCGAGGTGAAACGGCGGGATGGGGTTGTGGCCGTCCGACTGGAACCAGACGGGCTTGCCGCTCTCCAGCGGAATCGGGAATCTGTCGCCAAAGCCGCGAACCCCGCGCAAGGTGCCGAAGTAGTGATCGAACGAGCGATTCTCCTGCATGAGGATCACGACGTGCTCGACGTCCGCAATGGTGCCGGTGCTCACATTCGGCGCAATTGCGAGCGCACGCTGGATCACGTTCGGGAACGCGCCCATGACCGAAGCGGCACCGAACAATCCGGCGGATTGCTTCAAGAATTCCCGGCGCGGCAGCTTCATCGTCGGCTGCCCTCGTCTACACGGGCGTTAGGCATTACGGGGCGCAATGCAGACACTCGCGCATCCGCGCAGAAGCCGGCGCATCCACCGGCAGCGGCGGCTGCTTGCGTGGCGTCGCGGCGATCGCCGCCACCGCACCCACCCCGTCTTGCACGGCGACTCCGTCGCCGCAGCCGACCAGTGCCGCCATCAGGAGGGCAGCTGTCAGAAGTCTCATGTGTCGCACTGCGAGTCCTTTTCGCATCGAGGCCCGTAAAGGCCGTCAGTTGCTCCAAGGAACGGCGCCGCGGCTCGTTACTTAAGGTAAATCGTCAACTCGCGGGCAAAGTTGCGGAGCTGCGCACACCGGAACCGTGCGGGCGCCATCATATGGTAAATGCCCATTGGCCCCTTGGCCTCAAGGATGCATGCGCACATCGATCACGATAAATGCTCACTGCCGCCCCCCCCGCGGCCCCAGTCGCCCGCGTACTCCATCCCGCCAGCCCTCCGCCACCGCGATGATCTTCGCCACCTTCATCCGTTCGTACAAAGCGATGCGCCTGCACGCTCGAAGGCGACGGCCGAAGCTTTTCAGCGCCCACATGCCCAACACGTAATTCCCGTGCTCCCGCAGCATCACGGTATCGTTTCGGGCGATGTAGTAGCGCCGATCGGGGGAATGGTTCCGAACCCACTTGGTGGTCCATAACCAGCTCTGCCGGGAGGACGCGCCGATCGAGTGCGACATGAGCGATTTGCGCGTCTTGATCACCCGCAATCCCTTCGCCCTGGCCCTCAGACAATAATCGACATCGACATAGTCGATGAACAATTCCTCCCTGAAGGGACCGACGAAGGCGTGGCTCGCCAATGGAATGAGCGAACCGGAGGAGATCACCGATTCGACTTCCTCCCACGAGTCGTCGGCGGCGAAGACCGTGGCCTCGGATGCTTCGTCGTTGTCGTCGTGGAATCCCGATCCAATGACGGCAAGCTCCGCTCTTGCGGGATGGGCTGCCCCGACTTTCAACAACTCCTCGACCATCGCCTCGTGGACCGACGTGTCGTGGTCCATGAGCAGCACGCCGCTAAATCCGCGCCCGACGGCCTGCCCGATTCCGATGTTGAATGCACCTGCAATGCCGACGTTTTGCGCATTCAGCACCAATGTGATCGACGGGCGGCCCGTGCACGCGCGCAGCATCTCCCGCGTGCCCTCCTCCGATCCATTGTCGACGACGATCACCCCGCCGACCTGCCGCTCGATGCGCGCCAGCCGCTCGGGAAATCCGGCGTCCGCGTTATAGGTCACCACGAGGGCGCAGATATCGGCGCTGCTGAGGAAACGACCCGACATGGAATCACTGTCTACCAACAATCCTCCTCATCAACACAGCCTTTCAGGCGAGAACCACAATAATAATCATATTATTCAACGGCTTATTTATGCGCAAAGAAATTGCCGCCAGGCCCCGATCGGCTGACGTCACTCGCCGCTCCACGCTTGCAGGGCGTGCCGATGCGCTGATCGCGTGCGCGGACCGCCGCGCAGACCGCGAGTGAGCGCCACAATACTGACTCGCGAACACTCAGACAGTGTTAACGTGTTGGGCTAATCTGGAAGGAGAGTTGCGTGCATCAATACAAACCCAGCCAAATACCCGGACGTCCCGCGGCGCCGGTCGGCGAAGATCCGATGATGGATTTCCGGGCGCGCCTGGTCCATCAACAGGCCGAAGCGGCGGAGCGGCGCCGCATGGATCTCGCCGAGCAGTCCTCGCGGCTGAAGACTGCCGAAGAGCGAATTCGCATCTGGGAACGCATTCACGAGGTCACGCTGCCGCGCGACCCCGCGCATCGCTTGGTGGACATCATTGCCACCAACACCGGATTGACCGACGCCGACGTTCGCGACGAGCAAAATCGCCGTGCGACGCTGCGCGCCGCGAGCTGATCGACGAACCGGCCTAAATCTCCCAGGTCAGATCCGCATCGATGATGCCGGCTTCGCGCAGGTGCGCGATGATGAGTGAAGCCGCGGCCTCCGGCGTCAGCTCCGTCGTATCCAGCCGGATTTCCGGATTTTCGGGCGCTTCATAGGGCGAATCGATCCCCGTAAAATTCTTCAATTCGCCGCGGCGCGCCTTTTTGTACAACCCCTTCGCATCGCGCGCCTCCGCGAGGCGCAGCGGCGTATCGACGAACACCTCGATGAATTCGCCCGCCTCGACCAGGCTCCTCGCCATGCGCCGTTCCGAGCGGAACGGCGAAATGAACGACACGATGACGATGAGACCGGCATCGACCATCAGGCGCGACACTTCGGCGACGCGGCGGATGTTCTCGACCCGATCCTGGTCGGTGAAGCCCAGGTCCTTGTTGAGTCCGTGACGCACGTTGTCGCCGTCGAGCAAATAGGTGTGTCGCCCATCGGCATGCAGCTGTTTCTCGACCAGGTTGGCGATCGTCGACTTGCCGGCGCCTGACAGCCCGGTGAACCATAAGATGCACGGTTTCTGATGGCTCAACTCCGCGCGGGCCTTCTTGTTGACATCCAAGGCCTGCCAATGCACGTTCTCCGAGCGGCGCAGCGCGAAATGCAGCAGCCCCGCTCCCACGGTATTGTTGGTGAGCCGATCGATCAAAATGAAACCGCCCAGCACGCGGCTCTCGCTGTACGGCGCGAAGGCGATGGCATTGGAGAGTTCGAGGCCGACGACGCCGATGTCATTGAGATCGAGTTTCTTCGCCGCCAGGTGCTCCAGCGTGTTCACGTTCACGCGATATTTGATTGGCGCCACCGTCGCGGTCACGGTCTTGGTGCCCGCTTTGAGCAAATAGGCGCGTCCCTGCAGCAGCGGGTCTTCGTGCATCCAGATGATGGTGGCCTCGAACTGATTGCCGACGGCCGGCGGATCGTGCGCCGCCGCGAGCACGTCTCCGCGGCTCACATCGATTTCATCCGCGAGCGTCAACGTGACCGATTGTCCCGCCACCGCCTCGGCCGTCTCGCCCTCCCCGGTGAACACCCGCGCGACCGTGCTGGTGCGCCCGGACGGCAGCACCCGCAGCGCGTCGCCCCGGCGCACGACGCCGCCCGCGATGAGTCCGGCAAAACCGCGGAATTCCGCATTGGGACGGTTGACCCATTGCACCGGCATGCGAAACGCCGTGCCCTCGCCGGCGTCGGGCACCGTGACGGTTTCCAGGTGCGCGAGCAGAGGCGCCCCCGTGTACCAGCGCATGCGCGAGCTGCGCGCCGTGACGTTGTCGCCCGCCACAGCGGAGACCGGAATGCAGGTGATCGCCTCGAGCTTGATCTGGCGGGCGAAATCCCGGTATTCACGCTCGATGTGCTCGAAGACCTCCTGCGAATACTCCACCAGGTCCATCTTGTTGACCGCCAGCACGATGTGGCGAACGCCCAATAACGCCGCCAGGTAGCTATGCCGGCGAGTCTGCGTGAGGACGCCCTTGCGCGCATCGATCAAGATGACGGCCAGATCCGCGGTGGACGCCCCGGTGACCATGTTGCGCGTGTATTGCTCATGGCCCGGCGTATCGGCGACGATGAACTTGCGCTTCTCGGTGGTGAAGAAGCGATAGGCCACATCGATGGTGATGCCCTGTTCCCGCTCGGCGGCGAGTCCGTCGACCAAGAGCGCGAAATCGATGTCGCCGCCGCGCGTGCCGACCTTCTTCGAGTCATCGCGCAGCGCCGCGAACTGATCCTCGAAGATCATTTTCGTTTCGTACAACAGGCGGCCGATCAGCGAGGATTTGCCGTCATCCACCGACCCGCAAGTAATGAAGCGCAGCAGCGTTTTCTTCTGATGCCGCTCGAGATACGCCTCGACGTCGCGGGACGCGGCATCGCCGTGCACCCCTGCGCCGCCCGCCGCCCCGGCAGCACCCGCGCCCGCTCCCATCAGAAGTACCCCTCCTGCTTCTTCTTCTCCATCGAGGCCGCCCCATCCTGATCGACGACCCGGCCCTCGCGCTCGGAGTTCTTCATCGACAGCATCTCGCGAATCACCCCGGGCACGTCAGCCGCGCTGCTTTCGGTGGCCCCCGTGAGCGGATAGCAGCCGAGAGTGCGAAAGCGCACCGTCAGGTGATCGATACGATCCTTGGGTCCGATCGGCAATCGTTCATCATCGACCATGATGAGTCGCCCGTCCCGCCGCACCACGGGACGTGGCTTCGCGAGGTACAAGGGGACGATGGGCACCCGCTGCACATGAATGTACTGCCACACGTCCAGCTCGGTCCAGTTCGACAGCGGAAACACGCGGATGCTTTCGCCGCGATTCTTCCGCGCGTTGTACAGGGACCAGAGTTCGGGACGCTGATTCTTCGGATCCCAGCGATGCTGGCTCGAGCGAAACGAAAACACGCGCTCCTTGGCGCGGCTCTTTTCCTCATCGCGGCGCCCGCCGCCGAACGCCGCATCGAATCCGTAAAGATCCAAAGCCTGCCGCAGCGCCTGCGTCAGCATGATGTCGGCGTACGTGGCGCCGTGCGTCCAGGGCTTGACGCCGGCGCGGGCGCCCTCCTCGTTGGTGTGCACCAGCAGTTCCAGGCCGTATTTCTTCGCGGTCGCGTCGCGAAACTCCAGCATCTCGCGAAAATCCCAGCCGCTGGCGATCTGCAGCAGCGGAAACGGCGGCTTCGCCGGCGCAAAGGCCTTCAACGCCAGATGCAGCATCACCGAGCTGTCCTTGCCCACCGAATACAGCATCACCGGCTTCTCGCATTCCGCGACGACTTCGCGAAAAATGTGAATGCTCTCGGCCTCGAGCCGCTGCAGATAGTCGAGCGTCGACATTTACGCCGCGTAGTGCGCGGGCGTCTTGCGGCGCAACTCGTCCGCCGTCACGCCGGGCGCGATCTCGACGAGCTTGAAGGGATCCTTGCGCGAGGGCCGGGAGAAAATCGCGAGATCGGTGATCAACAGGTCGACGACATTCGCGCCGGTCAGGGGTAGCTCGCATCGCGCCTTGAATTTCGGCTCCCCGTCCTTCGAGGTGTGATCCATGACCACCACCACGCGCTTCACGCCCGCGACCAGATCCATGGCGCCGCCCATGCCCTTGACGACTTTGCCCGGAATCATCCAATTGGCCAGATCGCCGTTTTCCGCGACTTCCATGGCGCCGAGCACCGCCAGGTCGATGTGGCCGCCGCGAATCATGCCGAAGCTGTCGGCGGAGGAAAAGTACGAGGTCATCGGCAGCGCCGTCACGGTTTGCTTACCGGCATTGATCAGATCGGCGTCCTCCTCGCCCTCGAAGGGAAACGGTCCCGTGCCGAGCATGCCGTTCTCCGACTGCAGCACGACCTTCATGCCGGGCGGGATGTAATTGGCCACCAGGGTCGGAATGCCGATGCCGAGATTCACATAGAATCCGTCCTCGAGCTCCCGCGCCGCGCGCGCCGCGAGTTCCTCACGCGACCACGGCATTGGCTTTCTCCTCGCGTTTGCGCACGGTGCGCTTTTCGATCACTTTCGCGTAAGCCGCGCCCTTGACGATGCGTTGCACGAAGATCCCCGGCGTATGAATGCTGTCGCCATCGAGCGTGCCGGTCTCCACCAGTTCCTCGACCTCCGCCACCGTCACGCGCGCGGCGGTCGCCATGTTGGGATTGAAATTCCGCGCGGTCTTGCGGTAGATCAGATTGCCCTCGGCATCCCCCTTCCACGCCTTGATGATCGACACGTCCGCCACCAGTCCCTTCTCGAGCACGTAGGTCTCCCCATCCACCGTGCGCGTCTCCTTGCCCTCGGCGACCAGCGTGCCGGCGCCCACCTTGGTGTAGAAGCCCCAGATGCCCGCGCCCCCGGCGCGTATGCGCTCCGCCAGCGTGCCTTGCGGATTGAATTCGAGCTCCAATTCCCCGGCGAGATACTGCCGCTCGAACTCCTTGTTCTCACCCACGTAGGAGGAAATCATCTTGCGGATCTGATGGGTTTGAAGGAGCAGCCCGAGGCCCACGCCATCGATCCCGGCGTTGTTGGAGACGACGGTGAGATTGCGCACGCCCGAGGCATGCACGGCGGCGATCAGATTCTCCGGAATGCCGCAGGCACCGAAGCCGCCGCACATCACGGTCATCCCGTCCTTGATCACGTCCTTGATCGCCGATGCGGCGTCGGCGTACACCTTGGAGCTCGTCGTCACGCTCATCGAAGCCTCTCTCCTGCCTTAATTGGCCTGCCTTAAATAGCCCCTCTCAATAGCGATACTGATCCACCTTGTACGGTCCGTGCTTCTCGACGCCGATATAGCGCGCCTGCGTGTCCGTCAATTCGGTCAATTGCGCGCCGAGCTTGGAGAGCTGCAACCGCGCGACTTTTTCATCGAGATGCTTCGGCAGCACGTACACGCCGACCGGGTATTTCTTGGTGTTGGCATAGAGCTCGATCTGCGCGAGCACCTGATTGGCGAAGGAGGAGCTCATCACGTACGAGGGATGGCCCGTGCCGCAGCCCAGGTTCACCAGGCGGCCTTCGGCCAGCAAGATGATCCGCTTGCCGTCCGGGAAAATCACGTGATCGACCTGCGGCTTGATGTTGTCCCAGGTATACGCCTTGAGCGCGGCCACTTCGATTTCGTTGTCGAAATGCCCGATGTTGCACACGATCGCCTGATCCTTCATGCGTTTCATGTGATCGTGCGTGATGACGTGAAAATTCCCCGTCGCCGAGACGAAGATGTCGGCCTTGTCCGCGGCGTATTCCATGGTGACCACCCGATAGCCTTCCATCGCGGCCTGCAGCGCACAGATCGGATCGATCTCCGTGACCCACACCTGGGCGGACAGCGCACGCAGCGCTTGCGCCGACCCCTTGCCGACATCGCCGTAGCCGCAGACCACGGCGACCTTGCCGGCGATCATCACATCGGTGGCGCGCTTGATGGCATCGACCAGCGATTCGCGGCAGCCATAGAGATTGTCGAACTTGGACTTGGTGACCGAATCATTCACGTTGAACGCCGGGAACGCGAGCTGACCCTCTTTGGCCATCTGATACAGGCGCTTCACGCCCGTGGTCGTCTCCTCGGTCACGCCCTTGATCTTCGCAAGCCGCGTCGAATACCACTTGGGGTCCACCGCGAGCTTGGCCTTGATGGCGGCGAACAAGCAGCGTTCTTCCTCGTTGCCGGGCTTCTCGATCAGCGAGGCATCTTTTTCGGCCTTGGCGCCCAGATGCAGCAACAGCGTCGCATCGCCGCCGTCGTCCAGGATCATGTTCGAATAACCGCCGTCCGGCCACTCGAAAATGCGATGCGTGTAATCCCAGTACTCGGCGAGGGTTTCGCCCTTGACCGCGAATACCGGAGTGCCGCCCGCGGCAATGGCGGCGGCCGCGTGGTCCTGCGTCGAATAGATATTGCACGAGGCCCAACGCACCTTGGCGCCCAGCTCGTTCAAGGTCTCGATCAGCACCGCGGTTTGTATTGTCATGTGCAAGGAGCCGGTGATACGCGCGCCGCGCAACGGCTGCTCGGCCGCGAACTCGCCGCGGATCGCCATGAGTCCCGGCATCTCGGTCTCGGCGATCTTGATTTCCTTGCGGCCCCACGCCGCGAGCGCGAGATCCTTGACCAGGAAATCATGGGGAATCTTGATTGCTGCGTTCATCGATACATTCTCCTTAAGAGGTCGGCGCTTTAGGCGGCGCGCGTGGTTTTGAGTTCGGCCGCGAGCATGTCCGCCTTGTCGGTACGCTCCCAGGTGAACTCTTCTTCCTTACGGCCGAAATGACCGTAAGAGGCGGTTTTCTGATAGATCGGGCGCGCCAAATCCAGCATCTCGCGCAAGCCGAACGGCGTGAGGTCGAAATGCGATCGCACCAGCTGCGTCAGGCGCTTGTCGGGCAACTTACCGGTGCCGAAGGTCTCCACCATGATGGAAGTGGGTTCGGCCACGCCGATGGCATAGGAGACCTGCACTTCGCAGCGATCGGCGAGGCCCGCGGCCACGATGTTCTTCGCGACATAGCGGGCGGCATAGGCCGCCGAACGATCGACCTTTGACGGATCCTTGCCGGAGAAGGCGCCGCCGCCGTGCCGCGCGAAGCCGCCGTAGGTATCGACGATGATCTTGCGGCCCGTGAGTCCGCAATCCCCCACCGGCCCGCCGATGACGAATCGCCCCGTGGGATTGATGTGATACTTGGTGCGCTTGTCGATCCACTTGGCCGGCAGCATCGGCTTCAAGATCTCCTCCATCACCGCTTCGCGCAATTGCCGCGTGCTGATGCTGTCCTCGTGCTGGGTCGACAGCACCACCGCCTCGATGCCGACCGGCTTGTCGTTCTCGTAGCGCAAGGTTACCTGGCTCTTGGCGTCCGGCCGCAGCCAGGGCAGCTTGCCGCTCTTGCGCACCTGGGCCTGTCGCTTCACCAGGCGATGCGCGTAGGTGATTGGCGCCGGCATCAAGACATCGGTTTCATTCGTGGCGTAGCCGAACATCAGGCCTTGGTCCCCGGCGCCCTGTTTGCGTTCGTCCTTGCGATCCACTCCCTGCGCGATGTCGGGAGATTGTTTGCCGATGATGTTGAGCACGCCGCAACTCGCGCCGTCGAAGCCCATCTCGGACGTGTCATAGCCGATGTCGAGCACGGTCTTGCGCACGATGGCTTCCACATCCACCCACGCACTGGTCGTGACTTCGCCGGCGACGATCACGACGCCGGTCTTGACCAAGGTCTCGCAGGCCACCCGGCCTTTCGGGTCCGCTGCGAGAATCGCATCGAGCACGGCGTCCGAGATCTGGTCGGCGACCTTGTCGGGGTGACCTTCGGAAACCGATTCCGAGGTAAAGGAGAAACTTCTGCTCATACAGGGTCCTTTGAAAGGGGTTCAGCTACTATTGTCCCGCCAAAACGCTCGCGCCGAAACACTCTTGATAGCGTCGATCGAACTCGGCGCGCGTGAATCGGTGATTCTGAGGTCCGCGCGACTCGATCTTGATCGCGCCCATGAGGGAGGCCACGCGACCCGTGGTCTCCCAATCCAGACCGTTCAGCAATCCGTGAATTAGACCAGCGCGGTAGGCATCCCCGCAACCCGTGGGATCAACAACTGCCTTAGGTTTCGCGCAAGGAATGGTCAACGTCCGTCCCTGGGCGTAAATAATCGACCCCTCGGCGCCCCGGGTGATCACCAGGGCCTCGACCTGGGCGGTGACATCGGCGACCTCGAAACCGGTCTTTCGCTGCAGCAGTCCCCATTCATAGTCATTGACCGCGACCCAGCGAGCCTGCCCGATGAAGGTTTTGAGGTCCTCCGCATCGAACATCGGCATCCCCTGGCCGGGATCGAAAATAAAGGGGATATCAGCGGCCGCGAATTGAGCCGCGTGCTCGATCATCGCTTGGCGGCCATCCGGCGCGACGATGCCGAGCGCGATGCTCAGGTCCGCATCCGCCACCGCATTCACATGGGCGTGCTGCATGGCGCCGGGATGAAAGGCGGTGATCTGATTGTCATCGAGGTCCGTGGTGATGAAGGCCTGCGCGGTGAAGGTTCCCTCGACCACCCGGATGTGCCCGACATCGATGCCGAGCGCCACCAAGCGCTCGCGATAGGGTCCAAAATCATGACCCGCCGCGGCCATTGGAACCCCTCGATCGCCGAGCATCTTCAAGCTATAGGCGATGTTCGCTGCACAACCGCCGTATTCCCGGCGCATCTCCGGGACCATGAAGGCGACGTTCAATATATGAATCTTGTCGGGAAGAATGTGGGATTTGAAGCGGTCCGGAAACTGCAATATGGTGTCGTAAGCCACTGACCCGCATATCAATGCGGCTTTTCCACCAGTGCTTGCCTGCGCCATCCTTCGTATCCGCCGTGTATCCGCCATCGGCGTATCCGAAGGCAGTCAAAACAGCTATCGTACCACGGAGATGATGGTTCGCCGCGGACCGCGCGCCCTGACATAACACCGCCACTGCAATAACTTCGAGACCGGGGCGGTCTCATCGGGGACGCAGGATCTTGCCTGTCCATTTTAAACCCAAGGAGAAAGCAACCATGAAGAAGACCAGTGCAACCGTGACCGCGATCAGCAGTTTGTTGACCTTAGGCGTCGGCGCCTTTGCGGCGCCTGTGTTCGCCGCAGACAAGCCCGATATGGAGAAATGTTACGGCGTGGCGAAGGCCGGCAAGAATGATTGCGCGGGCGCCGCGCATGCCTGTGCCGGACAGTCGAAAGCGGATGCGAGCCCCAAGGATTTCGTCCAGGTGCCGAAAGGCACGTGTGAGCGATTGGCCAACGGCAGCCTGACCACCAAGTAACCCACGGCGCCGTCAAGTGATGAATCTCAGCGCTCAACGCGACGTGCAAGCCGGCACCGGCGGCGGTACGCTGAAGGCCACCCTGGGCGGCGTGCGCGGCGACCATCGAAGCGTGCCTCGCAGCCCTGTCCCGGCGCAAGCCGGGATTGGGCTGCGCGCCCCGCACCATCTGGAAGTGTTGCAGCGGCCGGGCGCAACCGCCTGGTTCGAGGCGCACACCGAAAACTACTTCGCGGACGGCGGCGCGCATGTCGAAGCCCTAGCCCGTATCCGCGCCGATCATCCACTCTCGCTGCATGGCGTCGGTCTGTCCCTGGGTTCGAGCGATGCCCTCTCCAGTGTCCATCTGGCGCGAGTTCGCCGCGCCGTCTCCCGCTTCGAGCCCGCGCTGCTGTCCGAACACCTGTCGTGGAGTTCGATCGACGGCCGTTTTGCGAATGACCTGTTGCCGCTGCCGTACACCGAGGAGGCGCTGCGGCACGTCAGTACCCGCATCGCACAGGTGCAGGATTACCTAGGGATGCAGATCCTGATCGAGAATGTATCGAGCTACCTGCAGTACGAATGTTCGCACCTCACCGAATGGGAATTTCTCGCCGGCGTGGCCGAGGAATCGGGCTGCGGTATTTTGCTGGACCTGAACAATATTTATGTCGCCGCGCAGAATCACGGCTTCGATGCACGGCACTACATCGAGGCGATCGACGCGAGGGTCCCCGGTGCCGTCCAGGAATTTCACCTCGCCGGTCACACCCGGGTAGAACGCGACGGCCGCGAACTGCTCATCGATACGCATGGCGCGCCGGTGTGCGATGCCGTGTGGGATCTCTATCGCGTCGCGCTCGATCGGTTCGGCGCGCTGCCCACTCTGATCGAGTGGGACACCGACATTCCCGCACTCGACGTGCTGCTCGCCGAGGCCGCCAAGGCCGACGGGTTGCGAAAGGCCGCCGCGCATGCACGCTCTGCATGAACTGCAGCGCCGCGTCATGCACGCGGTTCTCGACGGCGATACCGAGGGCGCGGCGGAGCTCATCGCCCCGCACATCCTCACGGCGGAGAGCATCGCGCCCGCCCATCGGCTCAATATTTACGCCGTCACGGCGCGAACCAATTTCATGGAGAGCTTGACTTCGAGCTACCCCGCGGTGAGGCGCCTCGTCGGCGAGGATTATTTTGCACAGTGCGCGCGCGGTTTCCACCGCCGCCATCCTTCCGTCTCGGGCGATTTGCAGCCTGCGGGGATCGGGTTCGCGCAATATCTCGTGGAACTGCATGGGCACGATGACTATCGGTACCTGGGCGAGGTGGCGCGTCTCGAGTGGCTGATCCAGGAGGCTCTGCTTGCCGCCGGGCACGCGCCCTTCGATCTCGGGAAACTTGGGCTGGTGGCACCCGAGGATTACGGCGAACTGCGTTTTCAATTGCATCCCACGGTGCGCCTGTTTGAGTCCCCGCATCCGTGCGTTCACATCTGGGAAGCCAATGTGCAAAACGATGCGGAGCCGGAACTGATCGACTTGTCCGAGGGAGCCGACCGCGTGCTTTTGATGCGCAGTGACGGGGGCCGGCTGACATTTCATCGTTTGACCATCGGCGAGCAGGGATTCTTGCAAGCCTTGATCGCCGGTGAACGATTTGAGGCGGCAGTGGCGGCGGGCGCCGCCCCACTCAACGACGACAGCGACCTCGGCAACCGCGACCTCGGCCGCGCCGGTGATTTCGACGCCGCCGCCTCGCTGCAACGCTTCGTGCTCTCGGGTGTCATCGTCGATTTTCAATGAGGCTTTAAGTAAGGATTTGCGTATGTCTACTCTCGACACGATCTATGTTGCCAATACACTGGCGGCGCGCTTGCTCGACCCATTGCAATCGCTGTTCGCGCTCGGCACGCGCCTGTATGTGAGCTGGCAGTTTCTGAAGTCCGGGTACCTCAAGGTCACTTCCTGGGACAGCACGCTCTATTTGTTCGAGAACGAGTACCACACGCCGGTGCTCTCGCCGCACGTGGCGGCCGTCGCAGGTGCGTTCGGTGAATTGTTCTTCCCGACTCTCTTGGTGCTCGGATTCATGGGCCGCCTGAGCGCCATCGGGTTGTTCGCGGTCAACGCCGTGGCGGTGATATCCTATTCCAACGTGCTTCTGGCCGAAGGCTACGAGGCCGCGCTCGGTCAACACATCTTGTGGGGTACGTTGTTGGTGTTCTTGATCGTGTACGGCCCCGGTCAGTTCTCGCTCGACCGTGTCTTGAGAAGGCCGCGCTTCTGACCCTCGGCCGGGACATCTGCGGCCGGTGGGAAAGCGCAAGTCGCTACGAATGGCTGGTGACGAACGGTCTCGGCGGCTTCGCGTGCGGTACGGTCGCGGGCGGCAATACCCGGCGCTACCACGGATTTCTGGTGGCGAGTTTGCAGCCCCCTGTCGAACGCACGCTGCTCGTTGCCAAGGTCGAGTTGAGCGTCGACTACGCCGGCGTGAATTATAGCGTCGGCTACGCCGGGGTAAATAATTTAGGAACGCAGATCGATCTGTCGGCGAACGAGTTTGCGGACGGCACCATCAGCGGGCGTGGCTTCATCCATTTGGAATCCTTCGCCGTGCCCGACGGTATTCCCACCTGGCGCTATGCACTCGGCGACGCGTTGCTGGAGCAGCAGATCTTCATGGCCCCGGGCGCCAACACCAGCTACCTGCGCCTGGAATGCGTGCGCGCATCTTCGCCGCTGCGGGTGACGCTCAAGCCCTTGGTCACCTACCGCGACTATCACAGTCAGGCGCGCGGCCCTCGACCTTTTCAACTCGCGCCGGCCGAGGACGAGTGCGCCGTACAGGCCTTCGCCGGCGCGCGCCCGTATCGAATCACGATCAGCCAAGGCCGGTTCAGCGCCGCGCCCGAATGGTATTTGAACTTCCGGCATCGCGAGGAAGCAGAAAGAGGCCTGGAC
>Ga0181537_10002824_pt1 | contig 15111 bp, 13 predicted proteins | sample PEATcosm2014_Bin_39_FD_119765 | JGI IMG/M metagenome (GOLD analysis project Ga0181537, IMG submission 119765) | Peatland microbial communities from MTU Mesocosm Facility, Houghton, MI, USA - PEATcosm2014_Bin23_10_metaG | ecosystem: Environmental > Terrestrial > Soil > Wetlands > Peat | place... | reverse complement strand
CTCATAGCGCTCGCGCTCCGCTTCCGGGTAGGCCGGCAGGGACGCCAGCAAGCGGCCGCGATTTGCCGGGAATTTGGCTCCCTGCACGAGCTTGTACCTGTGGTCCGTCGGAACGTTGGTGAAATTCGCCACGCCGTTGTCATCGACGAATTTATACAGGGCCGCGTGCGCCGCTCCCGCGATCAGGAATCCTGAAATGGCCGACAGCGCGAGAAGGAGGCGCAGCCAGAACCTGGGATATGAAATTTGCAACAACAGCCTCTCCTTGCCTTGTCCTACAAATATGGAAGCGCGAAGATCGCGAACGCGCGTAGTAAGCCTGCGCAAGTCTGCGCTATGGGTGGCTCCTGCCACGCGTCGCTTGTAGGAGGAGACCGACCCTGACCCCGTCGCCATACTAGGACATTTTCGCTATCCAAAGTTCCCGGCGAGGTTTCGCTTTTTCATTTGAATCCGGCAGCTTGAAAAAAGCAAGCCCTTCGGTTGCTGCCATAACCGACAAATTATCACATACCTCCGCTCGCGAATCGATCGATTACAAGCGCAATTCGGGCGTTATCCTCCCGGCCATCCTGCCGGCAATCGTCCGCCAGGCGCCTGCCCCGCATGCCTCCGCCCCCGTCCTACAAAAACGGACACCAGCGCGCGCCGGCCCTGCATGTCGGCAACGGTATCGGCCGCGAATTACCTCCATGTAATTCGTGCAAAGCGATTGGCCAATACTACTTTCGCGAGCCAGCCTCAGATGCCCAGAGTTTCACGCGACGCTTGGTGTGCACGGCGTAATCCCAGAGGGCGGCGAATGGCACGCAAGTTGCTGCAATACCCGCATGAGTCATTTCACCGAAGACCTTTGCGCCAGGCAATTGGCGCCAGCGACCGGCTAAGCCGCTTCACATCCAACCATGAGCGTCATCATCACTGCAAATTTTGCGACCAAGGGCGAGGCCGATGTCGCGGCACGCTCGCTGAAGAGAATCGGCATCAAGAGCGACCGCATGTGTTCGTTCGCAGTCGATCCACCCGGGCAGTACGCGACTTTCCCGATTGGAGGTGACCACCACGCCTCACCGGGAGCGGAGCACGCCGGCAGCGGTGCTTTGGCCGGCGCCACCATCGGCGGCGCCGTAGGAGGTGGTGCCGGGCTTGGCGCGGCTGCTGCGCTTGGGCCGGCGGCCGTTGTCGGCGCGGCGGGGGCCGGCGCCTATGTCGGATCGCTGCTGGGCGCACATAATAAGCTGGGTTCAGCGGACCCCGCAGGCGATCCGCGCGCGGACGCGGCGGCAACGCCGGCGGGCGTACTGCTTGCAATTCAGGCCTCAGTTCCCACCGAGCGCGAAGAAATTACCGACGTGCTTTATCGATCCGGTGCAAGGGAGGTGGCAGCAACCCGCGGCGTCTGGCGCAACGGTACCTGGGTCGATTACGACCCTGCTCACATATAAGTCGCCCGTCACGCCGAGTTACTACAACATGCCCAGCATTTTCAAAGCGTTCAAACCCAGCCCCGCCAAACTACCTGACGCCGATTCCGGCCTGAGGATCTCGCGGCGCGCTTTCATGCAGTCGGCGGCGTGCCGGCCGCGCTCGCCAACGCGGAGTATCATGCGACAAGCAAGCGCGTTCGCGACTTGCCACTGACGCTCGACAAAGTGCTTGGCTGATGCGCGGCGGCGGCATTGCCGCAACCGCGCGTTTCGCGGGGAATCCAATGAATACCGACAGGATTGCGGGGCTGGTACGGGAGATTCTGCTCGAATTGGGCGAGGATGCGGGGCGCGAGGGACTGGTGAAGACGCCCGAGCGCGTCGCCAAGGCGCTGGAGTTCCTGACTTCGGGCAATCGCACCGATCTTGAGCGCGTCATCAACGGCGCAATCTTCACTCAACGCACCAACAGCATGGTGATCGTGAAGAACATCGAAGTCTACAGTCTGTGCGAGCACCACATGCTGCCGTTTTTCGGCCGCTGCCACATCGGTTACATTCCGAACGGGCGGGTGTACGGCGTGAGCAAACTCGCGCGGCTGGTCGACATGTACGCGCGCCGCCTGCAACTGCAGGAACGCCTTACCGAGCAGATTTCCGAGGTGGTGATGGAACAGGTCGGCGCGCAGGGAGTCGGCGTGATGATCGAGGCGCGCCACCTGTGCATGATGATGCGCGGGGTGGAGAAGCAGAACTCGATGATGATCACCTCGTCGATGCTCGGCTCGTTTCTCGATTCCGCCGCGACCCGCGAGGAATTCCTCGATCTCATCGGCACCCGCTCGCCGTAGCCGGCCGCGGTGCGTGCCTCACAGACGGCAGGAACTGCGTGGATTATCTCGATCTCTTGCAGTGGCCAGCGATGGCGGTCACGGTGGTTGCCGCGTGGCTGGTAGCCTCGCTCGATAAACGCCGGCGCGAATACGGGTTCTGGGTGTTCCTGGCGAGCAACGCGCTGTGGATCGTCTGGGGCTGGAGCGATCACGCCTGGGCGCTGATCGGCCTGCAAGTAGCGCTGGCTGCGATGAATATCCGCGGTGCTTGCAAGAACGACCCCGAGACCGTAGGGGACGGAGGCGGCTGAGCCGCGCGTCCCGCCGGATAACCTAGCGCAATGTCGCCTTCAAGGTGATCTCGGGCACGCTGGCGAGCGCCTTGGACAACGGGCAATCGCGCTTGGCGGCTGCCGCCAACTCCTGGAACTTTGTGTTATCGATGCCTGGAACCGTGGCCTCGAGCTCCAGCGCGATGCGGTCGATGAGAAAGCCGCCATCCTTGGCAGCGAGGCGCACGGCGGCCTTGGTGTCGATGCTGCTGGTGGCAATGCCCGCTCGATCGCAGGCAAACGAAAATGCCATAGTGAAGCAGGCGGCGTGAGCCGCGGCCAGCAGTTCTTCCGGGTTGGTGCCGCGCCGGTCGTCCTCGAAGCGGCTGGCGAAACCATATGGATATTCCTTGATCGCCCCGGTATCGGTGCTGATCTTGCCAAGCCCCTTCTTGCCGGCGCCTTCCCAATGTACGGTTGCTGTCTTGTCGCTCATTTTAAGCTCCTGGAGTGGACGAAATGTTTCTGCGGGTGCGACTTGGGCTATTTCCCCTGGCCCTTGGCGGACTGGCGGGCGGTCTGATTGCAGGCGCGCATGGCTTTGTGATCGGTCGCTGCCTGCACGCAGGTCTGCAATGCCTGCATGACTTGCAGGCGTGCAGCGATCCGGTTGAGTTCATTTTGCTTGCGGGTCGCAAACTGGTCGCCTCCCGGCGCGGCAGCGGGCGCAGGCGTGGTCTGCGCGCTGGCCGAAAACGCAAGGATGAACAGGGTGCAGGCGACAATGACGCGAGACTTGGACATGACGGCTCCTCGAAATAGCGGATGTCACACGGCCATCACGCCGCCGGGCGTGTTACCGCCAAGCGGCACGATGCGACAGCAACGCCAGGCATTTTAAGCCGATGCGGGCAGCGTAGGAAGCGCCAGGGTGTCGGGCGTATTTGATGCGTCTTGCGGTGCCTGGCAGCGGTTCCCTAGGCGCTAACCTCGTTCCTGGCGGCAGCGCGGGCGGCGACCGCCTCCCTGATCGGGCGGATCGGCCTCACTTCGACGCAACCGACGCGCGCCGGGGGAATTTTTGCCGCGATCTGGATGGCCTCATTGAGGTCGCGCGCCTCGATCATGTAAAAACCGGCGAGTTGCTCCTTGGTCTCGGCGAACGGACCGTCGGTAATCGAAACCCTGCCATTGCGTACCCGCACGCTGGTCGCGGTCTGCACCGACTGCAGCGCCTCCGACGCCAGGCAGTGGCCCTGGTTGCGAATCTGCGTATCGAATTCCACGCAGTCTTCATCCGGTACCTCGGGCAGCCGGTCTTCATCCATATATACCAGGCACAGATACTTCATGGCGTCCTCCAGTCGAGGCGATGCTGGTTCATTTTTCCGCGGCGGCTTTGAGATTGGCAAGGCCAGTGTCGAAGTCGTTGCCGACCATTTTGTCCATGTCGACGAAGAGGTGGAAGATCTTGCCGGCGAAAGGCGTCTCGCCCGCCATTTTCCAGGTGACTTTGGTCGCATCGCCCTCGGGTTGCAACGTGAAATCGACCACGTTGTGCGCTTCCATCGGCCGCGCGAAATCGAGCGCCAGCGTGAGCTTGGATGGCGGCACGGACTCCACGATCTGCATGCTGCCCCGGCCCACCTTCCCACTGCCATCCCACGAATACAATGCGCCTTTTCCGCTGCTGGCCGGACCGTAGGTCCGCGTCATTCCGGGATCCATCTTTTCCCACGGCGACCAGACGGTCCAGCGATGAAAATCGTTGAGGTAGGGAAAAATCTTGTCCGGCGGCGCTTTGATGCTCGCCGAGCGTTCGATCCGGAACGTGTCGGGTTGCAGCGCGGCGAGGAGGTAGACGCCGCCAACCAGCGCGATCGCCACCGCGGCGACGGCTACACCGGGCTTGGTCATGGATTTTTCCTTTGCGACATCTTCTCCATCGCCTGCCGCATTTCGTCCGGGCTCACGTCGCGGACATGCGTGCCGACCGACCAGAGATGGCCGAACGGGTCCTCGACCTGGCCGTAGCGGTCGCCCCAGAACATGTCCTGCACCTCCAGCTTGATTTTCGCCCCTGCGTCGACAGCGCGCTTGACAACGGCGTCGGCATCCTCGACGTACAGATGGATGACGACCGATGCCCCTTTCAGCGCCTTGGGCCCGAACGAACCCCACTCCGGCATTTCATCGACCAGCATGACGGTCGAATCGCCGATGCGGATACTGGCGTGCATCAGTTTTCCTCCGGGCATGGGCAGGCGCACGTTCTCCACCGCGCCGAAGGCTTTCTTGTAAAACTCGATGGCCGCAGCCGCGCCGTCGCAAATCAGGTGCGGCGTCACGGTATGCATTCCATCGGGAATCGCTTTGACTTGAGACATGATGATGACTCCTGAATAGTGTGCGCCGCGCTACTTGTTGAGCGCTGCCTGAATCTCGGTAAACCTGGCCCCGGCTTTCTGCACGTCCTCCGGGAAGTCCTGCAGCTCATGCACCTGCCGGATTTCGATGGTCTCGTTGTCCGAGCCCGGGCAACGCATGGCCCAGTCGATGGCTTCCTGTTTTGAACTCACCTTGATCATCCAGTAACCGCCGAGCACTTCCTTGGTTTCGATGAAGGGACCGTCGATCACCTTCGGCTTGCCGCCCGAGAACGTAACCCGGGCGCCCATCGAGGGCGGCTGCAGGCCGTCGAGGGCGAGCAGCACGCCCGCTTTCTGCAATTCTTCGTTGTACTTCATCATCGCCGCAACTTTTTTTGCGTCCGGCATCGTACCCGCTGCGGCCTTTTCGTAACCCTTGGGTATCATCAGCATCATGAATCGCACGATATCTCCTTGAAATATTGAATAACTCTTGTGGAAGCTGCAAGGCCGGCAAACGGCCTTTGCTGCCCCTAGTCGATTGTGGATGCCGCGGAATCGACAACGCCGCCCATTAATTTTTCAATTCTGCGAGCCGTCGCTCAAGAAACCTCCGCTCGGGTTCCTGTTGGGTCAGCGCCAGCGCGCGTTCGTAGGACTCGCGCGCCGCAGGTCCGTTGCCAAGCCGGCGGCACAGGTCGGCGCGCGCGGCGTGGGCGAGGCGGTAGTCCGCAAGGTCTCCGCGGCCGAGCAATGAATCCACCAGGTCGAGCCCCGCCTGCGCGCCGTCGCGCATTGCCACCGCCACCGCGCGATTCAATTCGACGACGGGCGAGGGTTCCACCTGCGCGAGCAAATCGTACAGCCCCACGATCTCGCGCCAGTCAGTCGCGGCGGAGTCGGCGGCGCTCGCGTGCACCGCCCCGATTGCCGCCTGCAGGCAGTACGGTCCCGGCCGCCGCATCGGCAAAGCCCATTGGACAAGTGCGATGCCCTCGGCGATTTTCGCGCGATCCCAGCTCGAACGGTCCTGTTCGTCGAGCAGGATCAGGTCGCCGGTGGGCGAGCTGCGCGCCGCGCGCCGCGATTCGTGCAGCAGCATCAGCGCGAGCAGTCCCATGACTTCCGGCTCCGGCAGCAATTGGTGCAGCAGCCGCGCGAGCCGGATCGCCTCGGCGGAAAGGTCGTGCCGCGTTACCGTCTCGCCGCTCGACGCGGAATAGCCCTCGTTGAACACGAGGTAAATCACCCGCAGCACGCTGTCGAGGCGCTCCGCCAGTTCAGCCGGTTCGGGTACCTGGTAGGGAATTTTCGCCTGCCGGATCTTGGTCTTCGCGCGCACGATGCGCTGCGCCAGGGTGGGGGCGCCGGTCAGAAACGCCGCCGCAATTTCCTCGGTGGTGAGGCCGCAGACTTCGCGCAGCGTGAGGGCCACCTGCGCATCCGGCGGCAGCGCAGGGTGGCAGCAGGTGAATATCAGCCGCAGCCGGTCGTCCTCGATGTCGTCCGCGTCGGCCGGCGTGCGGTCATCCGCAATGGTTTCGACGAGCTCGGAAAAATCGTCGACCGCGGCGAAGCGCGCATTGCGGCGCATGCCGTCGATCGCCTTGAAGCGGCCGGCCGACACCAGCCACGCGCGCGGGTTGGCGGGCACGCCGTCCCTCGACCATTGTTCGAGGGCGGCGTGAAAAGCGTCGTGCAGCGCCTCTTCGGCGGTGTCGAAGTCGCCAAGCAGACGGATCAGCGTGGCGAATACCCGGCGCGACTCGGCCCGGTATATGCCATCGACGATCTCCGCAATATTCCCGGTTTCGTTTTTGCCCATGCGGTTGAAATCCTCGCAATAGTTTAACCGAGGCCGGCGTCACTATCGTTTGCGAAGGCAACTTTTGTTGCGTTCAGGGGTTCCTGCCAGATAATTCAAGATGGATTGTCGAATTTGTGCGATCGCGCACGACTATTGCATGGAAGCAGACCAACGACGCATCCAAACATATATGACAAACCGCCCGACCTCGTTTATGCCCAATTTCAGACGCCACCGGGTGACGACTGTGAAAAAGTACCGTGTTCTCGCAGTTTCTGCCGAGAAATCCGCATTCGCCCTGCGCAATTTTCCTTAACGGTCCCGGATTTCGGAAGCCTACGATCTAACCACTATGTCAAGCCTTCAAGCCGCATTGCCATCCAACCTCGGAAAGTGGTGTGCCTACACGTTGATCCTGCTTACTCCGGGATCGCTTCCAATCCTCATTGGTGTTTGGCTCGTCAGGCTGGTCGCGGAAAAATTTCGCGCCGCGCACTGAACCGCGCACTGAACCGGTGTGGCACCGACCAGCAGCGTGCCGCCGGTTGTTTATGCAAGCTGCATGGCGATTATTGGCGTTCAGCCGATTGCAGGACCATCAAAGCTAACGCGCCTCCCTGACAGGAGCGACATGTAGTCCGCCTCCTACATCTGCATCGTTGCGTCGCAGCGACCAGTCTAACCGGTTGGAGGTTGGCAACGCGACATACCCATTGAATAAGTTACGCGCAGGAAGGGATGCTCGGGCACGGGACTTGCTCGATTACCGATGTAATGCAGGACATCGGTGCTCGCCCGTCGCGAGTCGCAATCAATATGAAAAGGAATCAACCATGCAATTATTTTCGAAACGCCTGGGTCCGGCCACAATCGTTGCGTTTGGGCTCGCATGCGGAGGAGCGGCGATTGCTGCGGACCCCGCGCCCGCGCTGCCATCGGCGACGCAACAAGGGACAGGCAATGTGACAAACGAAGGGAGTGCGGGTAATGGAGGCCAGGCCGCGCCGAATGCGCCCACCAAAACCAAGCTTGGACCCACGAAAAGAACAAAGACTTGCGCCAACCTGCCAGGAAACGACCAACCGGACTGCGTCAAGAAACAAAGTACGAGCAATATTCCAAGCAATAAGTAAGGCGGAACTTGGCGGCTTGCTGAATTCCTGCCGCGTAAATACCAAGGGTTCCCTGGCCCGGTCGGAATAGTGTAGGGTCTAGCCCGGCACCCCAGATGGGCAGGCTCATGAATTTTTCTCGATTCAGGATCCGTGTCGTACGTTTAAGCGCCGCGGCGCTGTGTTTGCTGCTGCTGCCGGGTCTGACGCTGGCGCAGGGGCCTGCGGCGCCCGCCGACGCGCAAAGCCCGCCGAGTATCCTGCGGCAGATCGATGCCGCGCCAAACCGCGGACTCCTCTATGAAATTTCGGACGGGAAGGGCGTGCTCTACCTGTTTGGCACCATACACGTGGGGAAGCCGGAGTTTTATCCGCTCAACCGGCGGGTCGTCGATGCGGTGCGCAGCTCCGGCTTTCTTGCGGTGGAAGCGGATGTCACCGACACGGCGGCAATGGGGAAGCTGATTGCGGAATACGCGATGTATCCGGCTGCGGATAGCCTGGACCGGCATATTTCATCGAAACTCATGCAAAAACTTCAGCCGGTGCTGGAGAAATACAAAATTCCACTGGAATCGGCCAGGAGAATGAAACCGTGGCTGGTCGCCCTCGCGCTCGAATATGCGGGCTTGGCCGATACCGGCTACAACCCGCAATATGGTGCGGATCTGTTTCTGATCGGACTTGCCAAAGCCCTGAAAAAGCCCATTGCTGAAGTGGAATCGATGGAATTTCAGATGCATTTATTCGACAGCATGACGCCGGCCGAGCAGGAAGACGATCTGGCGGGCACTGTGGACGAGCTGGCGTCCGGAGAATATCGTGCCTTGATTGCGAAACTCGCCGAAGCGTGGTCGCACGCCGACACGGCGGCGCTCAACATGGCGTTGGATGAGACGGAAGCGGCGTTGCCGCCAGACTCGAAAGCGCTCTATGCCAAATTGATCAAAAACCGCAACGGGGCCATGACCGAGCGCATCAGCACCTGGCTGCATTCCGACAGTCAATACTTTGTCGCAGTAGGCACTGCGCATTTGTTGGGAGACGACGGCATCGTCGCGAGGCTGAAGGCCCAAGGCTACCAGGTGCGCGAGTTGCGTTGACGCCCTTGTCTGCTGGTCCGATTGTTCCAACCGGAGCAAGGCGGCACATAAAACGAACGCCCTGAGGCTTGTGGTCACCGCGCCGGGCCGCGCAATGCCGGCAGAATATACTTCGGGATGTACTCCCTGATCATCAAACTGCCCACGCGGTCAGCGTAGTTGCCGGCGTTGGACTCTATGACCATGTCGAGCTCGGGAATGACCACCACGAACTGCCCTCCGTTGCCGTTCGCAAGGTAGGCGCGGACAGTGCGGCCCTGGTAGGGGTAATCGCGCGTCCACCAGAGATAGCCGTATTTGGTGTCGGTCGTGCCGCGGATCTGCACAAACGGGGAAGAGGCCCGGCGCACGAAAGTTTTGCTGAGAATGCGCTTGCCGTTCCACATGCCGTCGTTGAGCATGAGCTGGCCGAATTTCATGAAATCCCGCGGCAGGAATTTCACGCCGCCACCCATATAAGGCTCGCCCGTAGGTTGCAGATTGAGGTAATACTGCTTGATCTGCATCGGCCCGGCGAGCAGATCCTGAAACAGCTCCGTCACCGGCTTGCCGGTCGCCACCGTCAGCACTGCCCCCAGCAGATTGGGGTTGATCGAGCAGTAAACCGCCTCCGCGCCGGGCGCGAGCTCCATCGGCAGTTGCAGGGTATAGCGGTAGTAATTGTCGTCCGGCCGCGTGTCGAGCAATGTGTCTTCGCTGCCGGGCCGGTCGCCTTTGTTGTCATCGCAATCGTAGCCGGAAGACATCGTCAGCAGATGCTCAACCGTCATGTCCTTCTTTCGCGGGTCCATGTCCGCGGGCGGCGCGCCGTGGTACAGGAGGTTATAGACGTGGGTCGACACGTCGAGTCTTGCGCCGCTCTGCATCACGGCGCCGACCAGCGTCGCCGTCACGCTCTTGGCGGCCGAACGCGTATCGTGAGGTTCGAGGCGGTGAAAGCCGTGGAAATACTCCTCGACCACCAGCTTGCCATGTCGCGCCACGATAAGGCCGTGAATGGCGGGATCGTGCATCGAAGCATCCGGCGTCTCGATCATGCGCACAAAATCGGCAATCGGCTCGGGCACCATGCCAACTTCCGCCAGCGTGCCGACTTTCCAGCCGTCGTCCTCGGCTGCCGGCGGCCGGTACTCATAGGGCGGCGGATTCTTGCCGCGTGCATAGAAGCCCGGCGTGGGGTCGTCACCGATAGGGGTGAAATCGAAAGTGCCGCCGCGATCGGCAAAGTAAATTGAAATCCGCTGATCTGCCGGATAGAGCACGCCTTCACCAAGCACGACTTCGTCGCCGCGGCCGCGAAACTTGCCCATGAGCTTGATGCGATTGCCGTCGCGCTCAACATGATCGATGTCCCAGAACCGGCCGATATTCCGATCCGGATTGCGAATGAAGGCGCCGAGCGAGCCGTCGGATCTGCGCGTGATTGCCAGGTAAAGCGTGAAATCATCCTCGCGCGGCACCACTTCGCCGGCCCAGTGGTACCGGCCGCTCGGCCGAAGAACCACGGGCGACGCGAATTTGGACCCGTCGTTTTGCGTCGGCGGCTGAACCCAGTAGCCGCGAATCACCCCATCCCGCGCCATGCGCCCGGCAAAACTGCCTTTCGAGCCAGGCAACTCAAACTCCACCCGGCCCGCCCGCGACACGACCGGCAGATCGTACTGATCGATCTGCGCCCGCCAGCTTCCGTGAGAATCGGAAATCGTGAGCGTTCCCCGCACCGCCGGCCCGAAGTGACGAGCCGCGCCCCAGACGCCTTCGAGATTGACCGGTGGCGCTGCGTCCAGCGCAAGCAACGGACAAAACCAGGCCACGCCGATAGCCAGGGCCAAAACCGACTTCACGAGGCGCATCCAAATCATGAAACCTCCCTGTAACAAAAGGGGCCTGCCGGCATGCCTGATGAGCAGACCCTATTGGTCTGTTAAGTGCCTAATCAATGAACACTAAGCGGGGTACAAATTGGCCACAATTGCCAGGCGACGAACAGCGGAGATTCCAAGGCGAAACGCCGCCCATGGGGACGAACTGCGGGTCGCCAATCGACCATACTTCCGGCGCGCCAGGCGGCGACCTACGGGTTCTTCTACTCTAAGTGGAGAGGGTAAGAGTGGGGCTGTCCTGACAAGTTCAGATCGCCCGGAATGCCGCGGATTTGGTTTTCGTGAATATTCATATTGCATCCGTCTCAAAATCGCAATAGACTAATTTAGGATATCGTCATTTCTGCGAGATTGGCCCAGAGACCGACAGGCGCCAAATCCGTTAGAAAACAGGAAGTAACGGCGAATCCAATTGGCATCCGTCTTTAGTGGGCGCGGATGCCAGAAAAGCGGTGTAGTGGGGAAGCCGCGGCAGCAGCGCCAAAGTCTCGATCAGCGGGGCAAAGGCGGCTGGGGGTAACAGGGATGGACCTCCGCTTAACCAAAGCGCGCATCGCGCAGTTGAACGCTTCGCCGTCCAACTCGTCCGCAATTTTCACCACCGGTGCGCAGATCCCACCAGCCGGAGGATTTGCCGGCAATCCTGTGGTGCGCCGTGTTCGCGGGCGGTCCCCACGCGAACCGGGCGCCCTCAGCGCCGACGTCAGGATCGGGGAGAGCCGGCATGGCTGGTGACGGTTCGGACTCCTCTTCATCCACTTCCTCGCTGCCAATCAGCAACATCCTGGCGGTAGTCCTCACGACCGCCGCCGTGCTGGTTCACCAGTTTTCGGCTTATGAGAGCTCCCGCCCGAACGCCACGGACACCAAGGTCACCCGGCAGGCGGGCGCCTTGCAGGATGTCGACTCGCGACTCTGGCAGGATCCGTTTGGTGCCGTTGCGCGGTATCGCGATGGAGAATTAGCCAGCGGCGGCAAGCCCGACGAATTGCATTCCATGGAGGGCGTACGGGATTCGGTCGCAGGCGGGATCGCGCAATACGGCAGCGTGACCGTCATTGGTGTGATGCAGGCGACGGAACCGTACGTTGAAAATCAGGAACGGCGGCGCCGCGACCGCTACGCCGTCCTCTCCGCTTTGAACGCACTGAATTATGCGGACGATGATACACAATACATCGGCTATTTCAGAATGTCGGATTTGGTGAAGGAGAAGTCCGATTGGAAAAAAAGAACGGGCTGACGGACGATAGCATCAAGAACGATGTTCTACTGCGAATGCCCGAGTTCGTACCCTTTGAATGGGTTAATCCCGGTGAGGGATCCAACGATCCGGAGATCTTGATACTTTGGCTTGACGAGTCTTCTTTGCTCGTTCCCACGAAGCCGTACGGCACGCCGCTCGACGGCATCGCCCGCATTTTTCAGGCTATAACGCCCGAAACATGCAAGTCAGGCGGAGTTTGCGAAAGCAGTCGCTCCGAAAATACTGGTGACGACCTCCTTGGCGACGCCACGCTCAAGGGAGCGAAGAGGTCCCCTATCCGACCTTCCTTCACCATCGATTACAAGGTTATCGGACCTTCAAATTCCACCGCGCTTGAAGCCGTCGCGGTCGAGCTCAAAAACCTCGCTCGCGACGATAACGGGCGCGCAAAATTGGTGAAGGACCGGATCGAGATTTATTCACCGTTGGCTAGCGCAACGTTTGCATCGATGATGGAGCCGGTGGAGGCGGGAAAATCATCTGGGCGGAAGGGTAGGGAAAAGTCCGTTGGGTTCGACAACCCCACATGGCCCGTGATCAGGACTACGGCGACTGACAATCTACTGGCGTGCGCGATCGTTGAGGAACTAGCGAAACGCGGTGTGCAGCCGGGTACCAATACACCCGAAGGGCTTGCCCACGTGGCGCTGATATACGAATGGGACACTATCTACGGCAAGCAATTGCCTGATGAAATCGAGACTGCGGCAAATTGGTACCTGAATCCGTTAAGGCAGCACAAACCATGTTCGGAATGGGTGGGCGAAAGAAATCAAAGGTATGAATGGTCGCATCGCTACAGTTATTTGCGGGGCCTGGACGGCGAATTACCGGGAAAATCTCCACGGCGTTCGACCTCTGCGACTAAAGCGACGGGGGATTCTGCGAACAGCGGCTCTGCACAGAGCGACGGTGCCGCCAAGGACACCGCGCAGAGCGGTGACGCGCGGGCGAAATCCACCGCTATGCGCGTGGAACGAGCCGAAGGCGACAGCCAGTTCGATTACCTGCGACGAATTGCCGACCGTATCGATCGCTCCAATGAAATGCTCAGGGAGCAGAATACACCGGGCGGAGGGGGATCCATTCGTGCAATCGGTATTCTTGGCACCGATTTATATGACAAGCTTCTGATACTGCAGGCGCTCAAGACTAAGTTTCCCAAAGTCATTTTCTTCACCACCGATCTCGACGCGCGCCAGTTGCATCCGGCCGAAAATGCATGGGCACGCAACCTCATTGTCGCCTCAAGTTACGGTCTGCAACTGAGCAAAGACCTGCAAAGCACGATACCGCCATTTCGCGACAGTTATCAGACCGCGACTTTTCTTACAATTCGTCTCGCACTCGGCAAGCCGATAACACAAGCTTTGGAGCAGCCATCAACGGACTATCACGATAAGGTAATGCGCGACTGTCTGCAGCCAACAAAAATTCGCCAATGGCTCGCGCTGCCGCGCATATTGGAAATAGGGCGAACACGAGCGATAGACCTGTCGCCGTCTGATTTGCCGGCGACGAGGTCGAGCCATGAGGATGCAAGCGTCGGGGATGTCAAGGGGCCAACGCCGCAGGGATGCGCTGACCATGTGCATCCCGCGCCACAGGCATTTTTCCCTGTCCCCCAACCTGAAACGGTAAGCAACGCGGTGTGGGCTGTGTTGCTCCTGGCAGTGCTTGCGGGGGCGGCCAGCCGCCGTATCAGGGAATTGCTTGACTTTCTGTCCACACCTGCCCGGGCCTTCAGCTATTTGCTGGCCGCAGCCTTGCTATGGAAAGTGATTTGCCTTGTGCAACAGGTTTACGGTCAAGGCCGTGACGGCGAACCGTGGACTTGGGCGGAAGGAGTCAGTATCTGGCCTTCGGAAATCATTCGCCTGGTGGCGCTCGCCGCCGCGATCGTCTTCATCTTCCGGATCAGGCATATTCTTGAGGAAAATCGAAACAAGTTGGCGAGGGACTTCCATCTGGAAAATGTCATAAGTCTATTGACTTGGAAAGGCCTCTACGAATGGTTGAAAGCCAGTTGGCGCTGGTTGCTGGCGGCGCCAGATAATCTTGCCAAAGCTCTCGGCAGCGCCCTGCGTAATGATCCGCCACCGCCGGCGGCCAAGAACAATGCCGGCCCAAAATATTCCTGGAAACAGTGGAAGGACTGGATGAACAACGCGAAGGATGTGTGGAACAGAACGAAGGAGTGGGTGAACAAAAAGATTGTGCGCCCCATCAGACCGCCTTTCGACTGGTATAAAGAAATAACCATCGTGTGCTGGACGGTAAAGACAAAAGAGAAAAAAGAGAAAGTTTTGGTGGACGATATTTGGAAGGAATATCAGTCGCGCGCGAGGTTTCCCATTCGCATTGCCCGGATGCTTCCGGTAATAGTATTGTATCTAATGATTGCCACGTTGCTGATAATGATCGCGCCGCCCAACGTGCCGTATCGGGGAGCCACCAGCGTTTACATCGACAACCTGATAATACGCTCCACTGTTGTCGTCTTTCTCGTTCTGCTGTTCCTAACTCTCGATGCGATCAGGTTATGCCAGGTATTCACCGAGCATTTGAACAGCGGATACACCATCTGGCCCCGGAATACGATTGACGAGTTCCGGGAGCGCCTGGGGCTTACTGAGACGGCAGGGGAGTCGAAAGACGAAACTCTAAGTCCAATGGGTGACTGGCTAAGCATCCGCTTTATCGCCCGGCACACCGAATACGTCAGCAGATTGATCTGGTACCCGTTTGTTGTCACTATGCTTTTGGTCGTTGCGCGCAGCAAACTATTCGCCAATTGGGATATGCCGTTGGCGCTGGTCGGCGTATTTGCTACCAGCCTGATCATTACCCTGATCGGTGCCTATCTACTCAACCAGACCGCCGAGTTGGTCCGCAAAGACACCATCGACAGGTTGAAGCAAAAATTGTTGCGCGCAAAAGGGGAAGGCCCGATGGAGCGCGCGATTCAGATAGCACAAATACTGGACGAAGTGCAGACCATCAATCAGGGCGCGTTTCTGCCATTTTGGCAACACCCG
>Ga0181537_10002822_pt1 | contig 15113 bp, 8 predicted proteins | sample PEATcosm2014_Bin_39_FD_119765 | JGI IMG/M metagenome (GOLD analysis project Ga0181537, IMG submission 119765) | Peatland microbial communities from MTU Mesocosm Facility, Houghton, MI, USA - PEATcosm2014_Bin23_10_metaG | ecosystem: Environmental > Terrestrial > Soil > Wetlands > Peat | place... | reverse complement strand
GGCCGCATATGAGCGCAAGAAAGACCGCCGGCCAGGGCGCAGCTGGCGAGCATGGCGCGCGCGCGGCTGCAGCCGCTGGCGCGAGCACGCCGTTTGCGTCGCTGACCCCGGACGCGGTGCTCGACGCCACCGAGGCGCTCGGGCTGGCGCCCGACGGGCGACTGTTCGCGCTCAACAGCTACGAAAACCGCGTCTATCGTGTGGGTCGCATCGACGCTGAGCCGGTGGTGCTGAAATTCTATCGGGCCGGCCGCTGGTCGGATCAGCAGATACTGGAAGAGCACGCGTTCGCCGCGGAACTCGCTGCCGCGGAAATCCTGGTGGCCGCGCCGCTGCTCATTGCCGGCAGCACGCTGCACCGGCACGGCGAATTTCGCCTGGCGGCATTTCCGCTGTGCGCCGGCACCGCCCCGGAGCTCGACCAGCCGGGTGCGCGCGAACTGCTTGGACGCACGCTGGCGCGCATTCATGCGGTCGGCGCGCGCCGGCCATTCCAGTGCCGGCCGACCCTGGAGCGCGCACTGCTTGGTGCGCGCGCACGCGCCAGCCTGCTGCGCTCGCCGCTGATGCCCGAGCACATGCGGCCGCAATACGCTGATGTGAGTGCCGCGCTGCTGGCACTCATCGAGGCGGCCTTCGCCGACGGCGGCGCACCGGCACTCATTCGAATACACGGCGACTGTCATCTCGGAAATATCCTGTGGCAGCAGCGCGGCCCGCTGCTGGTCGATCTCGATGATTGCGTCAACGGCCCGCGCATGCAGGATCTGTGGATGTTTCTGTCCGGCAACGCCGATGAGCAGCAGTCCCAGTGGGCCGAGATCGTCGAAGGCTACCGGCAGTTCGGCTCGATCGAATACCGTGAACTGCGGCTGGTCGAGGCACTGCGCGCGGTGCGTATGCTCAACCACGCCGCCTGGGTGGCAGAACGCTGGAGCGATCCGGCGTTTCCGCGTGCCTTTCCGTGGGCGGCCGAAGCGCGTTTCTGGGAAGGCTACGTCGGCGACCTGATGCAGCAATGCCAGAGCCTGGAGGAGCCGCCGCTACTGAGCGGGAACCTGTGATAATGTCGCGGCGATTTGGAGACCAGCGGTGCAGATAGTGCAATTCCTGTGCGGCGCCCGGAACGTGGCCGCCATCGCGACGGCAGGCCTGCTGGTCGCCTGCGGCATGTCGGGGAACAAGTCCGGCACCGCCGCACCGTCCCAGCAAACGGGCCGTGACACCAAGGCGGCGCACATGAGCGCCGATAGCATTGATCCCGAATTGGTGACGGCGGTCAGCTCGGCTCATTCAAACACGCCGATCGCGATGAAATTCGGCCTGGCAGAGCGCCCGGCGATAGGTGCGCCGCTCAAGGTCACGGTGGCGCTGATACCGGCCGTCGACGCCGGCATCAGGCATATTCATGCCTCATTCCAGCCTGGCGACGGCCTGCTGCTGCAGTCCGATCGCACGCTCGACATCAGCGATCCGGGCCCCGGCACGGTGATCGAGCAGGAGCTGTCGGTTGTGCCGCAGCAATCCGGCGTGCTGAGCCTGGGTGCCACCATCGTCGTCGACACGGATGGCGGCTCGCTGGCGCGTAGCTACGCGATCCCCCTGATCGTGCGTGACAACCCGTGAATCAGCCGCGCCCGCCCTGGTAGAAATCGCTACTGCTTCACACGGGTAGCAGCGGCCGCTTCGTATGATGCCTGCACTGTTGCGGCACTCCAGGTTATGTCACACGATTCCTTGGCGATCGAGGCCATCGAGACCTTGCAGCCGGTGGCGCCGCGTGAACGCGTAGCGCCGACCGAAGAGCTGCATCCGCGCCTGTGCGAACAGCTGGCCCAGGCACGCCTGGCGGCGGCCGGCTCGCTCGAGCTGACGCAGCTGCTGCCGCTGATCAGCGCCTACTACGATCAGCTCGACGACGAACGCCGCGGCGTGGTGCGTTCGATGCAGCTGATCGCCGATGAGGCGCGCTCGTTCGGCGACGGGCTGGCCGGCGCCGATGCCGGACATCTGCAGGCGATCCTCGATCACATCAAGGATGTGGTCATCACGGTCGCCGTCGACGGCTCGGTCAAGATCTTCAATCCAACCGGCGAGCGCGTATTCGGCTATTCGCGCTCCGAGGTCATCGGCCAGCCGATCGCGCGGCTGCTGCCGGAACTGGCGGCGCGCGGCTCGATCGAGAGCGGACTGGAGTCGCTCGCCGCCCGGGTCGCGGCCGATCGCGGCGACCTGCGTCCGCGCGAGTTCCATGCCCGCCACAAGAACGGCCACCTGTTTCCGGCCGAATTGATCGCCAGCCGGGTGCGTATCGAGCAGCGCGACGTCTACGTCATCTGCCTGCGCGACACCAGCGAGCGCGCCCGCGCCGAGCAGGCATTGCGCGACAGCGAGGCACGCTATCGGACGCTGGTCGAGAGTGCGCCGGAGCTGATCGTGCTGCTGGACCGCGCCTCCGGACACTATGTCGATGCGAACGAGAATGCGCTGCGCTTCTTCGGCGTCACGCGTGAGCGTCTGCCGGAACTCAGGCCGCTGGATCTGTCCGCGCCGCAGCAGGCGCACGGCGCTGACGCAACGCAGCTGTTCGCCAGCCGCTGCGCGCGCGCGGCTGCGGGCGAACCGCAGGTATTCGAGTGGCTGCATCGCGACGCCGGCGGCGATGAGGTCGAGACCGAAATGCGGCTGATGGCGCTGCCCGGAGCGAGCGGCCTGCTGCGCGCAAGCATCACCGATATCAGGGCGCGACGCCGCGCCGAAAAGATAACCGCTGGCGAGCGCAATGTATTCGAGCGCATCGCTGCCGACGCCGGCCTGTCCGAGGTGCTCGACTCGATCGTCGCGCTGATCGAATCCATCAACGGCAGCTTCACCGCCGCGATCAGCCGCCTCGGACCCGACGCGCAGGGCTTCGTCGAGATCGTCGGCAAGCGCCTGCCGGCGCGCTGGCGTGCGGCCGAGGAGCGCCTGCCGGTCGACATCCGCAACGGCTCCAGCGCCGCGGCCGTGTACCTCGGCCGACCAGTGCTGGCGAGTGACATCGACAGCGATCCATTCTGGCAGCGGCGGCGCGAGCTGGCGCTCGAGGCAGGCTTCAAGGCGGCCTGGTCGGTGCCGATCAAGTCCGCCAGCGGCCGCGTGCTCGGGGCGGTAACCGTGTACCGGCCGCTGGCCGGCACACCGCAGCCCGCGGACCTGGACCTGATGGTGCATGCCGCGCGGCTGGCCGGCATTGCCATCGAGCGCCGCCGCGGCGAGGAGGCGCTGCGCGCCAGCGAAACCAAGTTCCGACGCCTGTACGAACGGGTGCTCGAAGGCGTCTACCAGTGCGCGCCCGATGGCCGGCTGCTCGAGGTCAACCCGGCGTTCGTCAAGATGCTCGGTTATGGCAGCGCCGAGCAGATCTATGCGCTGGCGGGCATCGCGATGCTGTACCGCAACCCGTCGGAACGCGCCGAGTTCGAGCACGCGCTGGAACGCCACGGCGAGATTCACAACGCCGAATTCGTGCTGCACTGTCGCGATGGCTCGCAGGTGGTGGTGCTGGAGAGTGCCCGCATCGTGCGCGACGAGGAGCAGCGCATCATCGCCTACGAGGGCACGATGGCGAACATCACCGCCCGCAAGCGTGCCGAGCAGGCGATGTTCGCCGAGAAGGAGCGCGCCCAGGTGACGCTGCAGTCGATCGGCGAAGCGGTGATCACCACCGATCGCGAGGGCCGCATCGACTACATGAATCCGGTGGCCGAACAGCTCTCCGGCTGGAGCTGCGATGAGGCGCGTGGCGAGAAACTCGGCACCGTGTTGCGGCTGCTCGACCAGCTGACGCACCGCGAACTGGAGAATCCGCTGGTGCGCTGCCTGCGCGAGGGCCAGCTGGTGCACTTTGCCGAACACAGCGTGCTGCAGAACCGGCTCGGCAAGGAATTCGAGATCGAGGACTCGGCGGCGCCGATTCGCGATCGCAATGCCGAGATCGTCGGTGCCGTGGTCGTGTTCCGCGACGTTACCAAGGAGCGGCGGCTGAAGCGTGCGTTGTCATACCAGGCCAGCCACGATGCCCTTACCGGGCTGATCAACCGGCGCGAATTCGATACCCGTCTGGCGCACGCGTTGCAGGCCGCGCGCGACGGACAGGGTCCGCACGCGCTGCTGTACGTGGATCTGGACCAGTTCAAGGTGGTCAACGACACCTGCGGTCATTCGGCCGGCGACCGGCTGCTGCGCGACGTCACCGGCCTGCTGCAGGCGCATGTACGCGCCGCCGACACCATCGCACGCCTGGGTGGCGATGAATTCGGCATCCTGGTGCAGCGCTGTACCGCCGAGCAGGCTGCTCGCATGGCCGAGAACATCCGCCAGGCGATCCTCGACTACCGCTTCTGCTGGGAGCAGACCACCAGCAGCATTGGCGCCAGCATTGGCGTGGTCGAAATCACCACCGAGACCAACAGCGTCGCCAGCCTGCTCAGCGCGGCTGACATTGCCTGCTACGCCGCCAAGGACTCGGGTCGCAACCGGGTGCACCTGTACAACTCCAGCGAGGTCTCCGGCCGTCATCGCGAGATGTACTGGGTCAGTCGCGTCACCCGCGCGGTGGACGAGGGCCGGCTGGAATTGCACTACCAGCCGATCGTCGCGACCGGCTGCGAGGCGCCGCAGATGCCGGCGGCCTGCGAACTGCTGGTACGGCTGCGCGAGGACGACGGCCAGCTGGTGCTGCCGGAGGAATTCATCCCCGCCGCCGAGCGCTATAACCTGGTGTCCTCGATCGACCGCTGGGTGGTGCGGCGCGCGGTGGAGACGCTGCAGCAGCACGCCAGCGGCGATGAGCCGCCGTTCCTGTTTGCGTTGAACCTTTCCGGCACCTCGCTCAGTGATCGAAGCTTCCTGGACTTCGTGCTGTCGCTGATCGAGCAGCCGCGCATCGCGCGCGGCCTGTGCTTCGAGATCACCGAGACCGCAGTGATCACCAGCATGACGCAGGCCGTCTCCTTCATGCACGAGCTGCGCAAGCGCGGCTGCCGCTTCGCACTCGACGACTTTGGCAGTGGCTTGTCCTCGTTCCACTACCTGAAGACCCTGCCGGTGGACTTCCTCAAGATCGACGGCCAGTTCATTGGCAGCGTCACCACCGACGTGGTTGACCGCAGCATGGTCGAGGCCATCAGCCGCGTCGGGCGTGCGCTCGGGATCGCCACCATCGCCGAAAAAGTGGAATCGGCCGAAGTGTTCGCGGAGCTGCGACGTCTCGGCGTGCAGTTCGCACAGGGCTACTTCGTCGCCAAACCCGCGCCGATCGACACCCTGGCGGCGTTCACAAGCCGGCAGTGATGGTAGCGAGCCAGCGGCGCTGCACCGGTTCACCCGAGGTCTGCAGCTGCCGGGCATGCAGCAGGTTCTGCCCCGACAGCGCCAGCCCCAGCTGCTTGTTCAGCTGCCAGGCGACACGTGCATCGACGCTGGTGAAGGCCGGCACGCTGATCTGGGTGGCAGCGGTGAAGCCGTTGGACGACAGCCCGAGGGTGCGCGACTGGTACAGCGCGTAGACGTCGCTCTCCCAGCGTCCGGCGCTCCAGCCCAGATTCAGGTTGGCGAGGATTTCCGGGGTCGCCTGCCGCGGATCCGCCAGATCGGCGTGGGTTGCCGCGGCAGTGCTGAAGTCGTCGCGCAACCGCTCGAGGCGCAGATTCGCGCCCCAGCGCCAATGCTCAGGCAACTTGCCGGTGACAGTGAATGTCGCGCCAAGCGCGTTGGAATCGCCGATGTTCTGCGGCGTCACATACACCCCGGTGGGGCCTGGCAGCACTGCGCCGGTCACCACTGTCATGTCATGGGTGGTCTGGTAGAACACCGCCGTGCGCAGGCGCGCGCGCAACTGCGGCAGCTCGCGATCCCAGTCGATCTCGTAATTGTCGACCAAGGTCGGCGCCAGCGTGGGTGTTCCCGAAATCCCCAGGCCCGGCTCATGCGCCAACAGCGAGCCCAACTCCACCAGGTTCGGCAGCAGAGTGCCGCGCGCCGCCATCAGGCGCACGGTGTCGCTGTCACCCAGCTTCCACACCAGGCCGCTGTTGTAGCTGGGCTGGTGCAGATTGCGATCCCAGTCGCTATTGGCGAACGGGTAGTCCGGGGGCGTGTAGCCATCGCGGCCCAGGACCAGCTGGTCAAGGCGCAGCGCGTTGGTCAGCGCCAGCGCCGGAGTCAGCTGCCAGCTCCACATGCCGCTCGCCGAGATGACGCCATAGAACACGTCGGCCCCGGTAATCGGCGATGTGTTGGTCGACTCGTGCCGGTATTCCACGGCGGCGCGAAAGGTATTGCTGGCGCCGAGCTTGAACACATCCTCGGCCTGGGCGACGCTGATGCGATCTCTCAGGTTCACCGGTATCCCCAGCACACCTACACTACTGACCTGATCCAGGTAATTGGTGTAGGCGGTCAACTGCAGCAGCCCATAGACCCCGTCGGAGGACAGCTGACCCTTGATCGATTGGGTATCGAAGTGGTCGAAGTCGTATTGATAGGCTGAACTGAACAGGTTCTCCCGTACACTGCTGGTGCTGGCCTCGACCCGCAGCGACGCGCTGTCGTTCAGCTTCAAGGTTGTGTCCAGGCTGGCATCGCGCCGCTGGTTGATGCGGCCGGTGAGATCACTGCTGGCCGCTGCGGCCGCGTTCGGGAAATCCTGATCGGAGCGCGCGCCGCCGGAGACACGCAGGCCACCGGCTTTGCCGAGCGGCAGCGTCGCGGTCGCCGAGCCCTGCGCCAGCTGCTGGCTGCCTGCGCTCACACTGGCAGTATCGATGCTGTCGTACAGCGGATCGTAGGTGATGATGTTGATCACGCCGCCCACCGCATCGAAGCCGAACAGCGCGCTGCCGGGACCCCGAACTATCTCGATCTGGCGGATGTCGCCAAGCTCGACCGGAAGCGCACTCCAGGGCGTGAAGCTGTCGTCATCGGCGTACACCTGCCGGCCGTTGATGAGTACCAGCACGCGCTGCGATAACGGCTGATCGTAGCCGCGCACGCTGATTTCCGCCTGATCGTTGGTCCACTGCTGAAAATCCACGCCGGTGACGTGGCGCAATACCCCAGGCAGGTCATAGGCGCCTGAGCGCCGGATGTCCTCGGCGGTGACGATCTCCATGTTTACGGGTACATCGGCGACCCGCTGCGGTGAGCCGGTGGCGCTGGCGGTCACCGGTTCCTGGAACAGCTGCTCAAGCGCTCCATAGTCGATCGATTGTGCACGCGCGACGCCGTGTGCGCATGACAGCAGCGCCGACAGCATCCACATCGAGTGTCTGGTTGCGGTTGGCATCGCCGTACCTACATTTCCGTGATCATGACGCGGAACGCTTCGGAGAAGACCATGCCGGTCGCGGTGGCCGCGGCGCGGTTGACCAGAATTTCCACCCGCGGCAGCGCACGTACGCCCATCGCGCAGTTGCCGTCCCTGACCTGGGTGATATCGGTGGTGACGCAGGGGATCTGATGGCTGCGGCTGAGCGGCGCCAGCGCTGCGGCGGCGGGGCCGAGCCCGGCGGTCAGGAAGTACAGGCCGATGCCACCGGCGGTCAGTTGATCCAGATCGACCAGTTGTGGCCGCAGTACCAGCGTGCCGGCCCGAAAGCCGTTCTCCATCGCATCGTAGAGCCGCCGGGCTTCGAGCGCCGACGGCACATTGCGTGGCTGATAGACAATGCCGACGACGACCTCGCCCTGCGGAGCGTGCTGCAGGAAGCTCAATGCGCGCGCCGCGACCAGCAGCGTCGTGTCGCTCTGCTGGGCCGCGGCCGGCAGCGCCAGGAGCGCGCCGGCGGCGAGTACCGCACGCAGCGCCCGGCGCATGCTCAGCTGCCGTCGGCGCCGACCAACGCCCGCGCGAGCAGGGGATTGTCCTCGGCGGCAGTGGCCGGGTGCAGCGCGCCGTCGCGCAGCATGTCGCTGGCGTGCGCGGCGTCGACCGCGACGCTGAACAGGTTGCCCTGCGCCCTGGTCGCGGCACCGGTGGACACCAGCAGGCTGCGCTGCTGCTCGGTCTCGACGCCCTCGGCGATGACGCCGATGCCGAGCTCGCGTGCCAGGTGGATGATGGCGCGCACCGTGGCGGCGATTTCCGGCCGATCCACCGCGCGGGCGATATAGTCGCGCGCAATCTTCAGGTGGCTGACACCGAAGGCGCGCGGATAGGTAAACGATGAATATTCGGTGCCGAAGTCGTCGATCGCCACCCTGGCGCCAAGTTCCCGCAGCCGGCCGAGCGCGTCATCGCTCGCCAGGGTGGCCTGTCCAAGGGCGGCTTCGGTGACGTCGAACTCCAGCACCGAGGGCGACAGTCCCCACTGCGCGGTGATTTCGCGCACGTCCTGGATCAACTCGGGGCTGTGCATCAGCTGAGCCAGGCTCAGGTTGATGGCGATCTGCGGCGGGGCGATGCCGGCATCGCTCCACAGTCGCATCTGCGAGCAGGCCTGGTCGAGCACCCAGCGGCCGATGCGCATCATGATGCCGGATTTTTCGGCGACCGCGAGAAACTCCCGCGGCAACAGCATGCCGCGACGCGGGTGATTCCAGCGCAGCAGCACCTCCATGCCGACGATGCGGCCGGAAACCACCTCGACCTGCGGTTGATAATGCAGCTGCAGCTGGCCGTGATCGAGCGCCTGCTTGAGTTCCTCGCTCAGCTGCATGCGTTGCTGCACCTCCTGGTCGAGCTCGGTGCTGTGGAAATGGAATTGATTGCGTCCCTCGTCCTTGGAGCGATACAGCGCCAGGTCGGCCTGTGACATCATGGTTTCGGCGTCCGGAACGGCGTCGCTGTACGGGCAGATGCCAATGCTGGCCGAAACATGCGCGTCATGGCCGGCGACGAAATACGGCCGGGCCAGCGCCACCAGCAGCTTCTCCGCCAGCGTGCCGGCGCTCGCCGCATCGATCATGTCGAGCTGCAGCAGCGCGAATTCATCGCCCCCGAGCCGCGCCACCAGATCGGTCTCGCGCACCTGGCTGAGCAGCCGGCGGGCGACCTCGCGCAGCAGCAGGTCACCGCTGCCGTGGCCGAAGGTGTCGTTGACCGGCTTGAAATGGTCGAGATCGATGTAGAACACGGCAAACGGCTTGGCGCCGCGCCGTGAAGCGGCGTAGGCCAGCTGCAGCCGCTCAATGAAGGTGGCGCGATTGGCGACGCCGGTCAGGGCGTCGGCGCGCGCCAGCAGCGCCAGGTTCGCCTCGGCCGCCTTGCGCTCGGTAATGTCGATGATGATGCCTTCGACCTCGACCAGGCGGCCACTGGCATCGCGCACCGGGGTGTAGCGGTTCTCGACCCAGCGCCAGGTGCCCTGGCCGGTGCGCAGGCGGAACTCGATCGACGCTCCGTGCGCATCCTTGTTGATGATGCTGGCCATCGCCGCTGCAACGGCCGGCGCATCCTCCGGCGCCACCAGCAGGTCCATCCACCTGGGGGACTCCAGCAGCGCCTGCGGGTCATGGCCGTACTTGCTGATGTTGTGCGAGATATAGGTCAGCGGGAATGGCGGCTCGCCGCGCAGCCGATACAGGATAGTCGGACTGTTCTGCACGATGGTATTGGCGTCGGCGAGCAGCTTGACCTGCAGCGCGCGCCCGATGGCGGCGCCCATCAGGCCGGCGAGGGTCTTGAGCGTATCGGTTTCGGCCCAGCTCCATTCGCGCCGCGTGTCCGAGGAATCGATGAAATTCAGGCTGCCCCAGAGCTGGTTGTTCACCATGACGACCAGCTGCAGGAACGAGCGCATCTTGGCCGCCGCGAACAGGCCGCGATAGGTGCCCGAGATGTCGTCCAGGAAGAACGTGGTCAGCTCACCGCCGCGCTGTGACTGGGTGGCGCGCGGCAGGTGCGCGGTCAGGTCGATGTCCTGCAGGACACGGTTATCGATCACCGGTTCGATGCCGGGTGCGCACCACTCGAAGCGCACCCGCGAGCGGGTGTGGCCACCCGGGTCGGTGTGGAACGAACACAGCTGCACGCGGCCGACCGCGATCGTCTTGCCGACCAGTTCCAGCACCGGCAGGATCGAATCCTCGTGCTGCGAACCCAACAGCTCCTCGGCGCTCTTGGTGACCATGTTGAGCAGCGCATCGTGTTGACGCAGCGCGGCCTCGGCGGCGCTGCGCTCGGTGAGTTCCTTCTCCAGCAGGCCATTGCTCTGCTGCAGCTCGGCGGTGCGCATGGCGACGGTCTGCTCCAGCTGCACGCGGTATTGCGCCAGCTGCAGCGCGCGTTCGCGCTCCGCCGCCCGATCACGTTCCGCATCGCTGCGCGCCCGCAACGCCTGCGACAGCACACCGGTAACCGTCAGGAAGCCGAGGCTGATCAGGCCGGTGATGATCGCGCGCTGCCACACGCCGCGCCGCCAGTCAGCCAGCGCATCCTTGAGCGGCAGCGCCGCGTGCACCGACCAGTCGCCGCGCTGCTCTTCCACCACGATCATCGCGGCACGATCGCCCGGCGGCGGTTGGCCGGCGCTGAGTGCGCCATGGTGCTCCACCCAGATGCTGGCGCTGGGATACTGCAGCAGCGCACGCCAGATCGCGGCGGTGCGGCTGGCATCGTTGTCGACGTCGCTGCCACCGCGGCTGACTTGCGCCAGAGCGTTGTAGTCCGCCAGCGTCGCCACCGTAAAGCTCAGCTGGCTGCGCACCTGCTCGAGCGTGGAGCGGCGCTCGCTCAACGTGAGATTGAACAGCAGCGCCCACACACCGATCAGCGCCAGTACCACCGGCACGAAGATCAGCCGCGCGTAACGCCGCACGCTCATGGATTCAGCCATCATGGCTGCACTGCCTGTAGTCGGGGCTGTAGGCAAGCACCTTCATCGTCGTATATCCATGATACGCGCTGGCAGCAACAGCGTTCGCATTGATGGGAACCTGTAGCGCGCTGCGGTGCCGGATTTGTGTTATTTACAAAGAGTGTTCGAGCCTGGGCCGAGCTGCGCCGCCGGTCGTACCTGGAGAATGAGTTGGTGATAACTAATGACTGAGCGTGATCGCCGCATCAGCGTCGCGCCGATGATGGACTGGACCGACCGCCACTGCCGCTTTTTCCTGCGTGGCTTCTCGCCGCGCGTGCTGCTGTATACCGAGATGATCACGGCGGCCGCCATTACCCACGGCAATAGCGCCCGGCTGCTGCGCTATTCGGCGGAAGAGCAGCCGCTGGCGCTGCAGCTGGGTGGCAGTGATCCTGCACAGCTCGCGGCCGCTGCCCGAGCCGGCGCCGACAGCGGTTACAGCGAAATCAATCTCAACTGCGGCTGTCCCAGCGATCGCGTGCACGCCGGGGCGTTCGGCGCCTGCCTGATGCTCGACGGGCCGCGGGTGGCCGAGTGCGTGGCCGCGATGCGCGCCGCCGTGAGCGTGCCGGTCAGCGTCAAGATGCGCATTGGCGTGGTCGCCGGCCAGCGCGCGCGCCTGCAGGTCACGCACTACGATGAGGATGACTATCAGCAGCTGCGCGGCTTCACCACGCTGCTGGCACAGGCGGGTTGCAGCCGCTTCATCGTGCACGCGCGCAAGGCCGTGCTCGGCGGCCTGTCACCGCGCCAGAACCGTGAGGTGCCGCCGCTGCGATTTGATGTCGTGCAGCGGCTCAAGGCCGACTTTCCGCAGCTGGCGATCGAAGTCAACGGTGGCCTGCGTACGCCGGCGGCCTGCGGCGCGGCGCTCGAATGGTCGGACGGCGTGATGCTCGGGCGCGAGGCCTATCATCGGCCGCAGCTGCTGGCCGAGCTGCAGCAGCTGCTGTTCGGCGACGGCTGGCGCTGTCCTGCAAACGCGCAATTGCTCGAGCGCATGGCCGCCTACGCGGAGCGTGAAGTGGCCGGCGGCGAGCGCCTGTCGGCGATCACCCGGCACATGCTCGGACTGTGCGCCGGCCGGCCCGGTGCGCGCCGTTATCGGCAGTGGCTGTCGGAGGGTGCGCGCGAACACCAGGACCAGGACCGTGCCACCGCAGCGAAGAGTGCCGCCGGACTGCTGCGTGCGGCGGCGGTGGTCTGTGCGGCGTAGTGCATGGCCGCTGTGCGCCGCGGCTCTTTCCAGTAACATTCGCCAGGCATGGGCAAAGACATCGAGCTTGCGATCCTGTTCGCCGACGTGGTTGGCTCGACCCGTCTGTTTGAGATCATGGGAGATCAGCGCGCGCGCGACATGGTCGCCACCTGCCTGGAGGTGATGCGCGAGGCCACCGAGCAGCACAGCGGCAGCGTCATCAAGACCATCGGCGATGAGGTGATGTCCACCTTCCCGACCGCCGATGACGCGCTCAACGCTGCCGGGGAGATGCAGAAGCAGATCGCGGCGCACACCGAGCTGCGCGTTGATGGTCAGCCGGTCGCGATCCGCATCGGCTGCCATTTCGGGCCGGTGGTGCTGGAAGCGCGCGACGTGTTTGGCTCGAGCGTGCACACCGCCAACCGCATGACCAGCCAGGCGAAGGCAGGGCAGATCATCACCACCGCGGCCACCGTCGAGCGGCTGTCGCCCGAGTGGCGCGCCTCGGTGCGGCAGATCGATGTGGCGACGATCCGCGGCCAGGGCGGGGAGATCGCACTGTACGAGGTACTGTGGCAGACCGAGGACGTCACCAGCATGCTGCCGGCGATCGCGATGACCGGGCGCGACAACCGCAAGCCGCAGCGGCTGCGCCTGACGGTGCAGGATCGCGAACTGATCCTGGACGAGCAGCGGCCGCTGATCAACATCGGCCGCGCCGACGACAATGAGGTGGTGATCCGCGGCAACCTGATCTCGCGCCTGCATGCCAGCATCGAACTGAGCCGCAACCGCTTCACGCTCACCGACCAGAGTACCAACGGCACCTTCGTGCAGATCGTCGGGGAAGAAGAGGCGTTCGTGCGCCGCGACAGCATATCGATCAAGGGCGAGGGCATGATCGGCCTCGGTCGCATACCCGAGCGCGACTCGCCGCTGACGATCTACTTCAGCTGCGAGGAATGCTAGGCCAGGCGGCGTTCGACCTGATCGACCTGCGCCAGCATCGCGGCTGGCAGGTGCGAGCCGAATCCCAGCAGGTACTCGCGGATACTGGTCATCTCCCGGCGCCAGGCCGCAATCGGCACCGCGGTCAGCTCCGCCAGAGCCTCGGGGCTGATATCCAGGCCGGTGCTGTCCAGGTCGGCCGGTCGCGGCATATAGCCGATCGGCGTATCGACCGCTCCGCCGATGCCGGCGCAACGATCCAGCACCCACGCCAGCACGCGCAGGTTCTCCCCGAAGCCCGGCCACAGGAACTTGCCGGCCGCATTCTGCCGGAACCAGTTGACGTGGAAGATGCGCGGCGGATGCGCAAGCGCCGCCCCGACCTTGAGCCAATGTGCCCAATAGTCGCCGAAGTTGTAGCCGGCAAACGGCTTCATCGCCATTGGATCGCGGCGCACCACCCCGACCTCCCCGGCGGCGGCGGCAGTGGTCTCGGACGCCACCGAGGCGCCAACCAGCACGCCGTGCTGCCAGTCGCGCGCCTCATACACCAGTGGCGCCAGCTCGCGCCGGCGGCCGCCGAAGATCAGCGCCGAGATCGGCACCCCGCGCGGATCTTCCGCGGCACGACTGTAGGCCGGATTGCGCTGCGCGGCGACCGTAAAGCGGGAATTGGGGTGCGCGGCCGGTCCGTTCCTGGGATCGTAAGGGCGGCCCAGCCAGTCGGTGGCCGGGCGGCCATCCAGGCGCCCCTCCCACCACGGTTGCTGATCGGCGGTCAGTGCAACGTTGGTGTACAGCGTGTCGCGCCGGATCATCTCATCGGCGTTGCGGTTGGTGCTGGCGTTGGTGCCCGGCACGACGCCGAAATAGCCGGACTCCGGATTGATGGCCCACAGCCGCCCGTCCGGACCGGGCTGCAGCCAGGCGATGTCGTCGCCGACGGTGAAGACCTTCCAGCCCGGCATTGAATCCGGCGGTATCAGCATCGCCAGATTGGTCTTGCCGCAGGCCGACGGAAACGCTGCGGCCACATAGTGGGTCTCGCCGCGCGGATTCTGCAGTCCGACGATCAGCATGTGCTCGGCGAGCCAGCCCTCGGTGCGCGCCTGCCAGCTGGCGATGCGCAGCGCGTGGCACTTCTTGCCCAGCAGCGCGTTGCCGCCGTAGCCGGAGCCGAAGCTCTCGATCGCCAGATCCTCCGGGTAGTGCATGATGAAGCGGCGCGCCGGATCCAGGTCGCCGATCGAGTGCAGGCCGCGCACGAAGCTGCCATCGATCGCGATGCGCTCGAGCGCCGCGCGCCCCATGCGCGTCATGATCGCCATGTTGAGCACCACGTAGGCGCTGTCGGTGATCTCCACGCCGCAGCGTGCATAGGGCGAATCGATCGGCCCCATGCAATACGGCACCACATACATGGTGCGGCCGCGCATGCTGCCGCGGAACAGTTCGCGCATCTTGGCGCGCGCCAGCGTCGGGTCCATCCAGTTGTTGTTCGGACCGGCCGCGTCCTTCGAGCGCGAGCAGATATAGGTCAGGTGCTCCACGCGCGCGACGTCGCTGGGACTGGAGCGATACAGGTAGCAGCCCGGGAAGCTGTCGGGATTGAGCTCGCGCAGCTCGCCCCTGGCCAGCAGTTCGCCGCGCAGGCGCTGCACCTCCGAGTCCGAGCCGTCGCACCAGTAGACACTGTCGGGCTGGGTCAGCTGCTGCACACCAGCGACCCACTCGGCGACGTTATTGGATAATTCCGAAAGGCCAGCGAAGGTGTGTAGGGCAGTCGCCATGACGTATCCTTGGGCGCTTGGGTGCAACCGGTCCAGGCTAAACGGAGCGCATTACGAACTTTCTCGATTATACCGGTGAGGCCCAAAGTTTCCGGATTATTGCCGCAGTCGAGTCCACCCGGCCGGCAATATGTTGAACCTAACGGCCGTCCTTGGCGACAGCGGACCGCTGACGCGCGTGCTGGCCGGGTTTACTGCCCGTCCCTCACAGCAACAGATGGCAGCGCGCATCGACGCGGCGCTGCGCCAGCGCGAAATCCTGATGGTCGAGGCTGGTACCGGTACCGGAAAGACCTACGCGTACCTGGTGCCAGCGCTGCTGTCGGGGTTGCG
>Ga0181537_10002820_pt1 | contig 15123 bp, 10 predicted proteins | sample PEATcosm2014_Bin_39_FD_119765 | JGI IMG/M metagenome (GOLD analysis project Ga0181537, IMG submission 119765) | Peatland microbial communities from MTU Mesocosm Facility, Houghton, MI, USA - PEATcosm2014_Bin23_10_metaG | ecosystem: Environmental > Terrestrial > Soil > Wetlands > Peat | place... | reverse complement strand
TTTCGCATATGCCAACAGAGACTTCTGCCGGAGTCCTGACTGCCATCGGCCTGCTCATGCTCGTCGGTGCCTGCGGCAAGAGCGCACAGATTCCTCTCTACGTCTGGCTGCCGGATGCCATGGAAGGTCCTACTCCGGTTTCGGCCCTCATTCACGCCGCCACCATGGTCACCGCCGGTGTTTACATGGTCTGCCGCTCCAACGCCATTTTTAGCCGCGCGCCCATTGCACTGCTTGCCGTGGCCATCATCGGCACGCTGACCAGCTTCTTTGCCGCAACCATTGGCATCACGCAGACGGACATCAAGCGCGTCCTCGCCTACTCCACGGTGTCTCAGCTTGGCTATATGTTCATGGCCGCCGGAGTTGCTGCCTATTCCGCCTCGGTCTTTCATCTCATGACTCACGCCTTCTTCAAGGCCCTGCTCTTTCTCGGCGCTGGCTCTGTCATTCACGGAATTGGCGGCGAACAGGACATGCGCAAGATGGGTGGCCTTCGCAAGTACATGCCTTGGACCTTCTTGACCATGCTGATTGCGACGTTCGCCATCGCAGGCATTCCACCCTTTGCCGGATTCTTCTCCAAAGATGAAATTCTCTGGCAGGTTTTCAGCAGTCCGCACGGAAGCAAAATCTTCTGGCTCATGGGTGCGATCACCGCTTTCATGACCAGTTTCTACATGTTCCGCCTCATCTTTCTCACCTTTACCGGCGAGTATCGAGGTGCCAAGCCTGACGCACACTCCTCACACGGCAGCGACGATGAGGGTCACGGCACTCCGCACGAATCGCCTTGGCTCATGCTCGCGCCGCTCGTGCTGCTTGGCGTGCTCTCCATCGTTGGTGGCTGGGTCGGCATTGGCAATCGATTCGAGCACTTCCTGGACCCGGTGATTCAGAAGGTCTCTACCGAACAAGTGTCTGCTCAAAACGGTGAGGCTGTGACTACGCCGGTCGGCGAAGGCGAAGGCGCAGCGGGTGAGAGCAAGAGTTTGGAGAACATTCTGATGGGCGTCTCCGTTCTGATCGCTTTCTCCGGACTCGCGCTCGCCTGGTTCCTCTACGTCAAACGTCCTGAACTCCCTGAGCAGATCGCGAGTTCCCTTGGCGGTGTTTACCGGCTCGTGCTCAACAAGTATTGGATTGACGAACTCTACTCTGCCGTCATCATTGGTCCTTTGGTCGCGTTCTCCCGGATTGTCCTCTGGCAAACCATCGATCAGAAGGTCATCGATGGAACGGTCAACGAAAGTGCAGTTGCCGCGCGCGACGTTTCGCAAGTTATCCGTCAGCAGCAATCCGGCCTGGTCCGCAGCTATGCCGGATGGATTGCCGCCGGTGCAGCGGCGGTTGTCGCCTACATGGTCTGGATGGGAACCCGATGAATACCTCTACGCTCAATCCCTGGATTCTCACGCTGACGACCTTCCTGCCGGCTTTTGGGGCGCTGCTGATCTCATTCCTTCCGCGCCGTGACCGAGATATTCGCTGGTTCGCCCTGGCCATCTCGGTGATCACGCTGCTCGTTTCGCTGCACTTGCCCGCACACTATCGAGAGGTAGCGCCGACCAACTCCGGCAGCTTCGCCTACGAGCAGAACCTCCGCTGGATCACCAGCCCGAACATTCACTACCATGTCGGCATCGACGGTATTTCGCTCTGGCTCGTCGTCCTCACCACGTTTCTGGTACCGTTCTGTGTTCTCGCTTCCTGGAAGTCGATCCACGAGCGCGTGAAGGAATTCTTCATCCTTCTGCTGATTCTCGAAACAGCGATGATCGGTGTCTTCATCGCCCTCGATCTCTTCCTCTTCTACTTCTTCTGGGAAGCCACGCTCATCCCCATGGCGCTCATCATCGGCATCTTCGGACATCAGCGCCGCGTTTATGCAGCCGTCAAATTTTTCCTGTACACCATGATTGCCTCAGTCTTCATGCTCGCGGCCATCATCTGGCTCTACGCTCAATCGGGAACTTTTGATTTCGTGGAACTTCAGCATCTGCTTGCCACCGGGGCCATCGCGCTTCCCGGTCGAGCGGCTCTCTGGCTCTTCCTCGGGTTCTTCGTCGCATTCGCCGTCAAGGTGCCGCTCTTCCCCCTGCACACCTGGTTACCGGACGCGCACGTGGAAGCACCTACTGCGGGCTCAGTTCTACTTGCCGGAGTGCTCCTCAAGATGGGCACCTACGGACTCCTCCGCTTCAACATCGGACTCTTCCCCGCTGAGGCACACAAGAACGCGCCCTGGATCATCACTCTCGCCATCATCGGCATTGTCTACGGCGCACTCGTCGCGCTTGTACAGCCCAACATGAAGAAGCTGATTGCCTATTCTTCGGTCAGCCATCTCGGCTTCGTTGTGCTCGGCATCTACAGTTTCACCCGCGCAGGCATGGACGGCGCAGTCTACCAGATGCTCAATCACGGCATCTCCACCGGTGCACTCTTCCTGCTGCTTGGCGTCATTTACGACCGCCGCCACACATACGAAATCAAGGAATACGGTGGCCTCGCGACCCCCATGCCCGTTTACGCCACGCTCTTCCTGCTCATCACGCTTTCGTCCATCGGATTGCCGCTGATGAACGGATTCGTTGGCGAATTCCTCATCCTGAGTGGAGCGTTCCAAGCCAAGGCAATTTACGGGATCATTGCGGCCACTGGCGTCATCTGGAGTGCCTTCTACATGCTCTGGCTTTATCAGCGCACCTTCTATGGAGCCGTCACCGTACCAGTCAACGCGACTCTGCCGGACGCCAATCTTCGCGAACGCAGCATTCTATGGCCACTCGCCATTGTCGCTCTCATCATGGGAATCTTTCCGAGCCTCTGGATGAACTCAATCGATGCTTCCGTTGCAGGCATACTGGGTGCGCAACAAGCCGCGTCCTCTGCCCCAACGCTTCAAGTCAAAGTGAATACGGTGCTCAAATAACCATGCCGCCAACAGCCGCTGACTACGTCCGCATTCTTCCTGAAATTGTCCTCTCGGTCTGGGGCATGATCGTCATGTTTGTGGAGCCGATCTTGCCCGCGGGCCGCAGCCGCAAAGGTCTCGGAATCTTCTCCGCCTTTGGTGCGCTCGCGGCCATCGCGGCAACTTTCTACCAGGCACAACCACAGTTTGCGGGCTTTGGCTTCAACCACATGCTGCACGTGGATCACTTCAGCATCTTCTTCCATCTTGTGGTGCTGCTCGTTGCGTTGGCCACAATCCTCATGTCGCTCGATTATCTTCCTTTCCAGAAGATCGATCACGGCGAGTACTATGCTCTCATTCTTCTTGGCGCAGTCGGCATGTGCCTCATGTCCTCGGCCGTCGAGCTGGTCCTCATCTTCATCGCCCTGGAAATCTCGTCCATCTCCAGCTATATCCTCGCCGGGTTCCGCCGTCATGCCGCAGAGAGTGCCGAGAGCTCGATGAAGTACTTCCTTCTCGGCTCCTTCGCAACCGCATTCTTTCTTTATGGAGTAGCTCTCCTCTACGGCGCGACCGGTTCCACCAACGTCTTTGATATTGCTGCCACGCTCGGCAACGCCAGCCGCATCGAACCGCTCGCCTACGTTGCCGTCGCTCTCATCTTTACCGGACTCGGCTTCAAGGTCGCCTGCGCGCCATTCCACATCTGGACACCAGACGTTTACGAAGGCGCACCCTCACCCGTAGTGGCCTTCATGTCTACTGCACCCAAGGCTGCCGCATTTGCCGTCCTGATCCGCCTCGTCATCGATACCGCATCGCCTCACTGGTTCTGGGTCATCTGGACTGCCGCTGTCCTCTCCATGTGCGTCGGCAATCTTGGCGCAATTCTCCAGAGCAACGTAAAGCGCATGCTGGCCTATTCCTCCATCGCTCACGCAGGGTACCTGATGGTCGCCTTCGCCTCGGCCAGCAATCGAGAGCTTGGCATCTCCGCCGCCATGTTCTACTCAGCCGCATACGCCGCCATGAACGTGGGTGCTTTCGCGGTGATTACGCAGATGGCCGGGAGTGGGGAGCGCTTCTCTCAGATTGACGACTACTCCGGACTTGGCAAACGTTCACCAATGCTCGCTGCCGCGCTTACGTTCTTCCTGCTCTCGCTTATCGGAATTCCCATTACCGGCGGCTTCTTCGCCAAGTTCTACGTTTTCAGCGCCGCCCTTCGCACGCACCTCATCTGGCTCACCATCATTGGTGTTGCCAATAGCGGCATGGGCTCCTACTACTACCTGCGACTAATTGTCCGCATGTATATGTTTGAGCCGCGCACAGATGCCCCCGCACCCAGGGTTCAGCTCGGTGTGGGGTTGGCCATTGCCATCAGCCTTATCGCAACCCTCTGGCTTGGCGTGCTGCCCAACGTAGTCCTTCACTACACCCAGGGTGCACCCACAATTCTCGCAGCACATTAACTGCCACGGTTCACACAGCAAAGCCCCGGACTGTTCCGGGGCTTTCTTTACCGCATGATCCCGTCCCGCGCACGCAAAGAGAAAAGGTCCTCGCCCCCTCGTAACAGCTCACTTGCAAGTAGCGCCTGTCCAGCAAAATTGAAGAGCGGCTGTACTCCACATGGAATAGCAAAGCCCCCGCCGCAGCGGGGGCTCACTCAGAAACTGTGAATGCCTACTTCACAACCTTGGCGAACACCACAACCAATGTGAACAGCACCAGTGACTCGATGAATGCGAGACCCAGAATCATGGCAAGCTGAATTCCAGCGCGGGCGGCAGGATTGCGCGCCATGCCTTCGCAGGCAGCAGCGGCGACTTTGCTCTGTCCGAGCGCGGCCAAACCGGCGGCAATCGCCATGGCGAAGCCGGAAGTAATCGCAATCCAGTTGGTGCCAGCAGCGGCGGCAGCGGGTTCGCCCTGTGCAAACACAGGAGTAGCGAGCATCATTACGGCCATTACGGAAAGCAGTACGAAGAGTTTCTTATTCATTGTCATTGCTCCTTCAGATTTCGCCGCCAGTGGGTGGTTGACGTTCCGCTCAATGGGAGGCCCTCACGCTTGCGGCGTACAACAAAACTTTTTAGTGCCACCGGTTCGCGCCATCCTCGGCGATAACCGGGTTCGACTTTTCTCTAGTGTGCGTGCGCCGAGGCCTCGCCCAGATACACCATCGCCAGTAGCACGAAGATGTAGGTCTGTATCAGCGAAACGCCAAAGTGCAGCCCCAGAAAGATCACCGGCAAGCCGACCGGCAGCAGCGAGAAGAACACCAGCGTCACCATGTCACCCGCAAACATATTGGCGTAGAGACGGATGGTGAGTGACAGTATGCGCGCCAGGTGGCTGGCGACCTCGATCAAGATCATCAGCGGAGCGAGCAACATCACCGGTCCCATGAAGTGCTTGATATATCCCGGCCCGTTCGCCCGCACGCCATGGTACTGATAGTAGAACCAAGTCACCAGTGCGCAACCAAGCGGAACGTACTTTACTCCCGTGGGGGTTTCAAAGAACGGAACCAGACCCAGCAGGTTGCAGGTGAGAATGAACAACCCAAGCGTGATCAGATACGACAGGTAGCGCTTATTGTCGTGCCCGATAATCTCTTCGCTCTGCGCATCCATGAAGTTGTAAACCCACTCCATCATGTGTTGCAGCGTGCCCGGGTTTTCAACCGACAGACTGGCACGAACAGCGACGAAGAAGGCGGTCAGAATCGCGACCACCAGCACCTGCATCGCAACGTGATCGGGAATAGGCGCCGCCGGATGGGCAGGATGAATTCCCAAAGCGTTCAGCAGCGCAGTGACGGGGCCGGCAAACAGATGGTTCAGGAGCACTGTAAATGGCAATTGATACATTTGAATGTCGTTAGTCCCACTCAGGATGATCGCCGGTAGCTGGCGACGAACTCATACATGGCCTCGCACATCAGTGCGATTACAGGCATTGCAAGCCCTGCCAAAAACCCCACCAGGCCTCGTACGGAACAAACAAAGATACCATATGCAACCAGCGCTATCAAGAAGATACGTCCCACGCCGCGCGCCACCACGGCAGCTCCGCGCTCTTCGCTTTTAGCTTTCACAATGCGCTCGCCAATCGCGTTTATGCCAGCCGCCATCCATCGGAAATTGATCCACGCCAACGCTGTTCCCACAACCATGCCCGCAGCAAGTGGCCAGCCCAGTGGCCAGACTGCAACTCCCGCGCACACCGCGCCCGCGACCACAATCAGCCACTCGATACGCCGCACTGTATTCCCGTAAGCCACCATCTCCTGCGCCGAAGTCTCTGCCCAGCCCAGTTCCCCGGATTCCGGCCAATCCTCGGGCCGTGGCTCCTCATGGGTTTCCGACGGCCCGCCTCCGGAATTTTCCGACGAATGCGGGGTCAACGATGCGTCCTGGCCTTGCTCTTCAGTGGCCATCGTCTTCCTTTTTGTCCTCGTCAGCACTTGCCTGTAGTGCCCGCCGAATCATCGATACAAATCCCGCGATAGCCCCGAAGACAATCCCGAACAGGTAAATCCAATGCGTGTGCAGCAGGTAATCTCCCAGCAGCCCCATCAGGTAGCCCACAATTACCGCCGCCGGAATCATGAATCCGATCTCCGAGTACCGTGCTACGGCTACCCACGGACTCTCGTCCTGCTTCTCCGGTTTCTCGTCTCGCATCGCCATCCATCCCCGCGTCCGCAAATTCAACCTGCCACCGTCACCACTCAATGCACTCCTGCTGTTATACAATTTTCACGTGTCCCTAGACGAAAACATTTATAACCTACGCAAACAGAAGCTACAGCAGATCGAAGCCCTTGGTCAGCCTGCATACCCTCATCACTTCCGTTCCAGTCACCAGGTTCCTCAGATTCTTGCGGAGTTTGCCCCCCGCACGGGCGAAGAGCTAGAAGCCGATCGCATAACTGTCACCGTGGCCGGACGTCTCATTGCCATCCGCCTGATGGGTAAGGCGAGCTTCGCGCACCTTCAGCAGTCTGGCGAAAAGCTCCAGATTTACGTCAAGAAGGATGCCGTCGGCGACAAGCTCTGGGAGCTATACAAGCTTCTCGATATTGGAGATCACGTCGGCGTAAAGGGATATCTGTTCCGTACTCGCACCGGCGAACTCAGCATTCATGTCGAGGAGCTCACCTTCCTCGCCAAGGACCTTCTTCCGATGCCTGAGAAGTTTCACGGGCTCACCGACGTTGAGCTGCGCTATCGCATGCGCTACGTCGATCTCATCGATCCCGAAGTGCGCCAGGTCTTCACCAAGCGCGCTCGCATCGTGCAGTCCATCCGCCACTTCCTGGACGCCCGCAGCTTCATCGAGGTCGAGACTCCCATGTTGCAGTCCATCGCCGGAGGAGCCGCCGCGCGCCCTTTCACTACGCATCACAACACGCTCGATCTTGATCTCTTCCTGCGCATTGCTCCCGAGCTTTATCTCAAGCGCCTTGTTGTCGGAGGACTTGACCGCGTTTATGAGATCAACCGCAACTTCCGCAACGAAGGCATCTCTACTCGCCACAATCCCGAGTTCACCATGCTCGAGTTCTACCAGGCCTACGCCGACTACAACGACCTGATGGATCTCACCGAGGAGTTACTCAAGACAGTTGCAATGGATGTCAACGGAACGCTGATCAATCAATTCGGCGACCGTGAAATCGACTGGAGCAACTTTCAGCGTCTCTCCATGCGCGAAGCTATCATCAAGTACTGGCCCGAGGCGGCAGGCGATGCGCCCACGCTTGACGCCTTCAAGAGCGCGGAAGAAATTGAGCAGCTCGTCCGCCGCCTGCAAAAAGCCAAGGTCAATCTTCCTTACGATTCCAAAGAACCCGCTGGACGCGCCATCGCAGACATGTTTGAGGCCGTAGCCGAAGAGCACCTCTGGCAGCCAACTTTCATCTACGACTTCCCGCTCGCCATCTCGCCACTCTCCAAGAACAAGCGCGACGAACCCGATTTCGTCGAGCGCTTCGAGGTTTATGTCGCGGGAATGGAGCTCGGCAATGCTTTCAGCGAGCTAAACGATCCGGAAGAGCAGCGCCGCCGTTTCGAGCAGCAACTCTCAGAACGCGAACGCGGAGATGATGAAGCACACCAGATGGACGAGGATTACATCCGCGCCCTCTCCTATGGCATGCCGCCAACCGGAGGCGAGGGCATCGGCATTGATCGCCTCACCATGATGCTCACCGGTTCAACATCGATCCGGGACGTCATTCTCTTCCCTCTCCTACGCCCCGAAAAGCGCGAAGAGGACGCGGCGGGCACCGCCGCAATCGCCCCAAAGTAGACTCTCAAGTGCTCTACTCTTCTGCCTGCTTGGCGAAGAGTAGGGCACTTGATCACCTCTGCGTGAACCTCGGAACCGATTCCTCTTGTCTCGCACTTTTTTGCAGCCATCTGCGTCACCACGTGATCTACTATTACGCAAGGACGGCCACCGCGTTGCGGGGACGAACCTTGAATCCTTTTCGCATTGGTTGTAAGAAGCTGGTACCCATATGGGATTTGACTTCAGCAGTGAAGAGCGTCGGCAGCTAGGCTACCGACTCATTGATCGCATCGATCAGTACTATTCCTCCCTCAACAATCGAGCCGTACAGCCATCGGCATCCGAGCGTACCGTTGACCACGTGCCTGGTCCGCTTCCCGAGCTTGGCTCTGACGCCAGCCGCGTTCTCGACGATCTCTGCCGCGAGATGATTGACAAGGGATTTCACATTCCCGCCGCTAATTACTTCGGCCTCATGAATCCCACGCCGACCTACATGGCAGTGCTAGCCGAAGCCCTTGTCTCCGCGCTGAATCCGCAGCTTGCTTCGCTTGCTCGCTCGCAGTTTGCCAGTTCGCTCGAGGCGGAGACCATCGGCTGGATCGCCTCGCGCTTCGGATGGCACAAACTCTCTGGTTCAACCCCTGCCGAGCCCGGCGCGATTCTCTGCGAAGGTACTTTCACCAGCGGCGGCAATGAGGCCAACTTCACGGCGCTGGCCCTTGCCATCTCGTACCACTTCCCCAACGCCATTGAAGATGGCATCGCCACCATCGGCGCGCGTCCTGTCTTTTACGCCTCGGCAGAGTCGCATCATTCGCTGGAGAAGTCCGCCGGACTGCTTGGCCTCGGACGCAAAGCCCTGCGCCGCATCCCTGCCAACCACAATCTTCGTCTCGATACCGCGCGCCTCATTCTGCAGATTGAGGCTGACTACGCCTGCGGCTTCCTTCCCTTCTGCATCGTGGCTACAGCCGGCACCACGAGTTCCGGAGCCATCGATGATCTCAATGCTCTTGCTTCCATCGCCGAGCGTTACGGACTTTGGTTGCATGTGGATGGCGCCTACGGTGCTGCCGCCGCTTTCAGCGATAAGTATCGCGGACTGCTCAACGGTATCGAGCGCGCTGACTCCATCACGGTGGATCCGCACAAGTGGCTTTCCATGCCCTTCGCCGCTGGAGTAATTCTCACCCGCCATTCCGAGATGCTGGAGCATACCTTCTCAGTCGCCTCGCCTTACATGCCGCGGAGCGCACAACCCAGCTTGGTAGATAATTTCAAAATCAGCGCGCAGTGGTCGCGCCGCATGAACTCGCTGAAGTTATGGCTCACTCTGCGCGTTCACGGACGCCGCGCCTACGAAGATATGATCGAGCGCCAGATGCAACTCGCTTCCACTATGCGCGAGTGGTTTGAGAATTCCGAATATTTTGAACTCGCAGCACCGCAGACTCTTCCCATCCTCAACTTCCGCCTGCGCGGCCTGGATGAATACAATGCGGCGGAACTGGAAGCTGCTCACCAGTGCTTTATCGAGGAGTTCAATCGCGATGGCCACTACTGGATCAGTCGTACTCACGTGCGCGGCAAAAGCGTGCTCCGTATGATGATCATCAGTTATCTCAGCACGGCCGAGAATCTCGCGGGATTGCAGCGCGCCTTAGAAGCAGCCGCTGTCCGCGTTGCACCGCAGACTGCTGCTCACTAAATCACCACAACGAAAACGGCGTCCGCTTTCCAGCGGACGCCGTTTCTCACTCAGACAATTACAACGCTTCCAGCACCGCCGTCAGATACTTCCAAAACTCCGCGACTGACGAAATTTGCACCCGCTCGGCAGGGCTATGCGGATGCTCAATCTGAGGGCCGAAGGAGATCATCTGCATCTCCGGATAATTCACGCCAAGTACACCTGTCTCCAACCCTGCATGCATCGCAATTAGGTTTGGCGTATTGCCGTACATCTTCTCAAATACCTCTTTCGACTTGCGCACGATGTCGCTGTTCGGCTCAGGCTTCCATCCCGGATAGCTGCTCGAATGTTCTACCTCGAAGCCCGCCAGCAGGCAGGCTGTTGCAACCAGCCTTTTCGCAATATTCTTGCTGCCCTCAATTGCCGAGCGCTGACTGGTGACGATTTCAACTTCGCCGTCTTTCAGTCCAACTGTCGCTACATTCGTCGAATCCTGCACCAGTCCCGGCACGTCAGGACTCATCGCCAGAACTCCATGGTGAAGGCTCGCGATCAGATCCACCGTCTGCTTCGCATCGGACGCACCGATCACCTGAACCGGACGCTCTGTCTTCTCCACCGCAATCTGCAGGTCCGGATCGAACGCGCCAAGGTCCACGCGCATGTCTTCGGCATACTGCTTCAGCACAGCTTTAAGCTTCGGTTCGTTCGCTGCATCGGTCACAACCACAGCCCACGCCTCACGCGGAATTGCATTGTGCGCGCTACCGCCCTTGAGGTCCGCGAGTTGTACCGTGATTGCTTCATTCACCAGCTGAAGCGCTCCGCCCAGAATGCGAACCGCGTTACCCCGTCCAAGATGAATGTCGACGCCCGAGTGTCCACCTTTCAGTCCGCTCACCTTCACGCGATACGCCGAGTTGCCCTTCGGTGCCACAAAGCCAACCTTGCGACGCGCCCGCGTGTTCAGTCCGCCCGCGCAGCCGATACAAAGCGTGCCCTTTTCTTCGTTGTCCAGATTCAACAGGTAGTGAGCCTTCAGAACTCCGGGCTTGAATGCAGTTGCGCCACCCAGGGTCGTCTCCTCCTCAATGGTGAAGACAAACTCCATCGGCCCGTGCTTGATCGTCTTGCTCTCCATCACGGCCAGTGCCGCCGCCACGCCCACGCCGTTATCTGAACCTAGCGTCGTGCCGTCCGCATACAGCCAGTCTTCTTTGCGAACCATACGAATGCCGTCAGTATCAAAGTTGAAATCCGTTCCCTCGTTCTTCTCGCACACCATATCCAAGTGGCCCTGCAAGGCTGTCACTGGAGCCGATTCGCGTCCCTTGTATGCTGGCTTGCGAACCACTACGTTCCCGGCTTCGTCCACAATGGCTTCCAACCCAAGCTGCTTGGCCAGTTTCAGCACGTGTTCGCGCGCCGCCGCTTCCTTGGTAGAGGCACGCGGAATTGCGGCCAGCGCTTCGAAATGCTTCCAAATCTCCTGGGGTTCTACTCCCGTCAGTACAGTCGACATAACACGCTCCATCACGTCTTTGAATGCAACTATCCTACAACGACTGTCGTCCGCGATGCAGCGGTCTGCCAAAGTGACGAATTCAGAGTAGTCGCCGCGAGTCACCACCGGATCGCAGGGCCAAGAAATATAGTTGTGCGCTTTTAAGAATTTGCCCTTATAATTGGTTTATCGAAATCTCGCTAAGTATGAACGTACGCGATTTTGAGCTGGTACCGCCGATTCACCTCCGCGTTCCACTCTCAGTAGCATCCGATCTTCTCAGCAGGAAATTCAATACAAAACACAAAGAAAAGGTACAAACACAGTGGAACAAGGAACAGTGAAGTGGTTTAACGACGCAAAGGGATTTGGTTTCATCAGCCGCCAGAATGGCGAAGACGTCTTCGTGCACTTTTCGGCGATTCAGTCGAATGGTTTCCGGAGCCTCCAGGAAGGCCAGGCGGTTCAGTTCAACGTCGTAAAGGGCCCCAAAGGCTTCCAGGCCGAGAACGTACAGGTTCTGTAATAGCAGGAACGCTCTAACCGAAAGCCCGGAACTCCGTTCCGGGCTTTTCCCTTTTCTGCGATCTCACCTCGCCAGCTTTTTTCCGGACTCAGCATTTGTTACTCTGGACCATGGCGTTCAGTTCAGGCTCAATCCAGCAGCCGAGTACAGCGGCCCTCAACCTCCGCGAGATTCCCTACAACTACACCTCTGCCTCGGATCGTCAGGCAGTGTCATTTCTGCTCGGAGCCGAAACTGTTCGCACCCTCGACGAGTTGCGCAGCGCTCGCGTCACAGGACGCTCCGCTCGCATTCTCATGCGCCTCTTCGGAGAGGTGCTCATCCATCGCCGCAACCCCTATCTGTTTGAGGAACTCGTCTCCTCCGTCACACGCCGCAAGCGATTCTTCGACAATGCTGCCAAGGATCTCGAAACCATCGCATCGAAGGCTGAGGGTGATGTACGCGTGCTCGACGTGCTCTCGCAGTGTCACACCCTCATTGCTGGGTTCCGCACCGAGATTGAACAGACTCCGGAATTGCGCAGCCGCATCAAGCATGCGCTGGCCGCAATTGCCGGAGCGCACAATGTACTCTTCGATCCCTTCACGCTCGTCGCTCACGCCACTGACGCCACCGACTGGCGTCTGCATCTTCCCCTCGCAGTTATCACTCCCGACGACGAGCAGCAAGTCGCTCCGCTCCTCATGGCCGTTGCACGCCTCGGTCTCAAAGTAGTTCCGCGCGGAGCAGGTACAGGACTCACGGGCGGAGCCGTGCCGCTGCGTTCCAACTGTATCGTCATCAACACTGAAAAGCTTAATCGCATTCGCGACATCACTGAGTGCGAGTTCCAACTCGCCGACGGCTCTAAGACCTCCGCTCATCTCATGGAAGCCGAAGCTGGAGTCATCACTGAGAAGGCCATGGAACATGCCGCCGAGCACGGGTTGGTCTTTGCCACCGATCCCACCAGCGCCTGGGCCTGCACTCTGGGCGGTAACATCGCCGAGAATGCGGGCGGCAAAATGGCCGTGCGCTGGGGCACATGCATTGACAACCTCGTCGAGTGGCGCATGGCAATGCCCTCCGGTCAACGCTGGACCATTCGGCGCACCAATCATCAGGTCCGCAAGATTCTTCCGCAGGACACAGTCATATTCGATGTACTCAGCGAAGCAGGCGAACTCATTCGCCACATCGAACTGCGCGGCACCGAGATTCGCAAGAACGGTCTCTGGAAAGACATCACCAACAAGGCACTCGGCGGACTGCCGGGCATGCAGAAGGAAGGCACCGACGGCATCATCACCTCGGCCACCTTCATTCTTTATCCTGAGTACGAAGCCAAGCAGACGCTCTGCCTCGAGTTCTTCGGCCCCGATTTCGACGAAGCGAGCCGAGTCATCCTCGAACTCTCGCGCATCTTCCCCTTCCCTACCGATGACACGGAGGCACTGCTCGCGCTCGAGCACTTCGATGACGAGTACATTCGCGCCATTGATTACAAGGTGAAAGCGCCGCGCGCTGAGACTCCCAAAGCCGTACTCCTCATCGATATTGCAGGACACGCCAGCGAGCAGGTGAGCCGCGGTGTTGAACGCGTGCGCGCGTTGCTAGGCGAGCATCCCAACACACTTTTCTTCGTCGCGGCCGATGCCGCCGAAGCCAAGCGCTTCTGGGCCGATCGCAAGAAGCTCGGCGCCATCGCGCGGCGCACCAATGCCTTCAAGATGAACGAAGACATTGTCATTCCGCTCGACACTCTCGCTGAATTCGCACGGTTCATTGATGCAATGAATATTGAGGAAGAGCGGTACGCTCACTTGCGTTTCGCCGAGCGTGCGCGAGAGGTCTTCACCGGAGCGCAATCGAAGGATGACGCCGCCGCCATCATGGCGAAAACTCCCGCTGCGTTCGCGCTCTGTGCGCGCTTTGTCGAGGAGTTGCAGAGCATCGACACAGCCTCGCTACGCGGACTCATCAAGCTCAAGGAATTTCGTGACGGACTCATAAAGCTGGTGCGCGGCTACCCTACGGTGCTCGCTACACTCGACCGTGCTTACCGCGAAGTCCGCGACCGCCGAATCGTACTCGCCACACACATGCACGCCGGAGACGGAAACGTTCACGTCAACGTCCCCGTGCTCTCCAATGATCGCCCGATGCTTGAGCGCACGGATCATGTGATTGATCAGGTCATGGAGAAAGTCATCTCGCTTGGCGGCGTGGTCTCCGGCGAGCATGGCATAGGACTCACGAAGCTCAAGTATCTCGAGCCGTCACGCATTGCGGAACTCACTGCGTACCGCGCTATTGTTGATCCTGATGGATTGATGAATCCTGGGAAGCTAGAAGATTTCGAAGCGCTCGGACACATCTTCACGCCTTCTTTCAACCTGCTCGAACTGGAAGCGCGCATCCTGCAGCACGGACAACTTGAAGAACTTTCACGCAAGATTGCGCACTGTGTTCGTTGCGGTAAATGCAAAGTGGATTGCTGCGTGTATCATCCTGCGCGCGGCATGTTCTACCATCCGCGAAACAAAAATCTCGCCATCGGCTCGCTGATTGAAGCATTGCTTTACGACGCGCAGCGCGAGCGCTCACGCACTTCGAATTGCTGCAGTGGCTTGAGGAAGTTGCAGACCATTGCACGATCTGCCACAAGTGTTTGGCGCCTTGCCCAGTGGACATCGACACCGGCGAGGTGAGCGTGCTTGAGCGCGAAATTCTTTCCGAGTGGGGATACAAGCACACGCCGCTGGCAACGCAGCTCACGCTGCAATATTTGGACAGCCGCTCGCCCGTGTTCAACAATCTTTTTCGCACATCAGTAGTGCAGATTGGCGGTGCGGCGCAACGCGTATTCAGCAAGCTGGCTGCGCCCTTCCAGCCCTCGGATGGCGCGTCTGCGTTCTATCCGCTGCGCTTGTTGCGCTCTTCGGTGGCGCCGGCCGCGAGTGAAACGCTGCGCGATGTTTTGCCCGAGTGCGATGCAGGCTCAGCATTGGTTTTTGAGCCCGAAACAAACGTCTCCGACGAATGCAAAACCGTCTTCTATTTTCCGGGCTGCGGCTCCGAGCGTCTCTACTCGGAGATATCGATGGCGACCATATATTTACTGCTCCAAACGGGCACGCGAGTGGTGCTGCCGCCGCCGTTTTTGTGCTGCGGATTTCCGGCGAAGG
>Ga0181537_10002818_pt1 | contig 15127 bp, 13 predicted proteins | sample PEATcosm2014_Bin_39_FD_119765 | JGI IMG/M metagenome (GOLD analysis project Ga0181537, IMG submission 119765) | Peatland microbial communities from MTU Mesocosm Facility, Houghton, MI, USA - PEATcosm2014_Bin23_10_metaG | ecosystem: Environmental > Terrestrial > Soil > Wetlands > Peat | place... | reverse complement strand
GGAGGCGACCTACTTTTGGATGTCCCCAATCGGCGTCCCCTGCACGGAGCCGCCTTTCGGAACGATCACCGCCATCGACCTCAGCTCTCGCAAGATTGCCTGGCAAGTGCCGGCAGGAACCGCAGAGAAGTTAGGTCCCTTTGGGATCGAGTCCCATTTGCCGATGCCCGTCGGGATGCCCACCTATGCGGGGACGATGACGACTGCGGGTGGCTTGGTGTTCTTCGCCGGTTTTCAGGACTACTACCTGCGCGCCTACGATGCGCAAACCGGAAAAGTGGTCTGGAAGTTCCCGTTGCCTGTGGGATCGAGTGCCACGCCGATGAGCTACATCTCGCCGAAGACGCACCGACAGTACATTGTGCTGTCGGTCGGGGGGGCCTCGCACTCGAAGGACATCGCGGACGAGGTGATGGCCTTTGCACTGCCGAGCAGTCCGGCCGTTTCAAAGTAAGCCCGAAGAGCTGCGCACGGAGTCGAACTTCGATGGCAGTGACTCACACCACGGACGCGATCCCCCGATCGGGTGACTGAAGATCGAGTGCGTGCATCGGAAGCTTTAGCTACACATCGGCTTTCTAGGAACACGATCATGATGGAAGGTGGAGCAGCCCTGACAGAGGTCCTTGAGTCGAATCTTGCCCATCGCAAGGTCGACGCCGACATAGACCTGGCGGGTGAGACCGAAAGTCTTCTTCGCACCGTGGGTGGGACCAGCGCGGAGAGCGGTGGTGCGGTGTCCTTTTACGGTAAGGATCCGATACTCCCCACGGTGGTTCCTTTCGCATCCATGGCGGCTGTTGGGCTCGCCGCCAAGGCCATCCAGGTAGCCTCGATTTGGCGGCTGCGCACCGGCCAGGTCCAGGACATTCATGTCGATGTTCGCAAAGCACGTCGCCGCTACGGCGGCTTCTACGAGTTCAAGTGGGAGACGGTCAACGGCTACCTCGGAGGCGCGTATTCGGATCCAAACAGCCCCTTTGAAGAATCGCAATATCAAACTAAAGATGATCGTTGGGTATTGCCAACGGACTACTACCCCAAGCTTCATCAACGAACTTCCGAGTTGCTAAACGCCATCAATACGAAAGCCGCGACCGCCCAGGCGATCCGCGGCTGGGATGGAGAGGACCTGGAAAAAGCGGCGGCGGAAGCCGGGGTGGTGATGGCCCTCGCACGGCCGCTGCGCGAGATTCTCAAGATGAACGTGTATACGCAGAGCTTGCGCGATACCCCGCTCATCGAGGTGACAAAAATCTGCGACAGCGCGCCGAAGCCCTTCCTACCGGATGCGAAAACACCGCTCGATGGAATCCGTGCGCTGGGGCTAGCGCACGTAATCGCGGGTCCCGCCATCGGGCGTGCTCTCGCACTGCATGGGGCGGATGTGCTCAACATTTGGAATCCCCAGGACTGGGAGCACGACATCCTTCTTTACGCCTCGCACATTGGGATGCGTTCGGCTCGCTTGGACTTAAGGCGCGAGGAGGCGTACGAGAAGTTTATGGCACTGATGGGGGGCGCGGATATTTTTTTCTCGAACCGCCGCCCTCGATATCTCGAAAATCACGACTTGGGGGCCGAGCGTCTGTGCAGAAAGTTTCCCGGCCTGATTCACGCGCGCGTCTGTTACGTAGGTCGTGAAGGCCCCTGGTCGGAGCGGCCGGGATTTGATACGTCGACTGCATTTTCGCTGGGTTTGGCATGCCTGTCGGGGAGCGATGAGCATCCAAGAAATCCGCCGGTCGCCATCAACGACTTCGTCACGGGGTGGCTCGGAACCGTCGGCATCTTGCAGGCGCTTAAACGCCGAGCCATCGAGGGCGGCAGCTATCGAGTGACGGTATCCCTGTCACGCACGACGTTATGGTTGATGTCGCTCGGCATTTTTGACAAGGAATACGCGCAGTACACCGCGGGCTCGAGCGATGAGCACTCCAACGTGGAGCCGGACCTCTTCACCGCTCAGACCCCGATGGGGCGCTATACGGGCCTAACGGAACAGGTCGTCATGTCGGCGACGCCCGGCGCTTATCTACATGTGCTGGAGCCACGTGGCTCCTCGCAGCCCGAATGGCTCCTCTCCTGACTGCTTCCGGCTATGAGTTTGCTCCTGAGGAGCGCCCGACCTTTCCGGGCTCACCGGCGATCCCGCGCCTTTCGCTGTCGCATCGTGTGCGGTATGCCACGGTTGGCTTCGTACTGGCAGCGTCCACGACCTTTGGCAACGCGCTTCTTAACGTCAATGTCGCAACCATCGCTGGCGATATGGGATGGTATGTTTCAGAGGCCAGTTGGCTGCCAGCCATCTATGTGGCGATGAATGCCAGTGCCAATCTAACCCTGGTGAAGGCACGGACGCAGTTCGGCATACCTGTCGTGACTTTGGGCCTTCTCCTGCTATACGCGTTGGCCGCAGTGTGGCAATTCATCCTGCCAGGGTTCGCCTCGGCCGCAGCGATTCGGGCCATTTGTGGGGCGAGCGCCGCGGCGCTGGCCACCCTGACGATTTACTACCTCTTGCAAGCCTTCCCCGGCCGTCTTCGCCCGCTCGCACTCGTCGTCGGAATGGGGTTGATTCAACTCGGAACGCCGCTCGCTAGACTCATCCCGCTCGAGGTTCTTGCGGTTCATCACTGGTTGGGTCTTTACGCCATCGAGGGCGCTTTAGCTTGTCTTCTGCTTACGCTCATCATCACGGTTCCATTGCCCCCGAGTGAGCGAAGTGCTGCCTTTGAGCCGGCGGATCTATTGAGCATCGCGCTGCTGGTGCCGGCGTACTTACTTCTTTGCGGGGTGTTGGGAGAAGGTCGACTCCTTTGGTGGACCGATACAATCTGGCTGGGCGAGTGCCTCATGGGTGCGGTGGTCTTGATCGCCGTGGCGGTGTCGATCGAGAAGCATCGTGCCAGGCCTTTATTGCAACTTGATTGGATAGGCACGCGGGACATCCTCAGATTTGCCCTTGTGGCGCTGTTCATGCGCGTGGCGCTTGCAGAGCAAACCTACGCGGCCGTCGGGCTTTTGACGAGCGGCGGACTGACCAACGATCAGCTGCATACGTTGTTTGCGATCGTGGTTGCGGCGATGGTGTGTGGGGTAATCTGTGCCGCGCTGACGCTGTCGGAGCGACGGATCCCTTACCAGGTGGCAACGGCCGCACTCTTGATAGCGGCTGCAGCGTGGTTCGACAGCGACGTGACCAACCTTACGCGCCCTGAGCAGCTCTATGTCAGTCAGGCGATGTTGGGCTTTGGCACGACCTTGTTCGTTGGCCCAGCGCTCGTTTTCGGATTCATTCGAATGTTCAGCCGAGGCGCCACGCATCTGGTCACGTTCGTGGTGCTCTTCAGCACCACGCAGAATGTCGGGGGACTGGCAGGATCCGCTTTGCTAGGCACCTACCAGACGATCGCGACGCATTCCCACACCCTGGCACTTGCCGAATCCACCAAATTCGATGACCCGCAGGTCATTTCCCGGGTACAGGCCGGTGCCGCCGCCATTCAAGGTGTTGTCACGGACTCGAGCCAGCGCGCCGGTCAAAGTGTCGGGATCCTCGGTCAGGCGATGGCCCGTGAAGCCAGCATCCTCGCCTACCAAGATGTCTTTCGCCTGGTTGCTCTCGCCGGAGTGTCGATCGCCCTCTATGTGGTGGGCGTGTCGCTGTTCATGCGCTGGCATCGCCGCACAACCCCGGGAGCCCCCTGATGACCGACCCTGCAGTCCCAGCACAAGCAGGCAAGGAGGCGACTTGGCAGCCGGCACGGAAGCGAGCCGCCACGTTGGTCGCGGTGGCCTTTCTCGCGAGCGCCGCAATCACCGGTGTGCTGTACGCCTGGGAGTTGCCCCCATTCAGGGGGAATATCGTCCGGACCAACAACGCCTACGTGCGCGGGCGGACGACGATTATTTCTCCGCAAGTCAGCGGCTACGTACTCAAGGTGCACGCGCGAGACTTCCAGGTCGTCAAGGCAGGCGACCTCTTGGTGGAAATCGACAGCCGCGTGTATGGGGCCCGAGTGGAACAAGCACGCGCAAACCTGAATGCCGCGCGCGCCGCGTTATCCAACAACGATCAGGCCAGGGCGGCCCGGATCGCCGCCAAACAGTCCCAGGTCGCCGCTGTCGCCAGTGCAAAGGCGCAATTGATCCGTGCGCAAGCAGACATGCGCCGGGGCGAGGATCTTGTGCAAGACGGTTCCTTGTCCCGACGCGAATACGATCAAACCGTCGCGGCGCTTCAACAAGCCCAAGCGCAGTTTCGCCAAGCCATGGCGTCCGACGAAGTGGCACATCAGGACATCCTGACGGTGCAAGTCGGCCGAGATGGCCTCATCGCGCAAATGCAGGCGGCGGAGGCGCAGCTGCAGCTTGCCGAGATCGATCTCGATCACGCCACGATCCGTGCGCCGGAAGATGGTCGCTTGGGGGAGATCGGCGTACGCGAGGGGCAGTACGTCACCAACGGCACGCAGCTCTTTTCGCTGGTACCCCAAGATCTGTGGGTAATCGCCAACTACAAGGAGTCCCAGATCGCGCAGGTCAAAGCGGGTCAGACCGCGAAGTTCTCGGTTGATGCCCTGGCGGATGCCACGCTCAAAGGCCATGTCGAAGAATTGGCGCCGGCCGCAGGATCCGAGTTTGCCGTCCTGAAGCCCGACAATGCCACCGGCAATTTCGTCAAAGTGCCTCAGCGAGTAGCGGTGCGCATCTCAGTCGATTCCGGCCAACCATTGGCTGCGAACTTGAAGCCCGGTATGTCGGTCGAGATGCGGGTCGATACGAGTGAAAAGCGGCCATGAGGATCGCGCTTCTCTCAGTGTTGCTGTGCGTCGTCGGCTGCGCAGGGCCCCGTGTCGAAATTCCCAGTCGCGCGGCGATTGTGCCGCCCGAGAGATGGTTGACCACCTCTGCCACAGCCATGATGCCGGGCGAAGAGGAGTGGCTTCAAAGTTTCTCCGATCCCGTATTGAGTCGGTTGGTGCAGACAGCCCTTAGTGAGAATCTCGATCTGTCGGTATCGGCCCAAAAGATTCTCGAGGCGCGAGCTCAATTTCGGTTGGCGCGATCCCAGGAAGGGGTGAGCTTAGCCGCCGGGGTGGGGGGTGGGCGGGAACGGGACATCAACCCGGGTTTCGGGTTTGCGGAAAAGCAATCCGCCGGCGAGGCAGAGCTCAACGCCGCTTACGATGTCGATCTTTTCGGCCGCTTGGCATACGCCACCAAAGCCGCTCGCGCTTCGGTACTTGCCAGCGAGGCTGCCCATGAAACGGTCCGCATTGCGCTCGTGAGCAGCGTCGTCACGGGCTATATCGGCTTACGCGCACAGGATGCGCGACTCGAGCTCTTGACCACGACCGCGCGTGCGCGCGAAGAGGAATGGCAGTTTGCCCAACGACGCGTCCGCGCAGGATACGCTCCGTCGATTGACGCAGAACAGGCAGAGGCTGCATATCGGGCTGCGCTACAGCTGTTGAGTCCCACCAAGCTCGCCATTGCCCGCCAGGAGCATGGTTTGAGCGTGCTCCTCGGGGATATTCCGCGCGCCATCACTCGCGGCCCTTCCTTTCTTGACCTGCAGGCGCCAGCGGTGGCCGTCGTCATGCCTTCGATGCTTCTGCGGCGACGCCCTGACATTCGTGAAGCGGAATGGAAGCTCGTCACTGCCGATCGATCTCTCGACAGTGCGCGCGCCGCGTTCATGCCGAGTGTCGAGATCTCTGCGTCCGGTGGATGGGTGGTCTCAACGCTGATCGAGCACAATCCAAGTGCCGTATTCTCGGCAGGGGGAAGCATTTTGGCGCCGATCTTTGAAAGCGGGCGCTTGACCGCCCAGCGCGATGCGGCGGTCGCGCGACGAGACGAGGCGGCCTTCGCCTACAAGAGAGCTGTGCTGGGAGCCTTTCGGGACGTCGAGGACGCGCTGTCAGCCGAGCAATACTATCGCGAGCAAGAAAATTCGCTCGATCAACAAGCGGCTGCGCTGTCCCAGGTTTTCTTGCGAGCGAGCAGGCGCTACCGTGCAGGCTATTCACCCTATCTAGAGCAAATCGATGCGGAGCGGAACCTGCTATCGGCCCAACTGTCGGTGCTGCAATCCCGTCTGGATTGGCTGACTTCCTTGGTGAATCTGTATCAGGCGGCGGGCGGCGGAGCCGTGCCATGAAACGAAGTACTTCGCGCGGCCCCGATTGGGGGATTCTATCTGATCGCGGCGACCGCGCCCAATATGCCGTCCACTGCTTTGAGGCGATAACATCTTTGGAGACGACAGCATGACCATGAACTCATCATTTTCGCGGCGCTCCGTGGTTGCCGGAATCGCGGCGGCATCATTGACCGCCATCGACTTCAGTCTTCCAAGTCTCGCCGCATCAAGACCACACAGCGAACAGGAGAATTCATCCATGTCTCATAACACACTTTCTACCGCCGACGGCGTGCAGCTCTTTTACAAGGATTGGGGTCCGAAGAACGCTCAGCCAATTGTCTTCTCGCATGGATGGCCGCTGAGCTCGGATGACTGGGACGCGCAGTTGATGTTCTTCTTGAATCATGGTTTTCGTGTAATCGCCCATGATCGACGGGGCCACGGTCGTTCCACACAAACGGCGGACGGGCACGACATGTACCACTACGCAGATGACCTGGCCGCCTTGACTGCACACTTGAATCTGCAGAGGGCGGTCCATGTAGGGCACTCCACCGGCGGTGGCGAGGTCGCGCACTACATCGCTCGTCACGGCGAGAGCCGCGTGGCAAAAGCGGTGCTGATCAGCGCGGTGCCGCCCATCATGGTCAAGACTTCAAGCAATCCGGGTGGACTTGATAAATCAGTCTTTGATGGGCTGCAGGCTCAGCTGCTCGCCAATCGCGCGCAGTTCTATCGCGATCTTCCGGCGGGTCCTTTCTATGGCTTCAATCGACCCGGGGCAGCCGTCTACGAGGGCGTCATTCAAAACTGGTGGCGCCAAGGCATGATGGGTGGCATCAAGGCGCATTACGATGGCATTGTCGCCTTCTCGCAGACCGACTTTACACCCGACTTGAAGAAGATTTCCGTTCCGACCCTGGTCATGCATGGAGACGACGATCAAATCGTTCCCTATGCTGACTCGGGCCCGCTGAGCGCGAAGCTCCTCAAGAATGGGACGTTGAAGACCTATGCAGGCTATCCGCATGGCATGTTGACTACCCAAGCCGGGCAGATCAATGCGGACCTGTTGGCCTTCATCCGATCATAGTCGCTCATGCAACCACAAGGCACCCGCTGATGGTGAGGCCGGGTGTCATGGAGACGTAGCGGACCGTTCCTTCGCCCGGTGGAGCCTCTGCAAAACGGCGACTCCCGTGAGTCGCGGGCGAGAAGAGCCTGTGTAGCGTGAACCATTGAAAACGCTGCAAGTAAAGTGGGTTCGTCATGTCCCCCGGTTGGGGGATCGAACGCCCAACTGGTCCCCGATAGCCTCGTTTACAACACCAGAAAGCGGGTTAGCGAGGTACTGTGAAACAGCGAACGAAGAGCATTCTGATAGCGGTGGCCTCGGTCGTCGTGATTGGCGGCGTGCTTGTCCTACTCAATTTTCGAAACTTAGTGCCGATCGTCGGTCGTGAGGTCAACCGAGTCCGGAATATGTCTGCGCCTCCCGGTACGATCACGGTTGAGCAGTCCTCATCTGGCCCCGCGATCAGCGACGATGTGTCCCCATCGGAGTCCGCCGCGAGATCCGACTGGCCTAGTTACAACAAGGTCCTGACCTCAGAGCGCTTTTCGGGTCTGACGGAGATCACGAGGGCAAACGCAGCCAATCTGCACATCGTTTGTACCTACGACACCAATCAGCACGTCAGTTTCCAGACTGGCCTTCTGATGATCAACAAAACGATTATCGGTACCACCGAGAAGGACGTCTTTGAGATCGACGCCGATACCTGCGAGGAAAAGTGGCGCGTTCACGAGGATTACATCCCCGCAAGTCCGCTTGCCGTCAATCGTGGCGCTGCATACTTGGACGGGCTGATCTTTCGTGGGACCCAGGACGGCCGAGTACTCGCGTACGACGCCAACACTGGACATCGGGTATGGGAAACGAGGATTGCGGATCCGAAGATCGGAGAAACCGTCTGCTCTGCACCCATTGCGTGGAACGGTCTCGTGTTCGTAGGGAATGCTGGGGGAGACTTCAAGGGAGTCAAGGGTCGAATGTACGCTCTGGACGCGACGACTGGAAAAATCGTTTGGGAATATTACATGGTTCCCAAGCAGCCCGGGGACCAAGAGCGAGGTCCACAGGGTTCAGGCCCGCCTTCGCTAGCAACCTGGAAACTGCCGCCTAACCAACCGACTTCGGGAGGCGCGCTTTGGACCTCTTACACATTGGATCCGAAGACCGGGCTTCTTTATGTCCCCGGCGGCAATCCCGCGCCCGACTACGCAGCGGAACTGCGCGAGGGTGAGGACCTGTTCGCAGACTCAGTTGTTGTTCTCAACGCCAAGACAGGCGACTACGTCAAACATTTCAAGATCGTTCCCAGAGATTGGCACGACTGGGATGTCTCGGGTCCGCCGGCACTCATACACACACGCGGGGGAGTGAATCTCATGTCACTCGCTCCCAAAGACGGACACCTCTACGGCTACGATCTAACTAAAGCCGTCATGATCTATCGCACGCCCGTCACGACGGTTGATAACGTGGATGAAGAATTCTCTGCGAATAAATCAGTGCACTTCTGTCCTGGCGCCACGGGCGGTGCGGAATGGAATGGGCCCGCCTACGATCCTCAAACCAATCTGATTGCGATCGGCGAGGTGGATTGGTGTAGCACCATCCACGAGCAGAAAGATGCTTCCCTTGAACAAGCAAAGGTGGGACAGCCCTGGTTCGGACAGCAGTTTTGGAACCCTTATCATTCCATGGGGGTTGCCGATACCGCATTTAAGCAATGGGGAGGCTGGGTCTATGGCGTCGATGCGGACAGCGGCGAGTGGAAATGGCGAGTTCGAACCAACTATCCCGTTGTCGGCGGTACAACTCCGACGGCAGGCGGCGTGATCTTCTTTGGTGATGTGGGCGGCAATTTTTACGTAATCGATGCTCTTACGGGAAGGAAACTATTCGCCCAAAAGCTCAAGGGAGCCATTGGCGGCGGGGTGATTACGTATAGCGCCAACGGGCCGCAAAGAGTGGCCGTCGCGACCGGCTTCGAATCAATCTTATGGCCCACCGAACAGGCGACTGGGAAAGTGGTCGTGCTAGGACTCTGACTTGTGCGGGTTCTCGGATCCAACTTGATCAACGTCCGGTAGGCCGGGTGCCTACAGTACCATGTCGGAAAGCCGCGCGGGGTCGGCGGATGATTCCTCGCTGGCTGTGTCCCCACTTGCGGATATCGCTGGGGCAATCGTTGTCGGTGCGGTGACGCGCGAACGCTGTCGATTATCGTAAGATATTTCCGACGGCCACGACGCATGATAGTTGGCGGTTATCGCATCCGGATTCCGATTGATCCCTGTCTAGTGAATGCGGGCGGCATCCGGGTCCCCAGTGATTCGTCGGAACGCGGCATCAAACTTCTGCGGATAGTCAGGATCAGAAAAACGACGCCGGAGCGTGATGCAGTGTTCTGTCGGTGACAAGCGCTTCTGCTCCCAAAATAGATCCTGCATCTCCTTTTCCGAAAGACCTTCTACAACAGCAAATGTATCGACGATCTGAAACATGCAGCATTCGATTGCATCTCGATCCGCACCTGCGCGAAATCGCAAAGTCACCAACAGGATCTCATCTGCGGCAATGAATGAAATTGCAAACGGAGTCTTAATGGGTTGCCCCCGGCGTGTCGGATGGTGAGCGCTTCCGATCTGTGTGCAACGTTCAATCGGTGTCGTGGTTCCTTCGAGGCTTGATTCCGTAATCTTCAAGCCATTGATGCAGACGACGATCGCCGCCTGTGAGGTGGTGGTGTACTTCCCTCTTGCCAAGGCGATCATAATTCAAATAGTCGAGGCAGGCGTTGGCCAAGCGGGTGTCGAGCACCCGGAGATCCGTCAGATCAAAGGGGTAGTCGGACCCGTTATAGAGGCCCGCGAGAAATCGAACCAGGCGACCCGCTTGCCCTGAGGTAGGATTGTTGCCGATGGCTGTTTCGATGATCGAAAGTGCTTCCTGCGCCCGGTCCATAATGGACTGAATGTCGTGCTCGAGCGCTTCGGTTCTGGCGAGCCGTTCGCCTGTGACGATTTCGCGCCAGGCTATATCCAATTCACGTGCCTGCGCCTGGTTACGAACCGTCATCTTCAGCGATATTTGGGAAGGCTCTGAGGGCACGGGGTTAGACATGTGCGGACACTTCTTCGTACTCCTGCTGATTCTGGATGGTTTCGGGGTCGGCGGACACATCGCTTGCCCGCCAAGCATTGTAGGCCGCCCTTGGGCAGGCCGGAAAGTCCAAGCTGTGCCTCAGCGGGATTTCGGCCGGCTTACCGACCGAATCCTCTGCTCCGTTTTGCGCAATAACTGCTTGCGCGCGGCCCTGCTGCGGCGTTTGAACTCAGCAATAAGCGGTTTTGGCGCGACTAAAGTGATTTCGGACCAGCCGGCCGGCAGATGAAGCCCCTGCCAGGCAGCGGTAACCTGGGTTTCGATGGTGTAGATGCGCTGCAAATTCACTCCGTACTCGGCGGCGAGGGCAGTCGCCGGCTCCTGACGCAGGATGCGCCGCTTGGCTATTTCGATTGTTTGGGGCTTAAATCGACGCTTGCGCTCGAGTAGCTTGAACGCCGTCGCGTCCAACTTCACCTGAGCAGTCTCTCAACAGCCTGCATCGCGAAGCGATATAGCAGGTACAAAAGCAAGAAAACGACGGACGCACCCAGAACATGCCAACGGTGCGCAAATGGCGCGTGAAAAATGAAGCCGAACAGCACTGCCACAACAAAGCACCCAATGGCAAGCGCGCTCAAAACGACCGCGAGAAACGGCTCCGCCATCGACATCACCATGAAGAGAACGAGCGCGCCCGCGCGGATCATCAAGACAACCGCACCCGTCGCCGCGCTGCCCGTCAAGCGCGCGGTCCTCGACAGTCCGTTGTTGGCGATATCGTTTCTCACACGGCCATCCAAGTCTTCAGCCGGATCTTACTGAGCGCGACGGCTTCCTGCGAGCCATCCGCAAATTGGACGGTGGCCTGGGTCGGCCGATGTCCCGGTTTCAGCATCATGGTGCCTTCCCGGCCGGCGACTTGGACCGCCAGACTGTTCCAAGAAACGGCTCCAGGTCGCGCCACAGGCCGCGGCGGGCTCGGAGCAGCATCGCGCGAGGGGTGGGATTCGGCGAGTGTCTTTGTCACAATCCGTCGGGTGATTGGTGAATCGCCATTGAGCCAAGTGGTAACGCCGGCCGGATCTTCGTCATATCGTCGCGCGAGCAGGTACGCTGAGCGAATGTCCGGGATTCGTCGACTTCTGAAGGCCTCGCGTATCGCGGGCGGCGCCTTGATCAGAAGCGCAATCTCAGAAATGTAGGACTTCGGCTTGCCGAGGCGCTTGGCGATCGTGATACGCGAGTCACCGGCAGCCTCGCGTTTCTCGACCCAATCGGCGATATCGAGGGGGTCGAGTTCCTCGCGCTGCAAATTCTCGATCGCCTGACGATAAGGATCGAAGTTGTCATCGATTACGGCCGCGATGGTGGGGTGCCCGAGCAAGCAAACGGCGCGAAACCGGCGTTCGCCATAGCTGATGAGAAAGTAGTCCTTCTTGTGTACGTTGCGACGGACGGTGATTGCCTGCAACAACCCGTCGACCTTGATGGTCTCGGCCAGTTGAATGACGGCCGCCTCATCAAAGGACTTTCGTATATTGTCCGGGTCCCGTTCGATCCGGGCGACGGGCAGATCGCGCGGCCTGCCAGTGCTCGCGGAGGCGTTGCGGCCGAGCGCGGCCACATCAAAGTCTTTCAAGGCCTCGAATTGTCCCATGATCAATTCACCGCCGTATCGTCGTAGACAGGTTCCATTTTCTTCATCAAAGCCTCGAAGACTTGCAGCACTTCGGTGCTTGCATCGCGGGCGGCGGCCGTCGGCAGTTGCCATACGCCGCGGCCCTCCTCGAGCGCCCGGGGGATGGCTGCGCGAGTTGAGATCTTGAGCGGCAACACATAGTCCTGATAGTTCTCAAAAAGATCCTGAAGGGCCGCTTTCTGACGCGTCGAGTTGTGCATGAAGCGATTGGCCAAGATACCCATAAACTTCAGTTTCGGATTCCACTGCTGACGCACCCCGAACACGGTTTGCAGCATGTCCTTGACCGCCTGGGTGGAATATTCCTCAAGTTCGATCGGCACCGTGACGAAGTCCGCGCTCGCCAGCGCCGCGACCATGCGGATTCCCAATGTCGGCGGCGGATCCAAGAGGCAGTAGTCGAATTCTTCCTGCATCGCATCCAAGTGCGCCGCAAAGGTCTGTACGCGCCGATTGGCCTCCTCCGCGCTGGCGCGCTCGAGATTCGCGAGTTGCGGGGTCGCGTGAATGAGGGCGATGTTTTTTCGCACCGCGGGAAGCTCGATTCGAGCATCGGCAAACAAAGCTGTCGTGGGAATCTCGATGCCGCATTGACGCAAGGTATGCGATAAGTTTCGCTGGCTGTCCAAATCCACCGCCAGCACCCGAGCGGATTTCTTGTCGGACAAAAAATACGCAAACATGCTTGAGAGCGTGCTTTTACCGACGCCACCCTTTTGATTGGCGATGGAGATGATGTGCATGGTGGATCGATGCCGCAGTGCGAAAGTTGGCTCCGAATAAGTTATTGATGCTCGAGCGAGGCAGGAGCCCCCGCCGGCACCGGCGATTCGCAAAATGCCAAACTGTATAAAACTGTAGAAAAGCGTACACCGATACGGTTGACCTCACAAGCCGCCGCGGTGTTAGATGGCAGACGCCATGGACAAGGATGAGATCGCGCGTGTTCGTGCGGTGCCGCTCGAGGCGGTTCTGCAACGCCTGGGGGCAGAGCGAGACCCTAAGGACCCAGTGCACAATTGGCGCTGGGGCGCGAGCCGCATTACGGTTACGGATGAGCGGTTTTACGACCACAACCGGGCGGGTGCCTTGCATCGGATGCGCGAGGGTCGGGCCGGCGGCGGGGGCGCCATCGACCTGGTGCAGTACCTCAAGGACATCGGCTTTCGCGAGGCGGTTCGTGAGCTTGGCGGACTCGCTGGTTCGCACGAGGTTCCGGTCTCGGTTACCGCCAAGGCCGCAACTATCATGAAATCGACCGACACGCGGCCCCAACCGTCGCCGGCACCCGATCGAGCCGCGCGTGCCCATTGGTACCTGACGACGGTGCGGAGGATCCCAGAACCCCTTGTCGATCAGGAGATGCGAAGCGGACGGGTGTTTGCGGATGCCCGCGGGAATGTCGTATTTCGACTGCGCGACGAGGCGGGCCGGGAGGTGGGTTACGAGGTGCGAGGCACGCACGAAAAACCCTATCATTCCGTGCATGGCGAGAAGGGCTTATTCATTTCCAAAGCGGACGGGACTCGGAGTGCCGCGTTTGTGGAATCCGGCATCGAGGCCTTGAGCTACCGTGCGCTTGGCGCTGCCGGGGTCATTCTGTCGACGACCGGGAGCGCGATCGAGAGGCCGGCGACCATGGCGCGACTGCTGATGGCGCGTGGTTATGAGATCGTCACGGCATTTAATGCGGACAAGAGCGGAGATCGCATGGCAGAGAGAATGCGCGAACTCTTGGGCAGTGAGGTTAGGCGGGATCGACCCTCAAGTGGTAAGGATTGGAACGAGCAGCTCAAGTCCCTACGAACCGATCAGGAAGCTGGGCCCGGACGGCGACTCGATGCCCACCGGAGCGGGGAGGGGGAATCGGTGGACTGCAGGCAGGCTGCGTTGAATCGAGGTTGACAGCGCTCGTGTCTTATCGAGCCTGCAGGAGGAGCGCTTGGGAGCGGATATGATTCATTGGGTTGGCGACGACCCCCTGTACATAAGGTTTGATCAGTCGTTTGGAGACAAAAAAGTACAGCGGAACCAGCGGGTAGTCCGCGAGCATCAGTCGTTCGGCGCTTTCCAGCAACTCCCGGCGGCGGCTCGCCTCGGCGTTGCCGGCCGCTTCGTCCAAGAGCTCGTCAAAGGTGGGGTTAATGTAGCCAGGATCATTGTTACTCGAGTGCACGCGAAACGTGTCGAGAAAGTTGCTGGCATCGTTGAAATCGGCACTCCAGGCCAGTCGCGCGACATCCCAGCGCGATCGATCATGCCGCGACTGCAAAAACACCCGATATTCTTCATCGATTAATTCGGTTTCGATACCGAGCTCCTCCTTCCACATCGATGCCACGACGATCGCGGTGCGCTTGATGGCGGGATTGGAGTTATACAGCAGCCGCAGATGCAACGGCGCACGCGCGGAATATCCTGCCGCTACATACAGGCGCTTGGCCTCCGCGATGCGTTCAGCGTCGCCCCACTCCTTCCATGTGAGTGACTGCGATCCGTAATTCCAGGTCCCCGGCGGCACGAAGCCGAAAGCCGGTGCCTGATCGAAGGCCAGCGCCTGCACCAGGCGGGTTCGGTCGATCGCCATGGACAAGGCTTGCCTCAATTGGACGTTGGTCTTTAAGGGACCCGTGGTCAAATTGAGACCGTAATATGCGGTCGCCAGATAGGGGGCGGTGAGGAATTCGGTCGAGTGCGCGCGGCGCAGTTCGGCGACCGCGTTCTCAGGCACCGTGTCCGTCATGTCGAGCTCCCCCGCTCGATAGCGAATGAACTGCGCATAGCCGTCGCTCGCCACGAGATACTCAACACGGGGGATATGCACACTGAGGCGGTTCCAGTAATGAGGATTCTTTGCCAGTATGACCGCCGTCCCGGTCGACCATCCGGCGAGAACATAGGCCCCGTTGGACACCCAGGCCCCAGGATCGTGGCTGCGCGCGCTCGCGTCCGTATAAATCGGATAGGCGGCCGAGTGCGACAGCAACTGGGGAAAGTAGGGCGCTGGCTGCTCGAGATTCACGATGAGGACCGCATCGCCACGCGCTTCCACGCCGAGCGTCGAGACAGGTGCCTTGCCGGCGATGATGGCGGGTGC
>Ga0181537_10002817_pt1 | contig 15129 bp, 17 predicted proteins | sample PEATcosm2014_Bin_39_FD_119765 | JGI IMG/M metagenome (GOLD analysis project Ga0181537, IMG submission 119765) | Peatland microbial communities from MTU Mesocosm Facility, Houghton, MI, USA - PEATcosm2014_Bin23_10_metaG | ecosystem: Environmental > Terrestrial > Soil > Wetlands > Peat | place... | reverse complement strand
GGCCAGTCGCATCAGCATTGTGCTTAAAGGCGCGGACGACGCTGCTGAAATGCGGGTGGAAGACGACGGCGTGGGGTTTTCGGGCCAGCCGGGCGCGGGAATGGGGCTGCATATCATGGGCTATCGGGCGAAAATGATCGGCGGAACTCTGGAGATAAGCCCCCGTCGCGCCGGCGGGACTGTGGTCTCTTGCTGTTTTCCCACCTCTCAATCGATTGGATACGTCGGCGTATGAAACCTTCCAGTCAAATCTCGAAGAAGAGAATCTATCTGTTGGATGACCACCCCATCGTGCGCCAGGGCTTGGGGCAGTTGATCAACGAACAGGCAGACTTGACGGTGTGCGGCGCGGCGCCGGATGCCATCTCGGCGCTTCAGGCCATAGACGAGCTTTCACCCGACCTGTTGATACTCGATATCTCGCTCGATGGACCCGACGGCCTGGATCTGCTGAAGCGGCTTAGGCTGCGCGACAACCCTCCGCCGGTGCTGGTTCTTTCCATGCACGATGAATCGCTCTACGCCGAGCGTGCCCTGCGTGCGGGAGCGATGGGCTACATCATGAAACAAGTGGCGACGGAGAGCTTGTTGGCCGCCATCCGCAAGATTCTCGGCGGCGGTGTCTACCTTAGCGACGGGATGTCCGCTCGGATGTTACACCAGTTTGCGAAGGGCAACGGGCAGGCGGCGCATTCGCCCTTGTCCGATCTTTCCGACCGCGAACTCGAAGTGTTCAGGCTGATCGGCGAGGGTCAGGGAACCCGGGAAATCGCCGAGTTGCTGCATGTAAGCGTGAAGACTGTGGAATCCTATCAGGCGCACCTCAAGGAAAAGCTGAGCCTGCGCAATTCGCGCGAACTGGTCCAGCGGGCAATTCACTGGGTATCGAGCAATCAGTTTGAGTGATCGCGGCGGATGCCGGCGGCAAGTTGCAGAAGCGTCCGCTTGCTAACGCGCGCGGTTCAGTGCAATGAGCTGCTTGCCCCGTGGTTTTACGAGTTGGTTAGGACCGGACTAGCGAGGCCTCTGTAACCACAGCCTGAAGGCTGTGCCACAAAGCGCTCATCTGTAGTTCTACCGATGCGGCTTCAGGGATTTCACGACCAACAAAACGGGCCGCCTCTCATTGAGACCGTCCGGCTCTCGGGCTAATATCCTTTTGAGTTTACTTGTGCCGCAACGCGAGCGGCCATGAATCCCCACGTGGAAGGAGAGCTCCGATGGCAGATGCGGCGCCCTATGGCCGGAAGACGCAAAAAGCTTCGCCGGTGGCTGAAGTACACATTGTTTGGATGACGGCGGGTCTGGGATGCGACGGAGACTCCGTTTCCATCACGGCAGCGACGCAGCCCAGTATCGAGGACGTCCTGTTGGGAGCGATTCCCGGGCTCCCGAAAGTACACCTCCATAATCCCGTACTCGCCTACGAAAATGGCGCCGATTTCCTGAGCTACTGGTACAAGGCCGAAAAGGGCCAGTTGAATCCGTTTGTTCTGGTGGTGGAAGGGTCGATCCCCAACGAAAAGATCAAACGGGAGGGCTACTGGGCGGCCTTGGGAACTGACCCGGTAACCGGTCAGCCAATTACCACGAATGAGTGGATTGACCGTTTGGCGCCGAAGGCGCTGGCCGTAATTGGATGCGGCACCTGCGCGACCTATGGAGGGATCCATGCAATGTCAGGCAATCCCACCGGCGCGATGGGTCTGAACGATTACCTCGGGTGGGATTGGCGGTCGAAGGCAGGGATACCAGTCGTGAATGTGCCCGGCTGCCCGGTGCAGCCGGATAACTTCATGGAGACGGTGCTCTATCTGCTCTATCAAGTGGCGGGGCTGGCGCCAATGATTCCTTTGGATGACGCGGGCCGGCCGACCTGGCTGTTCGGGCGCACAGTGCATGAAGGATGCGACCGAGCCGGCTACTACGAACAGGGTGACTTCGCGACCGAGTATGGCTCACCGAAATGCATCGTGAAGCTGGGTTGCTGGGGCCCGGTCGTGAACTGCAACGTCCCCAAGCGCGGCTGGATGGCGGGTATAGGCGGGTGCCCGAACGTCGGTGGTATCTGCATCGGATGCACCATGCCCGGTTTCCCGGACAAATTCATGCCGTTCATGGACGAGCCTCCCGGCGGCAAGGTATCGACGGGCGCATCGGGCATTTACGGCCGGGCGATCACCGCGCTTCGGTCGATAACCAACAATACGTTGAATAAGGAACCCAAGTGGCGGCATCCGCGCGCCGAGCTGACAACTGGTTACCACCCGCGGAGTTACTAAAGGAGAACCGTCATGAGTACAATTACTGCCCCCACGTCTTCAACGCCGACAAAGTCACGAAACCTGGTGGAGATGAATTGGGATCCGATTACAAGGATTGTTGGAAGCCTCGGCATTTTCACGAAGATCGACTTTGACAACCGCCAGGTTGCCGAATGTCACAGCACCTCATCGATCTTCCGCGGGTACAGCATCTTCATGAAGGGGAAAGACCCCCGCGATGCGCACTTCATCACGAGCCGCATCTGCGGTATCTGCGGCGACAACCATGCCACGTGCGCGACCTATGCGCAGAACATGGCCTTTGGAATCAAACCGCCGGCGATCGCGGAGTGGATCGTGAACCTGGGCGAAGCCGCGGAATACATGTTTGACCACAATATCTTCCAGGACAACCTGGTGGGCGTGGACTTCTGCGAGCAGATGGTGAAGGAAACCAATCCCGGCGTTTATGCGAAAGCGGAAAAAACAACGTCGCCGCATTCGAATCTCCACGGCTATCGGACCATCGCCGATATCATGCAGGCGTTGAACCCGTTCACTGGCAGCTTTTATCGCGAAGCGCTGCAGATGAGCCGCATGACTCGCGAGATGTTCTGCCTGATGGAAGGCAGGCACGTGCACCCGTCGACACTGTATCCGGGCGGCGTTGGGACGGTGCCGACAGTTCAATTGTTTACCGACTACATAGTGCGGCTGATGAAATACTGCGAATTCATGAAGAAGGTTGTGCCGCTTCACGACGACCTGTTCGATTTCTTCTACGACGCGCTGCCGGGCTACGAGAAGGTGGGGCAGCGGCGTGTGCTGCTGGGCTGCTGGGGATCGTTCAACAACCCGGATGTCTGCGATTACACATACAAAAAGATGACCGATTGGGGTCGTGGGATGTATGTCACGCCGGGAGTGGTGGTGGATGGTGAACTGGTGACGACCGACCTTGTCGACATCAACCTGAACATTCGCATCCTACTTGGCAGTTCCTACTACGACGACTGGCAAAGCAGTGAAACGTTCGTTGCAAAGGACCCGCTGGGGAACCCCGTAGACAAGCATCATCCCTGGAACCAGACGACAATACCCCGGCCGCAGAAACGCGATTTCACCGGCAAGTACACATGGGTAATGTCGCCCAGGTGGTATGACAAGCGAACGGACAAACACCTCGCACTCGATACCGGCGGCGGCCCGATTGCGCGGTTGTGGTCGACAGCGCTGGCAGGACTCGTCGACATCGGCTACGTGAAATCCACGGGCAAGAGCGTGAAAATGTATCTGCCAAAAACGACGTCGGCGCCGGAAGTCGAGTTCGAGTGGAAAATTCCGAAATGGAGTAATGCGATTGAACGCGACCGCGCCCGGACTTACTTCCAGGCATACGCGGCGTCGTGTGCACTGTACTTCGCGGAAAAGGCATTGGCTGAGCTGCATGCCGGCCGGACCCGAACGTGGACCGACTTCAAAGTGCCCGACGAGGCAATTGGATGCGGATTCCACGAAGCGGTGCGCGGAGTGCTTTCGCATCACGTTGTAATCCGGAACGGCAAGATCGCCAACTATCATCCCTATCCGCCGACCCCGTGGAATGCGAATCCCCGCGACACTTACGGCACGCCGGGACCCTATGAAGATGCGGTGCAAAATACGCCCATCTTCGAGGAGAACGGGCCGGACAAATTCAAGGGGATCGATATCATGCGGGCAGTCCGGAGCTTCGACCCTTGTCTGCCATGCGGAGTACACATGTATCTTGGCGACGGCAAGGTATTGGAGACTCATCACTCGCCGATGTTTGGTCTCGATAACCACAGCGTATAAGTGCCGCACTTCGATCGCGCGCGGAGCGTTCAGCGCACGGCGAGAAAAGGGATGACTCTATGGCTGGAGAAGGCGAGTTTCAGGGCAGGATTGAGCGAATCGAAGAACTGATTCACCGGCTCGAGGCGATTCCGGACGCCGCGCAGCGCAATCAGATGCGCGAACTGCTTCAGGCGGTCTTGGAGCTTCACGGAGCCGCGCTTGAACGCATGCTTGCGATTGTCGCGGAAGTGGGTGACCCGGAGCTGCGCCTTGGCGACGCACTGCTACGCGACTCGCTGGTGGCCAGCCTGCTGTTGTTACACGGGTTGCACCCGCACGATCTGAACACCCGGGTTCGCGACGCCATAGAGAAAGCACAAGGTGTGCTGCGCGGATACGGGGCGAGAGTGACGTTCGCCGGGGCGCCGGGTCGAAACGTGCGCCTCGAAGTGAACGGCGTGGATAGTCCGCACACAGCCAAGGCCGTGAGAACCGTACTCGAGGAGGAGATCTACGGTGTCGCTCCAGACGCAGCTTCTCTCACCATCTTAGGATTGGAACACTTCGAGACACCTGGGTTTGTGCCGCTCGAACAGATCCTAGCGGCACCGGTCTCCCGCAATGGACACGCGTTTGCCGGGGCGAACGGGGCGGGCGCGGTTTGATGTTCTTGCCGCGGCGAAGACGATGAGCACCGACCAGGCTACACGACTACAGCGGGCGTTCGAGACGGTCAGGCGCTATGGCCGGCGCGAGAGCCGGGCGGAGCATTGTGCGCTATGCGGCCTGACGCTGAGCGACTCTCATCCGCATTTGCTGGAACTGCCGGCGCGCAAACTGATTTGTTCCTGCGAGGCCTGCGCAGTGCTCGTCAGCGCACGGCGCGACCTGAAGCATAAGGCAATTCCGCGGCATGTGTTTTATCTCGAAGACTTCGAGATGACGGATGCCCAGTGGGACAGCTTGCTGATTCCGATTGGCCTCGCTTTCTTCTTCCGCAGCAGCGAATCGAATCGGGTGGGTTGTATCTACCCGGGGCCGAGCGGCGCCACCGAATCGCTGCTGCCGTTGGAGTTCTGGGATGAGATTGTGCAGCGCAACCAAACGCTCGCCGGGATGGAGCCGGACGTGGAGGCGCTGCTGGTGAATCGGCTGGGCGCCGTACGCGGCTTCGAAGCGAACCTATGCTATCTGCTGCCCATCGACCAGTGTTACCGGCTGGTGGGTTTGATGAGGACGCATTGGCGCGGGCTGTCGGGTGGAAACGAAGTTTGGGAACGGATGCAGGAGTTCTTCGGAGAATTGCAGGAACGGGCGAATGCACGGAAAGAAGGAGTCGTACATGCCTGATATTCACTTCCGGGTTGACGGCGCGAAAGTGGTTCCGCAAGCAATGGCGCCTCAGATAGCGTTCGAGGTGAACATTGCGAATTCGCAGAGTGAGGCGATTCACACCATTGTGCTGCGCAGCCAGATTCAGATTGAGGCGCCGCGGCGGCAGTACAACCGTGAAGAGCAGCAGCGGCTTGGGGATTTGTTCGGCGAGCCGGAGCGATGGAGCCGGACGCTGCGAGGGATGTTATGGACGCACGCGCAGGCTATTGTTCCGGCATTTACCGGCAGCACGGTAGCAGAATTGCACGTGCCGTGCACATTCGATTTCAATGTGGCTGCCACCAAATATTTCTACAGCCTCGATCAGGGCGAAATACCGCTGTGCCTGATGTTTAGCGGATCAGTGTTCTACGAGAACGGCGAGTCCCTATCTATCGCGCCGATTTCCTGGGATAAAGAAGCGCGCTTCCGCCTGCCGGTGAGCACCTGGCGGGCAATGATGGACGAGTATTATCCCAACTCGGCCTGGCTTTGCCTGGGGCGCGACGCCTTCGAGCGGCTCTCAGAATACAAGACCGCAAATGGAATTCCGACCTGGGAACAAGCCATCGAAGACCTGGTGGACGCCGCGCGGGGGGCGATAGCGCGATGACCACGAAAGCGTCTTTCTCTACAGTCGAGCAGATCGCAAACGCCGTTCTTTACGAAGGCTATCTGCTGTATCCATATCGGCACTCCTCGGTGAAGAACCGGCAGCGATTCAACTTCGGGTTGGTCTACCCGCGCCTCTTTAGCGAGGAGAATGGCGCAGGCAATCCGTGGTTCTTGGAGACCCAGTGTCTGCTTGTGGGCGCCCCTTTGGCGTGTCTTCAAGTCGAGGTTCGGTTTCTGCGCCTTATCGAGCGGGTGGACGGGGTGGCGGCCAGTCAGCTGTCCTCGGCGGTTCAGGAGGCAGCGGAGTGCGAAGTTGTGATCCCAGCTTTTCGCCTGGCTGATTTACTGGCGGCGCCGCTGGAGCATTTCTTCGTCTGGCCAGAGAGTGCCGAGATAGAACCCGGCGTGACGAGGCGCCAAATGCGTTTGGACGGAACCGTACGTGTGAAGGTGCTGGAGACCGATGGAGAAGTGTGGCGCATCGCGGTATGTATCGAGAACACGTCGCCATTCACCGCGCCCGCCTGGGACCGTCGCGATGAGGTGTTACTGCAGACGTTCGCGTCCACTCACGCCATTTTGAGGACGCAAGACGGCAAATTCATTTCTTTGATCGATCCGCCGGCGAGCCTTCTCGCGGCGGCGGCTTCTTGCACAAACACGGGTGTATGGCCTGTGCTGGCCGGCGACGAAGAACGACAGGACACGCTGCTGGCTTCGCCGATCATTTTGTACGACTATCCGCAAATCGCGCCGGAGAGCCCAGGAGACCTGTTCGACGGAACGGAGATCGATGAGATTCTGACTCTTCGCATATTGACGCTGACGGACGAAGAAAAGAACGAGGTGAGGCGAGCCGATGGGCGGGCGAAGGAAATGTTGGAACGCACAGAGCAACTGGGAGCAGAGCATTTGATGAGGCTGCACGGCGTGTTGCGCGAGGTGCAGCCTGGCCGCCAGGAAACTGCATGAACGAGTGGGAATGGCATCTGCTGGAAGATAAACCGCCGCTCGAGACCGCGCTGGCCGGCGGCGTCGTGCTGCGCGTGGGCGATTCGGTGCGATTGAGGCCCGCTCGCCGGGGGGACGCCTTTGACCTGCTTCTCGCCGGGCGGGTCGCCGTCGTCGAAAGTATTGAACAGGATTACGAAGGGAGGATTCTGTTTGCCGTGGTCGTAGACGATGATCCGGGAAAAGACATTGGCATGATGCGCCAGCCCGGCCATCGCTTCTTTTTTGCCGCGGATGAACTCGAGCCAGTTCAGAGCAGCGCATGAATGAGCGCAGGATTCTGATCGGCGGCATTGGGAACATTTTTCACGGCGATGACGCGTTTGGCGTGGAAGTGGCGGGCCGCCTGATGAATGATCCGTTCTTCGATCAGGTCCGCGTGGTCAACTTCGGCATTCGCAGCTACGACTTGGCTTTTGCGCTCCTGGAGGGTTATGAGACTGCGATTATCGTCGATGCCGTCAAGCGGGGAGACAAGCCTGGAAGCATCTACCTGATCGAGATAGCAGCTGAACATTTGCACGGCGTAGATTCGCCGGTTGATGCGCATTCTTTGAATCCGCTCCGCGTTCTGGAGTTTGCGCGACGGGTGGGCGGGCCCATCGGCAGAGTGCTGTTGCTTGGCTGCGAGCCAGAGACTTTTGGCCCCGAAGACGAAGGAATGATGGGACTGAGCGAGGTGGTGCAGGCGGCGATCGAGCCGGCCGTAGCGCGCATTCGGCGCCTTGTCGCCGACATTCTGGCGGGCAACGCGCTTGAAGAAGAACAATTTGAGCAGTCGAACGAGAAAGGAAATTGAGCATGGAATTGAACACCAACACCAATGGACAAGGCCCGGCGGCAGATGAAGCGAAAGAGACGATGCTCCTGATGGGCGGCTTGGCGCTTATCATTTTCGGGGCGGGGCTGGTTCTCTCGAATCCGGCGATCCGCAAGCTTCTTGGACAGGCCAATATGGGGTCCTTAATGACGGCGGCCATCCCGGATGTGGAACGTTACATGAAGCTGCGGTCGATGTAAGTGGCAAACCAAGAACCCGCTTCCGCAGCCGCCCCGGCGTCAGCATCCACGCGTTACGCGATTGATACGCGAGCGAGCAGGCTTCAAGTACGCGCGTTCGCGTCCGGCCTTTTGTCGGCGCTCGGCCACAGCCCGACGATTTCCGCGGGCGAATTTTCGGGCGAGCTCACTGTCCCGGGTAGAGATCCGGCGGCGGGCACGCTATCCCTGCGGGTCAACGCGGCGTCGCTCACCGTGGGAGGAGACATAAAGGAGAAGGACCGCGATGAGATCGCGCGCACGATGCACGCCGATGTGCTGGAGAGTTCAACCTATCCGGAGATCACCTTTTCGAGTAAACGAGTCACGGCGGAACAGACCGGAGAGAATCAGTATCGCGTGAAAGTAAGCGGCACCATGGAGCTGCATGGCGTCTCGCGCGACGAAGAGATTGTCGCGTATCTCACCCTGAGCGGCGAGCAAGCGAGAGCATACGGCGAGTTCTCACTGCTGCAGTCGAACTACGCAATCCGGCCTATTTCCATTGCCGGAGGCGCCTTGAAGTTAAAGGACGAGCTGAAGTTTTCCTTTGATCTGTCGATGCCTCGAGTCACCGCTGCGGCTTCTTAACCGCAAGCGAGCTTGAAATCGATTCGATTGGCATGGAAGTATATTCCGTGTGTCCTGCGATACCATCGCCGCATGGAGCTCGCGCCGGACGTCGCATTAATCGCTGGACTGATGGGAGAGCCTGCGCGCGCGGCGATTCTGGCTGCTCTCGTCGGCGGACGGGCGCTTCCGGCCGGAGAGCTCGCTTTTATCGGCAACGTCGCGCCACAGACGGCCAGCTTCCACTTGCGGAAGCTGATGGACGCCTGCTTGATTACGCTGGAAAAGCAAGGCAAGCACAGTTACTACCGGCTGGCTAATGAGCGTGTGGCCGCGACTCTCGAATCGCTTGCCGCGCTTGCGCCTGTGCGCAGCCAGGTCGATCTTCGTTCCGGGGCCCGGCATGAGTCCGAGCGCGTCCGGGAGCTTCGCTTCGCACGCAGTTGTTACCGGCATCTGGCGGGAGCGTTGGCGGTTCAAATCAATCTTGCGCTGCTCGATCGCAACTTCCTCGTCGCTCATCCCGGGAAAATCTATAGCCTTACGGGCTCGGGTCAGGAATGGTGGGGCCAATTGGGAATGCTTCTTCCCGAGTCCGGACGCCGGACAGACCCTCTGGGCCGGGCATGCCTCGACTGGACGGAACGACGTCATCATCTCGGAGGCGCCTTGGGAGTGGCTCTCTTTTCCCGTCTGACCGAGCTCCGATGGATTGTCGCGAATCCCGAGAGCCGGGCCGTGCACCTGACGCACGCGGGCGAAATAGCGCTCGAACGGCAGCTTGGGATCACGATTTCGCGATAAGCTCGCATCCAGCGTGCGGGGCGGTTTCTTACGCTGACTTAGAGTGGGTAAAGCCTCAGCTCCCGCATTGGGAAATCCTTCGGGTTATCCGTCGCGAAGTGCAGTCCGTTGGTAATCGCTACAGCTGCGATCGTGAGGTCTGGCAGCGCGAGAGTAAGTCCTTGTCGTCGCCATTCCCGATATAGGGCGCCGGCGTACTTGTGACGGACTCCTGGCGGATCTCGCGAACCCACTGGGCCGTTCCCGCAGCGAGCTCTGGATGGTCTTCTGCTTTCCAAGCGCCCGTTGCCGCACGCAGGGCTTGTCGCTGACGGTTGAGCTTGATCTCGCGTCTCGCTAACTCCACCAGGAAGGCAGTCCGCTTCCCGTGGCTTACGATCTTGTCGATTTCCCCGATTACGTCGGGAGGGTACGGAACCATAACTCGTTGGCGCGGCATAAGCCCTTCTGTGTCAATTACAGCACGCTGACGTGCCGGACGGCAATGTGGTATGTAAAGCGTTGTGGTCAACCAGGCTGGATACCAAGGAAATGGCAACTTGGTTCACCGGTTTGCGTAGCCTCCGGTTGGCCGCTTGGAAAGGGGGTGATACCTGAATGGGGTTCCCCGGTTAAGAACGCTCCTTTACAGTCGCGTCTCGGCTAGCGGTCTTGAACCTGCTCCAGTATCTCGTTACAGCGCCGTGGCGTAGCGTGCAGCGACCGCATGGCCAAACAACTAGCTCCGTTCAACTGACCCGCTATTTGGCGGTGGAGGGTTTCGTGGTTGTGCGGTCCTCATTCAGCTTGACGGCGAAGAGAACCGCTGAGGCATTGGTCCAGCCGAAGCCAATTTCATTTGAGGTGTAACCGAACTTCAAGCCGGCGGCGAGGTTGCTTTTGCCAGTCACCACGTCGTACTTTTCCTTGATCACGCCGTGTTCGGCAAAATCATTGACGATCATCGCGAGCCAGCGGTTGGCGATGCGGTCGGCTTCCTTGATATAGCCGTATCGGCGCAATCCCTCAACGACGATGATCTGCATGGGCGCCCAGCCATAGGGCGCGTCCCACTGGCTTCCGCTCTGGTTGTCGCTCATCTGGAGGCCGCCCAGGCGTTCGAATATTTTGAGATTGGCGACGAGTTGAGCGGCCTGATCGCTTGAGGCAATGCCGGCCCACATCGGGTAGTAAGTGGTGAGGAAGTGATAGGTGGAGAGGCGGTGCTCCGCGAAGTTGTAATCGAAATAGAGACCGGCCTTCGGGTTCCACATCAGTTTGTTGATGGCGGCGGCCCGAACAGCCGCGCGGTCGGCCCAGGAGCCGGCATCCTGGCGTTCGAGCATGGTGAGGATGGCCGCCATATCCATCTCCATGCGGTAGAGCAGGCAGTTGAGGTCGACCGGGTTGTATTGGATGATATCGACGCTGAAGGGGCCGAAGCGGGCCGATGGGTCGAAGCCGGATTCGCGCATGGCGCGGTCGCCATCGTAGAACAGAGGCGTCAGCTCATCGGTTGCCGCGTTGTAGAACTGGCTGACGTCATACTCGGGCACGGTATGGGTCTTGTAGTATTCGCGAATGCGATCGTAATGGCTCTTTCCATTGGCGTCGCGCTCGCCGTGGACCACTTCGGGCGCCGGCGTGGTGGCGCCGCCGTCATAACGCGACAGGCCGGTCTCCGCGGTGAAGTGCGGGCCGTGCGTCCAATACGCGTAGTATTTCTCGATGGCCGGAACGGTAGAGGCGAGCCACTTCAGATCTCCAGTGCGGCGGTAGACTTCCAGGATCATCTCAGTGAGAAAGGGCGGCTGCGAGCGGGTGAGATAGTAAGTCCGATTCGCGTTGAGTATCATGCCGTAGTGCTGAATTTCGTAGATGAAGTTCTCGGTCATGTCCTTGGCGAGATCCATTTCGCCGTCGCGAACCAGGCCGAGTAAGGTGAAGTAGCTGTCCCAGCCGTACATTTCATTGAAGCGGCCACCCGGCACGACATAGGGGTGAGGAAGGTAAAGCAAACCCGCCGGCGCGATGGTCTCGGGGTTCTCGGGCAACTGGCGGATTTCGAGGCGCGAGAACTCGGCAGGGGTAAGCTGCCGCTCGAAGTCAGCGCGGATACGTGCGGGATCTTCATCGCGGGCGACGTAGAGCGCGAGCCGGTCAACCTGGCCTACTTTGGAATCCGCGGCAGAACGCAGGATGGTGAGGTTGCTGCGCTCGAGCGTGCGCCAGCTTGCCTTGATGTACTCGCGAACATGCTGGAGGCCGGCGGGGTCTGGAACTGGATCGGCTGACTGCCCCCTGGCTAGAAGAGCGAGGGAGGCGGCGGGGATGACGGCGAGGAAGTCACGACGGGAAGGCGGGGAGAAGGCGGAGCTGGTGGGCTTGGGGCTCTTCGGGTCGTGCGAGTGGGGGTTGACGGCGGATCGGCGGCGGGGCCGGATTCTTATTGCGGACATCTAGTAATGGATTGTACGCGAAACAGTGAGATGAAGCGGGATGGCAGGAAGCCACAGCCTGAAGGCTGTGCCACAGTACTGGTTCCCAGGCGGAAGCCACAGCCTGAAGGCTGTGCAACACTACTGGCCACACGCGCTATAGCTTCTCGACTTTCACGGAACCATCGCCGGTGCGGATGCTGAGGCTCGGGCCGCCACCGTTCAATCGGCCGCGGAGCGAGTGTTCGCTTTCGACACTGGTAACGGTGAGCGGGAGATCGCAGTGGAGAGAGCCGTCTCCAGTGTGAATATCGATGTCGGCGGCAAGATCGGATAGGACGTGGAGGGTGACGCTGCCGTCGCCGGATTCGAGCCGCCACGGCGCGGCGAGTTTCGAACCTGGTTCGGCGCGGAAATCAATGCTTCCGTCGCTGGTGCGCAGGGCGACGCGATCGAAGCGGCCGCGGAGGTCGATGGAGCCGTCGCCGGTATGGATGTCCACGCTGCCATCCAGGGCGTGGGCTTTGACGCTGCCGTCGCTGGTAAAGAAATCGGCAGAGCCGCGAAGGTGCTCGGCCTCAATCGAGCCATCGCTGGTATGGATGTGCGCGCGGGTGGTTTCCGGCACGCGCAGCTCGACGCGCACCGAGCGCTCTGTGAAGTTCAGGAAGTCCATCCCGTGCGGGATGTGCAGGGTGATACTGACGCTATTGCCGCCGCTGATCTGATCGTCAATTCGAACACCTGACGACCCAATCGACCAGCCCCGGGTGATGACGCGGGCTTCGATGCGGTTACTGCCGGGGACTCCGACGATGGTGACGCTACCGTCGCCCGTATCCACCCGGATTTCGGGGTCCTGTCCGACATTCCACTGCCGCGACCACTCCTCGGCGGAAAGCGGCGCGGCACCCCAGGAGAGGCTCGCGGCAAGCAGAAGCGCAAAGAAGGCGGCGCGCGGCGCCATGCAGGAAGTGCTTTGGTGCGACATAAGCAGGATAAACTCGTTGCTGTTGTTACGATAACGCGACCGGTGAAGTTCCCATGCAATCTGCGGCCAGCCCGGATTCCCCAAAGCTGATCGAGTTAATGAAACGATTCGTCGACGCGAGGGTGCCGCTGGAGCGGGCCACGAAGGGCGATGAAGAAGCTGGCGCGCTCGCCCGGCGCCGCCCTGATAGCCTGTTCGCGGGGGTTCGCAGCCCGGGTGGAGCGCTGGCGGGGCTGCTTTTGATAGCCGGCTGCTGGGCTGAGTCACACGAAGTGGCGAGCGGGTTGGATACACCGGAGGGGTGCTACTGGCATGCACTGATCCACCGCATGGAGCCCGACACATGGAATTCGAACTATTGGTTCAAGCGGGTTGGGCAGCACCCGCTGTTCCCTACGCTTCTGGAGCGGGCTCGGGCGATTGCAGAGCGGCAAGACCGGGCGGCGATCCGGCTTGCGCGGCAGTGGGATGACAAGCGATTTAACGAACTGTGCGAGGAGGCCCGCATGAGCGCTGACGCGGCATTCGTGAAGGCAATCGAGGAGATCCACTCGGTTGAAGTTCATTTACTTTGGGATTGGTGTTTGACTCCGGCCGGCGGAGGCGCGAATGGATAACCAGAAGCTTCTGAAATGGTCGGCGGGCACGGCGATTGTGACCAGCGGGCTGCTGTTGACATTGGCCGGACTGTTCCTTTATCAACACGCGGCGGGGGGCTCATCGGCGATCAACGAATGGAACGCACCGGCGGTGATTACCGAGATCAAGCAGCTCAACGAACTGGTGACCGTGCGCTACAGCATGGAGCGGGTGGTGGCGTTGAAGGAAGAGCGCCAGCCGCTGGGGGAGGAATCCATTCTGCTGATGGTGGAGGGCGAGGTTTTGGCGGGGATCGACCTGGGGGCGCTCAGCACCAATGACTGCGAAGTAAACGGCGGGCACGTGGTGATAATGCTGCCGCGCGCGAAGATTCTGCATGCTGGGCTGAATGAAAAGTACACGAAGGTGTGGGACCGGCGGATCACGTGGTGGACGCCGTGGGTAGCGCCGGACCTGGATCTTGAGCACAAAGCGAGACTGACCGCGCTTGACGAAATACAAGCGGCCGCAATGCGCATGGGTATGCTCGAAGAAGCGCAGCGCCACGCACAAACTGCGATTGAAGCGCTATTGCACGGGCTGAAATTGCAGGCGACAGTGAAGACGAAATAGGCGCCAAGACATGTGGGCAGATATTCGTTATTCGATTCGCGCCTTGACGCGCACGCCGGGGTTTGCCGTAGTTGCGGTGCTTTCGCTGGCACTCGGGATCGGCGCGAGCACGGCCATCTTTTCGCTGCTCTATCAGGTGCTTTTGAGGAGCCTGCCAATTCGTGACGCGCAGCACCTGGTACTGCTGCATTCGGATGGGCCCCATCCCGGGGGAACGAGCAGCGACCACGACGAAACAGTATTTTCGTATCCGCTTTTTCGAGAGCTTCGCGCTCGCAACCAGGTATTCGAAGGGATCACCGCACGTGCCGGGGCCGCGGCAGGGTTCGCCAGCGGCGGCCAGACGGAACGCGTCAGCCTCGACCTGGTGAGCGGGGAGTTCTTTGAAGTGCTGGGCTTGCAACCCGCGGCGGGCCGGCTGCTGGAAAGAAGGGATGAAGGAGACGCGGGCGCAAATCCGGTAATCGTGTTGAGTTACGCGTTCTGGCAAAACCATTTCGGGGGAATTCCTGGAGCGGTAAACGCAAAAGTGCTGTTGAACGGGCACCCGTTCACGGTGGTGGGTGTGGCGCCTGCGAATTTCCTGGGAGTGCTCTCCGGGAATCCATGCGACGGCTGGGTTCCGTTGACGATGACGGCAGCCCTGAATCCTTCAAATAGCGACGACCTGAAGTCGCCGAGCCAGCATTGGCTGGCGCTGTTTGCACGGTTCAAGAACGGATCTGGGCCGGCGGCTGCGGCGGCGCAAATCAACCCGGTGTTCCAGTCGATTTTGCGGGATGAGATGGACGAGATGAAGATGGGGAGCGGCGCAATACAGCAGCGCTGGCTGGCAAAGAAACTCGAGTTGCGGCCGGCGGCGCAAGGCCTGAATATGTTGAGCCGCGAGTTCCGCAAGCCGCTGGTGTTTCTTATGGCGATGGTGGGGCTGCTGCTGCTGATCGGCTGCGCCAACATCGCGAACCTGCTGATTGCCCGAGCCACGGCGCGCAGCCGTGAGATGGCAATACGGCTG
>Ga0181537_10002816_pt1 | contig 15133 bp, 13 predicted proteins | sample PEATcosm2014_Bin_39_FD_119765 | JGI IMG/M metagenome (GOLD analysis project Ga0181537, IMG submission 119765) | Peatland microbial communities from MTU Mesocosm Facility, Houghton, MI, USA - PEATcosm2014_Bin23_10_metaG | ecosystem: Environmental > Terrestrial > Soil > Wetlands > Peat | place... | reverse complement strand
GCGGCGCTGATCGGGGCCATCGCCGGGGCCATCGACGATCCGGCGCAAATGCGGGTCGGCGCGACCGCGCTCAAGGCGCGGGTGCGCGGCGAGTTCTCGCTAAACACCATGGTGGAATGCAACCTTGCCGCCTATCGCGAAGCCATGGCGGTGCGCGGCGTTACTCAACTACCCTAACCAATTTTTGAAGTTTGTTCACTACGTTGCAACCAACTGCCGATATCGAAGGCGGGCATCCCGCCCCAGGCAGAGAGGTTTTTGTTAACCATGTCCGGCCTCGAGCACGGCACGATATTTGAAACCGCCGCGGTCGTGTCGTCGGCGGTCAAGGCGATGCCGCGCACCAATGTGAAACCGCAGCCCATCTCGCCGCTATCATCCGCGGCGCTTGAAGTCGCAGCGGAAGAATTCAAGCCGGCCTACTCACCGATCGTCCTAGCCGGCATCGTGCGAGCGATCGAAATTGTCCTGGTCGCCGCGATCGGGGTCGTGCTTTATCTCTGGTACGTCGGCCCGACGGTCGAGTCGGCACGCTATTATATCGGCAGCGTTGTCGGCATCGCGCTACTCTCGATGTTGGCATTTCAAGCAGCCGACATTTATCAGGTGCAGGCGTTCCGCGGCCACGAAAAACAGTATATGCGGTTGGCTTCGGCATGGTCGGTGGTGTTCTTGATCGCCGTGACCGCGTCCTACTTCACCGAAGCCGGCGACGAATTTTCCCGCGTCTGGCTCGGCAGCTTCTACGTGGTGGGCCTAGTCACGCTGATCGCATTCCGGCGCGGGCTATTCTTGTTCGTACGGCAGTGGACGCGTCAAGGCCGGCTTGACCGCCGCACCGTCGTTGTCGGTTCGGACAACAGCGGCGCATCGCTGATCTCAACCCTTGCCGCGCAACGCGACTCCGACGTGCGGGTGATCGGCGTGTTCGACGATCGCAACGACGACCGCAGCGCCGCCACCTGCGATGGCGTTCCCAAGCTCGGTACCGTCGATGACCTTGTCGAATTCGCGCGCCACACCCGTGTCGACCTCGTCATCTTCTCGCTGCCGATCTCGGCCGAAGGCCGCATTCTGCAGATGTTGAAAAAACTCTGGGTGCTCCCGCTCGACATTCGGCTATCGGCACACACCAACAAATTGCGGTTCCGTCCGCGTTCCTATTCTTATATCGGCAACGTTCCAGTGCTCGACATTTTCGACCGTCCGATCGCGGATTGGGACGTCGTCATGAAGTGGCTGTTCGACAAGATCGTTGGCTCCCTGGCGCTGATCTGCGCCGCGCCGCTCATGCTTCTGATCGCACTGGCGATCAAGCTCGACAGCAGGGGGCCGGTTTTCTTCAAGCAGCGGCGCTATGGTTTCAACAATGAGCTCGTCGAAATCCTCAAATTCCGCTCGCTCTACGTCGACGACAGCGACGCCACCGCCGAAAAACTGGTGACGAAAAACGACCCGCGCGTTACTCGTGTCGGCCGTTTCATCCGCAAGACCAGCCTCGACGAACTGCCGCAACTGTTCAATGTCGTTTTCACCGGCAACCTGTCGCTGGTCGGCCCGCGGCCGCACGCGATCCACGCCAAGGCGGAAAATCATCTCTACGACGAAGCGGTGGACGGTTATTTCGCGCGGCACCGGGTCAAGCCCGGCATCACCGGCTGGGCCCAAATCAACGGCTGGCGCGGCGAAACCGACAGCCGAGAGAAAATCCAGCGCCGCGTCGAGCACGATCTCTATTACATCGAGAACTGGTCGATCCTGTTCGACCTTTACATCCTGGCCCGGACGCCGTTCGCGCTCATCCGCGGCGAAGGCGCTTATTGATGGACGCTCGCGGGCCGGCGATGGCTCAGGCAAGGGGGCATCCCGGAAGCTCGGCGGTTCTCGCCGAGCGGCTGTTGAATCTCGTTCTTTTCGTCACGGTCCTGCTGAGCTGCATCGCCGTCATCGAGCCGTCGCCGCATGACCTGATGATGTTCGTGCTGTTGATCGCATGCGTTGCCGCACGCCTCCCGTTCGATCGACGACTAGCGCCACTCCTCATACTGACCGTCGTTTGGCTTGTCGGTGGAGCGATGTCGCTTTTGGAAGTCGCCACTACCGAGGAGCTCCATCCCGTATTAAACCAAAACCCCATCCAGTATTTTGGAACTTCGGTTTATCTCGGTGTGGCAGCGATCATGTTTGCTGTACTGTTCAGCAGCGGCGATCTGATCCGACTCAAGCTACTGCGCCGAGCTTACATTCTCGCGGCCGTGCTAGCGACGGTGGCCGGCTATATTGGCTATTTTCATTTGCTTCCCGGCTCCGATATTCTTTTGTCCGATGACCGCATTCGGGCCACCTTCAAGGATCCGAACGTTTACGGGCCATTCCTGATCTTCCCCATCGTCCTCCTGATCGTCGAATTTTTGGGACGCGGGTTCAGAATTGTCGACGTGATGGTGATGGCATTCTTATTGGGCGGGCTGCTGCTGGGCTTCTCCCGCGGCAGCTGGATTCATTTTGGTGTGTCAGCCGTTGTCGCCATCGCAATTCTTTTTGCTGCAACGTCCAGCCCACGAATGCGCATGCGCATCGTGTTCCTTTCGGTGGCAACAGCGATCGCCTTGGCGATTTTCGTGATCGCACTCACATCGATCGACTCGATCCACGCCATGTTCTTAGAGCGTGCGAAGGCGATCCAGCCTTACGATGTCGGGACCGCCGGCCGCTTCGGTCTGCAGCAGCAGGCCCTGACCTCGATATTGGAGAATCCCAACGGGATGGGCCCATTTGGCTTCGCGAACATTTTTGGGGGCCAGCAACATAACGTCTATATGCAGGCCTATCTCGTCTATGGCTGGATTGGGGGCGCCGCCTATTTGACCATGGTCGTGGCGACATTATTGCTCGGCCTACGCACCGCGCGCCAGCCTACTCCCTGGCAGCCCTATCTCATTGCGGCCTACGCAACTTTCGTCGGCGAAGCTGGCGAAGGCATAATCATCGACACCGATCATTGGCGTCACTTTTTTCTCCTGCTCGGATTGATCTGGGGGCTTTCGGTGGCGAACATGAAATATCGCCGCGCCGACATTCGCACCCAAACGGTCGCAACTGCCTATTAAGAGGTATATTTCACGAAATTGTTCAGCTAGCGCCGCCGGCGGACTGTACCTTGTCGAGACCATACGACGCCCCGGCAACAGGAGCCTCCTTGGGCAGTTGCGCCACTGAATCGGGTTCCGGCCGTAAGACGAGTTGCCAAAGCTCTTCCAGCCAACCGCGCACGAGCCGTTTCTTACTTTCAGTAACGGCACTCAGAGCAATGCAACAGGCGAGCGTGCAGACAACGATCCCTAGGTTCTTCCAAAGGGGCGATGTGGGTTCGACCCGAAAGAGCGCGCCGCTCAAGTAAAGCAGCGGGTAATGGTAGAGATAAATGGAAAGCGTTGCGCCCGCCACGTAGCGCACCGGCTTTTCAATTTTGCCCAGCCACGGTGCGAGGTATCGTTCGAGCGACGGAAAGGCATACAAATTCAACGCCATTAGCACGCCGAACATGGTCGCGGGGATAAAGATGATCGAAAACGACAGATAGCGATGATCGATCGTGCCCTCGACGAGCGCTCGGAGATGTAACGCCTCATAGAGCGCAAAGACACCCAAAACGCCCAGCGGCGCCAAAAACATCGGGATCGCGGCCGACATCGGCAACGTACGGCGGAGACCGAGGCGATGCACGGCCACACCCATCAGCCAAACCGGAAATAGCAGCCAGATTTTAGGGCCCATGACGGCCAGCGCGGCGATGCCCAGAAGCAAGCCAGCCCGCCCTCGCAGAAGCACGAAGCAGCCGAAAGCCGCATAGTACCACCACTCATAACTCAGCGACCAAAATGGATTATTGGAGAGCGGCCGAGCATCCAGAAACCAGACCTGGTTGAGAAAGACAGCCGACATCGCCAGTTGATCGAAGGGATGCGCGATGAGCGAGGTCCAGTTCTCGATCACGGAATAGATTTGCGGATAAATGGCATAACCGATCCGGTCCGCGACATAAGTCAGCACCAGCGCTGGAATGGCCACTGACCAGAGCCGCGCCAGCCGGTTAATGATAAAGACCTTAAAGTCCTTTTCTTTGGTTGCGGCAGTCCAAGAAATCACGAAACCGGATAGGACAAAGAAGATGATGACGCCGGGCGTTCCAGTGTGAGAGAACGCGTGCTTCAGCCACTGTCCGCCGAACTCGTCATTCGACGCATGATAAAGCAGCACCAGAAGTGCCGCGGTGGCGCGAACGAGGTCCAGATAGACTGAGAATGCCGGCGTCATGACGCGACCTCGCTGCGAACCAACTGTAAGTATCTCCAGCGCAAATCAGACGCGGTTCATCAACTGCGTGCGCTGGTTTGTTTGAGGGCCGGCTTGACCGCGACCGACCGCTTCTCTGTGCTGCCTACTCTCAGGCAAAGGTCAAGCAGCACGCCCGCGGTCGAACGCCACGTATAGCGCGCGGCCCGTGCCTTGCCGGCCTCTATCAGTGCATCCCGGCGAGCCGGGTCGTCATGGACAATGCGCATAAGGCGCGCGAGTTCGTCGGAGTCGTCCGCGTCGCAGTGCAAAGCGGCATCGCCGCAAATTTCGACCATGGCGGCCGCGTTGCTGACGATCGCCGGACAGCCGCACAACATGGCTTCGACCGGCGGCAACCCGAAACCCTCATAATGAGATGGCGACACCAGCGCCATAGCATGCTCGTAGAGCGCACGCAGTTCCTGATCGGACACGTAGCCGGCGAGGCGTAAGCCCTTTAGTTCGACCTTGTTCACCGGTCCGTTGACCTTTTGAACGCGGCTACCGGTGAGCACCAAAAGCGTGTCGGAAAGCTGCGCTTTCTGCATCGCCGCCGCGACGGTCTCGGCATTCTTGTTGTTGCCGGTTCCCACGCCGAGGAAGAATTTCCGTCCGGCAAGGCCGAGCCGATCGATGATCGAATTATCGGCGACGACCCGCGAGATATGATCGGCGCCAACATAGCAGACCGACATATTGCCGACGTCGACGCCGTACCACTTGGCAATCTCACGGCGGGAAAATTCCGACACGGTGGCGGTGGCAAGCGCGCGCCGGCACAATTGCGGGACGAGAAAGCCGTAGGCCGCGCGAAACAGCGGGGTAAAATTCGCCGGCCGCGCCAGCGGCGTGGCATCGTGCACGACCACGATCTGGTTTCGGGTCGCCAAAGGCCCAAGGCCGCACATGTTGAGCAAGAGCCGGCCCCGGGCATAAATCGGAAGTTCGATTTGCTCCCAAAAATAGCCGCTGCCGAAGCCGCATCGGCGCACCGGTATATGCCGCAGCGGCAGGTCGCGCGCCGACGGCGGCGCGAGCACCTCGATCCGCCCGTCCAGCGCGGCATATTCGCCGCTGTCGATGAGCTGATCCATGGTCTTGAGGGCTTCGATGGCGAAGCGCTGAACGCCGACCATGCGCTGGGTCAAAAAACGGCCGTTAATCACTATGGCAGGCGGCATAATTGGACTTATTCCCGGCGAACTCACCGTGGCGCGCGGTGAAGGGGTCCCGACGGCGAAATCGCGCGCATGGGTTCACGATTTGGTTAGCTCCCGGCCATTAAGATCGCGTTACCCAGCCTACCGCTATTGCCGTTCTCGTTAACGGCCCATGGGAGCCGCACGTCAGTTCATGCACGCGAACATCGGAATGCTCCCGGACGACGCGCCGCCGCTTAAAAAGCCGCGCGAACGTCTCATTTCGCTGCCTTACCTCCTGCTGCGCGGATCGACGGCGGCCGGCGCCTTTGCGATGGGCTTCGTCCAGACTTTCGTATTTGCGCGCGTCCTCAGCCCGGACCGATTTTCGGTCTTCATCGTGGTCGGCGCGATCGGGTACACCCTGTGGTTCAGCGATCTCGGCCTCGCCAAAATCCTGTTCGTGAAGCTGCGCGCGCCTCACCTTGCCGGTAACCGTGACGATAGCACCGCCCGCCAGGCGACCGCCGTCATCTCGTTTTACATATTCCTTGCCATCGTCGCGTCGCTAGCCTGCTTCGCGATCACGATGGCGCAGACAGCCTCAACCCCGCGCGGGGCTTTTGATCTCGCGCTGTTTATGCTCTTCATCACCCTTAATCTCGCTTGGTTTTCACTGCGAACCATCAGTATCGCGGTCGACCTTTTCGTCTATTTCGAAAGGCTCGAACTGGTCCGCCGCGTCGTTAACATCGCGACCTTGCTGGCGATGCTGATCGGGTTGCCGTTCACCGGCTTTTTGATTGGCTCGAACCTGCTGTGGTGCGCGCTCTTTGCGGTGGCCTCGATAAAGCTTATCGGCCGCGGCGCTCTGGTGCCGCGCTGGCATGACGCCCCGCGCGAACTCCTGTCATTTTTCCGGTTGAACAGACGGTCGATAGCGCGCAGCAGCACCGGTGCGTTGAGCGGCCTGTTCGTCGCGACTTTCCCCTATTATTTCGTGCCACTGGCGTATGGCCTGGGTGCGGCGCCCATCATTCTGGAAGTGACCTTCCGAATCTTTCGCGGCGGCTGCGTGATCGATGCCGCAATTTGCGATCTGGCCATTCCCGGACAGACCCGCGCCTTGGCGGCGCGGGATGCGGGCCGGCTGGTGCGTACGACTCTTCTGGTCACCGGACTTTGCTGTGTGCCGGCGGCGATCGGCTGCGCGTTGCTGATTTTCGCCGGCGGCCCGCTGTTCACGTTCTTGCTGCGCTCGGCGGCGACCGTGCCGCCGGGAATTGTACCGATTCTGGTCGCCCTCTTGATCGCAAATATCCTGCAAATCGTTTCCGAAGCGCTTTTGCAATATTCCGGCTTTTTCCGGAGCCTGGCCTATAACGGTGCTGCCGTCGTTATCATGATGGCGGCGATCACCGCCGTATCGGCCGCCGCCAAGTTCGATATCGTCGGCTTCCTCGCGGCCTATGCGGCGGTTTACACGGTGGGCGCCATTGGTTTGGCGGTAGCGGCGGTTTGGGGTCCCATCCGCGCTACGGCCCTGTTTCATGGCTCGACCGGAAGCTGGAGCTCAGCCCTCCTCTCTCGCGATGTGCCGCGACCTCGGACTCTCCTTTAATTCGGTTTGGGCCGCAGACGCCGCGCATGCATATTCTGATCAACGATTTCATCGGCGGCGTGCTCGATCGCGGCATTCCGCATTACGTGCGCAATATCGTCTATGGGCTGAAGGAAGAAGGATTTCGTGTCACCGTGGTGCGCGCTCCGGGCTATTGCCGCAAATTGCCGCGCAGTGTGTTTTACCTGATCGCGACGCTGTTCGAACAAGCGGTCATGCCGGTCGTCGGCTTGGCGCTGCGCGCCGATCTGACGCTCTATCCCTACAACTCGGTCGCAATCGTCGATCTGTTCACCAAACGCGGCCGCATCGTGGTGCACGATCTGGAACAGCTTAATCGCCGCCTGTCGCCGTCGAAACTTGTTTATCTCGGTTGTTACCGCGCCCTCAAATACCTGCATCGCCCGGTATACACCATCATGGCGCTGACCCGGCAAAGGCTGCTCGACAGCGGTCTGTTCGCGGGCTGCCCGATCGCGATCCTGCCGGTGACATTCTACGCCTTCGAAAAACTGCTCGACCCCGAAATGGCGAAGCACAAAGCCAAGGCCTCGGTGCTGCTGTGCACCGGTTCCAACGGCAACAAGGATTTCGATACCGTCGTTTCGGATTATCTGCCCCAAGTCCTGGCGCAAGGCTTTAGGGTTTCCGTCGTCGGTCTGCACAAGGCGTCAGACGCGGCCCGCTATGCCTCGCTGGGCGCCTTTGTAGCGTCGGGCCAATTGCGCATCTGCGGACAGCTCTCCGACGCCGAAGTCGCCAGGCAATACCAAACCCATGAAATAGTCTGGGTGCATTCGCTGCGCGAAGGGTTCGGCCGCTGCGTGGTGGAGGGACGCCTCGCCGGTGCCCGTGTGCTTTGCAGCAACATTCCCGAATTCAAGAGCCAACACGACGAACTGCGCGACGGCGACATTTACTTGTACGACAGCCCGGCCGATTTCATGGCCACGCTCGATCGGCTCAGCCACGCCGCCGCCCCGGCCGCTCCGTTCATGGGCTATCCCTACCGCGCCATGCTGCGCCACGCGGTCGAAAGCGGGCTTTGAACCCGTCCGGCCGCGGCGCGCCGCCCGCGCATTAACGGTCCCTTCAAGAATCTGCGGTCTGCTGCGGGTTTATTTGGCGATGGGCCTGCCGTGAATTATGTAGGATTTTCCCGTTCCGAGGCGTTCGACGCCCGCGTTGCCATCGCCATCGATGGGCCGACGCTGGAGCCGAAGCCCGGCGGCGGACAGCGCCTCAGTGTGCGCGCGCGGGCGCCGCTTCGCCTTGGCCTGGCCGGCGGCGGAACCGATCTGTCGCCCTATTGCGACGAACACGGCGGCGCCATTCTCAACGCCACGATCGCCCGTTATGCCTACGCCCACCTGAGCTTCCGCCGCGATAATCAGCTCTGCTTCGCGGCACACGACGTTAGGCACGAAGACTTGATACCGCTCGCGGCGGAACTGCCGCTCGATCGCGGCCTGCTGCTGCACCGCGCGGTCCACAATCGCATGGTGCGCGATTATCTGCGCGGCCGGCTCCACGCGGTCACCGTCGCCACCACGGTCGATGCGCCGCCGGGTTCCGGGCTTGGCGCGTCATCGGCGCTGGTCGTCGCGCTGGTCGAGGCTTATCGCGCCGCGTTTCGCCTCCCGCTTGGCCGGTACGATGTGGCGCGGCTGGCGTTCGAAATCGAGCGCATCGATCTGCGCCTGGCCGGCGGCCGCCAGGATCAGTACGCCGCCGCCTTCGGCGGCGTGAATTACATGGAATTCCTGCCGGGCGACCGCGTCATCGTCAATCCGTTGCGGATCTCGAGTTCCTATTTGTACGAATTCGAAGCGTCCCTCATCGTCTGCTTCACCGGCGAATCGCGGGCCTCCGCCATCATCCAGGATCAGGTCAAGGCGGCAACCGAGCACGATCCGATCGCGCTCGAAGCGATGCACCAGTTGAAGTCCGACGCGCTCGATATGAAACAAGCCTTGCTTGGCGGCAATATCCGCCACATCGCCGAAATACTCAACCGGTCCTGGCAGGCCAAACGCAAAACCTCAAAATCCGTTTCCAACGCCAGGGTCGAGGAAATATTCGAACTCGGCCTCAAGAACGGCGCCGTTGCCGGCAAGGTGTCCGGCGCGGGCGGCGGCGGGTTCTTGATGTTCATGACCGATCCGGAGCACCGTTATCGCCTGGTGACCGCGCTCAACGAAGCCGGCGCGCTGGCGTCGCCGATCCAATTCACCGACGGCGGCGCGGAATCCTGGCCGATCAGTCGGTGAATTTCAGGCGCCGCGCACGAATCCTTCGCGGCGGAGACGTTTTGTGCCTGATTTAATCGCGCAACCGGTTCGGCAGGCCTGCATTCTGGTCGGCGGCAAGGGCACCCGGCTCGGCGAGGTGACGCGGACCGTCCCCAAGCCGCTGGTCGAAATCGACGGCGACACGGTGTTTCTGGACATCGTGATCGACCAACTCGCCCGGCAAGGTTTTGACGACATCGTCCTGTTGGCCGGCTATCTCGGCGCCCTGGTCCAGGCGCGCTACGATGGCCGCGCGTTCGGCAATGCGCGGCTGCGCGTCGTCGTCGAGCCGGAGCCGCGCGGCACCGCGGGGGCGCTCCTCGCCGCGCGCGAGGTCATCGCGCCGCACTTTCTGATGCTCAACGGCGATAGCTTGTTCGACATCGATCTGCGGGCGCTGTGCGCCGGGATTGACGCCGGCGGCGAGGGCTTGATCGCGCTGCGCCATGTCGACGATGCCTCGCGTTACGGCTTGGTGCTGCTTGACGGCAGCCGCATCGTGCGCTTCGTCGAGAAACAACAGGCCGCCGGCCCAGGTTTGATCAATGCCGGCATCTATGTATTGGGCGCCGGCATCCTCGACCGTATCCGCGCGCTGCCGTGCTCGATGGAAACCGCCGTCTTCCCCGCGCTGGCGCAGGAGCGGACACTCTGCGGAAAGATTTGCGAGGGCTATTTCATCGATATCGGTCTGCCGGAGACGTTGCAGCAGGCGCGGCGCGAATTACTCGCGCTGGCGCGTCGCCCCGGCGGATTAGGCAGCGTCGATAACGCTTTGCGGTAGCGCTCACAGATAGCCACAGCGCACCGCCAGCGCTGTCAGCCAGACCAAGCCGACCAGCGTCAGCCCGCAGAACACCGCGGCCGAGCCGAAATCCTTGATGCGGCCGATATCGCCATGCTGTTCGCGCGTCACATGGTCGGCGAGTTTTTCGATGGCGGTGTTGAGGAATTCGACGGCGAGCACGACCAGGATCGCCCCGATCATGGCGACATACCAAGCCGCGCTGGGGGCGATAACAAGGCCGAGCGGCAAACCCACGGCGAGCAGGATTGCCTCCTCGCGCACCGCGGGTTCGGTTCGAACGCCATCGATAAGCCCGCGCAGCGAATTGGCGGTGGCGCTGAGAAGTCGCTTCAAGGAAAAATCCGAAGATCCGGGGCTGCCGTCGGGGAACGCACTCCGCCGCACCGCACTTGCCAGATTCGCAAAGCCAAAGCAGCAGATCATTGCGATCATCGCCACGAGCGGTTTCTCAGCCACCCATAACGGCGTGAATCCAATGGTTTGCATAAAAATCTAGAGCCTGGCTCTGAGCGAACAGAACCAGGCTCTAAGTCCTAAAACCGGTCCGGCCGCCCGTTTGCACGAGTGTCGGCGGCGCCCGGAACGCAAAATCCTTCGCAGGACCCAACCGGCCTATTGCTCGGTGAGGATCGCTCCGCCGTCATTGGGGTTGCGAGCAGAAGCCGGTGCCGCCGGCTTCGCCGCGACTTGCGACTTCGTGTTGGTCTTCACCGCCGCGGCTTTCGCCGCCGCCGTGGGCTCGGGCGGCAAGCCGCCGTCATTGACGCTGCGACCATAGATCGCCGGCTGTTGCGGCGTGACCGCACTGGTCTTTTGCTTTGACGCCGCAACGAGAGCGGCCGGCGGCTCGGCCGGCGTACCGCCATCGTTGATGTTTCGTCCGGAATTTTGCGCCACTGCCGGGGCCGCAAGGAATGCAACACCGACCGCCAACGCCGCGGCACGGATCGCGATCCGCGCCAACTGGGTTTTCTTCGTCATGAATTCCTCCACTGGCGTCTCATTGAAGGCGTTCCCCCTGCGGGACCGCCTGGAAGTCGCCTTCGGCAGAGTAATTTGAGTTAAACGGGCCGTGATATGGCCCGAGACGTAAATAAAACGGCCGGATACATAAAGTCCCGGTAAAATCTACGCAAAATATACACGAACGGACTTTACTTTTACGGATCGAATAGATTTACGCGGAATTTATACTAAAAACTTGCACGGACAAACTCGACCTATTGTGGCCAACTCGCTTCCCCAAGCTTGTCATTTGCAATACCGCGAGATCTGCATAATGTGCCGGAAATCGCGGCCATTTCTTTCGTCGGAGCGTAGCGCAGCCCGGTTAGCGCACCAGTCTGGGGGACTGGGGGTCCCGAGTTCAAATCTCGGCGCTCCGACCAAAAACTTCAATAAAGCTAGGCATTCTAGGAAGTTGGAGGCAGTGCCGCGCCCCAGTCTCGTTTGCAAAATGGCTACTAGAATCTCGGATAGATCCGCACAGGATCGCAGGCCCATTTTTAAAGTTCTATCCACCAAAGAATTCGTAGCCAAAGGCCAAGGCCGGGTCGAACGAAGTCCCGTCGGATTATTCACGCTAGGCCCCCTACCCGCTCTGTGCTGACGAGGCTTTTTTTTGGCGCAATCTCGGCCTGCTGGGGGTGCCGCATGGCCGCTTTATACCCAAAAGCGGGCATTCATTGCGCAAATCGCGATGTCCGTTTTGGGCCAATAAGCGACATTCGTCGGACTCCTGCTAGTTCCTCTTGGGGCAGATTTCCACTAGCCTGTGACCATCCAAATTCTAACCAGTGAGGAAACCCTCATGCAAGCGATTGTAGGACAAGTGAGGCTTGCGTTCGTACCTGCCTCACTGCTCTGTTTGACGTTGCTTGCGGTCGCGCCGCGATCGGCGCAGGGCGCCTATCCAGACAAGGCGATTAGAGTCATCGTTCCGTTCGCGCCAGGTGGTGGCGTCGATATCATGGCGCGTTTAATTAGCGATTTTATGAGTAAGGATTTCGGCAAGCCGGTCATTGTCGAAAATAAACCCGGTGCCGGAACAATCGTGGGAACACAGGCGGCCGCCAGCAGTGCCCCCGACGGTTATACGTTGTTGATGGCGTCCCCGCCCTTCGCCATCAATCCGGCCATCAACGCTAACTTGCCATATGACACTTTCAAGGCTTTCGCACCTGTGGCCTTGGTCGCGCGATCCTTCGATATCGTTGTGGTCAATCCCAAGCTGCCCCTCATGTCGATTCAGGACGTCATCGCCTATGCCAGGGCCAATCCTGGCAAGCTCAACTTCGGGTCCCCCGGCATAGGTTCGTCGCCACATCTCGCCGGTGAATATTTCAAAAACTTGGCGGGCGTCGATATTACGCATGTTCCCTATAAAGGCTCGGCGCCGGCTCTCACCGATCTCCTGGGCGGGCAGATTCAAATGATATTCTCCACCGTGCCCTCCGCGGCGTCATATGTTCACAGTGGACAGTTGCGCGCTCTAGCGGTCACCTCGGCACAGCGCTCTGCTGCCTTCCCTGACCTACCGACAGTTGCCGAGGCTGGAGTGGCCGGTTACGTGGTCGAAAGCTGGTACGGCTTCTATGCTCCGACGGGAACGGCTCCGGACGTCGTGAACCTGTTGAACGCATCGGTAGCGAAAGCAATTCGAGCCGGTGTCTTTAAGACAATTGAAACAAACGAAGGCCTTACGTTCACGCCGGGCACGCCGGAAGATTTCGGTCGTTACGTGATCGAGGATGCAGCCCGCTGGCGGGATGTCGTGAAGGGTGCAAATATACAACCGCAGTGAATGGCCAACAATAATTTGCGTCTTATTCCGCAGCGCTTGTTGAACTGGGCATTCGCGCCAATTGCATGGGAGCTAGACATGCCGACCATCTGCGTCGGCGCCCAAAGGCGATTCGAGTATCTGGTCGGAGGCTGGTAGGCGCATGAGCAGGGCGAAGAAGCTGGCTTTCATTGCCGCTGGGTACGCTCTCTCCGTCGGCGCCGGCCTCGCCGCTGTCGCCGTCAATGAGTTCTTCATGCCGGCCGAAGTAGCGCAGGGCTCACCCGGCATGGTCGCCTTCGGCGACGTGATCCTGTTCCTGCTCGTCGCGGGCTTCGTCAGCCTCGTGCCTACCTGGTTCTTGCTCAAATTGTCTATTGAGAAGGCGCCGCGCGCCCCGCTGGCCATCGAGCTCCTTGTCGCCGCAATGGGACCGGCGAGCTGGCTGGCGGTGATACACATGGCCGAGAGCGCCAGTCCACCGAACCCACCTCATGCCATCAGCCAACTACTCGGGCTGTTCGTCGCCTTCGTCGCCATTCCACGCATGGTCTTCGGCCCCGCCTTATTAATGATCGAGGGAGCGACCTTCCTCCTGGTCCGTGAACGCGTAACGCGCACACTCCTAGCCGTAGCGATGCTGATGGACCTCGTCCCGCTCGGCATGTTCGCGCTCCATTTGATGCGCGCGAGCCGCTACTAGGTGCCGGCTAGCGACGCCCCAAAAATGGCGCCAAGCCAAGCCCTTTGTCGCCGTTTCGCAGTGCATTCATTGACGCTGGCGAAAAGACGAAATGGGTCATGGACGGCGCTTCGGGCGCGCGACGGTCGCGGCTGCTTTACCCCCAATCGCGACCAAGTTGGTTTAGCCGCTGAACGCCGTTCAGGGCCACAAGCAGACGTGCTGAGTACGCCGTCGCGGCGAAAAGATAAGCCTTAGTTACTGAAGCGGTTACCGGACGCATCGAAGACCTTCAACGTAGGAATTTTGGTGATCTCCGGCGGTAGCTCGGTCAGCTCATTGTTGGTGAGGTGGAGCGACACTAGAGCGGTGAAGTGCCCCATGCCCGGCGGCAGTATCTTGAGTCGGTTTCTACTCATGGTCAGCGACTTGAGACCGGTGAGCCGGGTGAATTCCGGCGGCAGCGATTTTAGCTGGTTGTCGTCGAGGTAAAGGTACTCAAGCGTCTTTACCTGACCGATTTCAGATGGCAGTTCCGTCAGCCGGTTTCTGGCGAGTTGGAGCTGCCTGAGCGCGACGAGCCCTGCGATCTCGGGAGGCAGAGCCCTCAGTCGGTTGTTCGTGAGATCGAGAACTTGCAGGGACATGAGCTGTTCTACCTCTGGTGGTAGCCCTGTCAGTTGGTTTCCTGCAAGATAGAGCCGTTCGAGCGCCGTCAAGCGTCCGAGGGCGGCGGTCAAAGCCGTGATCTGGTTCCTGAAAAGGAATAGGTCTCGCAGCGAGGGCAGACCAGTGATCCCGGAGGGCAGTTCCGTCAGCTTGTTGTCCCGAAGGTCGAGCGTTTGCAGCGCCGCGAGCCCAGCGAATTCCGGTGGTAGCGTCGTCAGTCTGTTCTTGTCGAGCTGAAGCCATTGCAGCTCTGCCAACTGGCCGATCTCCGGCGGCAGCGCCGCGATCCAGTTCTGGCCGAGATAAAATGTCTGCAGCTTTTTCAGGCTCGCGATCTCAGCCGGAAGCGAGTCCAGATAATTCTCACTGGCATCGAGGAACTGCAGTGCCGACAGTTGGCCGATCTCAGGACCAAGCCTCCGTAGGTGATTCTCGGAGAGGATGAGTCGCTTCAATGTCGTCAATCGGGCGATTTCAGGCGGCAGGGCGGTCAGCTGAAGACCGCTGAGATCGAGCGAAGTCGTCCCTTCGGCCAGGGCGTCGCTGATCTTGCGCTTGGCTTCTTCGCTGTCTGACATCGCGCTATGTTGTAGCACGACAGACAAACCCCTCATCCCGGGGAAGGCAAGTTTTCACGAGGCTGGCGACAAAGCTCGCGGATGAGTCGATAACAGCAGCAATGTCCGCTAATGGAATGGTCCGGCCGTGCTCCTGCCCCGCCAGCGTTTTAAGCTGGCTAGGGGCACCAAAAGACAAGGAGCACGCCATGTCAAAGGTACTCAACGCTGCAATCGCCGTTGTCG
>Ga0181537_10002815_pt1 | contig 15138 bp, 19 predicted proteins | sample PEATcosm2014_Bin_39_FD_119765 | JGI IMG/M metagenome (GOLD analysis project Ga0181537, IMG submission 119765) | Peatland microbial communities from MTU Mesocosm Facility, Houghton, MI, USA - PEATcosm2014_Bin23_10_metaG | ecosystem: Environmental > Terrestrial > Soil > Wetlands > Peat | place... | reverse complement strand
TCTCAGACTGGCCACGGTAAACGGTGAAACCGTCAGTGACGAGACGGCTGCGGTCGTCCAGATGCCTCACGAGCGCGCTGCGAACGTTCTTGTCGTCGAGGTACATCGAACGGATATCGCCGCTGTGCCGGCTGTTATTTGACTCCGCCCCTCTCCCGCCGTACCCTCCCGCTTGCAAAAAGAGCCCCGGTCCTCATAAAACCGGGGCAAGTGGGTCACCGGTACGACAGGGAAAGAAATACCGGCAGGCGAATGATGACGCACGCCGCGGCGCGCGTCTGTTCGCTGGCGCACGCTTTATCTTGTAGGACGCGGATGACAGGGATTAGACAGTGAGTCAGACGCGGCTGGGGTCGGTCCTGGAGGCGTGGGCTAACGTCGCGGTTGGATTCGGCCTGAATTTTTGCATGAACATGCTAATTCTGCCGGCATTCGGGCTGCCCGTTCATGCTGCAACGGCATTTCAGATTGGTCTGGTATTTACGGTGATCTCCCTAATCCGCAGTTACTATCTGAGGCGGATTTTTAATAAAATACGGCGATGGAATCAAACGCATTAGCCCTATGCGGGTGCTTCAAACCCGTGCCACATGCCGGTCGGTGACGTCGATAGCGAGGAGCGTGGCAGCGGCGCGCGCTTCAACGATGGTAAGCCAGACTTCTCTCTCCTGCCTCTGTGCACACTCGAAGACGAAATGCGCGTATGGGCGTACGGCGAGAAGAAGTACGCGCGATTCAATTGGGCAAAGGGCATGCGGTGGTCTATACCGCTGGCCTGCATCCTGCGCCACCTGTCAGCCTGGCAGCGCGGCGAGGATCTTGATCCCGAGAGTGGTCTACCCCACCTTGCCCACATATCCTGCAACCTTCGGATGCTGACGTTGTACGCGAAAACGTACCCCGAAGGCGATGACCGGCCGAAGCAGTGGCTGGCACTTTCGCCGCCCGAAAAATAAATGGGCGCCTTCAATCCCAAGGACTTCGATCCGCGCTCAGTGGATGCCGAAGCGCAGTTGCTGGATATCGAGAGGGCGGATTGCGAGGAATCGATGTATGTCTTCATGCAGCGGGCATGGAAGTACATCGATCCGGCAATGTGGAAAGATTCTTGGGCCGTTGATGCGATTTGTGAGCATCTTCAAGCGATAGTCGATGGCCAGATTCGCCGGTTGATAATTAACTGCCCACCTAGAATCGGGAAGTCGAATTGTGTCTCAGTGGGATTCCCGGCATGGATCTGGGCTCAGCCACTGAGCGGCCCGACCAGCGGCCCAGGTGTGCCGCTACTGCACGCGTCGCATACCGATAAGCTGGCAGTGCGTGATTCGGTGAAGTGTCGCCGGCTGATTGAGTCCCCCTGGTACCAGGCCAGATGGGGAGACAGATTTCAATTGACATCAGATCAAAATACGAAGTTTCGTTTCACGAACAATAAAGGCGGGGAACGACTGATTACAAGCGTTGAGTCTGGTGTCACTGGTGAAGGCGGAAATTGCTTCGTCGCCGGAACACGCGTTTCGACCCCTTCTGGGCCAGCGGCCATAGAGGCACTCCGAATCGGAGACGAGGTGCTGTCGTTCGACACACTACGGGGGAGGGTGGTAAAATCACGCGTACTAGCCACATCGAAAAGAGTAGTTCATGCCACGTGCTCGCTACGTGAAGTTTCGGGAAATAGATTCGTCTGTACTCCAGATCATCCAGTCTACTCGCCGGGGCGGGGATTTGTCCGGGCTGGTGAGATGGGGCCAGGAGACCGGCTGCTTATCGCAGTCGGTACACAGAAACGGTATCCTGGAGCGAGACGAGCACTGTTGCATGAATTGTGGGGAATTGGCCCGCAGGACGCGCACGAAATACCATCCACGAACGTCGCTGCAGGCGCATCACATCGACGAAGATACGAGAAACAACCGTCCAGAGAACTTGATTATTCTCTGCGACAGTTGCCACGTGACGCACCACAAGTTCGGATTGCGTATATCGAGAAAATTACCAGAGATAGCGGCCAAGAGATCTGCGTCTATGACATCCAGGTTGAAACTCATGGCTGCTTCTTTGCTGAAGGAATTCTCGTCCATAACTGCATCATCATCGACGACCCGAACGATGCGAGCGACGTAGCTAGCGAGGCGTCGCTACAGTCCACGATAGACTGGTGGCAAAATTCCATGCCGACGCGGGCCAATGATCCGTCCACTTCAGCGTGGATAATCATCCAACAACGAGTCGCAGAAGATGATCTGACCGGGCACATACTTTCGAACGAGGCCGAGGGCTGGGTCCACCTGTGCCTGCCTGGAGAATTCGAACCAGAACGCTCATTCCATACGGCGATAGGATGGAAAGATCCGCGCACCTATCCAGGCGAACTGCTTTGGCCTGAACGGTTCCCGGAAGATGAGATGCAACGCCTAAAGAAGCGGCCATGGTTATTTTCTGGTCAGATCCAACAGAGGCCTGAGCCAAAGGGCGGCGGCCTTATTAAGTCCGACTGGTGGTTAAAGTGGCCGCACGATGGATATGACATGCGCCATGTTCAATTCGTGCTCGGTGTAGTGGATACGGCCTACACGATCAATACCCTGAATGATCCAAGCGGTATGATGGTCTGGATGATCTACAACGACGACCGGCCATTCGATCCGACGATGATGATTGAGCCGCCGGACCGCTCAACAGAAGAAACTGGCGAGCGTGGAATGCCATCGAGAGTCAGCAGCACGTATTCCGGGTCCGCGCCTAAAATCTTACTCGCCTATGCCTGGGATGAGCACCTTGAATTACACGATCTGGTGAAGAAGGTGCACGAGACATGCGTCAAGTACAAAGTAAACCAACTCGTGATCGAGAACAAAGCCTCTGGCATCAGTGTCGCGCAAGAAATTCGGCGACTCTTCAGCCGAGAAAAATATGGCGTCGAACTGTTCGATCCGAAGAGTCAGGATAAGGCCGCTAGACTGATTTCCGTGCAGCATATTTTTGCCGAAGGAATGATCTGGGCGCCTGACAAGGAATGGGCCGATAAGGTCATCAAGCAAGTGGGGCAATTCCCAAAATCTAAAAACGACGAATTTGTGGATTTGACCTCCATGGGCCTGCGTAAACTGCGCGACATGGGCCTCCTAGTTCGCCAGCCAGAGCGGGAAGCTGACATTGAGGCAGAGAAAGCGTATCGTGGTAGGGAACAGGCGCTCTATTCAGTCTGAGGCAGGGATATGATCTGGGTTTTCAGCGCGTTGGCGATTTACATTGGCTGCATGAAACTGCTGGGTCGGCGGCTGAGATGATCCTGTCGCCGAGGAACGCGGCGCCGCGCTGTACGTGCGTGATCGATTTGCTCAGCCGCGTGTTTCGACCATATAATTTTTTGGCCACTGTGACCGGTGAGCCGCCGCACGCCGTCACGCGCCGTTACCAGATCGCAGCTCCGACTGAGAGCGAGGCTGCCGTTTTTGCCCTACAACTGTTCGTGAAAGAATTCACGCCGAAGATCATCGCCGATCAGGCGCAGAACATGGCGCCGCGGGCGGAGCGGATACAGTGACGGCGCCAGCGGATTTGGTGGTGGAGTCATTAGCGCCACATGCACGACGTCTCGGTATCATCGACTGTGATTGTGAATTCGACACCGGCAAGATTACATTCAAGGTCGGCGCACAATCCTTCGAGTTCACCGGCATGGGGCAGGCAAGAATGGCGTTGCGGCTGGCCGACGCCCTTTACGCCGACAAACTTCTGCGCGCAACGCTATGCCAGGCCTAGCCCCCAACACATCCCTGCGCCTGGTGCCAGATCCGGAGCCCGGACTTCCACCGTCAGCCGACGTCCAGGTCGAGGTCGAAGCTGGCGGCGATGCTCCGGTCGTGGATGACAACGATAACGTCGTCCAGATCAAACACGGCGACGGGTCGATCACGGTATCGCTGGACGGCAAGCCGCTCGGCGCGCCGAAGCCCGAGAAGCCGATCGAATGGTTCAGCAACCTCGCCGACAGCATCGCGCACGACGAGCTGTCCAGCATTACCGACGACCTGCTGCGCGGCGTCGAGGAAGACCTGCAGTCGCGCAAGGAATGGATCGAAGACCGCGCACTCGGCATCAAACTGCTGGGCCTGAAGATCGAGTTGCCGAACGTGCAGGGCGCATCAGACGGTGCGCCCGTCGAGGGCATGAGCAAGGTCAGACACCCTCTGCTGCTCGAGGCCGTCGTGCGCTTCAACGCCAATGCGCGGGGCGAGTTCCTGCCAACCGACGGGCCGGTGAAGATACGGAACGACTCGACCTCGGACGGCGTGACGCAGGACGAGATCGCGACCGCGCTCGAGCAGGACATGAACCATTACCTGACGGCGGTCGCGACCGAGTATTACCCAGATACCGACCGCATGCTGCTGATGACCGGGTTCGGAGGGGACGGGTTCAAGAAAGTCTACAAGTGCCCGCTGCGCAATCGGCCGGTATCTGAGGCCGTCGATGCCGAAGACCTGATCGTCAACCAGTCGGCGACCGATCTGGCGAACGCGCAGCGCGTCACGCACCGTTCGATGATGAAGCAATCGACCGTCAGGCGCATGCAGATACTGAAGATTTATCGCGATATCGAATTGGGCACGCCGGTCGCGCCGCAACCGAACGAACTGGACGAGGCTAAAAAGGATCAGCAGGGCATCGAAGTTGACACGGGCCGCCGCCCGGAAGACCGCGAGCGTGAGATTTACGAGATCTGCTGCGAGCTCGATATCAAGGGATTCGAGCACCAGCACAACGGCGAAGCGTCAGGGCTTGCGATCCCGTACGTGGTGACGATCGACAAATCATCGCGCGAAACACTGTCTGTCGTGCGCAACTTCGACCAGACCGATGGATTGCCAGTCGCGCGCAAGCGTTTTGTCAAGTATCAGTTCGTGCCGGGACTGGGGTTCTACGACATCGGGTTGCTCCACATACTTGGCAACACCACGAACGCGATCACAGCGGCGTGGCGCCTGATGCTCGACTGCGGCATGTTCGCGAACTTCCCCGGTTTCCTGATGGCGGACGGCGGTGGCCGGCAGAACACCAACATTTTCCGCGTGCCACCCGGAGGCGGGGCGCCCATCAAGACCAATGGCGCGCCGATTCGAGATTCGGTCATGCCGCTGCCGTACTCGACGCAGGGTATGGCAGCGCTCATGGCGCTAGTCCAGGATATGGCCGAGACCGGGCGCCGTATCGGCGGCACGGCCGAGGTCCAAGTAGGCGAGGGGCGCGCGGACGTGCCAGTCGGTACGGTGCTCGCGATGATCGATCAGGCCGTCAAGGTCATGAGCGCGGTGCAGAAACGCATGCACAGCGCTCAGGCCGAGGAATTTCAGCTACTCAAGCAACTGTTTCGCGAAGACCCGGAGTCGTTTTTCGTGCGCGGCTGCAAGTCGAAGACCGCGTGGGACAAGCAGAAGTTTTTGGCAGCGCTCAACAACTGCGATCTGGTGCCGCAGGCCGACCCGAACACGTCATCTTCTGGGCAGCGTATGCTGAAGATCATGGGGCTGATGCAGCTCCAGAGTCAGGCGCCGACGCTGTACGATCCCATTAAAATCCACACGGCCGCGTTGGCCGCGATGGGCTGGAGCAATCCGGACGAATTCTTTGTTCCGAAACCAGCTCGCGCGCAGCCGCCGCCGCAACTGATCGAAGCGCAGAACAAGATGCAGAACGACGGAAAGGCGGCCGACGCCAAGGTCGTCGAGGCCAACGCCCGCGCGACCGAAGCCGGGGCGCGCGACAAGGAGGCGGACGCCAAGATCGCGAGCGGCCACTTCGCGCCCAAGCCCGAGGGCGGCGTTGCGCCCCCGGAGGCGCAGCCGCAGGAGTCGATGCTTGACATCGCGACCGCGCAGGCGAAGATTTTGGACGCCCACACGCGCGAGCGCCAGGTAGCCGTCCAGGAGCGCGAGGCCGACATGGAGGATCAGAATCGCGATCAGGACCGACAGGCCCGAGAACAGGATACCGCGCTGGGGCTGGCCAAGGCCGTGATCGGGGCTCCGACTGCTGGCGAGTCCGGCAAGCAGGTAGGGGTCGCCGGCGTCGGGGCGAAGACGCTGGGGATCATCAGGGATATTGACAAGGGATTGGGGCAGCAATGAAAACGCGAGTTATCAGAGATCACGTCGGCGACTTTTGGCTGGTGCAGAAGTGGTCCACGGAGCCGAAGCCCAGCGGATGGGCCGACGTCCAGGCGTTCAAGTACAACGAATATCAGCTCGCGTGTGAATTCGCTCAGCGCCTGAGCATGACGAAGATTCCGGTGACGTCGTCAACCGTCGCGTCTGAGTTCGAAGACGGCTCGCAAGTCGCTGTCCGGACCTAAGATTGCACTTCCGCGCGCGCCGTTGTAAATTCAGCGCAATGAGGAACCCGTGAGCAAGCTATCCGAAGACGCCCGCGACGCCGCGAAGTCCAAAGCAGCGCGGCTCGTGCGCAACGACCCTCACGCCCGAGTTGACGCCAGCGGTTACAAACCAGATGGCGCCATGGACGCAGATGCCGTCACCGGCATGCGCCCAGTCTCGCGCCGCCAGTATCGCCGCGGCGGCAAGGTGGCCGGAGAGGCGTCACCACAGCGAGCCGACCGCAAGCCGCGCGCCAATGGCGGCCGCGCGCTGACCGCCGATTCCCTCATAAACCGTGACGTGAAGGAAGCGAACAAGGAGCGCGGTGGCCTCACGCATGACGGTGGCATGAAGCGCGGCGGACGCGCACACAAGGACATGGGCGGACTGGCGCTCCCGGCGTGGGCCGATGCGGTATCTCGCGCAACTGGCGGCCGGGCCGGCAAGATGGGCGGGGGCGCCCTCTCGCCGCTGCAACGCATGGCGCTGCAGCGTCACACCGCCGTACCTCCAGCCGCCGGCGCTGGCATGCCGCTGCGGCGTCCGATCATGCGCGCGGACGGCGGCGGCGTTCACGGCTCAGGCTGCGGCTGCGCGAAGTGCGGTGGCGGCAGCGTGACGCGCAAAGCTCGCGGCGGCGCCGCGATCAACGATGGCACGCGGCCGGTCGCTGGCCGGCTGGCCCGCAAAGGCGGCGGCCGCACGAAGAAAGGCACGAACGTCAATATCATCATCACGCAGCCGTCACCGAAGCCTGCGATGCCGATGCCGCCGCCGGGCGCCGCACCGGCAGGCGGACTGCATCAGGCGGCGCCCCCAGTGATGCCGCCGACGGCAGGCATGGCGCCGCCGCCCGGCGCGCCAGGCGTGCCATCGGCGGTGCCCCTGATGCCGCGAGCGTATGGCGGCCGCGCGTCGAATCCAGGATTCAGCGGCAAGTTCGCGAAGCCCGGCAAGTATCCGATCGAGAGCGGGTCCGGTGGCGGACTCGGACGTCTGGAGAAGGCTGCGCGCGCGGCGCGGGGATGACATTGCGGGACGAAATAGCTGAGATTACCGGGTGCGCGCCGTGGCTTCCAGAGATACTGCGTGACATGGAGACCGGATCTGTGCACCCGCTAGAGGCCGCGGCACTTGAAGTGCGTAGAGCGACCGATAGTCGAGGTCTGAAAATCATCCTGATGCCATCGAACGAGATGTTCGACATTCTGAAAGTTGGCGCAAAGATCAGAGCGGTATCCGGCATGCTGTTCGACGACGGAAATTTCTATATCGGTGAGGCAGGCAGAGCGACCGCCGCGCGGCATTTGTCGCTGTTGGCGAACCTGTACGCCGAACTGTTGCTGAACGCAGCCGTGCAGGGATGAAACGTTTCGATCTAGAGCTCCAGAAACGCATCAGCGAGCGAATCGAGTACCTGAAGACCAATCTTGCGGCAGGGACAGCGATCAAGGACTACGCGCAGTACCAGAATTACGTGGGGCAGCTCACCGCGTTGAACTACGTGATTACCGAGTGCTACGACGACGTGCAAACCGTTCTGAACAAGGAATAACGCATGCCCAATGCGGCGATGAAACACGACAAGGACCCGCGGCAAGAACTGCTCAAGTTGATCGGCGATCTGTCCGAGTACGAAATCGGACCAAAACAAGTGCTGATCGCGACATACAGGCGCCCAGAGAAGACGCTTGGTGGCATCATCATGCCGCGGTCGAATCTCGACGAAGACCTTTTCCAATCCAAGGCCGCGCTCGCGGTCAAAATCGGTGAGGGCGCCGTGTTCTGCGGCAAGCCGGTCGTCGTCGGCGACTGGGTAGTAGTGCGCCCGAGCGATTGCTGGGCACTCGAAGTCAACTTCGTGCACTGCCGCCACATTTACGACGATCAGATCAGGGCGCGGATACCTCAACCAGGGATGATTTGGTAGCCATGAGCACTCCCACCGACCAAGTGACCCTGGATCTCGACGCGCTGGACGCCGCGGCCGCGAAACTCAACGGCAAAGGCGCAGATGCGGCTCCCGCAGTTGTCGTGGACCCAGAACTAGCTGCAGCGGCCGATAAACCGGTCCTGACGCCGGAAGACGGACTCAAGAAGCTGCAGGCGCAACTCGAAGAGGAGAAAAGCCGCCGCATCGCGGCAGAGACGGCCGCCGCCGAGGCCGCGAATGGCGAAGCTGCGGCGCGTACTGACGTCCAGAAGAGCCAACTCGACCAACTCAAGAGCGCCATCGCGCAGGTCTCGCAGGCGAACGACGTGCTCGAAGGCCAGTACGCCGACGCCATGACGGCGCAAGACTTCAAGGCTGCCGCAAAGTTTCAACGCCAGATGGGCGACAACTCGGCGAAACTTGCGCAGCTTGAGGCCGGTAAGACGCGTCTGGAGAACGCGCCGAAAATCGCGCCTCGTGCGCCGGTCGATCCGGTCGAGGCGCTCGCGGTGCAGTTATCGCCGCAATCGGCCGCGTGGGTACGCGCGCATCCGGAATTCGCGCGCGATCCGCAAAAATACCAGCAGATGATCGCCGCGCACCAGTTGGCCAAGGCGCGCGGGCACAAGGAAGACACCGAAGGCTATTTCAAGTCGATCGAGAAGACGCTCGATGTGTCGGCGCCAGCCACCACGCTGCCGGCGCATGCCGATGATCCAGATCCTGCCGACCCATCGGCCGACACGGCGCAGGCCGCATCCGGCGGCCGCCAGATGACCCCGGCCGCAGCCCCAGTGAGCCGCAGTGGCAATGGCGCGGGCGGAGGTAGGCCGAACGTCGTGAAACTCACGCCCGAGGAAGTCGAGGCCGCACACGCGAATTTCCCGGACTCGAAGAATCCGCTCGAAGAATACGCGCGCAACAAACTCGCGCTCAAGAAGGAAGGCAAGCTATGAGTACCACCGATACGCAGGCACCGCGGCGCCGTCCGGGCCCGCATGCTCCGATTCCAGGGGCTGCGCCACCCGCTGACGCGGCACCCCAGCCGGCGCCGGCTGCTTCGGGCGCGCCGCCAAAAGACGACCCGCGCGCGCGTGCAGCGCGGCGTGCCGCGGAACTGCGCCAGCACCAGGGCGTCGCCGACGAGGGTACCGACAAGTTCTATTTCGATCCGGCGATCATTCCGGACGGCTGGTCGTACGAATGGCGCATGTTCACCGTGCTCGGCAAGGAAGATCCGTCCTATCAAGTCAATCTGGCGCAGAAAGGCTGGGAAGCTGTCCCGCGCAGCCGTCACCCCGAGATGATGCCGGCCGGCTGGCAGGGCGAGACGATCGTGCGCGACGGCCAGATGCTGATGGAGCGGCCGAAGGAGATCACCGAGGAAGCCAAGGTTCGCGACCGACAGGCGGCGCGCGAGCAGATGCGCGCGAAGGAAGAACAGCTCGGCGTCGCGACCGGACCGTTCGAACGCCACAACAAGGGAAATCCGCTGGTTTCCGTGAACAAATCGCGCGAGAGCGTCATACCGATCCCGGACAAATGACCTGAGTGCAAGCCGACGCGCCCCCTCCCAGCGCGCGGCCATTTCAAGCGCCTCTCCGGAGGCGCTTTTTTTATTCGCGAACCGCGCATTTGACATCGCCACGATTCCGTGTGTAGGATTGCGCCTACGGACTGCTAGGCGCAGTTCTTGATGTAAAAGTTTTTCGGTCTTCGACAGCCCCGGTGGCGATGCGATGACCTCCAGTAGGAGTGTCTTTGCATGGCCAACACGTCCGCCCCATTCGGGTTTACGCAGCGACAGGGCACCGGCAGCTCGCCCACGTACGAGCAGACCGATTTCCGCAACGGCGGGATTGACTACAATGCCGCCGCAATCTACTACGGCGATCCCGTCACTCGCGCAAGTACCACGGACGGCACGCTGATCCAGGGTGTCGGCTCCGCTGGCGGCAGCACCATCACGCTCGCCGGCATCTTCTACGGCTGCCAGTATCTGTCCACGGCGCAGAAGCGCGTCGTGTGGTCGAACTACTGGCCCGGCTCGGACGTCACGAGCGCGAACCAGCCCACCATTCACGCCTTCGTGGTCAACGACCCGAACGCGCAGTTCCTCGCGCAGAGTGATTCCACCGGCCTCTTGCAGGCCAACGTCGGCTCGAACGTCGATTACAACATCGGCACTGGCACGGCCGCGAATGGAATCTCTGGTGCTTTCATCATCCACACCCCGGCAACCGGCTCGGCCTATCCATTCCGGTTCGTCGGTCTCGTGCTCGACCCGCCAGGTGCTAACGGCACCGCGAGCGGCGCGTACAACCTCGGGGTCTTCGCGTTCAACAACGTGGAAACGAAGCAGTTGACTTCGTACACCGGTTAATCATGAGCAAGTCATTCGATATCGATCTCTCAGAGTACGTGCCATTTGAGCGCGTGACGGATGAGGATTTGGCGAAGGCCAGAATCTTCAACAAGTGCCGCATGTCGGACACGGGCTGCTGGTTGTGGAGCGGTCCGACGAATGGTAAAGGCTACGGCATTTTCTACGTCGGCAACAAAGATCGATCGGCCCATAGGATCAGTTACGAGGTTTTCAAGGGTCCTATTCCATCCGGTCTACACGTATTGCATCGGTGCGATACGCCGCTGTGCGTGAATCCAGCGCATCTGCGCGCTGGAACCGTCAAAGAGAACATGGCTGAGCGCGATGCGCGCGGGCGCCGGGATGTGCGCGGCGAGCGGATCGGCACTGCCAAACTGACTGAACAGCAGGTCGTCGAAATTAAACAATCGAATTTCGGTTTGAAGGCTCTCAGCGAGAAGTACGGAGTTGAGGCGCAGAGCATCTGGCGCATCCGCACCGGAAAATCTTGGGCGCACGTCAAGATTCCGCAGGAGAACGTAGATGCCCGTTAATCTGTCCGCGATCAAGGATCTGCTGCTCCCCGGACTCCGTGGGGTGACCGGAAAGTATGAGCAAATTCCAAGCCAATATGACAAAGTTTTTACCAAGTTTAACAGCAAGTTAGCGCTCGAGCGCACGGCCGAGATGCGCTACCTCGGGCTGGCGCAGCTCAAGACCGAAGGTGGTCAGACGCAGTTTGATAACAGCGCCGGCGAGCGCTACGTGTACAACCAGGAGCACGTCGAAATCGCGCTCGGCTATGCGATGACCCGCAAGGCGATCGACGACAACCTGTACAAGACACAGTTTCACCCGTCGAACTTGGGGCTCATGGAATCGTTCCATCAGGCGATGGAGCTCTATGCGGCCAACGTACTCAACACGGCGACCACGTACAACGCGGCTGTCGGCGGCGACGGCGTGGCGCTGTGCTCGACTGCGCACCCGATCGACGGGCAGACGATCGCGAACGAGCCGACCAATCAAGTGGACCTGAACGAGGCCTCGCTGCTCAACGGCATGATCTCGATCCGCACGAACTTTCGCGATCAGGCCGGTCTGAAGATGTTCGCCCGCGGGCGCAAGCTCATCATCCCGCCGCAGCTCGAACCGGTTGGCATTCGCCTGACCAAGACCGAACTGCGCCCTGGAACCGCCGACAACGACGTCAACGCGATCCTGTCCACGGCCGGCGGCATTCCCGAAGGCTACATGGTCATGGACTACCTGTCGTCCCAGTACGCGTGGTTCCTGCTGACCAACATCGCGGGACTGTCGTACATGGACCGCATTCCGTTCGAGACGGATATGCAGGTGGACTTCACGACGGACAATTTGCTTGTCAAGGGCTATCAAAGATACAGTTTTTCGTATTTTAACTGGAGATCATTGTATGGATCATTCCCAACGTCGTAAGATGTAGGGAACGTACCAACAAGGAAATTCAGTGTCAGTACTAACGATCGAAAAACTGAAGGCGCTTCTCTCCTACGATCCGGAGACTGGCATTTTCATGTGGGTTGGTCGCGGGAAAGGCATCCGCCACGGGCGGCGTGCTGGCAGTGTCGAAGGTCCCGGCTACCGAATCATTCGTCTTTATGGCGAAGACCATCTCGCGCAGCGTTTGGCTTGGTTTTGGGTGCATGGGGAGTGGCCGAGATTGATCCGTTTCCAAAACAGCGATAAGGATGATTGCCGCATTGACAATTTGCGTGACGGATTCTGCGTAGAAACGAAGTACAATCATCGCACGAAAGAAGGTCGCGCGGCTTATCAGGCGGAGTACCGGTCCGAGCGGCGTGAAGAATTTGTCGCCAAAGAGCGCGAGCGTAAGTTCGGCGTGAGCGTGAAGCAGTACAGCGATATGTATCTCGCACAGGGGGGATGCTGCGCTATCTGTCGCCGCGCCGAGACTGCGACCAGAAACGGTAAAGTTAAGACGCTGGCAGTAGACCACGATCACGCTACGGGCGCCGTCCGTGGACTGCTCTGCGCAGGGTGTAACACTGGCATCGGCAAGTTCGGTGACTACCGTAGTCTCCTGCTGAGTGCAATCCGTTACCTCGACAAGCATACAGGCCGTGAGGGCGCAGTGCCTGCGCTGTCCGTCGTCTCGACTCGGGAGAACGCGTCTTGACCACCTACATCGCACCGACGAGCGGCCAGACCTACCCGGACATCCAGGGTGGCCAACTGACGCAGACGAACGGCAATCCGCCGCAGCCTGGGACGCAGCTCACTGGGCCAGTCCTGAACGGGCCGATCTGGCAGTCTGACGGCTCGAACAATCTCGCTGGCGTTGGCGGCACTGTGGGCACCGCGAATGCTGGCTACGGCGTGACCGCGCAGTCGTGTGTGATCACGCAGGCGTCGAACGACGGAACGACCAACCAGTTTGCATGCCCCATTGTTATTCCGGCGCAGTCGCAGATTTTGCGCATGACCCTGATGGTGACGACCGCGTGGGCGACCACGACAACCCTTGAGGTGGGATCTGGCGCATCCGCAACTGCGTTCACCGCATCGCAGGCTGTGACTGGCCTGGGCACGTTGGGGCCGATTTCTATCGTTCCTGGTACCGGAGCGACGCAAATCGGGAACTGGGACAATGTCGGCACGCAGGACGTGCAGATTGTGATCCTGTCCGGCTCTGGAACTGGCGGTAAGGGCACGCTCACGGTCGAATACATTCCGATGATCAACTTGGCTTCGTAGGAGCAGAAATGAAGGGTCGCAAACATCGCGAGACAGGCGGAGCCAATGAGGCAGAGGCTGACGTCAAGGACAAGCCGGAGCCGCGTACCGACGCCAAGAAAATCGACTCGGAAGCCGAGGAGATGAAGAAGGGCGGTCGGGCAAAGCGCAAGCACGGCGGCAAGCTGGTCGGCAAGGTCGAGGGCGAGAAGGGTGCCATGCACGCGGGCCGCAAGCCACGCAAGAGCGGTGGCAAGGCGACGTCTGACGCCAATCCGTTCACGTCGGCGCGCGCTGGAAAGGATGCGCCGGGCCGCAAGCTCATGAAGGGCGAACTCGGCTTCGGCGAGGATTGAAGCTGACGGCGTCGGGCCATGGCCCACTGGTTGACGGACGGGCCGCCACTTGCGCGGCTCGTTCCATTTTAGGAGTGTCTGAATGAGGCCGATTACCGTAAGTGTGGGACCAGCGCTCGCCAGCACGGCGAATGACATAGCGACGTCGCAGTCGCCGGCCGGGACGTCCGGGCGCGCCGCGGTCACGTTCACGGCCAACTCGGCATCGATCGCGGCCACAAATTCGTTCGTCGCCGGTCAACCGGTCACGTTCCTGAACGTGGGCGGCTCGGCTGGGTTTACGGCGAACTCTGGCACCGTGGGACCGGTTGGGTTGCCCGCGCAGTTCTCGCCGGGATCGACGTACTTCGTATTGTCCACCGGGTTGTCGGGCTCGGCGTTCGAGGTCTCTGGCACGCCTGGTGGCACGGCGGTCACTCCCAAGACGGCCGGAACGGGCACCAATTACGTCGTCTACGGCGCGAACGTGGCGCTCAACGGCACGCTGGTGAATTCAGCGGGCGTCGCCGTACTGGCAACGCCGCAGCGTGTGCTCATCACGACCGCCGACAGCACAACGAAATTCACGATCGCCGGGACATCCGCGAGCGGCACGATCCAGTCTGAGGTGGTGACATCGAACGGCACCAGCGTCCAGTCGGTGCTCGATTACGCCACCGTCACGTCGATCACCTCGAATCAGGCGCCTACGGCAGCGCTCACGGTCGGGACGAACGGTGTCGGCTCGACTCCGTGGGTGCGCACGGACGAATGGGCAGATGCACAGCTATCGATCCAGTGCGACGTCACTGGGACCGTCAACTACACCGTGCAGGCGTCCAATGACGACCCGAACGACCCTACTAATCCGACCACGGCGAGCGCGATGACTTGGATCGCCTCGAACGATGCAAACGTCGTCAATGCCACGGCGGCCGCGCTGTCGAATTTTCTGTTCTCGCCGCGCTATGTGCGTGTGCTTTTGAACAGCGGCAGCGGGTCAGTGACGGCGACCGTGACTCAGTATCAGGCGCCGAATCGATGAGGATGTACACCGTGAAGCGAGCATTTGTCACTTTGGCGCTGCTGCTGGCCGCCCCGTTCTCGTGGGCGCAGAACGCGAATGTCTATGTGCCTGGGCCGTACTATATCCAGACGAACCCGCTGACGAATGGCGAGTGCTTGCAATCGGTCGTGCCTGGCGGCTACTACACGAACGTCGCCTGCGGGGGGGCGCCCAGCGGCAACGCTGGCGGGGACCTCGGCGGCACGTACCCTAATCCGACTGTGCTGGATCTGGCGCACGCGAGTGGAGACTTGGGCTCCGGGGTGCTCAGCGCGGCGGGTCAGACGATCCTGGATGCGACGAACAGTGCTACGGTCACTAACAAG
>Ga0181537_10002813_pt1 | contig 15139 bp, 11 predicted proteins | sample PEATcosm2014_Bin_39_FD_119765 | JGI IMG/M metagenome (GOLD analysis project Ga0181537, IMG submission 119765) | Peatland microbial communities from MTU Mesocosm Facility, Houghton, MI, USA - PEATcosm2014_Bin23_10_metaG | ecosystem: Environmental > Terrestrial > Soil > Wetlands > Peat | place... | reverse complement strand
GCCGCCTGCAGGAATGGCGTATCCATATAGCGTGTGCGGATCCAGGAAATCGCGACAAGCTCCACCGCGACCACGGCAAAAGCGAGCGATGTCGCGATATAGAAATGCGGAATGAGATAGGGCAGAGCGTGACCAAGCCCACCGAGCGCGGTCATCGCGCCGCATACCGCGCCGCGCATCACGGGCGCGCCGCGTCCAGTGAGCGAACCGTCGTCGGACATCGCTTCGGCAAATGCCATCGATATGCCGGCGCCGATCGCAGCTGCAAGGCCGACCAAAAAAGTCGACCAGGTATTGTGCGTGGCAAAAGCCGCCGCGAACAGTGGCGCCAGTGTCGAGACCGAACCATCCATCAAGCCGGCTAGGCCCGGCTGGACATATTGCAGCACAAATATGCGCTTGGCGGTCTTGCTTTCATCGGCGCGCGCTTGCGGCGTGATTTTCTCGCCAAGCTCGTGCGCCAACGCTTCGTGCTTGTCCTCGGCGGCAGCGAGCTGCCGGAGCAAGTCACGTACGGAATCATCATGCGCGTTTTCCGCCGCGCGCCGGTAAAACCGCGCGGTTTCGTACTCCATCTCCTCGGCGAATTTTCGCGTGGCATCGATCGCCAGCGGCCGGTTGAGCCAGATCGGCCGGCGTGGAACAAAGCCTTTGATGTCCTGGCGGCGGATCAACGGCAGGAAATCGCCGAATTTCTCGCGATGAAGTTCGAGCAGCATATCCCGATGCCCGATCTCCTCTTGCGCCATTTTGTCGTACATATCCGCCGTGTCGGGATAAGAAACGCGGAGCGCATCTGCGAAAGAGCGGTATATGCGGTTGTCCTCGTCTTCATTGGAGATCGCGAGCGCAAGGATTTGCTGCTCGTTCAGGTCGGCAAAACGCTTCACGTATTGGCCTCATTGGCTCGATTGGCGACAGCACAATATATTAGAACAGTTCTAATAAGGGACGCCAGCCCGATGCCTTTTGATTTGTTTCGCCGCCCGTTCGAGCCGCTCATCCGGCGGTTTCTGCATGCCTATTGGCGGTTTTCGCGCGGACTGACCGTCGGTGTGCGCGCCGTCATTTTCGACGGGGAAGGGCGCGTGTTTCTGGTCAAGCACACTTACCTTGCCGGTTGGCATTTGCCCGGAGGCGGCGTTGAAACCGGGGAGACTTTGCCGGCGGCGCTCGAACGCGAATTGCATGAGGAAGGCAATATCGAGCTGACTGAGCCACCGGTCCTGCATGCGATTTATTTCAACCGCCGGGTTTCGCGACGCGATCACGTTGTGCTTTATGTCGTGCGATCGTTCCGTCAGACCGCGCTGCCGCAGCCGAATCACGAGATCGCGGCACATGGGTTCTTCGCGCCAGCGGAGCTGCCCGCCGACACGACGCGCGCGACGCGCGAGCGCATCGCCGAAGTTTTGAAGGGCCGCGCCCCCGCTGAGATTTGGTGAGATCAGCCGAACCGACCGCGATCATGCGGTGCATTGAAATCGATCAGCGGGCCGATCGGTACGATGCCGGTCGGATTCACATTGCGCTGACTGCCGTAATAGTGGCGCTTGATCTGATCGATGCTCACCGTCTCGGCGATGCCGGGCACCTGATAAAGGTCACGGGTGTAATTCCACAGATTGGGATAATCGGCGAGACGCCGCAGATTGCATTTGAAATGGCTGTAATAGACGCTGTCAAAGCGGACCAGTGTCGTGAACAGCCGCCAGTCGGCTTCGGTCATTTGCCGGCCGGCGAGATAGCGCTGGCGTGACAAGAGCGCTTCGACTTTATCGAATGCGTCAAAAACCCCGCGCGCGGCGTCTTCGTATGCCGCTTGGCCAGTGGCGAAGCCAGCGCGATAGACGCCGTTGTTGATGTTCGGATAAACCAAATCATTGATGCGATCGATTTCGCCGCGCAGCGCTAAAGGATAATAATCGGTATGGCTATCAGTGAAAGCGTCGAACGCCGAATTGAGCATGCGGACGATTTCGGAGGATTCGTTGCTGACGATGGTGTGCTGCTTCTTGTCCCATAGCACCGGAACCGAAACGCGTCCGGTGTAATGCGGATCGGCGAGCAGGTAGATCTCAGCGAGCGTCGCCTTGCCGTTCACGGTATCGGGCGTACCGCCCTGCGCGGTGCCGAACTCCCAGCCGGTTTTACCGTAGAGCGGCTCTGTAAGCGAAATCGAAATCACGGCCTCAAGCTTCTTCAGTTTGCGGAAAATGAGGGTGCGATGCGCCCAAGGGCAAGCGAGCGAAATATAAAGATGATAACGGCCCGCCTCGGCCGGAAACCCACCTTTGCCCGACGGACCGGCGCTGCCATCGGCGGTGACGAAGTTGCGGAAGCTGGTCGATGGCCGAATGAAATGGCCGTCCCTGGTCCGAGAGATATCTTCTTGCCAAGCGCCGTTGACGAGCAGTCCCATCACCATCTCCGCTGATTGGTCTGCAATTTAAGCATTATCGGGGCGGGCGGTAGGGCTACGGCTGGACCTCGGCGGGTCTAGATGGTAGGCGCGGCGAATGAACGACGTTTCGCTCACTATCTTGCCGGAGACCAAGGACGACGCGCCCGCGATCGAACGGCTGCACGAGCGCACATTTGGCCCTGGCCGTTACGCCAAGACCGCGTATCGGCTGCGCGAGCAGGTTGCGCACCGCCCGGATCTGTCGTTCACGGCGCGTACCGGCACGCTGCTGATCGGCTCGGTACGGCTCTCGCCCATCCGGATTGGGCAGACCAAGGCGCTGCTGCTCGGGCCGCTGACGGTCGAGCCGGCGTTCCGCGAGCGCGGTGTCGGTCAGGCCTTGATCGAACGCGCGCTCAAGGACGCCGCTGCAAAGGGCCATAGTCTCGTAATCCTCGTCGGCGACGAGCCCTATTACGGCAAGTGCGGCTTCAAGCCGATACCGGCGGGGCGCGCGAACATGCCCGGACCGGTCGATCCGGCGCGGCTCCTGGTTGCCGAACTCTCACCCGGTGCATTTGACGGCGTATCTGGCGCGATCCGCCCGGAATGAGGCGGCGGCCAGCGCTTCGGCGTCTAGGCATAAATACGGAGGTGCGGAACGGACAATTGCCGTGCCGGCCTTAACTCGCGCCAATCCACGATGCATGATTTCCCCGCCGCCCTGCGGGTGACGACATATCTGAAAGCCTTGTGGGGTAAGAATATAAAACTGGTCGGCAGATGCGCCAGGCTAGGCGGTAATCGGCTAACGGGTCCGACCGGCTAACAGATAATGCGTAGGCCGTTACTGCCGCCCGCAAGCGCGCAGCTCTCACAGAGAGGCGCGACGCGCTGTCCCGCCCTTATGGGAATAAGAATGTGTCGCAAGCAAAGATGAGCCGATTTCGTCTTGGCGCCGATTACGGGTTGTCGATATGGCGCAATCGGCCCATCCGCTATCTTATCCTTTCCGGCGTGACCCTGATTACTGCGATTGTGGTCAGCACCGCGATCATGGTTGGCAATCTTCGCGATCGTGCATTGTCCGAGAGTGAGCGTCAGCTCCAGAACAGCGCGTTAATACTGTCCGAACAGATCGATCGAATGTTTGAGGAAATCGATCTGGTTCAAAGCAGCGTGATTGAAAAAATACAAGCGCTCAAGATTACTTCGAGCGAAGACTATACGCGCCGGATGTCGGGTGAAGATGTGCATGAGATGCTCAAGGCCAGCACCAGCGGCCTCCTCCAAATTTATGCGCTTTCGCTCATAAATGCCGAGGGCCGTCTTATCAATTTTTCGCGCTTTTGGCCGGGTCCGGAAATTGGTGTTGCCGATCGGATCTTTTTCAATGTGCTTAAGGCGGACCCGCGGATGACGTCGTTTATCAGCGAGCCCGGGCACAATCGAACGGACGGCGCGTTGACGCTGTTTCTCGTCCGCAGGGTTTCGGCCGCGAATGGCGATTTTTTAGGCCTAGTTTTAGGCGCTGTCGAACTGTCCTACTTCGATAAGCTTTTCAGTTCTGTTTCGCTCGGCGAAGGCAGCTCGATCGGCGTATTTCGCAGCGACGGCACTCTGCTGACGCGATTTCCACAGGCCGAGCCCTTTATCGGAAAAATATTCACGTCGCCCATGGACGCCTTAGGTGGCGGCGACGCCGCTACAATTCGTTTCAAGGGTCAAATTGGGGGTAGAGATCGCCTGCTTGCGGTTCACCGGCTTGCGGATTTTCCGATGTTCATATCGGTTGGTATGGATACCAAGGGCGCGCTCGCCATATGGCAAAAGCAGGCCGACATCCTTCTCGGCGCCGGAGCGCTGGCGGCATTGACCGTCGCGATGATGATCTTACTAATCGCGCGGCAGCAGGCGCAGGTACACAACGCGTCCATGCAAAGATTGGCGCTCGAAAAAGAGCGACTCGATTCGGCCATCAACAATATGTCGCAAGGTTTGGTAATGTTCGATGCGGAGCAGCGTCTCGTCGTTTGCAATGATCTCTACGTCGACATGTATGGATTGTCGCATGAGATTGTGAAGCCGGGTTGCTCATTTCTTGAAATTCTGCGGTATCGCGCCGCGACCGGAGATTTCTCTAATCGCGACCCCGAGCAGTATCGCGCCAGCGCCATGGCGGCATTGGCGTTGGGCAAGATCACGACTCTCATTCTGAAGGGAGTGGACGGACGTGAGGTGTTGGTGACAACTTTGCCAATGGCCAACGGTGGCTGGGTCGCCACCCATAAGGACATCACAGAGCAACGGAGAGCTGAAGCGAAGATCGAATATATGGCGCATCACGATGCGCTGACCGATCTGCCCAACCGGCCTTTGCTCTACGAACAATTGCGGCACTTGCTGACGAAAACAAGGCATGGAGTACAGGTTGCCGTATTGTGCCTCGACCTCGATCGTTTCAAGGACGTGAACGACGCGCACGGCCACCAGATTGGCGATCTTCTCCTTAAAGCGGTCGCGGATCGGCTGCGCCAATGCGTTCGAAATGCCGACATCGTCGCGCGCCTCGGTGGAGACGAATTTGCCATCATGCAAGCCGGCGCCTTCCAACCGGCAGATGCAACCTCACTGGCGTCACGTCTCATCGCGGCGGTCGGCGCGCCATACGAGCTTGGCGACCGACACGTTACGATCGGGTTGAGCATTGGAATTGCGCTCGTACCGGACGACGGGCGCGATCCGGACCAGTTGCTAAAAAGGGCCGACATGGCGCTGTATCGGGCTAAGTCGGAGGGTCGCGGACTCTATCGCTTTTTCGAGCTGGAAATGGATGTGAGTATACGGGCTCGCCGAAGCCTCGAGGCCGACCTGCGCAATGCGATCGCTAATTGCGAATTTGAGCTATTGTATCAGCCCTTCGTCGATATGGAGACGGAATGCGTCACCGGCTTTGAGGCGCTCATTCGCTGGCATCATCCTGAGCGTGGCATGATCCAACCCCTCGATTTCATCTCCGTCGCGGAAGAAACCGGTCTTATCGTGCCAATTGGCGATTGGGTATTGCATCAAGCTTGCGCTGAGGCGGCCGTTTGGCCGAGCAATGTGAAGGTCGCGGTAAATCTGTCGTCAATTCAATTGAAGAAAAAAGCGTTATTGTCGTCCGTCATATCTGCACTTGCGGCCTCCGGATTGTCGCCAAACCGCCTGGAATTGGAGGTTACGGAGTCCGTATTATTGCAGGACAGCGACGTGACGCTCGCCAACCTTCACGATTTACGGGAGCTCGGGGTCAGAATATCCATAGACGATTTTGGCACTGGATATTCTTCGCTTAGTTACCTGCGCAAGTTTCCCTTCGACAAGATTAAAATCGATAAATCGTTCATAGTCGACATGTCGGAGCACAAGGGCAGCCTTGCGATCGTTCGAGCGGTGATCGCCATGGGCAGCGCGCTCGGAATTTCGACGACCGCCGAAGGTGTGGAGACAGTCGAGCAATTCAAGCAATTGAAATTGGAAGGCTGCACCGAAGTCCAAGGCTTCCTCTTCAGCCGGCCGCGGCCCTCGTCAGAGGTCATTGAACTGTTAGCTTCCATCAACCCCACGCTCAAGGCGATAGCCTAAATCGCCCTCGATGCGGACACCGTTGCGGGCGCCAATCCGCCGCCGTCTTTCCCATTAACGGTGGGACGACAAGTCGGGCGATCTAACCGCTCGATCATCTCGGAAAAACACGATCTGTATTGGGCGGCGGAGACATTGGAGTAGCTGCGGCCGGTCGCGATAAATCCAGTCAGGCCTAGCGTCCCTCGCGCGCCCAGGCACCCGCAAGGCTGCCGAGCAGCAGCAACAGGCCGAGCAAGCCGGCGAAGATCGGTAGCACGCCGATGCCGCGCACCACACTGGCGTCGCGCATTTTCATGCCAATCCAATCGTCGCCCTTATAGGTTTCGCCGGACCGTACTGCGACAATGCGCGGCACATTGAGGCCTTGGCCGCCGTCGAGCCGGCGCGAATCGCCGCCGGTCGCGTCGGTGAGCGGCGACAGCACATCCGTAGTCGACGTCACTTCGGCATATTCGCGCGGATTGGCCGGGCCGATATTGACCAGCGCATTGAGCTTGCCGTCGGTCGCCCGCCACAGTCCGAGTTCATTGGCTGCGACACTTGTCTGCCAAACGCCGGGCTCGGTCGGCTCAAGCTTCAAGGCGCGCACCGCTCCGGACGGCGAAGTCAAAGTGACGTCGGCCGCCTGATCCGCCATGGTTTGGCGCCGAACCACCAGGTCATGGCCGCTCACGTTGAGCCGCAGCGCTTCTTCTTCGAGATCGGGCTCTTTCATCAGCCAATGCGACAGCCGGCGTAACAGATCGAGATGCGGGCCGCCGCCTTCGAATCCGCGTGCCCACAGCCAGATGTGGTCTGACAAAAGCAGCGCCACCCGGCCTTCGCCCTCATGCGACAAGACAAGCAGCGGCTTTTCATCCGGTCCTTGCATCACCGTCGTGCCATTGGCGTTTCTGGTGTCGACTATGCGAAACCATTCGCTCCAATGCGGCGGCGTGCTGTCGGAGCCGTCGAGTCCGCGCGTCACCGGGTGACGCTGACCGAGCTCCGTCAAGCTCGGACGAAACGCTTGTTCGGTGACATTGCCATCCGGCTCGGCCGGCAGGATGGCGTCGAGCGGCGTGCGCCAAATGCTGGTCGAGCTTGCATAATCCGGTCCGGCTGCGACCAGAACGGCGCCGCCAGCGCGCACGTAACGCGTGATGTTGTCGAAATAGATGATCGGAAGCACTCCCTGGCGCGCGTAACGGTCGAAGATGATGAGCTGAAATTCATCGATTTTCTGCTGGAACAGTTCACGCGTCGGGAAGGCGATCAGCGACAATTCGTTGATCGGCGTGCCGTCTTGCTTTTCCGGCGGCCGCAAAATGGTGAAATGCACGAGGTCGACCGAGGCGTCGGATTTCAGAAGATTGCGCCACGTCCGCTCGCCAGCATGTGGTTCGCCGGATACCAAAAGAACGCGCAGCTTGTCGCGTACGCCGTCGATCGAGACCACGGCGCGGTTATTGACGAGCGTCAGCTCGCCACCACTGAGCGGCGCAGCTTCGATCTCGACGATGTTCGGCCCGCCGTGCGGTATTGGAATGGCGATCGTCTGCGGCGTGCCGACCGGGACTGTGCGCGTGTCGACGACATCGCCATCGCGACGCACCGTCACTTCGGCAGTCTTCTCGTCGGCACCCTGATCTTCGACCCGGTAGGTGACAGTCTGCGGCTGGCCGACGATGCCGAAACGCGGCGCCGCGATCAGCACGACACGGCGGTCGCGTTCGTCCTTGTGGCCGGTGATCAGCGCGTGAACCGGCGCGGCAAAGCCGAGCGCGCCCACGTCCGCGGGCACATCGTGGACACGGCCATCGGTGATGATGACGACGCCAGCGATACGGTCGGCCGGAACGTCGGCGAGCGCCGAGCCGAGCGCCGTGAACAATCGCGTACCATCGGTTTCACCGTCCGATTGGCCGGCATCGACCGTGCGCACTTCAAGGCCGGGGATGTGGCTCAATCGCTCGACGACGGCGGACCGCGCGGCTTCGGTCTGCTGCGTGCGGTCGCTAAAGCCTTGGCTCGGACTTTTGTCGACCATAACGACCGCCACTGAGTTTAGCGGATCGCGGTCCTCGCGTGTGAGCGACGGATTGGCAAGCGCAAGCACGAGGAGCGCCAGCGCCAGTGTCCGGATCGCGGCGCCACGGCTGCGCGACGCAAATAGCACTAGCGCCAACAGGCACGCTACGCCAATCGCCGCCCATAACAGCGGAGTGCCGATCAGAGGAGCGAACGCAACACCGAGGTTCACCGCGCTCTCCTATTGCCCAAGCCGTTCGAGCAGCGCCGGTACGTGGACCTGGTCCGCTTTGTAGTTGCCGGTCAGCGTGTACATGACAATGTTGACGCCGGCGCGGAAAGCTAGTTCGCGCTGGCGCGGCTCGCCGTCGACCATCGGCAACATTGGCTGGCCGTCGGCACGCGTCGCCCAGGCACCGGCAAAATCATTCGACGTGATGATGATCGAGGATACGCCGTCGCCGCCGCGTGCCGGCCGGTTCGACGTTTCATCGTCTTCGCCGCTCGACTGCAAACCTTCGACCCAGAGCTGACCGGTGTCGAACCGGCCGGGGAAGTCGCGCAGCAAATAGAAGGTTTTGGTCAAAACATGGTCGCGCGGCACCGGTTCGAGCTCAGGAATGTCGAGCGAAGAAAGGATTTGGCGTAGTTCGAGCATCCCAGGGCTTCGCGTTTCGCCGCCAGGACCGGTGGGCGCGACGACTGCATCGCGGGTGTCGAACAAAACAGTGCCACCATCCTTCATGTAAGTGTCGATACGCTTGAGCGCCGCTTCGGATGGCCGCGGCGAGCCGGGCACGATCGGCCAATAGATCAGCGGATAGAACGCAAGCTCATCACGCGAAATGTCGAGACCGATCGGATCGCCCGGCTCGAGCGCGGTTCGCTGCGCCAGAAACAGCGTCAGCCCAGCGAGGCCAGCTTTGCTGATCGTATCGACCTCGGCGTTGCCGGTGACGACGTAGGCTAGCTTGGTCTCGAGTGCCGACTGCGGCACGTCAGGGTTTGGGGTTTCCTGTTGGGCGCGGACATGCACCAGCGTCAATCCGAGCGCTGCAACGACAATCAACGACGCCGTAGCGACGCGCCTGGCGCGCGGGATCAGCCGTTGGATACCACCGCCAAGGAAGAGTACGACCAGAGTGTCGAGCAAAAGCAGCGCCAAGGCGGCAAGGAAGATGGGCCCCCGCAGATCCTGCGGTTCGCTGGTGCGGTAGATTTCGTGCCTCGCATTGCCGAGCGGCGAGAAATCAAGTGGCGCCATACGATCCGTGTCGGCAAGCGTGTTGACGGCCAACAGACTCTCAGGCGGTCCGTAAAAGCCTGGGGGGTGTTCGGCGGTGGCGCCCGCCGCATAATCGGTCGCTACCGGGCGCGCCGTTGGCGGCGGTGTGACGAAGCTGCCGAAGCCATCAAGAATGTGGCTCGGCGGCACCATCTCATGGACGCTTTTTGTCGAGGCGCCGCCGGAATCGGCGGCGGGACTTGTGCCGGCGAACGCGACGATGCGCTTGAGCATCTCGACAAAAGCGCCCGATAGCGGCAAATCCGACCACCTGGGGTCGCCAGTGACGTGAAACAACACGATCAGGCCCTTGCCCCGCCGCGCAGCTGTGATAAGCGGCGTGCCATCGGCGAGGGTCGCCCAGGTATTGTCGCTCAGCGTCGCGTCGGGCTCAGCCAGCACTTGGCGGGTCACAGTCACATCATTGGGTACCGGCATGCCGTTGAACGGGCTGTCACGCGAGAAGGCGGCAAGCGGCTGAGGCTTGTCCCAGCTCAGACTACCGCCGAGGATGCGGCCGCCGCGCCGCAGCTTGACTGGAACCAGATCGTCGTCGGACGCCGCCAGCCGCGGCCCGGCGAAACGCACCAGGACGCCGCCGTCCTCGACCCAACGCGAGAGCCGGTCATGGGCATCGCCGACATTGCCAACGTCGGTCAGGATCAGCATCGGGAGGTTTTGATCGAGGAAGTGTCCGACGGCGTCAGCCGGCGATTCACCTTGCGTAATTCGCACGTCGGCGAACGGTTCGATGGCGCGTTGCACGTAATAACTCGATGACAACAGCGGTTCCGCCACATCGGCGGTCGCGCCGGAGACGACGCCGATAGTGCGGCGGCGCCACCTTTTATCGAGCAATTGCACGGCGCCGGCAGAGCGTTCGCCGGAAATTTCGATGCGTGCGATGTCGTTGCGAAGCTCGACCGGCAAATCGAAGCGAGCACCGGTGTCGTGATCGGTCGCTTGGAATGCGAATGGCGCTTCGCCGAGCGGCAAGCCCTTGAGGTCGAACGCGCGCACTGTACCCGCTTCGCCGGTGCCGGAGGTTGCGCGTAACACTTTGACGCTCAAGGCGCCTGCGGCGTTATCGGCTGAGCTCAACGCGTGCGCGTCGGCCACGCCGCCGGCGACAATCGTGATCGGATGCTCTCCGATCGTCTTCGCCAAGCTGTCGATGAATTCAGCGCCGTGGCCGAGATCTGTTCCGTCGGACAGCCACATTAGTTCGGCATCCTGCGTCTCGGTGAGAAAGCGCGACAGCGCGGGAAGCGCGTCGGCGCGGGCGATTGTGTATGGCGCTGGCCGCATCTGATGCAGCCGCACGCGCGCCGAGCCCGCTGTTTCCAACGAAATGTCGCGCGACCCCTCCGAGAGCGGAATAAGCGCGACGGCGCGGCGGTCGTCCTCCGCGCGCGTAATAACATCGTCGGCGGTCCGAACCCGCGCATCCCAGGTCGCGGCGGCCGCCCAGCCGTCGTCGATCAGGATCGCGAGTGGCGCGCGTGTTTTGGTCGTCGCCAAAGGCGGATGCCACAACGGGCCAGCCGCGGCGACGATAACCAACGCCGCGAGCACGAGCCGCATCAACGTCAGCCACCATGGCGTGCGGGCAGGAGTTTCTTCCTTGGGTGCGATTTCGAGGAGCAGCCGCGTCGGCGGAAAATCGATGCGGCGCGGCCGCGGTGGGACCAGTCGGAGCAGCCACCACAGCACCGGTAGTGTCAGCATTCCGACCAAAACCAAGGGTTCGGCGAAGCCAAGCGGTAAGGCGCCGATCATGCAGGCGTCCTCGAATTTGCTTCGACGGATTGGGCCGGTGCGTGAAATCGAGTCGTATTATGTGCGGCGGTGGCGCCAATCCGCGCGTGCAAGGCGAGCAGAAGCTCGTTCGCCGGGCGGTCGGTGCGGTGGATAGTAAAGCTCCAGCCGAGCCGGTCCGTCTCGCTGCGGATCTCGGCACGATGCCGCGCAATGCGGGCAATATAGTCCGCGCGCCAGTTTTCGGCGCGACCTGCGGTAATCCGTCCGCCGCCTTCCGGCTCGACGAATTCGATACGGCCCCAATACGGAAAAGTCTCCTCGGCGGGATCTATGATCTGCACGACGTGGCCGCGAGCGCCGCCGCCTGACAATTGAGCGATGGTGCGGCATACCTCGCCGAGCTCGCTCCACAGATCGGACAACAGCACGACTTCGGCGAGCGGGGAGGGCGCAAAGTTCGCCGGCAGGCTCGGACGCTCGTTGCGATCATGGACGATGGCCTGCGCGATCTGGTCGACAATATTGCGGCTGCCGGTCGGCCGCGTCAGACCCGGAATGCCGACACGCTCGCCGCCTTCAACCAAAACCTCGGCGAGCGCCAGCGTTACGACCAGCGTGCGGTATAGCTTGGTATCGCGGACCAGCGGCGAGGCGAAATACATCGACGGCGATCGGTCGGGCCAAATCCAGACCGTGTGCGCGGCCTCCCATTCCTGCTCACGCACATAAAGATGATCGTCACGCGCCGAACGCCGCCAATCGACCCGCGAGGCCGGCTCGCCCGACACGAAGCGGCGGTACTGCCAAAAATTCTCGCCCGGCCCGGCGCGGCGGCGGCCATGCAAACCATGGATGACTGTTGCCGCCACCCGTCGTGCTTCCAGGATCAATCGCGGCATGCTGGCGGCGAGCGTCCGGCCTTCGCCGACGGCGCGGCCAGCCGCCGGCCCATCCTGATATGTGCGTTCTTTTGCGCGCTTGGGCTCCGCCATCCGCCTATCCGATCCGCGCCTTCAGCCGTGCGATCACCGCCTCAATGCTCTCGCCCTCCGCGCGTGCGCTGAAGGTGAGCGCCATGCGGTGCTTGAGCACCGGCTCGGCGAGATCGATGACGTCGTCGATCGAGGGCGCGAGGCGGCCGTCCAGTAGCGCGCGCGCGCGCACTGCGAGCATCAGCGATTGGCTGGCGCGCGGGCTCGGGCCCCAGGCGATCAATTTTGCAGCGTCGCCGCCTTCCGGTCCCGGACGCGCGGAGCGCACCAGCGCAAGAATGGCTTCGACAACGGACTCACCGACCGGCAACCGTCGGACGAGACGTTGCGCAGCCATCAAATCCTCGCCGGTCATCGCCGCCTTCGGCCGCGTTTCCTCGGCGCCCGTGGTTTCGAACAGAATTCTTCGCTCCGAGTCGCGGTCGGGATAGCCAACGTCGATTTCCATCAGAAAGCGGTCGAGCTGCGCTTCGGGCAGCGGATAGGTGCCCTCCTGCTCCAGCGGGTTTTGCGTGGCGAGCACATGGAACGGTTTCGGCAGATCGTGGCGCGTGCCCGCGACGGTAACGTGCTGTTCTTGCATCGCCTGCAATAGTGCCGACTGAGTACGCGGCGACGCGCGGTTGATTTCGTCGGCCATCAGCAGCTGGGCAAAGACCGGGCCGGAGATGAAACGGAAATTGCGCTTGCCGGTCTGGCTTTCCTCCAAGACCTCGGTGCCGAGGATGTCGGAGGGCATGAGATCGGGCGTGAACTGGACGCGCCGCGCGTCGAGCCCAAGCACGGTGCCCAAAGTGTCGACGAGCTTGGTCTTGGCGAGACCCGGCACACCGAGCAGCAGCGCATGGCCGCCGGACAGGATGGTGATGAGCGCCTGCTCCACGACCTTGTCCTGGCCAAAAATGACCGTGCCGATCGCGGCTTTGGCCGCACGTACGTGCTCGGCGGTCGATTCAGCCGAGCGCACGATCATGTCTTCGAGCTTTTCGAGCCCGTCTCCGCCGGCAGCGGGCATGGCTAACTCCTTGTCTTTATGTCTTGTTCTTGTATCGATCGGGCTCGCACCGTAGGCCCGCATCTACGGCAGCCGATGCAATATGCGCGCCAGCCACCCCGAGGAGATTTTGCGCTGATTCGTAACCGACAGGAACAACTTGGGTTCAGGGCCGCCCGGATGCAGATTACCAATCTCGAACTCGTTAACGAATGCGCCCCCGAGCGAATGTCCAGGGGGACAGGTTCAAGGCAAACCATGGCGAAGGAAGGGCAATCCGGCCTCGACGCGATCACGAGCGCGCTAAGTCGCGCCAAGGGGCCGCCGCCGGTCGAATTGTGGAATCCGCCGTTTTGCGGCGATCTCGATATGCGTATCGCTACGGATGGCACCTGGTTTTATCTCAAAACGCCGATTGGCCGACCGGCCTTGGTCAAACTGTTCGCCTCGGTGCTCAAGCGCGAGGGCGACAAATACTTCCTCGTCACGCCGGTGGAGAAGTGCGGCATTCGCGTCGATGACGCGCCGTTTCTCGCCGTCGAACTGAAGGTCGAGGACAACGCCTCCGGTCGTGTGCTCAATTTCCGCACCAACGTCGACGATTGGGTCGAATGCGGGCCGCAGCACAGACTGCGCTTTGAGGCGGAAGCGGGCACCGGCGGTCTCAAACCCTATCTTCACGTGCGCCGCGATTTGTGGGCGAAAGTCACGCGCACCTTGTTCTTTGATCTCGTCGAACTCGGCGAGGAACGCGATGTCGGCGGCGCCACGATGTTCGGCGTCGCGTCGCGGGGAATGTTCTTTCCCATGGCGCCTGCCGATCAAATGAGGGAATTTGCGTGAACGATCAGCGCGCGACCTTGCCGCAGGGGGCAACGGAGAATTTCTTCGAGCGCGCGCGCGCGCGGCTCACGCTCGACGTGCCGCCGGCGCTGACCGACTTCGCCGCCGAAGGCGCGCGCGGCGATCTCGACCTCAATCCGGATATGTGGATCAAGGCCGGCGTTAAGGCGACGAAGCCCGCTGCGGTTCTCGTGCCCGTCATCGATCGCAGCGAACCAACGGTGCTCTTGACTTTGCGCACGGCGGAGCTGGCCAGCCACGCCGGGCAAGTGGCTTTTCCGGGCGGCAAAATCGATCCATCCGACGAAAACCCGGTTGCCGCAGCGTTACGCGAAGCCAAGGAGGAGACTGGACTCGCGCCAACGCTCATCGAGCCGATCGGCTATCTCGATCTTTATCTGACTTTTTCCGGCTTCCGTATTTTGCCGACTGTGGCGCGCGTCAAACCGGACTTCACGTTGACGCTTAATCCGCGCGAAGTCGTCGAGACATTCGAAGTGCCGCTCAAATTCCTGATGACGCCCGGCAATCACCAGCGCAAGACGCGCGATTGGAACGGAATGGAGCGCGATTATTACGCGATTCCATTCGGGAGCCGCTACATTTGGGGCATCACCGCGGGTATCCTGCGTAACCTCTACGACCGGGTCTACGCAGCATGATCAGGCCAATCCTCACCGAGATCGGACTGTTTCTCACCCCTTTCGTGCTCTACGCCGCGTTTCTGATGGCAACGCGCGCGGGAGTGCTGCACTCGTCGTCGTGGAGTATGCCGCGGCTTGCGACGCTGGTCATCGTATCGCTTGTGCTCATGATCGGTAGCTTCCTCTTGCTGGCGCAATTCTCCGGCGCGCCCCCCGGCGCGACTTACGTGCCGGCGCATATCGAAAACGGTAAGTTCGTGCCAGGGGCGACACGATGACCGACGGCGTGCAACTCGATGACGCCGCTTGGCTCGAAGCGGGCGAGGTCGCGCGCCTGCTGGCGCTGCTTGATCGCGATGGCGAGGAAGCGCGCGTCGTCGGCGGCGCCGTGCGCAATTCACTGTTGCATCTGCCGGTCGCCGAGATCGACGTGGCGACAACGGCGTTGCCGGAAGAGGTGGTGCGGCGGGTCGCGGCGTCGGGATGGAAGGCCGTGCCCACCGGTATCGAACATGGGACCATCACAGTCGTCATCGAGGGAAAACCATTCGAAGTGACGACGCTGCGGCGCGACAT
>Ga0181537_10002812_pt1 | contig 15142 bp, 15 predicted proteins | sample PEATcosm2014_Bin_39_FD_119765 | JGI IMG/M metagenome (GOLD analysis project Ga0181537, IMG submission 119765) | Peatland microbial communities from MTU Mesocosm Facility, Houghton, MI, USA - PEATcosm2014_Bin23_10_metaG | ecosystem: Environmental > Terrestrial > Soil > Wetlands > Peat | place... | reverse complement strand
TCCAAATCGACTTGCGGCTTGGGGAGGGTGGCAAGCTGTCCCACGCTTTTCGTCCCTCACTTGGATGATCGAGAGCGGCCCCCGGCACGGAGCGGCAAACACCCAACCGCCCGTTGCCTGTCGTTCGGAACGAGCGGGCGCGTCCCGACACCGTCCAAAGACCGGCGCAGATTACAGCCCGAACATCGCTAATCCTTGATCCGGTTTGCTAGAATTTTAGCGAATGGCGGCCGCAGGCGATGGATTGCGCCCTGGCGAGGGTTAAGCGGCGTTTACTTCCCTGTTTGCGCTTATTTGTTTCCCAGTTTGAACAGCTTCATCGCGTTGCCGCGGCCGATTTTCTGCCGATCGTTCTCGCTGATCGGGCAGGCGTCGAACCATTCCGTCGCATGGTCGACATTCTCGAACGGCCAATCGACCGAGAACATGATGCGGTCGGAACCGATCACCTGCATGGCCTCAATAAGCGCCGGCGTGTTGAAATTGCCCGAGGTCGTGATGTGGAAGTTCGAGGTGAAATAATCGCGCATGCTCTTCTTCGCCGGATAGTCGTTGCGCTGTTCGACCCAGCCATTGGCGTTGTCGATGCGCCACAGCGCGTAGGGGAGATTCTCGCCCAGGTGGCCGATAACGATCGACAGCCGCGGATGCGCGTCGAACAGCCCGGAGCCCATCAGGCGCAGCGCATGCACCGCCGTTTCCTGGCCGAAGGCCCAGACCGGGCCGAGCAGCCAGGAGTGGCCTTCATAAATTTTTGCGTCGCGCGGCAACGGATTGCGCGGATGCAGATAAAACGGCACGTCGAGCCGCTCCACCGCCGCCCAGAACGGCCGGTATTGCGGCAGATCGTAGTAAACAGCCGTCCCCGCGTCGCCGACCTGAGAGAACCCGTTAACCAGCGCGCCGCGAAAGCCGAGCTCCTTGACGCAACGTTCCAATTCGTGGGTCGCGCGCGCCGGATCCTGCATCGGCAACGCCGCAAGCGCCTGAAAACGATCCGGCCGCTTGCGCACTTGTTCGGCGAGAAAGTCGTTCGCCTTGCGGGCGGTCCGCTCGGCCTGTCCCGGATCGGGAATAGCCTGAATCGCCGGCGCATTAAGAGACAGTAGCATCATCTCGATGCCGTATCGGTCCATAAGCGACAGCCGCCGATCCTGCACGTCAATCAGGCGGCTTTTGAGCTCTTGCCAGACGCGATCGGGAAAGGGGGTGCCAAAATTGGTCGCCGTCTCCTCGAGAGCGACATGTTCTTCGAGCGCGATCTTGCCTTGCATGAACTCTCCTCCCACTGCGACCGGCCCCGCGCCGGCGCATTAAGCTTAACACGGTCTTATACGGCGGATTCGGCCCGACGTTACGCGCGCGCCGGCGCTGGCATGGTTCTGGCGACACTCCGGCTGCAACCCCCGCGCTGTCTCAATCCGGGTCAGCGCTGGGGAGAGGTGTCGCAGGAAAGACCGGGCCGCTGTGCTGATGAATACCCATCAAAGCTACACCCTGGCCTCGCAGCCGCAGACCCGCCGAATCCTGCGCGTCTGGGCGGTGCTCTCGCGCGGCACCTTCTCCGGCGCGATCTTCCTGATCGACGTCGCCGTGATCGTGGCGATGTCCTGCCTTACCGGTATCGCCTATTACTATGTCGTCCACGGTTATCGGGGCGAAATCGCCTCGTTCGCCCAGGTCGGCGTCCTGGCGGCGAGCATCTTCGCTATCTCCAACCTTTTCCGTCGCGAATACCGGCTGCCGAATTTCTTCAGCGTCAAGCCGCACGCCCGGCGCACCATCCAATTGTGGAACGTGACTCTCATCTGCCTGCTCACGCTCGGCTTCCTGGCCCGAATCGACGTCGTGTCGTATTCGCGCGGCTGGATCGTCCTGTTCTACGTCTCCACCCTCGCCGCACTGATCGTATTGCGTTACGTGATCGTCCGCATCACGGTGCTGGCGCGGGCCGCGGGCTTTCTGTCGGCGCAACGCATCTTTCTGTTTGGCACCGGCGAGAATATCGGCGCCTTCGTCAACCGCTACGAGCCGTGGGCGCTGGGCATCAACGTCGTCGGCTGCCGCTTTCTGACGCCAGTTGCCGGCAGTGCGCCGGCCGATGTGCGCAACGCGATGCTCGATCGCGACCTCGCCGAGGCGGCAGCCAGCGTGCGCAGTCTGGCGCCGGATGCCGTCTTCGTGCTGCTGCCCTGGTCGGCGACGGAAACCATCGAGCGCTGCGCCGAAACCTTCCTTTCGCTTCCGGTCGAGATTCACCTCGGCCCGGAGCAGATTCTGCACAAATTCGACGAAGTCAAACTCTCGACGCTCGGGCCGGTCACCAGCCTGCAGGTCACCCGGCGCGCGTTGACCCGCCTCGAAGTCATCGAGAAGCGAATGTTCGATCTCGTCTTGGCGGCGGCAGCCCTCCTGCTGGCGACGCCGCTGCTCGTCTTGGTGTCCATCCTCATCAAGCTCGACAGCCCGGGCCCGATCTTTTTCGTGCAGCGGCGCTACGGCTTCAATCAGCAGCCTTTCCGCATCATCAAGTTTCGCACCATGTGCTCGCTCGATGAAGGCAGCCGCCAGGCGACGCGCCACGATCCGCGCCTGACCCGGGTCGGACGCTGGCTGCGGCGCTGGAACATCGACGAGATTCCGCAGCTGTTCAACGTCCTCACTGGCGACATGTCGCTGGTCGGCCCGCGTCCGCATCCGCTGCCGCTCGATCGCGATTATCAGCGGCGCATTTCGCTCTACGCGCGCCGCCACAACGTCAAGCCGGGCATCACCGGCTGGGCGCAGATCCACGGCTATCGCGGCGAAACCGACACCGACGACAAGATGCGCTACCGCATCGAATACGACTTGTCCTACATCGACAATTGGTCGCTCTGGCTCGATCTGAAGATCATCGTGCGGACGGTGCTATCCAGCACCGCCTACCAGAACGCTTACTGAGCGAAGCCGGTCGTTCTAATTGCGACCTCACCGTTCTCCAAACAATGCCATCCCAAAAGAAAAATGGCCGGGATTTATCCCGGCCATTGCCCGATTTTTGAGATTGGCGTCGGTTAGCCGACGAGAGCGGAGATAGCGAAAACCGCGCCGATCGTGACCAGCGCGGTGGAAAGCCACAGCACGCCGATTAGCAACCATACCGGGCGCGACTTTTGCGTCGCCGCCGTGGGCGCTTCGGTCCATGATTCCAGAGCCGGCTCGGCCCGGCGCAACGCGGTGGACGCACGTTCGATCGCGGCGATATCGCGCGCGAGTTGGGCATGATCGGCAGCCGATACTACGCTGGAGGCGTCCGCGCTCGGCTGCGTCGTCGCCTGCCCCAAGTCGGATGCCTGCCGCAAGTCGGATTCAGGGATGTCGGCGAGCGCTGAAGGAGCTTCGGCGCCCTCGGAAGGAAGAAAACCGAGATGATACTTCGACATGACGCGTACCTTTTTTGCCTGGTCTTTCCTAACCGACAAACGGGCACCGCGCGATATTCATCGCCGGCTAACCTTAACGCCGGCAACGAACTATCCTATCTAATGCCAAGCAACGGTGCCGGGCTGAACGTTTATCGCGCAAGGCGCCCGTGCGCCGCTATGCTGCCTGCATCGCGGTCACCAAATCTGGCCACCGGAGGAATCCGCCGATGAGCACTTCGACATTAATCGTCCTCGTCGTCATCGTCGTCGTGATTGTGTGGGCGATCTCGATCTACAACGGCCTCGTCGCCATGCGGCAGCGGGTCAATGGCGCGTTTGCGGACGTGGACGTGCAGCTGCGACAGCGGCACGATCTCATCCCCAATCTGGTCGAGACGGTTAAGGGCTACGCCGCGCACGAACGCGGCACGCTCGACGAAGTGGTTAAGGCGCGCAACGCGGCCGTGGCCGCCCAAGGCCCGGCCCAACAAGCCGCGGCCGAGAACATGCTGTCCGGCGCGTTGCGGCAGCTGTTCGCGCTGTCGGAGGCCTATCCCGACCTCAAGGCGAACGCCAATTTCCAGCAATTGCAGGCGGAACTCGCCGACATCGAGAACAAGATCGCCGCGGCCCGGCGCTTCTTCAACAACGCGGTGCAGGAATACAACACCGGGATCCAGAGATTCCCCGCCGCCATGTTTGCCTCCGCGTTCGGATTCGCGCCGAAGGAATTTTTCGATCTCGGCGACGAGCGCAAGACCGTTGGTGAGGCGCCGGCGGTCAAGTTCTGATCGATGGCGGCATACGGGCTTTATAGCCACATCCAGTCCAACCGGCGGCGCTCGGTCGCGCTCCTCGTCGGCCTCTTTTTCCTTGTTTACATGCTCGTCTACGCCGGCGCATTGACCGCGGAAGCGCTGTCGGTCGACGCCGATCTCAACACGCTGCTGCAGCTCGCCTGGAACGATCTGATCCGCGCGGCGCCGGTGGCGACGGTCGGCACGGGCTTATGGGTCGTGATCGGCTATTTCTTCCACCAGAACATGATCGATGCGGTCACCGGCGGTCGCGAGGTCACGCGCAAGGAGGAGCCGCGGCTTTACAATCTTCTGGAAAATCTCTGCACCTCGCGCGGCATCACCATGCCCAAGCTCAAAGTGATTGAGAGTGATGCTCTCAACGCCTTCTCGACCGGCATGAATCCCCGGCAATATTCGATCACGGTCACCTCGGCGCTGCTCGATCGGCTCGACGACGCCGAAATCGAAGCGGTGCTCGGACATGAGCTCACGCATATCCGCAACGGCGACGTGCGCATGATGGTCATTGCCGTCGTCATCGCCGGCGCGATTTCCTTTTTCGCCGAATTATTCTTCCGGCTTTGGTTCTACGGCGGTTTCCGCGGCTCGCGATCGTCCGATGATCGTAAGGGCGGCGCCGGGCTCGCCATCCTGATCGCCATCGGGTTCATCATCGTCGCCTATCTGCTGTCGTTCGTTATTCGGCTGGCGCTCTCGCGCCAGCGCGAATTTCTGGCCGACGCCGGCTCAGTGGAGCTGACCAAGAATCCCGACGCTATGATCTCGGCGCTGCGCAAGATCGAAGGTCGCGGCGAATTGCCGGGAGCGACTTCGGCGGTGATGGAATTGTGCGTCGACAACCCGCGCCAAGGCTTTGGCGAATTGTTCGACACCCACCCCTCGGTGGAAAACCGGGTCGCCGCGCTGGTCAAATTTGCTGGCGGCCACGATACCGGCCCGCTGGCGCTGCCCCCGGAACGCGAAGGGCCGGCCGAATCGCCGGACAATTCGCCGGCCCCCGGCCCTTGGGATTCCTCAGCTGAGGGCCCGTGGGGTCCACCACCAGCGGATGGTGCGCAAGAGGCTTCGCCGGCAGAAGCAGGCGGCCGCGCTGAGTCGCCGGGCGTCCCACCTGCGGGACCATGGGGCCCGCACGAAAGCTAGCCGCAAAGCCGTCACAATTAACCATATCCGACTGCGACCAAAGAAGAAGCGCGCGTTTGCACCAACAACCGCGTACCTTTTGGCTTCCAAACAGACCCCGGTGTGATAGAAGCGGTTAACGGGGAAATTGGCGCGACTCGCTCGATTCGCCCGCTCTTGTGTCGCGGAAATCGAGCGTGGAACACGGTGCGGCTCGCGGCCGCGCGCAGCCTGATGAGGGATCGGCCATGGCGAAGCCAACGGTAGTGGTCGTCGGTGCGGACAAGGGCGGCGTCGGCAAGACGACGGTCGCCCGCACGCTTTTGGATTATTTCACCGCGCATCACCTGCCGACGCGCGCATTCGACACCGAATCACCGCGGGGCACGCTGCGCCGCTTCCATCCCGACATCAGCGAAATCGTCGACGCCACGTCGGTGTCCGACCAGATGCGGATCTTCGACACGTTATCCACCACGGACGCGAGCGTGACGGTGATCGACGTACGCGCCGGACTGTTGTCGCCGATGCTGCGTTCGCTGCGCGACATCGGCTTTCTCGACGCCGTGAAGAAGGGGCAGCTCAACTTCGCCGTGTTCCATATTCTCGGCTCGTCCATCGCCTCGCTGAACGAAATCGAAGAGACCGCCGCCTTTGCCGCCGACGGCCGCTATATCCTGGTCAAGAATTTCATCAACGACACCAATTTCTTCGAGTGGGACCAGGCCACCCATGCTTCGTATTTCCGCAAGTTCAAGGACGCCGTCGAGATCAGCGTCCCCAAGCTCAACGAGATGGCCTTCGAGCAGGTTGAGCTCGCCTCGGTGCCCTTCCTCACCTTCGTCGCCAACAAGGGCCCGAAGGGCGAATCGGCGAACTATTCATTTGTGCTGCGCGGTTACGTCCGGCATTGGCTCAGCAATGTCTGGAGCGAGTACGACCGCATCAAAATCACCGACATCGTCAGCAGCGGCGGCGTCGCGAGCGGTCCGCGCGTGCAGGTCGTCGGCCGCTCGTAGCCTCGTGCGGCTGTGATGGCGCAGCCGGCTCCCCTTTATATCGTCGCATCGCCGCGGCCGCGAAATGGCAAGACGCTGATCGCACGGCTATTGCTGGAGTTTCTGCGCCAAAGCCGCCGGCCCGCGGTTGGCTACGACCTCAATCCGCGCGAGCCGGCGCTGGCGGAGCGCTTTCCCAAGTTGGTCTGGCCGGTCGATATCGCTGACACCCGCGGCCAGATGGAATTGTTCGATCGGCTGCTCGCCGATCCGGCGAGCACTCAGCTCATCGATCTCGGCTATGGGCCGTTCGACCAATTCTTCGCGGTGATGGGCGAGATCGGCTTCCTGCCCGAGGCCCGGCGGCGGCGAATCGAGCCGATCGTGCTGTTTGTCGCCGATTCTTCCGGGGCGACCGCGCGCAGCTATGCGCAGCTGCAGCGACGGCTGGCGGCGACTTTCGTGCCCATACACAATGAGCACGTGATGCTCATGTTCGACAAGGAGGATTTTCCACCGACGCGGCCGGAATACGGTCTGATTCGCATCCCGCGCTTATCGCCCCTGGTGCGCGGCGTGATCGACCGGCCGAACTTTTCGTTCAATGCCTATATGGCCAAGCAAGCCGGCGGACCGACCGAAGTGCACCAATGGATCGGCAACGTCTATCACGAATTTCGCGAATTCGAGCTGCACCTGCTTATGGGCAAACTCAGTTCATCGCTCGGTGGAGCGACGGCGCCGAAGCGCCAAAGCCGACGCCTGCGCTAGCGCTGGCTTCGAGAACTGCCGACCCGGGTCGCGGTCAGGCGACTTTGATTCTTGACAGGCGCGGCACGGCGATAGGCTCGAAGTCGAGCTCGGCAACTGGACAAGGCCGGCCGAACAAATAGCCTTGCGCATGGATGCAGCCGGCTGCCTGCACGAGCACCAATTGGTCTCCGGTTTCGACACCTTCGGCGACCGTGTCGATGCGCATGCTCCTGCCGAGCCCCGCGACCGCCGACACGATCGCGGCGCAATCGGCGCTCTTGGCCAGTTCGTGCACGAACGACCGGTCGATCTTGATCTTGTCGAACGGGAACATGCGCAGATAGCTGAGCGAAGAATATCCGGTGCCGAAATCGTCGAGCACGATGGAAATCCCCATCGCCCGCAGGCGATGCAAGGTTTCGACATTCTCGTCACTTCCATGAAGCAGGACCGACTCGGTGATTTCCAGCTCCAGCCGCTCCGGCGGCAGCCCGGATTCGGCAAGCGTTCGGGACAACACGTCGACCGGGCAAATCTTGCGGAATTGAACCGCCGACAGATTGACGCTGACCTTGATGGACGGCGGCCAGTGCACGGCGTCGTTGCAGGCCTTGCGCAAGACCCATTCGCCAATCTGGCTGATCAGGCCGCTTTCCTCCGCCAGCGGGATGAATTCGGCCGGCGGTACCATGCCGCGCTGCGGATGATGCCAGCGGATCAACGCTTCGATGCTCGTCGTCCGCCGGGTCGCGATGTCAACGGTGGGCTGATAGTACAGTTCGAACTCGCCGTTGCTTAACGCGTTGCGCAGGTCGGTCTGATGAGCGCGGCGGGTGCGCACCTCGACCCCGATAGCATCTTCGAAGAAGCGATAAGCGTCGCGGCCCTCGGATTTGGCCTTGTAGAGTGCGAGATCGGCGTTCTTCATTAATTGTTCGGCGTCCGCACCATGATCGGGCGCAAGAGCGATGCCGATGCTGGTGCCGATGTTGAGATGATGGCCGTCGAGATCGTATGGCGCCGCCACCGCCCCCAGCACCCTGTTGGCGGTGGCGATTGCCGTTTCTCGCTGATCGCCGTCCGCCGTCGCAAGAATGGCAAATTCATCGCCGCCGGGCCGCGCCACGATGTCGGTTTCGCGGATACAGGCCGCGAGACGGCCGGTCACTATTTTCAACAGTTGATCGCCGACTGGATGGCCAAGTGAATCGTTGACCGTCTTGAACAGGTCGAGATCGAGCATGAAGATCGTGAACCGGTTGCCGTGACGCCGCAACCGCGCCAGCGCTTCGTCCATTTTCTCCAGCAGCACGGCGCGATTGGCGAGGCCGGTCAGGCCGTCATGGCGGGCCATATAGGCGATTTGCGTTTCGGCGCGTTTCTGCGCCGTGATGTCCTGGTGGATGGCGACCCATCCGCCGCCCTGCATGGGTCGGTGATTGACCGAGAGCACGCGGCCATCACGCATGACGTTCTCGACATAACAAGGCTCGATGCTGCGGACTTCCGCCAGCCGCTCCTCGATATAACGATCGGCGTCCTCAGGACTCTGGCCCACAGCGATCCGCGCCTCCAAAACAGAACGCAACGTCACGCCGCGCTTGGTCTGCTCGCTCGTCAGCCCATACATCTCCCCGTAACGCTCGTTGCAGACGATCAGGCGCTCGTCGCCATCGAACATGCACAGGCCGTACGGCATGTTCTTGAGCGCCGCGTCGAAGCGCAGATTCTGGGCCTGCAGCTGCGACTCACGCTCGCGCAAAGCAGCGGTACGTTCCTGGACCAGCTGATCGAGCCCGCGATTGAGCTGCTCCAATTCGCCGATCATCAACGCGATGGAGCGGTCGGTGCGCTGGCGATCGCTGTCCGATTGCCCATAGGCCTCGGAAACGAGTCCGAGCAGTATCTCCAGATCGAGCTCGCCCGAGCCCTGCGCCGCCCGTGCAAGCTGTCTGGCTAGGAGCTTATGCACTTGAATTGCCCGCAACCTCGGCGATTGTGGTGACGGTCATTGTCTGGTTGTGGAGTTCGCAGACACCGGACACACGATGCGGCGAGATTTCCCCGTAGGAGTAGAAGCCGAGTTGCGGAACCTGCAATCCGGATTCGCCGCTGGCGGCTTCCAGCTCGTCGGCAGTGTGCTGGCCCATCAACAGGCGGCGGCCGATGCAGCTCACCAGGATGGCGATTTGATCGCCGGTTCGGCCGGGACCAACACCGTCGGCGGCCTGCCGCGCCGCCATCGCGGCGCCCGCGGCGAGCCGATCGAAGTTGCCGCGCATGAGCTGCGCGGTCCAGCCTTCGGGAACGTCGCCAGCGAACGTCATCGAGCGCGCGTCGTGGCCCACGGCCAGGATGGTGCGAACGATGTCATGGTCGGGCCGCTCGGGATCGAAGATGCGCAGCGGGAACAGCAGGCCCGAGCCGGGAAGGCCGCGCGCTTCGTCTTCGCCCAGATAGCGCTCATAGAGATCAAGCGCTGGCTCGCCGTCGAATTGAAACAACACATTGCCGCGTGAACGGGTGATCTGGCGGCGCCGCCCAAACTCGTCCCAGCCGCCGGCGCTGCCGTGGCCGATCCGGATCGCCGCCCCGTAGAAGCCGACCGCCGCGGCGACCTGGGTGCGGGGCGCACAATCCGCCCCCACCAGCGTCTCACGGAAGTCGGCGCCATCGCCGGCCAAGCCGCCGGTGACCGAGACCCGCTTGCCGACCGCGCCGATAATTCCGGCTACGAGTTCGCTGCCGTTGACGTTCAGGCCGTCGGAGAGGACGAAAATGCCGACAAGGTCCGGCGCTGCGCGCGACCGATCGCCTCGCCGCAGGCCCGCGAGCCCTCCGGAGCGGACGCCGGCTCGCAGGCGACGCGCAAAGTCGTGGCGTCGAAGCGCAAAGCGGCTGCGGCGATCTCATCATCGCTGACGTCCTGGTTGCGAATTTGTCCGCCGGTGCTGCAGCCGAGAATGTGCGCATCGGGATACATCACCCGCAGCTCATGATAACGGGCGCCGCAAGCCAGCGCCTGGCGCGAACCGAAAAAGAAAACCAGATCGGCGGGAGCGCGTTCGCCGGGAGCAATGGCCCAGCCGGCGGTTTCAGTCCACGTGAGTTGCACCACGCGCATGAAAGGCACCTGTCTGAAAGCTATCGTCGTCGTTTTTTGTTGCTACATAGCGCCGACACCTGAAAATTCAATTTAATCATCGGCAAAAAACACCTCGTTCAGGGTTCGTAAACCTTGCCCGCGGCCGGTCGGCCGACCGCGTGAAACAGACTTTTTGGAACAAATTATTCCGCCGGCGCCGGAGCAGAAAGCGGCCAGGAGCGTCGATGGTTCCAGCGATTCCGAGCGAGCCGGATCGCCATGCTTGATGAGAGGAAAATATTTTGCCGAAACTGCCGCGGCATTTGCCGTGATTTGCAGCAGCGAACGGATCAACTTAGGATCAAACAACGCGCCGCGGCGAAAGGCTTTTTTAATGCTGAAAATATTGCATCACCGCTCGCCTTGAAGCGGCCGTGGCTAATGCCCTTCGAAGCCGACGAGCGTGCGCACCGGCACGCCAAGCTTGCGGATTTTCTCCGCGCCGCCGAGATCGGGCAGGTCGATGATGAAGCAGGCGGCGAGCACGTCGGCGCCGATCTGTTTGAGGAGCTTCACCGCGGCCTCGGCGGTGCCGCCGGTGGCGACCAGATCGTCCACCAGAATGACGCGCTCGCCCTTAAGGACTGCGTCCTCATGCATCTCCATCTCGTCGATGCCGTATTCGAGCGAATAGCCGATGCTCACGCGCTTGAACGGCAGCTTGCCCTTTTTGCGAATTGGCACGAAACCGGCCGAAACCTGATGAGCAACGGCGCCGCCGAGGATGAAACCGCGCGCCTCGATGCCGGCTACCTTGTCAATCTTACTGCCGGCCCAAGGTTGCACCAACGCGTCGACGGCGCGGCGGAACGCCCGAGCGTCGCCCAGCAGCGTGGTGATATCGCGAAACATGATGCCCGGCTTGGGATAGTCCGGGATATTGCGGATCGCGGCCTTGAGGTCGCTGTCCAGCGCGACGTCCAACGCGACGCTCGACATGGTCGGAAGCCCCCCAAGACTTAGCTCAGCTCAAGACTTAGCTCTGCTAAAGCCTTTGACTCAACTCCGGTATTCGGTCGGCGGACGCGGCTCCAGCAGTTCGGGGTGATGCTTGACCTTGTGCCAGATCCGCTTCTTCGTGAAGTAGAGTAGCCCGGTCAGCACGATAAGAAAAACGAATACCTGAAAGCCGAGCCGCTTGCGCGCATCCAGCGTCGGTTCCGCCGCCCACATCAGGAACGCCGAGACATCGCGGCCATATTGATCGACGGTGGCCGGCGTGCCGTCGGTGTACTCGACCTGCCCGTCGCTCAACGGCTTGGGCATGCCGATGGCATGGCCGGGAAAATATTTGTTGTATTGCGCGCCCGGCGGCAGCGTGAAGCCGGCCGGCGGCGGATCTTCGTAGCCATTGAGGATGGCGTGGATGTAGTCGGGACCGTCCTCCTGGTATTGCGTGAACGCGTCGAAGATGAACCAGGGGAAACCACGCTCGACGCTGCGCGCCTTGGCGAGCACCGACATGTCCGGCGGCAGCGCGCCGCCGAGCGCGGCGCGCGCGGCCTGATCGTTGGGGAATGGCAGCGGAAAGCGGTCGGCGAGCTTGCCGGGCCGCTGAAACATTTCGCCCTTGTCGTTGGGACCGTCGGTCACCTGGAACGACGCCGCGATCGCCGCCGTCTGCGCTTCGGTGAAGCTGGGTCCGCCGGGATCGGCGAGGTTGCGGAATGCGAGCAGCTTGAGGCTATGGCAGGTCGAGCAGACCTCGCGATAGACCTTAAAGCCGCGCTGCAGTTGTTCGGTATCGTAAAGGCCAAACGGGCCGGCGAACGACCAGTGAAGCTTCGGCGGAATTTCCTGCTCCTGCGCGGCCGCGATGCGCGTGCCGAGCACCGGCAGGAAGGCGGCAAAGGCCAAAGCAAGAGCGATGCTGCGACGAGCGTTCATGGCCGGCCCCTAAACTTTCGCGCCCGATGGTGGCGGCGCCGAAGCACCGGCCGGCAGGCCTTCGCGCAGCACGGATTCCGAGATCGAGTTCGGCAAGGGCTTGGTTTTTTCAAACAGCCCGAGCAGCGGCAGGATGATCAGCAGGAATATAAAGTAATAAGCAGTGAGGATGCGCGCGGCGATCACATAGCCGCCTTCGGGCGGCTGCGAGCCGAGGTAACCGAGCCCGACCACCACCAGGAAAAAGACGATCAGGAATTGTCGGTAGAGCGGCCGATAATTCGCCGAACGCACGCGCGAGGTATCGAGCCACGGCAGGAAGGCAAGCAGCACGATCGAGCCAAGCAATGCGATGACTCCGAGAAGCTTGCTCGGGATCGCGCGCAGGATGGCGTAGAACGGCAGATAGTACCATTCCGGCACGATGTGGGTCGGTGTCTGCCCGGGATTGGCCGGAATGTAATTGTCAGAGTGGCCGAGATAGTTCGGGATGTAAAACACGAACCACGCGTAGAACAAGCAGAACACGCCGATGAAAAACGCATCTTTGGCGGTCGCGTAGGGCGTGAATGCCACCGTGTCCTTCTCGGTCTTCGGCTCGACGCCGGTCGGATTATTCTGCCCGACCATGTGCAGCGCCCAAATGTGCAGCACAACCACGCCGACGATCACGAACGGCAGCAGGTAATGCAGCGAGTAGAATCGGTTGAGCGTCGGATTGCCGACGGCATAACCACCCCACAGCCAGGTCACGATCGGATCGCCGACGCCAGGGATCGCCGAGAACAAATTGGTGATGACGGTAGCCGCCCAGAAGCTCATCTGTCCCCACGGCAGCACGTAGCCCATGAAGCCGGTGACAACCATCAAGAGGAACAGGATCACGCCGAGGATCCACAGCACTTCGCGCGGCTCCTTGTAGGAGCCGTAATACATACCGCGCATGATGTGGGCATAGACGGCGACGAAAAAGAATGCGGCGCCGTTGGCGTGCAGGTAGCGCAACAGCCAGCCGTAATTCACGTCGCGCATGATCGATTCGACGGAATTGAAGGCGAGGTCGACGTGCGGGGTGTAGTGCATCGCCAGCACGATGCCGGTGATCATCTGCACGCCGAGCATGAAGGTCAGAATACCGCCGAACGTCCACCAGTAATTCAAGTTGCGCGGCGTCGGATAGACGACGAAGGAGGAATAAACCAGCCCCGCGATCGGCAGCCGCCGCTCCATCCATCGCATGAAGGCGGTTTGCGGCTTGTAGATCGAATGTTCGCTCATGCTCGAACCTTATGCGTTAGCGGACGCCAAGTCGTCATCCAGGCCGCATGCGGGGAAATAGCGCCGCGAAGGCTCCGCTGCGGAGATTATTGTCACCCGTCTCACCCTCTTTACGTCTTGCCGGCCACTCCATCCGCGCTGCGAACCGGGGGTTCCGGCGGCGAAAGGCGCATCGCACCCGACCTGGGGGAGGTCAGAAGCGACGCAATCCGGCGGCGTTTTATTGGCACCCTTGCCGCGAGAGTGCAAGTGTTCCAGCCAACGCACCCCCTAAGGGTCGTTTTGCCCAGCCCGGCGTAACGTCACGCATGCGCATCGCCCTCTACCAGCCGGATATCCCGCAGAATACGGGTACGATTCTGCGCCTTTGCGCGTGCCTCGGCATCGAGGCCCATATCATCGGTCCGGCGGGCTTCCCCACGACCGACCGCGCCTTCCGTCGCGCCGGCATGGATTATCTCGACGCTGTCACAATCATACGCCATCGCTCGTGGCATGACTTCGAGGCTTGGCGGCAGCAGGCGCACCACCGACTCGTGCTGTTCACCACGGCTGCGCCGTCCTCCTATCTCGATTACCACTACCGGAGCGGCGACGTGCTGCTGTTCGGCCGCGAATCCGCCGGCGTGCCGGAGGTGGTGCACCAGGCGGCCGATGCGCGCCTGACCATTCCGCTGCGTCCGGGCTTGCGCTCGCTCAATGTGGCGGTCGCGGCCGCTATGGCCGCGGGCGAAGCTTTGCGGCAGACCGGGGCGTCAAGCAGTTCAACTGAGTACGGATTGCGTTAAGAGTATATTATGATAATATACGTCGATGCTCGATCTCAGCCAAATTGTTGGATTTGACTGGGACGAAGGAAATCGTCTCAAGAGCATCGAACGGCATTCGGTATCCCAGCCCGAGGCCGAACAGGTGTTTGCCGATGAAAGACTGATGATCATCGGCGATGTGAAGCACAGTCAGGACGAAGCGCGCTATCACGCGTTGGGCAGGACGATCGAAGGACGACCGCTGCATGTGACATTCACATTGCGCGACAGCCAACAGAGAATTCGCATAATTTCGGCGCGCAATATGAGCCGTAAGGAACGAGGTCTTTATGAGCAGGAAGCTTCAGCCGATTCCCCGCTTTCGGAGTGAAGCCGAGGAACGCAAGTTTTGGGAAAGCCACGATTCAACCGATTATGTGGATTGGAGCAAAGCGCAGCGTGCGCAGCTACCGAATCTGAAACTATCGACAACCGCGATATCGTTGCGTCTTCCGCAGGGCCTGCTCGATCGCATAAAGATTGCCGCCAACAAGCGCGATGTCCCGTATCAATCGCTGATCAAGGTCTGGTTGGCTGAAAAAGTCGACGCGGAATAAACAGCCGGGCGATCGTTTAAGCCGCCACCACCCCTGGACGGCCGCCCTCGACGGCGAAAGCGCGCAAAGTGGCGACGTCCGCTTTAGGATCGGTGGCGTCGGAAACGACCCGCATGCGCACTTGCATATGCGCGCGCTCCAGATCGATCGCGACATAACCGCGCCTTCGGCTTTCGAAGAAATGGATGTGCGGATTGTCCGGCAGCGCTTGGGCGATGATGTCGTAGGGCGGCCCGACCGCTGAGATCGAGGTGCCGACGAATTCGGTCGCCACCACCGGCGAGGCCGGGTCGAGGAAATCCGTCCGCAAATCGTTGGCGAAGAAGGAATGCGCATCGCCGCCGATCACCACCGTATTCGACACG
>Ga0181537_10002811_pt1 | contig 15142 bp, 19 predicted proteins | sample PEATcosm2014_Bin_39_FD_119765 | JGI IMG/M metagenome (GOLD analysis project Ga0181537, IMG submission 119765) | Peatland microbial communities from MTU Mesocosm Facility, Houghton, MI, USA - PEATcosm2014_Bin23_10_metaG | ecosystem: Environmental > Terrestrial > Soil > Wetlands > Peat | place... | reverse complement strand
CGTGGGCGACCGCCTGCGCGTCAAGCTCACGCATGTTGACGCCGAACACGGTTTCATCGACTTCGCACGCGAGGGCAACACATGACGACGCAGGACGACAGCCCGATCGCCTACAAAAATGCGCAGTTCATGGAAAGCGACGAAGCGCGGCCACTGCGGCTCGTCGCCGAATACCTTGCGCCGCTGGAGGCGTTCCGCCGCGAGCAAATCCAGGACACCATCGTTTTCTTCGGCTCGGCGCGCATCACGCCTGACGGCGCGCTGGGGCGTTACTACAACGAAGCGCGCGAGCTCGCCCGGCTCGTCACCGAATGGTCCAAGGGCCTGCCCTCGCACGTGCATCGTTACATCGTCTGCTCCGGCGGCGGCCCGGGCATCATGGAGGCCGCCAACCGCGGCGCGTCCGACGCGGGCGGCCGCACCATCGGGCTCAATATCAGCCTGCCCTTCGAGCAGCGGCCGAATCCCTACATCTCGCGCGGCCTGTGCTTCGAGTTCCACTATTTCTTCATGCGCAAGCTCTGGTTCGCCCACCTCGCACGCGCGCTGGTGGTGTTCCCCGGCGGCTTCGGCACGCTGGATGAAATGATGGAAATCCTGACGCTCGCGCAGACTAAAAAACTCGAACGCACCATCCCGATATTGCTGTATGGATCGGACTATTGGAACGAGATAATCAACTTCAAGGCGCTGGTCCGCCACGGCACGATCAGCGCCGACGATCTGAAACTGTTCCAGTTTGTAGACGATCCCGCCGCGGCGCTTGGCATTCTGCAGAAGTCGTTAAAGGACGAGCAGAATTCCGCGACGCCGGCTATTGCTTCTTCGCGAACCTGCGAGACCTGAAAGCGGAGGCGAAATTGCCCAAGGCATTACACGGGATTCACCCGATCATCTTTCTGATCATAGCGACCGCGCTTGAAGTGAGCGGCGACGCTATAGTTCGCATGGCGATCTACGATCACGCCGGGCTCTATCGGGTAGGTTTGTTTGTGGCTGGCGCGGCGCTGCTGTTCGGTTACGGCACCTTCCTCAACCTGGCCCCCCTCGAATTCGGGCAAGTGGTTGGGCTCTATATCGCGACGCTATTCGTCACCTGGCAGATTATCAATTTCGTTTTCTTCCGAACGCTGCCAACCGTGCCGATCTTGCTGGGCGGCGCGCTGATTGTGGCCGGGGGCGCGGTTGTCACGTTCTGGAAGCAGTGACCAGCCGGCGAGACGGCAATGGGGCATATTTCTCATGGCTGTTTTCTTCGCCGCGGCGACTTGTATTCTCATTAGCGTTGGGCTGGCGCTCTTGTTTCCGGGATCGGGCATGGAGCTGGTCTGGAAGACATACCCGGGCCGCCGCGCGTTGCTTATGCCGTATCGGGAATGGCTCGGCCCCGGGTTCCTTGCGCTTGCTGCCGCGATGATATCGGCAAGCATCGGCTGCTTCCGGCAACGCAAGTGGGGCTGGTGGCTGGCGGTTGCGATATTCGCCACGAATGGACTCGGTGACGCAGGCCAGATAATTCTTGGCCACCTCCTGGAAGGCGGTATAGGAGTCGTGGCAGCCGGGGCAATCTTGTTTTATCTCTCGCGCCCGGCAGTCAGGAACGCATTCGTTTAAAAGAATTAAAGGGGCAGGATCGATTTGATTTCCACCAATATGACTGTATTCCCGTCGCTCGCAGGGAATAAAAAGGGTCAGGCCCCATATTCTCTGTTTACGGTAGGCAAATCGTCTAGTGACCACCGAAATTTGCCAGAAGTGGTGTCTGATCGTGCCTATCCTGCCGAATGGATTGTCACTCTTATCGGACTGACTTTGAGCGTAATAACGGCGTTGACGGGCTGCGAAGGCGAGCTGCCAAAGCACATTCAGTATTTGCCGGATGCGTGGCGAACCATACCAGTAGGGCAACCGCTGACCGAAGTTCCCAAAGTAAGAGTTGTCGAGGAGGGCAAAGGTCCGGCTATCACAACGGGGCAGTTGGTAAAGATCAACATCGTGTACCGGATGGACCCGGCTAATCCTGCTAATCTTTGGAATGCCGGTGATTGGTGGGTGTGGACGGGATTTGAAATGGATCCGCAGGCAACTCCGTTTTACACCAACACGCCAGAGTTTGCCAGCGCATTGATCGGACTTCGAGAAGGTACGCAATTCGAAATTATCGCGTCTTGCGATAACCCTGAATGCGGAAAACCTGAGAATCGAGGTCCCGGTTCATCTTTCTATGTTTTTCAAAATGTCATTGGCCCATCGGATGTCTATAATTGGCAGAAAAACCTAGTCGGGCGGAAAGATATCACTAGTACCGGACAAATTTACGCTTCTTTTCGTTCCGATCCTGGTTCGTTGGTGCGAATATTGGCGGTCTGCGATGCGGAACTTAAGGTTCGTTCGGTTCGTCTCTTCGACGACAGTCCAGTTCGCATTTTCTCCCCGGGAGCCCATGACGTGAACGCGATCAGCGAAACCTGGATCGACGAGAGCCTAATCACGGGAAAATGCTCGGATGGACGGACCGCTACATTTCAATATGGGCCAATAGGGTCGGCAACCAAACAGGGTAGAGGATCGCCGATTGTCGGGTATTTTGACAAATGGTTTAAGGACGCGTGGGACCAGCTTCCTGTTGGTGTTCAGGTCAAATGAAACAACGAGCAATAATAAATGGGTGCGGACGGGTCCCCTTTCACCCCGGGCAGGTTGTTACTTGGCGGCTTGTAGAGCAAAATCGCTTTACGAAATGTCGGCCAAGATTGGCCATTGATTGCGGAGCGCAGATTTGATCAAGAATAGGGCATTCAGCATGATTGCTTGCAGCGTCCGAGCCAACTGTTCCAATGAATGAGTTTGGAGCGGTCCAGAATGTACATTTTTAAGCAGATCGCCATTTCAATCTGTGCAATTCTTCTCGGATTGTTCGGCTTGTTTGCAACAGGAATTGCGGGAATCGGTTCAACGAGCTTTAACAGTTACCAACTCGTGGGGATTGCGATTGTGATTGCCGCAGTTGCAATACTTTGGTTGGCGGTTGCGCCAATCGTGTTCGCCGTCATCGCGGGCTTATCAGGCGTGGCGATGATCGTTGGGGACGTTTTGTTGGGGGGCGCCAGTTTTGAGAACTGTTTTATATGGATCGGAATTGCCCTCACTGCGCTAGCCGTCATGCGTGCGCTGGGCGTATTGTTTTCTGATCAATGAAATAATTCGAACCAGGCTCCCATTATTACTAGGACCGCTGTGACGAATACATATTGGGCTTGCGGGGGTTGAATATGTTTGGGAATAAGAGGGGTCAGGCCCCATATTCCGTTACATCGGCGGACCTCCCGGCAGGCAGCACGCAAGGTCCACTTCGGTAGATAATGCATGTAATCGACTTGGCAGAAGGAAGTCTGCGCTCATCGAGCCATGAAGATCTTTCTCCCTGACATCGTTGTCACGCAAAACGGGGTATTCCAACCCCCACCCCTCGCCCTCGAGTGCGCGCTCGCGGTCGTGCCGGCTTGCATGTTGCCGTACCTTGCAAAGGATCGCCCGGCCGCCGCGCTGCTGTTTTTTGTCTTGATGCTCGCGATGGCATCGCCGCGCTTTTTTCAGTATCGCAAATACGGAAGGCTCGGTCAGCCAATCGCGGCGCATGTCGGCGACACGCTGACGTTTCAGCGTCCTGCTGACACGCGGAACCCCGTGACAATTTCGCTCCTAAATTTGCGTGGCGTCATAGTCTATGGCTATGTGAATGCGCAAGTCATTCGCTTCGTATATCTCGACGGGAGCTTCGTCGAAGCCAAGGTGGCGTGGGGCGCGCGCAGGCTCCGTGAGGCGGTTATGCAGTTCACCCGAGATCATTTGCCCTCGACAGTCGCCGTGGTTACTGAGGAACCGCAGTCTCACTTTGCGACTGTCCGCGGCGACGGCCCCTACACCACCCTCTAGACGCTCCCGGGATACGGTGCCTCTTCTGCATCCTCCCCTACCGAATAATTCATGGCAACACCCGACTACATCTATCTGGCGCTTATCGCGATCGGGCTCTCGCTTGACCACTTCGTGCTGTGGCCCACTTTCCTTCGGCGCTCGCAAGCCGATCCAGGCCGGGCGCGGTTGTGGATTTGGTCGGGCTGGATGATTCTGTTGTGGACGCTGGTTGCCGCCGGGGTTGCGCTGTGGTTATACGAGGCGCGGGCCTGGGGATCGCTCCTGTTGGTTGTCCCTCAAGGGTGGCGGCTATCGGGCGCAATCGGACTGTTGTTGATACTCGCAATCACCTACGCCCGAACCGCCCTCAAGATCGCGCGAAGCAGGCGTTCAAAGCAGATCAAGTTTGGAAGCCCGCAGCTCGAACAAATTTCGCCACGTACCCGATTCGAACTGGGTTGGTGGGTGGCGCTTTCGCTGACGGCTGGAGTTTGCGAGGAGTTTATTTTTCGCGGATACCTCATCTGGGCATTTCAGCCATTCTTTGGGCTGTGGGGTGCGGGTGCATTCTCGCTCGTTGTATTTGCGGCGGGGCATGCGTACCAGGGCGCAACAGGTGTTGTGGCTACCGGCATCGCCGGCGGGCTGCTTACATTGGTCGTGCTGATTTCCGGCTCGCTCCTGCCGGCTATTGCATTGCACGCACTCGTTGACATCGGGACAGGGCTGGTAGCGTGGCTTGCCTTGCGCGAAGTGCAGGGTGCGGGCGAAGCGATTCCTGAACTTAGCGAACCAGCCTAGCGATCAACGAATAAATGGCGAATACCGATCGGTTTGAGGGAATTGAAAATGTTTGGCCATAGAGCCGCCGCAGAGTATTTGACGAACCGTGGCCTGAGTCCGACTGCTCGTTACGCCCTCGCCATATTTTCGATCATCGCCGGGCTCATGATGCTGATAAATTCCACGATTAGCGAGAAGCCGATTGCCGTTTTGTTTGCTGCGGCATTCTGTTTTCTAATCACGCTGGCCTGTTTTTCGTGGGGTCGCGTGCGTCAGTTTTTTGGCAGCCTGATCGCTGGCGCCGTTTTCTCCGCCAGCCTGTGGTTCCCGTACGAACAACTCACTAGTGGTGAATTGTTGGGTTCGAATTTCGCCGGACCGTCAATCGTCAAGTCGTTGATGTTCTTCTTTGCATTCGGAATACCCTCGCTCGCGTATTTGTGGAAAGCGAGATTCGGCTTTCGCAGGAAATCGATGGTCGCAGACTCTGCCAGCCATCTTGATCCGGAAAAGCTTGCGTCGGCAAGGGATGAACCCGGCAGACAATGATCCTCCGGATTCCTATTGAAAATATTGGGCCCTGACTCCTTTAATTCTCCGAAATGCGCCGTCAGAACGCGTACCGTTGTATCGCCACTTGCCTGCCGTTGGGAAACGTCAGGGTTCCGGCCGTGGCCGACGTGAACTGCACGGTGACGTTGCCCACGTCGGGGTTGGCCAGGGCCGGCGCCTTGTAGCTTCCGTTATAGGTCTCGCCGTTGCCGAACTGCTGCCAGGTCCCTTGATACAACATGGCATTGGTCATCGGCGCTGGACCCGAAGCGTACCAGATGGGATTTCCCTGCGCGTCGTACATATAGCCCGACAGGAACATGGTGCCGCCCTGCACCTCGATCGCGTAACCGCGGCCGGGCTCCGTCGGCGCCCACCACCAGCCCGTCTGCGGCGTGCCGGCCGGCTGCGCCGCCTGCGATCCACCCGGACCGAAATCGAAGCGCTGTATCTGCTTGACCGCGCCGTACCACGAGACCGTCGCCTGCGTGGGTGAAGTAAAGTATATGGTGAGGTCGCCGGCGTAAGCCGAAAACGTCGCCGGCTGGTAGGTGCCCGTGAGCGTGGTCCCGTTGGCGTAGGTGGAGGTAGTGTTCAGCCATTCGCTGTCCTCGGTTTGACCGTGGGTCACGCCGGCGGAATACCAGGTGGCGCGGCCGGAGACGTCGTAGTCGAACACCGCCATGAACAGATCGCCGGGCTTGGCATAGGTGTTGGCCTGCATCTCCAGCACGAAGCCATTGCCGCCCTCGGCGGGATCCCACCAATAGCCAGCCTGCGGAATGATCCCGCCGGTAATGTTGAATGTTTGCGTCGCCTGCGCGGGCGGGTAGCTGTTGTTGCCCGCCTGGGTCGCGACGATGGTGCAGGATCCCCCCGACAATCCATTGACCGTCGAGCCGGAAATGCTGCAGGTCAACGGCGTCTGGCTGGTGAAGGTGACCGGCAGGCCCGAACTGGCGGTGGCATTGAGGGTTTCGCTTTGGCCGATGCCAACGTTGGACGGAGCGCCGAAAGTCACGATCTGCACCGTAACGGTCGACGACGGCATGAAGCGCACGATCGCGTGGCCGTTAAGCTCGGTGAACCAGAAGGCGCCGTCCGGCCCCAAGGTCATCCGGTAGGGCGTGACGTTGGCGGGGACGCCGGTATTGAAAAAAGTGATTTGCCCGGCGGTCGTCATGCGGCCCATGCGGCCATCCACCACCTGGAACCAGAGATTGCCGTCGTTGCCGGTGGCGATGCCGCCAAGGTGATAGAGATAGGGCGAAACGCCGGTGGGAAATTCCTTCGCCACGCCCGCCGGCGTGATCATGCCGATGTTTGGCTGGTCTTCGGTGAACCAGATATTGCCGTCGGGACCGACGGTGAGCGCTCCCGGGCTGCCGTCGTCCGGAAACAACGGGCCCTGGCTCGCAATGTAGATCGTCCCATCCGGGGTGATCTTGCCGACGTCGTTGTTCATGCCGAACCAGATGACGCCGCCGGGATCCGTGATCATTTCGCCCAGATTTGTGCCGTAGCCGATATCGGCAAGTTCAGTGACCTGCCCATCAGGCGTGATGGACCCGATGCGGCTGGTCCCGCCTTCCGTGAACCAGATGTTGCCGTCCGGGCCGGCGGTGATTCCCCGCACGGCGGGGTTCACGGAAAAGCCGACAGTGAACTCGGTGATGACGCCTTGCGGCGTAATGCGTCCGACACCGGCCGCTTCGGCAAACCAGAGGTTGCCGTCAGGCCCGGCGGTGATGGCCCCCGGGTGCGCATCCTGCGTGATTCCCGCCGAGAATTCGGTTACCACGCCGGCCGGCGTGATGCGCCCGATCGCGGTTTTTTCGCCGCTGATGCCGTCGTCCTCGGTAAACCAAAGGTTGCCGTCCGGACCCTTGGTAATGAACCGGGTGCTGCTGGAAATGCCGGCGGTATATTGCGTAACGACTTGCGCGTGCGCAGTCACAGCCAGGCTGGCGACGACGGCGGCAGTGGCCAGGCGCAGCAATACTGTGGAAGTCACGGTCCGCACCCAGGCTGAATTCGATATGGCATTCTGCTTCGTCGGCCTTTCGCGAATTGGCGACAGAACTATCGGGCAAGCGGCAATCATTCTCGCATGGATTGCGGCATGCCATGCAGTTAGCGCCAGCGTCAATCCCGGCTGCGGGAACTGAAACGGTCAGGTCCTGCATTCTTTCTGCAGCAACTCGCTCTTCCCCTCTGCCGGCCTGGGCGCCTTACACACCGTCGGGATGGACACGCGGACGGCCGGCGAGCGGCGTGCCGTTAAGTGAATTTGCTCACATTACGGTCAATTGTCCGGGCTCCTTTGCAACTTTGTGCTCCCAATGCGCTCATACTCATGAGTTCGCACGCTCGCTTTGGCGTTGCGGCACGCGAGGAGGTAACAATGAGAACGATGGAAAGATTGGAACCGGAAGCAAATGACGTGCCCCAACCCGCACGCAGCGGCAGAATCATTCTGAATTCGCCGGCCAGCGCAGGCAACTTCATTCCGCCGGCAGATGGCTTATTGGTCCGGCAGGCGGTTGGCGACGACGTCAATCCGTATGCGGACGAGGCGCGCGCCGGCATGCACACGAAATACCGCAAATGGATCCCGATCATCGTGCCGCTGTTCGTGCTGCTGGTCGGCGCCGCCTTGTTCGTTATCTTCGGGACGGCGCCTAACTGATTTCTGGTGACGTGGCGGCGACACCGTCCGCTCGTTAGAAGGGATACACCCCGGCTCAATCGCTGAACGTGGCGCCAAACATCGGCAGCCCGCTCTTTGATTCTTCGCGCGTGGCCTCATCCTGCAGCACGTCCCAGTGCTCAACCAAGAGGCCATCGGCAATTCGCAGGATATCCGCAGCAATCCAGTTCCGCGGCCGGCCATGGCCGGAGAATCGTCCGTGGACGATGACGAAGTTCCGGTCGGCCAGGATGACGCCGGATTCATACTTCATCGTCGGCGGCGCGGCTTTGACAAGATTGAACAGCCCATCGCGGCCCGGCGGAATATGCGCGCTGTGCTGCACGTAGCCACTCGACCAGTAGTGCTCGGCCGCCGCATAGTCGCGCTTGTTGAAAAGCGTATCGAACGCCTCGAGGACCAGCGCTTTGTTTTGGGATTCAATCGACTGAGTCATTGAGTTCTCCGGTGGACAAAGAGGTCCGGGCCGATTTGAATTAGTTTGACCCGGACCCCGCTATTCCATACAGACTCCCGGCGCTATTTATTGACGCGCGCAGAGGTGGCGGCCTCTTCGATGAGCTTGGCTGCTTCCTTCGGGTGAGACATGTAGGCAACGTGGCTGGAATTCACTTCGACCGTCTTGGCGCTGGCGCGCTTCGCCATCATCCGTTCCTGGTTCGGATTGATCGACCGGTCCGCGGTCGCCACCATGTACCAGGTGGGCTTCGTCTTCCAGGCAGGCGACGTGACCTTGTGGGTGAACGAATCGGTGGAGATCGGCACCTGCGACGCCGCCATGAACGCCGCCTTCTCCTTCGGAATGTCCGCCGCGAAGTCGGCCGCAAAGTGATCCTGCTCTATCCACCAGTTGCCGTTGCTGTCCGCCTTGAACGCCGTGGAGGCTTGCGGCAAGGCTTGCTCGATCGAGGCGCAACTCTCGCCCTCATCGAGCGCGAATGCGGCAATGTAGACAAGCGCCGCAACCTTTGGATGATTGCCGGCCTCGGTAATGATGGACCCGCCATAACTATGGCCCACCAGAACCACCGGGCCGCCCATGGCGTCGATGGCTGCCTTCGCGTTCTTGACGTCATCGGCGTAGGAAGTCTCGGGGGGCTGCGCTATCGACACCGCGTAGCCATCCTTCTCAAGGATCTTCGCAACGGCTTCCCAGCCGGAACCATCGGCGAATGCACCATGGACCAGAACCACGTTCTTGATGCCGGATGGCGGCGCCGCAACAGCAACTCCAGCAGTCCCGTCCAACAGCAGCGTCGCGCTTATCAGCACAGCAGCGAGCGTTTCAACTCTGTAAGTTTTGCTCATGATTTCTCCCCTCTCCAGTTTTTTAGCTTCAGTGAATGGCGCAAGATCGATGCCTGACTGGTCTTGTTACCTATCTGCCCACGATGGTTGACCTGGTGCCAGATTTGTTCTTTCCGATGCCTTGCGCCTCCTCGATAATGCGCATGGCACCGGCAGGGTAGTGCGCGCGATACGCGCGGTTCTTGCACGATCGCGGCTTTTTGGTACGTTTGTGCTGGCTTGTTGACAGGGTTCTTTTTGCGCGAGCACACTACCCCAAGCCGTTCTTGGCGAGCTTCCTTAGCTGGCTTCCTTAGTTAGCGTCCTTACCGAGCTGCATCGATGCCGAATTCGCCCGCACCAGACGTCCGTAACCTTGCGACCGCCATCGGCCGGCGGTTTCACCGTCCGCCGGCGCCGAGCGCGATTGCCTGCCTCGGCTCGCACGACCCGGTGCTGGTCTCGCACATCGTCAGCGACCGCGCGATGCCGGCGCCGACGCTGCCGCCGCCCCCGGAAAATGCTTTCGCGCTGCACGTGCACCACACCGCGCTGCGCAGGAGCGACATCTGGATCGACGGCCGGCACCGCCGGGCGCCGCTGATCCAGGAGGGCGGCGTGATGATTTTCGACCTGCGCAGCGAGCCGGTGGCGCAAGTGCACGAGCCGTTCGAGTTCTCGCGCTTCCAGATCTCGCGCCCGGCGCTCGACGACCTCGCCTATGAGCACGGCCTGCGCCGGCTCGGCGACCTGCGCGCTGACACGGGCGATGCCGACCCGGTGCTGCAGCATCTCGCGCTGGCGATGCGCAAGCGCGCGGCCGTGCTCGGCCACGACCGCGATACACTGTTTACCGACGGCATCGCACTCGCGTTCTTCGCGCACGTTGCGCAAAAGTACGCCGGCGCCGCCGATCCGCCCGGCGTCCCCGGCATGCTCGCGGCGTGGCAGGTGCGCCGCATCCGCGACTACGTCAACGCCAATCTGCACCAGCCGATTTCGATCGGCGAACTCGCGGCGCTGGTCGGCCTCTCGCGCAGCCACTTCTCGCGCCTGTTCCTGAAATCGTTCGGCCTGCCGCCGCACCGCTGGCTGCTGAACAGCCGTGTCGAGCGCGCGAAGCAGATGCTGGGCGACGCCGCTTCGCTCGCGGAAATTTCCGCAAGCTGCGGTTTCACCGACCAGAGCCACTTCACCCGCTGGTTCGCGCGCGTCGAACGCATGACGCCAGGCCACTGGCGCCGGCGCATGCGTTGAAACAGTCAACGCGCGTTCGCACACGGGAGTCCGCAATGACGCGAAAACAACATTTTTCAACGTTTCTTCTGCTCGCCACGGTATTGGGGCTTGCAGCTTGCAGCTCTAGTCCGCCCGCCCAACCGGAAGGAACAAACCCCATGAGCGTGGATCAGATCAAACAGGCCCTGGTCGGTGCCTGGGTCAGCATTGCCCCGGAAATTCGCCCGAGCGCCAACAAGAATGCCGACGGGACGTTAAAGCCCTTCTATCTGAAGCGCGAATTCAAATATTTTGCCGGCGACCGCTTCGAGTTGCTCGTCGTCAACTCGGCCGATCCGAACGGCGCGGTGCCGCTGGCGAAAATATTCATCAAGGGCCACATGATCTGGCGCGGCGCTCACCCCATCGCCGCCGGGGCGCAGAAAGTGGACTTCGTCGCGGACGAAGGCTACGAAGTCACACCGCTGATCCAGGGTTTCGCCGACATCCTGAACCAGGTCGCCAGGAACGGCTACGACCCGTGGGTGGTCAACGGAACCCAAAGCATATTCGGCAAAACCTTCGTGCCCTTTGGCGTTGTCCAGGGCAAGAACTTCATGGAGTTCGACCTGGTATACCTCACCCACGACATGTTGTTCTGGGGCGCCCGCAACATCGACGGGCGAGGTTTCGACAAGGAAGAAAACCGACCAACCAACCTGCAGATTCCGCTGGTTCGAAAATGAGCGATTCGATCAGGGGGTGCGCGCGGTTAGCGGGGTTCAGGCCCCGAAGCCCGGGGAATCCCTGAATTTGACGGTGATCTGGTCTACGACGCCGATCACCCCCATGAGGTGGCGGACGGCTCGTGCCGCGGGCTCGCACTGATATTGCCTTTCCACTTCGCCGGCGAGCGTCACCCAGCCATCCTTGACCGTGACCTTGATCGCTTTGCTCGGCAGGAACGTCGTCCACTGCAAAACGCTGATGACCGATAGCGCGATCTCGGCATCGCTGCGCCGGTTCGGTTCCGGGAACTTGTCGTCGATCCCGGTCACCGGCGTCCCGGCGCCGATCTGGGTGGCATCCAACGCGACTTCCCAGTCGGGTTCTGCAATAAAAAAATCGCCTTGCACTTGCATCTCGGTCATCATGACTCTTGTCCGTCCTGGCTGGAGAAACTCAGCGTGGGCGCAATCGCCCGTCCGCTCTGTGCGGAGACGCTCTTAGGGCACCTTCGATTTACGCCGTTTGCGCACGCACCTTATGTGGGGTGTCACACATACAGGACGGTTTCCCCCGGCTATGTTTGGGTGCCGCGACGGCAAGTCCGGCGCGGCGCCGATGCAACTGGCTGCAGGAACTGACTACAGGAGACGGAACATCATGGCAAAACTGCCCGGCGCAACGCGCGGCAACATTCCCAGCAGCAGCTTCGCCTTCCCCGAGCTGCGCAAGGAGCCCCTGGAAAACGCAAGCCACGTGCGCAGCGCAATCGCCCGCTTCAATCAGGTCAAGGACGTGAGCGACGCCGGCCGCGCCAAAGCCTGGGAACGCATCAAAACCGCGGCGAAAGCCTACGGTGTCGAGATGAACGTGACCGACTGGCGCGATCTGGGCAAAGGCGACGGCCGGAAAAAATAGGTTCGTGTGTTATTGGGGCCAGGGTCGATTTGTTCTAAAATAATTCGAGCCAGGCCCCTTTGATTCCCTTGATGGATTTGAACCGGTGATTGAAATGACAAGGAACATCTCTGTCGCGATTTACGTTGTGGCGTTGATAGCCGTCGTCGTTAGTGTAGATTTTCTGTTCTTCAAGAATCGATTCTGGGAACGGCTGATAGTGAACATCGGCATCGTCCTGGTGTTTGCGGCCTTCTATTTCAGATTCCTGAAGAACCCGTAAGTCAGCGAATTTTTTTGATTCCCCTTCCCAAGTTCCAACCGTGACGACTCGTTCCTCTAACCAGCCCCGGGCTTCCACATGCTCTGGAAGGGCCTTCTAGCCATCCGCGACGCCGGTCGCCTCTACGACATCGCGTCGATCCTGATCCGCTATGGGTTTGGCGACATGGTGCGCCGCATTGGCCTCGCCAACGCGCTGGAGCGCACGGGGAAGGTGCTGCACTGGAGCAACGCCGAGGAGTTCGCGCACCTGCCGCCGCCGGCGCGGGTGCGGCGCGCGATGGAGGAAATGGGCCCGGCCTTCGTGAAACTCGGCCAGGTGCTCGCCACCCGCGTCGATCTGTTCGACCCCGAGTGGATCGCCGAATTCGGCAAGCTGCAGGACCACGCGCCCGCGGTGCCTTATGCCGACATCGAAGCGCAGCTCACGGAAGACCTCGGCGCGCCGCCCGATAAAATATTCGCGTTCTTCGACACTGAACCGCTCGCCGCGGCGTCGATCGCGCAGGTCTATCGCGCGCGCCTCGAAGACGGCACCGAAGTCGCGGTCAAAGTGCGCCGCCCCGGCATCCGGCCGGTGATCGAGGCCGACCTGCGCTGGCTTGCGCGCCTGGCCGAAATCGCCGAATCCGAAAGCCCGGAGCTGCGCATTTTCCGGCCGCGGCAGGTGGTGCGGCAGTTCACACTATCGCTCAAACGCGAGCTCGACTTTGTGAGCGAATGCCGCAGCGCCGAGCGCATCGCGGATAATTTCGCCGCCTACGCCGATCCCGATTCGATCGCCGCCGCGGCAGCAATCGCGCCGGATGCGCTGCCACAGCCCGCCGTGATCGTCATTCCGCGCATTTACTGGCAATGGACCAGCGAGCGGGTGTGCGTGCAGGAATTCATCGACGGCATTCCCGGCCGCATGCTGGAGGCCGCCGATGCGGCCGGCCTCGACCGCAAGCTGCTCGCGCGGCGCGGCGCGCACGCGGTGCTGAAAATGATCGTGGAAGACGGCTTCTATCACGCCGACCCGCACCCGGGCAACGTGTTCTACCTGCCCGGCAACCGCATCGCCTTCATCGACTTCGGCATGGTGGGAAGGCTGACCGACGAGCGGCGCGACGAGCTGATCGGCCTGTTGCAGGGACTGGTGAACAACGAGCCGCACCGCGTCGCCGACCTCATGCTCAACTGGGCGGGCGACGAGCCGATCGACGAAGCGAGCCTCACGCTGGAAATCCAGACCTTCGTCGATCAATACCGCGGCGTGTCGTTAAAGCAACTGAGCCTCGCCGCCATGCTCACCGACCTGGTGACGGCGCTGCGCGAGCAGCATATCGTGCTGCCGCCCGAGCTCTCGCTCCTCGTCAAAGCTTTCATCACGCTCGAAGGCTTGGGGCGCGAGCTCGACCCCGATTTCGACATGGCGGGCGAAGCGGTGCCGATGGTGGAGCAGGCGATGCGCGCGCGCTACGCGCCGGCCGCCATTTTCAAGCGCGGCTGGCGCTCGGCCGAGACCACGCTGGCGCTGATCGCCGACCTGCCGCACGACCTCTCGCGCCTGCTCCGCGCCGCGCGCCGCGGCAAGCTCGAGATCCACCTCGACATCACGAATCTCAAGCACGTCGGCAACCAGTTGGACGGCGCCGCCAACCGCCTCGCCGTCGGCATCGTCGTCGCCGCGCTCATCATCGGCTCCTCCATCGTGATGACGGTGCCGGGCGGCCCGCGGCTGTTCGAGTTGCCGTTGATCGGGGTGCTGGGTTTTGTGGCTGCGGCGATAGGCGGGTTGTGGTTGTTGTTGTCGATATGGAGGAGCAATCGGGCGGATCGGGAGTGAAAATGGAGCCTTGTGATTTTCCGAGCGTGTACTTTCCCAAAACATGATCTCAGCCGCGAATCAAGCGATCTTCGACTTCCGCATCACGGGCTTGATAATAATAGGGGCTCTCGCCATCATGGGCGTCGTGCTTCACGCTATTGCGCGCAAAACCGCAAATTCAGACGTCCTGGAACATGGAATTACCGGAAAGGCGGAAATAGTCGAAACCCGCCACGACGGCGACAATTGCATGTACGTGACTTACCGGTTTACCCCGTCAGCAGGTGCCGAGCCGGTCGAAGTCATCAAGCACTTCGATAAAAAAGTCGACCTGGCGCCAGGCTCGCAAGTCGAAGTCAAATATCTGGCAAAGTTTCCGACGATATCGCTGCTGGTGGCGTATGAGAAACTGCATAGCGCGTCTTGAAATTACCCGCCGTCTTGCACGACTACGATTGTCCGCGTCCCCCTTCGGGGAGGCACGTTACGTCCCCTCCCTGGCTACGCCAGGGGTGGTTGACGCTTCCACCTGCGGTGGAACGAGGGGGGAGGCCGGGATAAATCGCCCCGGCCTCCTGCGGAGGCACATTACGTCCCCTCCCCCTACACCAGTAGGGGGAGGGTTAGGGTGGGGGTCCGTATATCAAATTGCGGTATCCCGAAGACGAACCCCCATCCCTACCTTCCCCCTAAGATGGGGAAGGGGTTGATTGGATTCCCGCTTGCGCGGGAATAACGGCACGTAGGCCGTGCCCCGTTCTACCTTTCGACAAGCTCAGGGCGAACGGGAATAAGATAGCAAACAGGCGATCTTGCGTTTGTATGAAGAGATTCCATGACACTTTTTTCCAAACCTGCTCTCCTGGCCCTCTGCGCGATGCTGTTCTGCGCATCCACCCTCGCCGCCACCCATTCCTCAATTTCGGTCACCCCAATCAACTCATCGATTGAGCTTCCGG
>Ga0181537_10002810_pt1 | contig 15143 bp, 13 predicted proteins | sample PEATcosm2014_Bin_39_FD_119765 | JGI IMG/M metagenome (GOLD analysis project Ga0181537, IMG submission 119765) | Peatland microbial communities from MTU Mesocosm Facility, Houghton, MI, USA - PEATcosm2014_Bin23_10_metaG | ecosystem: Environmental > Terrestrial > Soil > Wetlands > Peat | place... | reverse complement strand
TTTGGCTGGTCTCCATCTCCATGAAGCGGTCGCCCCCCGGCCGCTCCAAATTGACGGCCTCGGTATTCCCCCACCGAGGCCGTCTTCTTTTGGGCGGCCGATGTGGCAATATCCCGCCGCATGTCCCGCCCCTCCCCGAAACTCTTGTCGTGCCAAGAACTTGCCTGCCGGCGCGGCGGGCGGCTGGTGTTCAAGGGCTTGGATTTCGCCCTGGAAGCCGGCGGCGCGCTGCTTTTGACCGGACCCAATGGCAGCGGTAAGACCAGCCTGTTGCGCATGCTCGCCGGATTGTCGCCGCCCGTGGATGGCCGGATTCTCTGGCGCGGAGCGGCGATATCCCGCGACTTTGCCGCGCATCACGCCCGGATTCAGTTCATCGGCCATCAGGACGCCTCCAAGCCCAATCTCACCGCGCGCGAGAATTTGGTTTTCTGGACCGCGATGCGCGGCGGAAGCAAAAGTGGCGCCGATGCCGCGATCGAAACCTTCCGCCTGGACAAGCGCGCCGATTGGCCGTGCCGCTATCTCTCCTCGGGCGAAAAGCGGCGCCTGGCGCTGGCGCGGCTGCTCTCGTCGCCGGCCGAACTCTGGCTGCTCGACGAACCGGCCACCGGCCTCGACGCGCGGGCGCGGAGCGTCCTGCTCGCGGCCATCGAGGCGCATCGCCGCCAAGGCGGCTGCGTCGTGGCCTCCACCCATGTGCCGCTGCGCCTCAACCGGGCCAAGAATTTATCGCTCGCCGAATTCATGGTGCGGGGACCGGCATGAGCGAATTCGCCGCCTTGGTCCGCCGCGATCTCAATCTCGCCTTTCGCCAGGGCGGCGATTGGGCCAATGTCGCCGCGTTTTTCGCCCTGGCCGTGATTCTGTTTCCCTTCGGCGTCGGGCCCGAGCCCGAATTGCTGTCGCGCATCTCCGCCGGGGTGTTGTGGGTGGCGGCGTTGCTGGCGGCGCTGTTGTCGCTGGAACGGCTGTTCCAGTCCGATTGGGAAGACGGCAGCCTGGAGGCGCTGGTGCTGATGCCCTTGCCGCTCGAGCTGCAGGTGCTGGCGAAATGCCTGGCGCATTGGCTGGCGACCGGCTTGCCGCTGACCTTGATCGCGCCATTGCTGGCGCTGGTACTGCATTTCGACACGGCCGGAATGGGGGCATTGGTGCTGGCGATGCTGCTCGGCACGCCGGTTTTGAGCCTCATCGGATCGGTGGGCGCGGCGCTGACCCTGGGCGCGCGGCGCGGCGGGGTGCTGCTCTCGCTCTTGATGCTGCCGCTTTACATCCCGGTGCTGATTTTCGGCGTCGCCGCCTCGGAAGCGGCGGCGATGGGTTTCACGCCCCGGCCGCATCTTTTGCTGCTGGCGGCGCTGCTGGCGGGTTCGCTGGCCTTGGCGCCCTGGGCGGCGGCTTCGGCGCTGCGCCAGGCTATGGAATAATGGGCCCATGGAATGAGGGCCCATGGAATGACATACGTAGGAACACCGATGGCCTTGTCCGGCACCTTGCGATAAAACCAAGCCATGCCGCGTTTCGCCAATCCCAGCCAGTTCATGAAACTTTCGTCATACCTGATGCCGGTCTGCGGTGTGGCGGCGGCGGGATTCATCGGCGTCGGGCTTTACCTGGCGTTGTTCGTGGCGCCGCCCGATTACCAGCAGGGCGAAGCGGTGCGCATCATGTATGTGCATGTGCCGTCGGCCTGGATGGCGAGCCTGGTCTATGCGCTGGTGGCGACAGGCAGCGCCGTGGGACTGATCTGGCGTCACCCGCTGGCGCATATCGCGGCCGAGCAGGCCGCACCCCTGGGCGCCGGATTCACCCTGATCTGCCTGGTCAGCGGTTCGCTCTGGGGCGAGCCGATGTGGGGCACCTGGTGGGTGTGGGATGCGCGGCTGACCTCGGTGCTGGTGCTGTTTTTCCTTTATCTCGGCTTCATCGCGCTCGACAACGCCTTCGACGACCAGGAGCGCGGCACCCGCGCGGCGGCGATTTTGGCGATCGTCGGCGTGGTCAATCTGCCGATCATCAAATTCTCGGTCGATTGGTGGAACACGCTGCACCAGAAGGCGAGCGTGTTCCGCATGGGCGGCCCGACCATCGCGCCCTCGCTGCTGTGGCCGCTCTTGGTGATGGCGGTGGGGTTTCTGTTCTTTTTCTCGGCCTTGCTGATGCTGCGCATGCGCTCGGCGCTGATGCACGCCCGGCTGCGCGCGCTGACCTTCGGTAATCCATGATGGACTGGCAGGCTTTCTTCGACATGGGCGGCTATGCCCGCTTCGTCTGGCCGGCCTATGGCGTGGCGGCGCTGGTGCTGACCGGGCTGCTGATCTGGAGCCTCGGCGAGTACCGGCGCGTGAAACGCGATTTGGCCGCGCGCGAGCAAGCCATGCCTTCGAGAAAACGGGCGCGCAAACAGGCACGCGGATCATGATGACGCGCAAGCGCAAGCGGCTGATCTTCGTGCTGGCGGGGCTGGTGCTGTTGGGGTCCGCCACCTGGCTCACCTTGTCGGCGCTCCAGGACAATCTGGTGTTCTTCTACAGTCCGACCGACATCTACACCAAGGGAGTGACGGCCGGCCGGCTGTTGCGCCTCGGCGGGCTGGTGGCTTCGGGCAGCATCAAGCGCGAATCCGACGGCAAGACCATCGATTTCACCGTCACCGACGGCAAGAATTCCATTCCGGTGATCTATGCCGGGGACCTGCCCGATTTGTTCCGCGAGGGCCAGGGCGTGGTGGTCGAGGGAAGATTGCAGGCCGACGGGAATTTCTCGGCCTCGACCGTGCTGGCCAAGCATGACGAGAAATACATGCCGCCCGAAGTGGTGGATGCGCTGAAACGCGCCGGACGCTGGCAAGAGGGAATGGGGAGCAGCGGCGGCCCGGCGACCCTTACGCCGGTGAAGACGCCGCTCGGAAACTCCCAACCCTAAAGCCGGCGCCCTAGAGACCGCCTTCGACCTAGAACTTGTACCGGACTCCGGTCATCAGCGTCGCGATGCTGTAATTCGGCGAGCTGTAGCCGGGGGTCAGGTAGGAGGGGGTGGTGGTGCCCGCCCCCTGAACCGGCGCCGCGGTATCGGCCCAGTTGCTGTCGCGGTAGTAGGTGAAGGTGCCCTGGAGAATGAGCTCCATCTTCTCCGTCGCCGCGTAAATCCCGGTCAGCTTGAAATTATGCATCACCGAATCGATGTCGGGATAGGCGGTCACGTTCTGATAGGACGCGGTCGGCGTGCCCACATAGACGCCGTTATATTCGCCGAACATCACGGAACCGTAAGCGAAGGTGTATTCGGCCTTGAGCTTCAGCTTGTCGGTGATTTTCCAGTCGCCGCTCGTGCCGATGGTGTTGACGCTGCTGGTGTATTTGTTCTGGTAATAGCCCGCGCTGCCGAGGCAAGTGCCGGTATTGGAGGTGGCGCAGTTGCCATTGCCGAAGTTGTTAAAGAAGATCCGCTCGTAAGTGTAGAACAGGTGCAGTTCCAGATTGTCGAGCGGCCGGTAATTGACGTCCGGCCCGACGCTCAAATTGTAATCCGACTTGATGCCTTCGCCTTGCCCCGTCAGAGGATAGCCGGTGGTGGCGCCGCCGCTGTTGGCGGGATTGATCGACGGATAATTGTAATTCTCGTTCTTGAACTGCAGGAACAAATCGCCGGAGAGATATTCCAGCGGCGCGTAGTTGCTCATGAGCTTGACCGCGTCCGAGGTCATCGGCGCCTGGTAGTAGGCGCCGGAATAGGTCACGCCGCTGTTCGCCCCGGCGAGATTCGCCCAAGGTTCGATGTAGTTGAGAACGCCGCTGCGGTCGGCATGCTCGTAGGAAAGCCTCTCGTTGATCTGGGACCCGAGCCGGGACGACAAGGCGAGGGTCTCGGCATAGCTGTCGCTGTGGCCGACCTGCGAGTTGCTGCGATCGACTTCGTCGTAACGGAAACCGGCCGTCACCTTGGTGTCGAATTCGGGGATGATGCGGTATCCCACCTCGAATCCCGCGTTCTGCTTGAACCATTCCTGCGGCACGACATAAGACGCGCTGGTCCAGCCGGCGTCGCCCGAACCGCCGGTGGTGCCGGTATAGACCTTGTTTTGGTTCAAGCTGACGCTGCGTGAATCGAGACCGTAAAACGCGCTGGCGTCGGTATTGACGATCGGATGCGACGTCACGCTGAGCTTGCCTTGGACAACCGTGGCCATGGCGTCGAGGGTGTTGGACGACGTTCCCTGCAGTTGAGAATTGAGGCCGCCGAGGCCGCCGGGAGCGGTGCCGGGATTGGGATCGGCGGTATCCGGCGCGAAGGTGTCACCCTGCAATTCCAATCCGACGCGCGCGTTAAAGTTGACGCGCGTGTTCGGCAGCGCGTTGGTCGCCGCCAGCAGCGTGAGATAATGGGCGCTGTTGCTGGGCGGGGTCGAATAAGCCGCCGATTCCTGGTACGGCACCGTCGCCATCGACACGACCTGGGGCAGATTCACGAAGAGATTGTTGTCGTGGAAATTCGAGAACGTGTATTGCAAGCTGACCTGGTTCACCCGCGTGTTGTAGGCGACCCCGGCATCGTAGCGGTCGGTGGTGTAGTCGATCGGCAGGGCGAAGGCCGTGCCGCCGTATTTCAGATCGAGCGATTCCTCCATCGAGCCGGTTTTGTGCTCGTGGGTCATCGCGCCGGTGAAGGTCCAGTCGCCGTCGATGTACTTGAAGTCGCCGCCGAAGATGTCGCGGCGCGTGCCGGTCTGGACCGGCTTCATGGCGGTGGATAATTGGCTGACGGTGTAAGCGGTGGTGCCCGGGGCGCCGACCGTGGCGCCGCCCCAAGCCGGGAAGCCGTTATTCAGAACTCCCAGATTGCCGTTCATCGTGTAGATCGAGTCGATGACGTTTCCGGTATAGGAGATGGCGTCGTATCGGAGCCCGCCCTCCCAGGTTCCCTGCTGGCCGAAATTGAGGTCGACCGAGCCGTTATTGAAGAGATTGTTGTTGGTGCTCGAAATGTAGTTGGAATCGCCGCTGGCGGCGCCGCCGAGGCCCGTGCCGGTCTGCAGGATCAGGTTGGTGCCGGTGGCGCTGTAGTACCAAGTCCCGTTGGTGTCCGGCGCGGGGCGGCCGGTGAAATTGAATTGACCAAGCGGATCGATGCCGGTGGTGGTGATGCCGTCGTAACGGCCGGCCTGGTCCGAGTTCGTGCCCACGACCCCCATCACGCCGAACTCGAATTCGCCTTGGTAGATGTATTGATTGTCGCCGACACTGGGGGTCAGCTGATCGGCGAAGGCGTAAGCCGGCGTCAGGCAGCTGGTAGCCAGTATGATGGCCCTGAGTGCGTTGCGATAGACCATCTCATTCCTCCTGCTCATTCCCTCGCATCAACGGAAGAAGAACGCGCCGCTCGGGCTGTTCGATCCGTGGACCTGCGAGTGGCAATTCAGACATTCTCTCTGGTTCGCCAGCGCCGAATTGATGTTGGTGGAGCCGGTCGGCGAGTGGAACGGTATCGACCTATTCCCGCCGAAAGCGCCGCCGCTGCTGTTGGATTCCGCGCTATGGCAGGAAGCGCACAGGAAGTTCAACGGCTCGATCAACAGACGCGCCTGGTTGGAGCCGTGCGGCGTGTGGCAGTTCAGGCAGTTTTCGCGCACCGGCTGATGTTCCCACAGCATCGGGCCGCGCTTTTCCGCATGGCAGTTGTAGCAAGTCTCGTTGACGGTGAATTCCTTCAGCAGGTGCTCGCCCGACGAACCGTGCGGATTGTGGCAATCCGAGCACACGACCTTGCCTTCGCGAATCGGGTGATGCGAGTACTCGAAGCTCTCCGCGCGCTGCTGCGCATGGCACATGAAGCATTTCTCGGGCTGGGTTTCCTTCACCAGCACCGGATCCTTGCTGACATGGACGGTGTGGCAATCGGTGCAGGCGATGTCGTTGTTTTGGTGCTGGCTGCCCTGCCAATTCATGCGCAGGCCGGATTCGTGGCAGGTGAGGCAGGCCTTGTTGCGATCAGCGACCGGGGAGATATCCGCGCTGTCGATGGCGGGCTTCTTGAACAGCACCGGCGGCAGAATGAGCTTGCCGTCCTTGTCCATCTTCAGAGCGGCGTGATCGGCGCTCGGGCCGTGACAGGATTCGCAGCCTTGCTGGCCGAAGGGCGAACGCGCATCGCCCTTGACCGCGTGCGGCGTGTCGAGAATGAAATCGACCGGATGGGAAGCATGGCATTTGAGGCAGGTCTTTTCCCCGCCATCGGTATAGAGCTGGTTCATCCGCGGATCGGAAGCACCGGGAACGGCCGGAGCGTCGGCCGCGAAGGCGGGCAACGAAGCCGCCAGCAGCAAAGCCAGTCCGAAGACAAATTTGAGGATCGACCCCCGACCCATGTTCCCCACTCCCCTTCCGTCGCATCCCCGGACGCGACGCTAAATTCCGCGCGTTATTCCTGCCGACACCTCGTCATCAATCGATTCCGAACACGCCGTTTAATATCTTCTGGTATGCCAAGCCGAGCCTTGATCTAGATCAATTCGGAAATAGGCGGCTTGAACTAAATTAACTGGCATAAGGCCGCGTCGCGGCCGGGCCGTGATTTCAATTCTCTATTCTTGAGCATTGCGTCGCGAGGGAGTTGCCGCAATCGATGAAGACCAAGCGGTCAATTCCAATTCGGATCCGGCAGACAGCTTCCGTGATTTTGCGCTTCCCAAAATCCGCGGCTCTGCTCGCGTTGGCATTCCTGGCTCTGAGCCTGGTTACCGGTCCTGCCGTCGCGCAAACGCCGGTTGCCGGCGTCTCCGCCGCCCAACCGGCCGCGCCGGCGGTTCAGAAAATTCCCAAGGAAGTGTGTCTGGCTTGCCACGGCAATCCGGGATTCGCGGTGAAGCAGCCGGACGGCACGATTCGTTCCCTGACCGTGGACACCGACAAGTTCGAACACAGCGTCCATGGCGACCGCCAATGCGTCGATTGCCACACCAACATCACCGAGGTTCCGCACAAGCCGGTCCCGGTGCAGGTCGACTGCGTTTCCTGCCACGAAAAACAATTGGCGGCGGATCAGGCGGCGGCCCAAGCCGGAAACACGCCGGCCGAACTCGCCACCATGGGATTGGTGGCGAAGCAGATCGACGACTTCATGCATTCGGTCCACGCGCAGCCGTCGCAGGCCGACCAGTCTCATACCAATGCGACCTGCTATAATTGCCACGAGCCCCATTACGTCTATCCGCCCGGCACCGACATCTGGCAGGCGTGGCGGCTGAATCTTCCTAATACCTGCGGCAAGTGCCATGTGCAGGAACTGGCCGATTATTCCACCTCAATCCACGGCATCCTGGTGCTGCAAAACCACGTTCCTATCGCGCCGACCTGTGCCGATTGCCACACCAGCCACCAGATCGCAAACCCGGTGCTGAGTTCGACCCGGCTGGTCATCACCCAGAATTGCGGCAATTGTCACAAGGAGCAGCTGCAAACCTATTTGGCGAGCTATCACGGGCAGGTCGAGGCCCTGGGCTACGCCTATACGGCCAAGTGTTTCGACTGCCACGGCAATCATAAGATTCAGTTGGTCGACGATCCGCGCTCGTCCGTGTTTCCGGCCAACCGGCTTGCCACCTGCCAGAAATGCCACACCGACGCCAGCACGGGATTCGTGACCTTCGAGCCGCACGGCAACACCGACGATTTCCAGCAATATCCGCTGTTGTGGCTGGCTTCGAAATTCATGACCGCGCTGCTCGTCGGCGTGTTCGCCTTTTTCTGGACCCATTCGGCGTTGTGGTTCTACCGCTCCTACAAGGATCGCTTGGCGCGCGGGGATCTCTATACGCTCCAACCGCAGGGCGGCCCGAAGCCGCCGGAGGAAAAAGTTTATTACCAGCGCTTCCCCCTCATCTGGCGCATTTTCCATCTCGTCTTCTTGCTCGACACCATGACCCTGGTCTTGACCGGAACGGCGGTGCGTTTTGCCGACACCTTCTGGGCGCCCGTGGTGGCGCGGATGTTCGGCGGTCCCCAGATTATGGCGATCGTCCATCACACTTGCGCCGCCATCTTCCTCTCGGTGTTCATCATCCACGTCGCCATCATGACCGTCCGCCTGATCCGCAAGCGCAAAACCTTCAACTGGTTCGGGCCCGATTCCCTGGTCATCCGCTGGCAGGATTTCTTCGATGCCTACGCCATGTTCAAATGGTTCTTCGGCTATGGCCCGCGCCCGGTGTTCGACCGCTGGACCTATTGGGAGAAGTTCGATTATTGGGCGGTGTTCTGGGGCGTCACCATCATCGGCGGCAGCGGCGCCATCCTGTATTTCCATGCCGCGGTATCCCACTTCCTGCCCGGCTATGTGTTCAACCTGGCCATGATCTTCCACGGCGAAGAGGCGGTGCTCGCGGCGGTGTTCCTGTTCACCGTGCATTTCTTCAACAACCACTTCCGGCCCGATAAATTCCCGCTCGACACCGTGATGTTCACCGGGGCCTACACCCTGGAAGAGTTCAAGCGGGAGCATGAGCGGGAGTATGAGCGGCTGGTTGCGGCCGGCGAGCTCGAAAGCCATCGCGTGCCGCCGCCGTCGCGCGCCATGAAGATCGGCTCGCGGATTTTGGGCTTCACCCTGATCACGATCGGTCTGATCCTGCTGGTTCTGGTCGTGACCGGCATGTTCGCCAGCGTATAGCGCGCCAGCATCGCGGAAAAAATGATCGGATCGATCTTGTGGTGTAATGTCGTTCGATGCCGGCCGGAGCCGGCGATGAGACCGTCTATGGAACAACCAGGGAGCGCGTCATGAAACTTTCACTGTCACTTTGCGGATATGCCGTCGCGGCGCTGTTGATCGCTTCGGGCACGGCCTATGCCGACGGCCAGGCGGTCTACACCGCGAATTGCAGCGCCTGCCACAACAACATGAAGCCGAAGATCGGCGACAAACCCACCTGGGCGCCGTTGATCGCGCAGGGCACCGACGCGCTGGTCGCCAGCGTCATCAAGGGCAAGGGCATGATGCCGGCGCGCGGCGGGCACGCGACCCTGTCCGACGACGACATCAAGTCGGCCGTTCAATACCTCGAAAGCCAGTCGCAATAGCGAACGGAACCGCGATGCGCCGGAGCGCCGGGGGCGGTCAATTGTCCCTGGCGCCCGGGCGTATCCGATTGTAGAGCGCGGGGCGATCGCAGGAAGAAAGCCGCGTCTTGCGATGCGGCATGCGCCCGACTCCTCAAGACTAAACATTCCGAGAGAAATCGCTCCGCCCTTCCATGCCTTGATCTGGGTCAAGGCCCGTCTTGCCTCGGGCGGGCTATTGGATAGCCAGGCAAGCGCCGGATGGAGTAGAAGTGACGTGATTTTTTGAGCGCCCGGCCGTTGGTGCGGCGCCAAATGAATTCGGAGACAGCATGATCATCGAGTTTGGCCATTTCGCGCTGATCCTGGCGCTGTGCGTGGCCATGTTGCAGACCGGGTTGACGTTGCGCGGCGCGGCGCGAAACCATTGGGGCATGATGGAAGCCGGACGCATGGCGGCGCTGGCCCAGTTCGCGTTGATCGCGCTGGCCTTCGCCACGCTGGTGCATGCCTACGCGATTTCTGATTTCTCGGTTTTGAACGTCGCCGAGAACAGCCATTCGGACAAGCCGCTGCTCTACAAACTGTCCGGGGTTTGGGGCAATCACGAAGGCTCGATGGTGCTTTGGGTGCTGATCCTGTCGCTTTACGGCGCGGCGGTGAGCTGGTTCGGCGATTCGATGCCGCCGCGGCTGGCGGCGCGGGTGCTCGGCGTGATGGGCATGATCGGCGTCGGGTTTCTGCTTTTCATCCTGCTGACATCCAATCCCTTCCTGCGGCTGTCGCCGGCGCCGGCCGACGGCAACGGCCTCAATCCGATTTTGCAGGATCCCGGCTTGGCCTTTCATCCGCCCTTCCTTTATCTGGGCTATGTCGGCAACGCCGTGTCCTTCGCCTTCGCGGTGGCGGCGTTGATCGAGGGCCGCGTCGACGCGGCCTGGGCGCGCTGGGTTCGGCCGTGGACGCTCGCGTCCTGGTGCACGCTCACCGTGGGCATCGCCATGGGCAGTTGGTGGGCCTATTACACCTTGGGCTGGGGCGGCTGGTGGTTCTGGGACCCGGTCGAGAACGCCTCGCTCATGCCCTGGCTCGCCTCGACCGCGCTCATCCATTCCTCGATCGTGGTCGAGCGCCGCGACACGCTCAAAAGCTGGACCGTGCTGCTGGCGATCCTGACTTTCTCGCTGTCGCTGGTGGGAACTTTCCTGGTGCGTTCGGGCGTGTTGACCTCGGTGCACGCCTTCGCCCTCGACCCGCGCCGCGGCGTGTTCATCCTGCTGTTGCTGCTCGCCGCCATCGGCGGCTCGTTGACGCTTTATGCATTTCGCGCGCCCAAGCTGGAATCGGGCGGGGTGTTCGCGCCGGTTTCGCGCGAGGGCGCGCTGGTGCTGAACAATTTGATCCTGGTGAGCTGCGCCGCCACCGTGTTCATCGGCACGCTTTATCCGCTGTTCCTGGACGCGGTGGGCGGGCCGAAACTGTCGGTGGGATATCCGTTTTTCGACCGGACCTTCGTGCCGCTGATGATCCCGTTGCTGGTCGCGGTGGCCGTGGGCCCGATGCTGGCCTGGAAACGCGGCGATCTCTTGGGCGCGTTTCAGCGGCTTTGGGCGGCCGGAATCGCGGTGCTCGTGGCGCTGCTGATCGGGTTTTACCTGACCTGGGGCGGGCCGGTGCTGGCGGTGTTGGGATTGGGCATGGCCGCCTGGGTGGGCATGGGCGCGCTGGTCGAGCTGGCCGAGCGGCTGCGCCTGTTCCGCGCATCCTGGCAGGAATCCTGGCGCCGCGCGCTGAACCATCCGCGCTCCGCCTATGGCATGACCCTGGCGCATTTGGGACTGGCCGTGACCGTGGCCGGCCTTGCCGCCTCGGCTTTCCAGACCGAGAACATCGCGCTCATGCATTTGGGTGAATCGATTCCCTTGTCCGGATTCACCTTGCGCTTCGACGGCATCGGCAAGCATGACGGCGAGAATTACACCGCCGACGCGGCGGATTTCACCCTGCTCAACGGCGAAGGCGCCGGCGAGCGCGTGGTGGCGGAGCTGAGGCCCGAGCGGCGCTTCTTCCCGTTGCAGCAGCAGACCGTGGCCAAGACCGCGATCCACACCAATCTCCTGTCCGATTTCTACGTCGCACTCGGCGACCCCGACGGCAATGGCGGCTGGGCGGTGCGCGCCTATTGGAAGCCGCTGGTCCCGTTCATCTGGATCGGCGCGATCATCATGGCGCTTGGTGGCGCCGTCAGTCTTTCCGACCGCCGTTGGCGGGTGGGCGTGGCCTCGCGGCGCGCGGCCAAGGGCGCATTGCCGGTGAACGGAGGCCGCGCGTGAATTGGCGCCGTGTGCTGTTCCTGTTGCCGCTGGCTTTGTTCATGGTGCTGGCGGTTTATTTCTGGGCGGGGCTGTCGCCCGATCACGACCCGTCGCTGCTGCCCTCGGCGATGATCGGCAAGCCCGAGCCGGTGTTCAATCTGGCGACGCTGGATAATTCCGGCGCCCTGACCACGGACGGCATGAAGGGCCAGGTGGTGCTGATCAATTTCTTCGCCTCGTGGTGCGTGCCTTGCCGCGAGGAGCACGCGACGCTGATGGATTTCGCCAAGATCAGTTCCGTCCCGCTTTACGGCATCGCCTATAAGGACAAGCCGGCGGATTCGGCGCAGTTCCTGGCCTCCCTCGGCAATCCCTATAAGCGCGTGGGTCTCGACCAGGACGGCCGCACCGGCATCGATTTCGGCGTCTATGGCGTGCCCGAAACCTATGTCATCGACAAGCAGGGAATCATCCGCTGGCGCCATGTCGGGCCGCTCGACGCCGACGCGATCGCGAAAGAGCTCAACCCGCTGCTGCAATCGCTGGGCGGGTCGTGAGAAAATTTCTCGCACTGGGATTCATTCTCGCGCTGTCGCTCGCGCGCGTGAATCTTTTGGGTTTTGCGCCGATCCCCGAGGCGCTGGCCGTCGAACCCGGCGAGATGCTGGCCGATCCGGCGCTGGAGGCCCGCGCCCAAGCCATCGGCGAAAAGCTGCGCTGCCTCGTCTGCCAGAACGAATCGATCGAGGATTCCGGGGCCGATCTCGCCCATGATCTGCGCGTGTTGCTGCGCCAGCGCCTTTCCGCCGGCGACACCGACCAGCAGGCAATCCAGTACATCGTCGACCGCTATGGCGATTTTGTGCTGTTGAAGCCGCCGGTCGAACCCGCCACATATCTGCTCTGGAGCACGCCCTTCCTGGCGCTGGCGCTGGGTGGGCTGGGAATATTCCTCTATCTGCGCCGCCACGCCCCGACGCCCGAGCCGCCCTTGAGCGAGGCCGAGAAAAAGCGCCTGGCCGATATCCTCAAGGAGGGCGAAGGATGATTCTCGGTCTTATTCTGATGGCCATGACCATCGCGGTGCTGGCGGTGGTGCTGGCGCCGCTGCTGACCGAGGCGCGCACCGCGCGCACACGGGCGCGCTTCGACCTTGCGGTCTATCGCGACCAGATCGCCGAGATCGAGCGCGACGTAACGCGGGGCCTGGTGAAACCCGAGGATGCGGATTCCGCCAAGCGCGAGATCGAGCGCCGGATTCTCGCTTCCGGCACGGCCAGCGACGCGCCCGGGGCCAGCCCGCCGAAGAAGCGCCTGGCCGCGATACTGGCGGCCGGCGTGGCCGTGGCCGCATTCGGATTTTACCTTTTGACCGGCGTGCCCGATCTGCCCGATCTGCCCTTCGCCAGCCGCAGCACGAACGAAGCGCCGCCGGGCATGCCGAACATGTCGGTTCAGGACATGGTCAGCGGCCTGGCCGCGAAGCTCCAGGCCAATCCCGACGACGCCGATGGCTGGATCATGCTCGGCCGCTCCTATGAGGTCTTGGGCGACAACGCCCATTCGGCCGACGCCTATGAGCATGCCAGGAATTTGCGGCCGGGCGATGAATCCGTCCAGCTGGCCGAGGTCGAGGCGTTGCTCTCGGACCGCAATGTCGAGGACCCGCTTTCCGACCGCATCCTGGCGCTGCTCAAGAGCATCAATCTGGCCGATCCCGACCAGCCGGTGGCGCTGTGGTATCTCGGATTTGATGCGGCGCACCATGGCCGCCTCGATGAAGCCAAGCGGGATTGGACCCATCTGCTCCAGGTGATGCCGTCCGACGCCAATGAACGCCAGACGGTGAACGACGCCTTGGCCACGATATCGGGTAAGCGCTAAAGTCCATCCCGGGGAGTGGAACGGGCATGGACGGCGCGAACGACCAGCCGATATGGCGGCCATCGCCGGATCGAATTGCCGCCAGCAATCTGGCGCGTTTTTCGGCCGAGGCGGAAAAGCGCTGGCACAAGCGTTTCCCCGACATGGCGGCGCTCCACCGCTGGTCGATCGAAGCACCCGAGGAATTCTGGCGTTCGGTATGGGACTGGGGCGGCGTGATAGCCCAGACCCAGGGCGCCACCATCCTGCGCGACGGCGGAAAAATGCCGGGCGCGCAATTCTTTCCCGACGCCAGGCTCAATTTCGCCGAGAATTTGCTGCGCAAGCGCGACAGCACCGACGCGGTGATTTTCCGCGGCGAGGACAAGGTAAAACGGCGGCTGTCCTGGGCCCAGCTTTACGACCAGGTGTCGCTGCTGGTGCAGGCGATGAAGGCCGACGGCATCGGCCCGGGCGACCGCGTCGCGGGATATTTGCCCAACATGCCCGAGGCGGTGATCGGCATGCTGGCCGCGTCGGCATTGGGCGCGGTGTGGTCGTCCTGCTCGCCCGATTTCGGCGTCAAGGGCGTGCTCGACCGTTTCGGGCAGATCGAACCGAAGATTCTGCTGGTGGCGGAGGGCTATTATTACGGCGGCAAATCCTTCGACTGTCTCGACAAGACGCGCGAGATCGCGGCGTCATTGCCCTCGCTGAAGCGCATCGTGGTGGTGCCTTATACCGGCGAGGATTCCTCGCTCGAAGGACTGCCGCATGCGGTGTTCCTGCCGCGCTATCTGGCGGCCCATAAGCCGGGCGACATCGCTTTCGCCCGGTTGCCTTTCCGCCACCCGCTTTACGTGATGTATTCCTCGGGCACCACCGGCGTGCCGAAATGCATCGTGCACGGCGCCGGCGGCGTGTTGTTGAAACACATCGTCGAACAGCAACTGCATTGCGATTTGCGGCCGGGCGACCGGCTGTTCTATTTCACCACCTGCGGCTGGATGATGTGGAACTGGCTCGCCTCGGGCTTGTCGGCGGGCGCGACGTTGTTGCTCTATGACGGCTCGCCCTTTTATCCGAGCGGCAAGGTGCTTTACGACTATGCCGACCAGGAGCGCATGACGCATTTCGGCACCTCGGCCAAATACATCGATTCCTGCCTCAAGGCCGGGCTCGAGCCGGCGGAAACCCACCAGCTTGCCCATGTGCGGGTGATGACCTCGACCGGATCGCCGCTTTCGCCCGAGGGCTTCGATTACGTCTATCGCAACATCAAGCACGATCTGTGTCTCGCATCGATTTCGGGCGGCACCGACATCGTCGGCTGTTTCGTGATGGGCAACCCGGCCGGGCCGGTGTGGCGCGGCGAATGCGCGGCGGCGGTGCTGGGCAACGCGATGGACATCTACCGTGACGACGGCACGCGGGCCGATGACGACGAAAAAGGCGAGCTGGTCTGTACCCGGCCCTTCCCGACCATGCCGCTGGGCTTCTGGAACGATCCCGACGAAAAGAAATACCGCGCCGCCTATTTCGAGCGTTTTCCCAATATCTGGTGCCACGGCGATTACGCCGCGCGCACCCGGCATGGCGGCTTCATCATCTATGGCCGTTCCGACGCGGTGTTGAATCCCGGCGGGGTGCGCATCGGCACCGCCGAAATCTATCGCCAGGTCGAACAGATTCCCGAGGTGTTGGAATCCCTGGTCATCGCCCAGGATTGGCAGAACGACGTGCGCGTGGTGCTTTTTGTAAAGCTCAAAGAGGGCGCGAAGCTGGACGATGGCTTGATCGCGCGCATCAACCGCCAGATTCGCGCCAATGCCAGCCCGCGCCACGTGCCGGCCAAGACCGTGCAGGTGAACGACATTCCGCGCACCAAAAGCGGCAAGATCGTCGAGCT
>Ga0181537_10002808_pt1 | contig 15153 bp, 7 predicted proteins | sample PEATcosm2014_Bin_39_FD_119765 | JGI IMG/M metagenome (GOLD analysis project Ga0181537, IMG submission 119765) | Peatland microbial communities from MTU Mesocosm Facility, Houghton, MI, USA - PEATcosm2014_Bin23_10_metaG | ecosystem: Environmental > Terrestrial > Soil > Wetlands > Peat | place... | reverse complement strand
TGATGACTCCGATGGCGATGACCGGCGAGGAAGCGGTCGGCTCCATGGGCAACGACACGCCGATTTCGGCCCTCTCCGAGCGGGCCAAGCTGCTGTTCACTTATTTCAAGCAGAACTTCGCCCAGGTGACCAACCCGCCGATCGATCCGATCCGCGAAGAACTAGTGATGAGTCTCGTCTCGATCATCGGGCCGCGGCCAAACCTGTTTGACCTCGAAGGCACTTCGAAGACCAAACGGCTCGAAGTCCACCAGCCGATCCTGACCAACGCGAACCTCGAAAAGATCCGCTCGATCTCAAAAGTCGGGCACGATCACTTCAAGTCGCGCACGATCGATACAACCTGGGCCGCCGAAGGCGGCGCCGCAGGCATGGCCGAGGCCATCGAAGCTTTATGCGGCCGGGCGGAGCTCGCTGTGCGCGACGGCATCAACATCATCATCTTGTCGGACCGGCGCGCCGGCGCCGACCGCATCCCGATTCCAGCGCTACTTGCCTGCGCCGCCGTCCATCATCACCTGATCCGCGCCGGCCTGCGCACCTCGGTCGGCCTTGTCGTGGAATCGGCGGAACCCCGCGAAGTCCATCATTTCTGCTGCTTGGCTGGCTACGGCGCCGAGGCGATCAACCCGTACCTCGCCTTCGAGACGCTGATCGCGATGAAGAACGATTTGCCGCAGAAGCTCGACGAGAAGGAAGTCATCAAGCGCTATATCAAGTCGATCGACAAGGGACTGCTCAAGGTGATGTCGAAGATGGGCATCTCGACTTACCAGTCGTATTGCGGTGCGCAGATTTTCGATGCGATTGGCTTGAAGTCCGACTTCGTCGCCAAATACTTCACCGGCACCGCCACCCGCATCGAAGGCGTCGGCCTTGCCGAGATCGCCGAAGAGGCGGTGGACCGCCATCGCAACGCATTCAACGATGCGCCGATCTATCGCTCAATGCTCGACGTCGGCGGCGAATATGCCTTCCGGGTACGCGGCGAAGATCACGCTTGGAACGCGGCGACGGTGTCGGCGCTGCAGCATGCGGTGCGCGGCAATTCCTATGAGAAGTATCGCCAGTTTGCGGGCATCATTAACGACCAGTCGGCGCATCTGCTGACGATACGCGGCCTGTTCCGCATCAAGTCGGCCGAAGAGGATGGGCGCAAGCAGGTACCGATCGAAGAGGTCGAGCCGGCCAAGGATATCGTCAAGCGGTTTTCGACCGGCGCGATGTCGTTCGGCTCAATTTCGCGGGAAGCGCATACCACGCTCGCCATTGCCATGAACCGGATCGGCGGCAAGTCGAATACCGGCGAAGGCGGCGAGGAATCCGACCGTTTCAAGCCGTTGCCCAACGGCGATTCGATGCGCTCGGCGATCAAACAGGTGGCGTCGGGCCGTTTCGGCGTCTCGGCGGAATATCTCGTCAATTCCGACATGATGCAGATCAAGGTTGCGCAGGGCGCCAAACCCGGCGAAGGCGGTCAATTGCCCGGGCACAAGGTCGACAAGACCATCGCCAGGGTGCGGCATTCGACACCGGGGGTCGGGCTGATCTCGCCGCCGCCGCATCACGACATCTATTCGATCGAGGATCTCGCGCAGCTCATCTTCGACCTGAAGAACGTCAATCCGGACGGCGACGTTTCGGTCAAGCTCGTCTCCGAAATCGGCGTCGGCACGGTCGCGGCCGGCGTGTCGAAGGCGCGTTCCGATCACGTCACCATCGCCGGCTATGAGGGCGGCACCGGGGCCGCCCCGCTCACCTCGGTCAAGCATGCCGGCTCGCCCTGGGAGATCGGGCTTGCGGAAACACACCAGACGCTGGTTGCCAACCGGTTGCGCGGGCGCATCGCCGTGCAGGTCGATGGCGGCCTCCGCACCGGCCGTGACGTTGTTGTCGGCGCACTTTTGGGCGCGGACGAATTCGGCTTCGCTACCGCGCCCCTGATCGCCGCCGGCTGCATCATGATGCGCAAGTGTCATCTCAATACCTGCCCGGTCGGGGTGGCGACCCAAGACCCAGTCTTGCGCAAACGCTTCACCGGCCAGCCCGAGCACGTCATCAACTACTTCTTCTTCGTCGCCGAGGAAGTCCGCGAGCTAATGGCGGAACTGGGTTATCGGACCTTCGACGAAATGATCGGCCAAATGCAGATGTTCGACCGGCAGAAGCTGATCGCACACGGCAAGGCGAGCGGGCTCGACTTCTCCAAGCTGTTCACCAAGCCGGACGTGCCGAAGGACGTCGCGATTTACAACTGCGAAGCGCAGGATCACAAGATCCACGACATTCTCGACCGCAAGCTGATCGCCCAGTCGCAAAGCGCGTTGGAGCGCGGCGCGCCGGCGCACCTGTCATTCCCGATCAGGAACGTCGATCGCACCGTCGGCGCCATGCTCTCGGGCGAAATCGCCAAGCGCTACGGTCACGAGGGTCTGCCGCACGATACGATCGTGGCGAAGTTCAAAGGCACCGCCGGACAGAGTTTCGGCGCCTTCCTGGCCCGCGGCGTCAGTTTCGAACTCGAAGGCGACGCCAACGATTACGTCGGCAAGGGCCTTTCCGGCGGTCGCATCGTAGTCCGTCCGCCCGCGGACTCTGCGGTGGTCCCCGAACAGTCGATCATCATCGGCAATACCGTCCTGTACGGCGCGATCGAGGGCGAGTGCTATTTCCGCGGCGTCGCCGGCGAGCGCTTCGCCGTGCGCAATTCCGGAGCGCTTGCCGTTATCGAAGGCGCCGGGGACCATTGCTGCGAATACATGACCGGCGGCGTAGTGGTCGTGCTGGGACCGACCGGGCGCAATTTCGCCGCGGGCATGTCGGGCGGCGTCGCCTATGTGCTCGACGAAGACGGCAGTTTCGCCTCACGCTGCAACATGGCGATGGTCGAGCTTGAGCCGATGCCCGGCGAGGAAGACATCAACGCCCGCATTTTCCACCACGCCCGCGATCTCGAAGCTCACGGCATGGTCGACATCATGTCGGACATGAGTCGCTTCGACGGGCATCGTCTGCATCACCTTATATCGCGCCACGAGCGCTTTACCGGGTCCACCGTTGCAGCCAAGATATTGGCCGAGTGGAAAATCTGGTATCCGAAATTCCATAAAGTGATGCCGGTCGAGTATCGTCGTGCGCTCAATGAAATGAAGGCCGCGGCCATCGCTGCGGAGTAGAGCGCCGAGTAAGTTCTAAGAATTAAAACGATAAGAGCGTGGAAGAGAGCGTCCTTGGGCAAGATTACCGGCTTCCTGGAATATGAACGCGAGGATCGTGAATACGAGCCGGTCGCGGAACGCATTCATCATTGGCGCGAATTCGTTTTGCCCCTGCCGGAAAAGGACTATGCCACGCAGGCCGCGCGCTGCATGGATTGCGGCGTGCCCTATTGCCAGGGCACCGGTTCGGTTGCGCCAGGCTCGCCGGGATGCCCGGTCAACAACCAAATCCCCGACTGGAACGATCTCGTCTATAAGGGCAACTGGGACGAGGCCGCGCGCAATCTGCATTCGACCAATAATTTCCCGGAAGTCACTGGCCGCGTTTGCCCGGCGCCGTGCGAAGCGTCATGCACGCTCAATATCGACGAGAACCCGGTCACCATCAAATCGATCGAATGCGCGATCGCCGACCGCGCCATCGCACAGGGACTAAAGCCCGAACGGCCGACCGCGCAGACCGGCAAGAAGGTCGCTGTCATCGGCTCCGGCCCGGCTGGCCTCGCCTGCGCGCAACAACTCGGGCGGGCTGGGCACGCGGTCCACGTCTACGAACGATGGGCAAAAGCCGGTGGGCTTCTGCGTTACGGCATTCCAGACTTTAAGATGGAGAAACATCACGTCGACCGCCGCGTCGAGCAGATGGAGGCGGAAGGCGTCGTATTCCATTATGGCGCGCACGTCGGCGTCAGCGTCCCGGCCCAGAAGCTGCTTAAGGACTATGACGCGGTGGTGCTGACTGGCGGCGCCGAAAAGCCCCGCGACCTGCCGGTTCCTGGCCGCGAGCTCAAGGGCATCTATTTTGCGATGGATTTCCTGCCGCAGCAGAACCGGCGCGTCTCCGGTGAAAAGGCCGAGGCCGGCGAGCCGATCCTTGCCGAGGGCAAGCACGTGGTCGTCATTGGCGGCGGCGATACCGGGTCGGACTGTATCGGCACCTCGTTCCGCCAAGGTGCGCTATCGGTGACCAATTTCGAGATCATGCCGCAGCCGCCGGTGCATGAGAACAAATTGCTGACCTGGCCGAACTGGCCGCTCAAGCTGCGTACGTCTTCGAGCCACGAAGAAGGCGTACAGCGCGACTTCGCGGTAATGACAACCAAATTCACCGGCGCGAACGGCGCCGTGAAAAAGCTGCACTGTGTGCGGGCCGACGCTAAATTCAAGCCGATCCCCGGGACCGAATTCGCGATCGACGCCGATCTCGTCCTGCTCGCCATGGGCTTCGTGCATCCGGTGCACGAGGGCCTGCTCAAAGAGCTCAATCTCGCACTCGACCAGCGCGGTAATGTCAGCGCCTCGACCGACGACTATCGGACTTCGACCGACAAGGTTTTCGCCGCCGGCGATATCAGGCGCGGCCAGTCGCTCGTGGTGTGGGCGATCCGCGAGGGCCGCCAGGCAGCGCACGCGGTCGACAAGTTCCTGATGGGCTCGAGTCTGTTGCCGCTCTAGTTTTTGTCAAAACCCGCCGGCCGGCGGCTTGGCGATCTTCGTAGCCCCTAAGTCGGCCGTGGGCTTTCCCTTCGCGTCCTTCTTGGTGTCGGCTGGCTTTTTGCCGTCAATGCCGGTGGGACCTTTCTTGCCCGGCGCAAGCGGCAACGGCTCCGGCGCGACCGCCACCGGCATTACGCTCATGTCATTGGCCGGCCGGGGCCACGAGAAATCGTCGGCGCGCCCCGCCGCTGGAGGGATTGGATCGCCTCGGCTCAGTACTTTCGCGGCGACCGGATCGGGAGCCGGCGGCGGATTGCCGCCGGCGCCGAGGAGACCGCCAGCGTCGCTGCTGCTTGTCGTCAGTGGCAGTACCGGGCCGACGTCAGGCCGCGGCGCTCCGGGTTTCACCGGCGATTTTTCCTCCGGACCGGGCAATGCCACCGGCAGGACGTGGTTCAACATGACGCGGCGCAGTTCCAAATCGACATAGCTTGCAAGCTTCACCGCGCCGGCTTTGGTGAAATGCACGCCGTCGCCCGTGCGCAGCCGGCGGGTCTGGCCTTCGAAATCAGGCCCTTCCACTGCATAGCGCCCCTGGTCGTCGACAAAGCCGTCCCAGATGTCGACATAGACGATGCCGGCTTTCTCGGCGCGTTCGCGATAAAGCTCATCGAGATAGGCCATGTCGGCGGTCGATTTGGTGCCGCGGAGTGCCGGCAGGCCGACCCACAAAACCGGCACGCCTTTGCTTTTGAGCGCGGCGATCATTTCATCGATCCGTTTTGAATATTGCGCCGCCCATTGATCGGTGTGGAATTCGTATGGGCCTCCGGGAGCCGGATGCTGCGCGTCGGTCTCGATGACGGGGTTCTGCGGCGGCGCTTCGGTGTCGGCGGGAGCGGGCGGCTGGTCTTGCGGCGGATTTTGCGCCGACGCAGACGGCCGCTCGGCACTCTTTTGATCGCCGCTTTTCTGGTCGGCGTTTTTCTGCGGGCCGGATTTGGCCGGCGCCGGCTTGTCGCGTACCGCGATGCGATCGTTTAGGCCGAGCATGATGACGATCGCGTTCGGCGTTTCGGTCGCGAGCGCGTCTTTGATCACCTGCGGCCAGTCGAGCGTATCGTTTCTGGTATCATAGTGAATGAGACCGGCGGTCGCGCGGATTTTGCGTTCGACGCCGACATCGGGCTGATCGGAATAGGTCTCGTCCAGTCCGTAGCCGAGCCAATCGGCCATGGAATCGCCGATGACCACGATGGTCGAAGTCGGCGGCGTGGCCAATTTGCGTATTTGCGGTGCCTTGGTGGAATCGACCACCGGCGGCGGCGGCCCGTTGCCGAAGAACGGAAACGGTCCCTGCTGGTAATAGCCGGGATAACGATCGCCCCAAAATTGAGCGGCCGCCGGAAAGCAGGTAGCGGCAACGCCCACCACGGCGGCGAAAGCGATCAGACTTCTATGCCGCACCGTCATAAACCTGACCCGACAATCTTCCCGCAAGTCCCCGGCACTTTAGAGCATCCCACCGGAAAAAGCTTGCCGGACAGGTGCCCGGTAAAAGTGTCAACTTGAAGAAGGTTCCAGATTAGCAAAAGCGGGTCCTGAGTTACGGCTGGCGCAGGCGGTCGAGCACTTCGCTGGAAGCAAATCCGTCCGGGATTTGACCGCTCGAGGATTGGAAATTGCGAATGGCGAGGCGGGTTCGCGGGCCCAGTAGGCCATCCGGGCTGCCGATGTCGAACCCGCGCCGCGCCAAAAGCTGTTGCATCTCGTAGCGTTCGTCGAGCGTCAGCACGCGTTCATCGCGCGGCCAAGCCTGCACAAACGGACCGCCGCCGCGCATCCGGTCGGCGAGATGGCCAATGGCGAGCGCATAGGCTTCGGCCGGATTGTATCTCATGATGACGTGGAAGTTTTGCAGCATCAGGAAGGCCGGACCGCGCGCACCGGCCGGCAACAGGAGATCGGCACGGTCCTCCGGATGCGGAAACGCGCCACCGCCGGCGCGATGCACTCCGAGTGCATCCCATTGCCGCACTGTCATCGCGCGGGCATGGTCGGCAAGGAGATAATCGAAATTTTGCGGCAGCACGACTTCGTAGCCCCAGGTTTGGCCGCTGACCCAGCCGTCCATTTTCAGATTGTTCGCGGTCGACGCGATCACGTCCGGCATGGAGTCGACGACATCGCGGTGTCCGTCACCGTCGAAGTCCACGGCATAGCGCTTGAACGAGGTCGGCATGAATTGCGTCGGCCCAAACGCGCCGGCCCATGAACCGACCAAGCGGTCGGCCGGAATATCACCGCGCTGCAGGATTTCCAGCGTCGACAGGAACTCCTCGCGGAAATAATCGCGACGGCGGCCGACGCAGGCGAGCGTCGCCGTCGAGCGCAGGACCGGGCGGTCGCCGCCCAGCGTGCCATAGTTCGATTCGACGCCCCAGATCGCGGCGACGGTATAACGATCGACCCCGAACGTGCGTTCGACCGCGGCAAAGGTCGGCGCGTATTGCGCCAACAGCTCGCGCCCGCGCGCAATGCGGTCGTCGCTGACCAACAGATCGAGATAGTCCCACGGCGCCTTGGTGAATTCAGGCTGCGCGTCGAGCTTATCCATGATGCTCAAGTCCGGCGTCAATCCAGCCGTGAGGCCGGTGAAATTCTCGCGCGTAATGCCGCGCCGCGCGGCGTCGGGCCACATAGCCTCAATGCAGCTGCCGAACTCGGCGGCTGCCGAACGAATCGCCTCCGCCGTCATCAGCGGATTCCCCGAAGCGCCGGACTGGCCGCTCCACCCCGAACCATCGCGGCCTGGAACCGCGTTCCCCGCTGGAGGTTGAAACAGGCGCGTCAGCCAGTTGTCAGGTTCCTGCGCCAGCGCGGCGCCGGACAATAGACCAGTGGCGAGAAGCAATATCCCCATGGGACGAAGAAACGACGTGTACGGAAGCATCGGTGGCACTTTGCACTCGGCTTGTGGTGGCATGAAGGAGTGCCGGCTTAATGTATATGGACTCCTAACAACCCTGTTACCGGTCGTGGCCGGGCGAATTTCCGCAAGTCACGTTCACGGTGCGGCAATAAGATACAGGGTAGAACCTTGCGGTTACGGCCCGATTCTTCCGTAGCGATCGTTTAGAGTTGGACAAGAAATTAGACAAGACTTTGGAAGACAACATGATTTGGGAAAACATCACATTGTTCAATAATTTGGCCCACAGCGCGTTTCACCCCGCTTCGACATTTCACTTGCCCAGCGGCACCCCATGAATCCCGTTCGCAAAGCCGTCTTCCCCGTTGCCGGTCTCGGCACCCGGTTCTTGCCGGCGACCAAGGCCATGCCAAAGGAAATGCTGCCGGTTGTCGACCGACCCCTCATTCAGCATGTGGTCGATGAGGCCCGTGAGGCCGGCATCGAGCATTTCATTTTCGTCACCGGCCGTAACAAAGGCGTCATCGAGGACCACTTCGACCGCCAGTTCGAGCTGGAGATGACGCTGCTCGAGCGGCAGAAGCACAAAGCCCTTGAATCCCTCAAGCAGGATCTCCCGGCGCCTGGCTCGACGAGCTTTACCCGGCAGCAGGAGCCGCTCGGCCTAGGCCACGCGGTGTGGTGCGCGCGCGAATTGATCGGCCATGAGCCGTTCGCGTTGCTGTTGCCCGACGTGCTTGTCCAGCACAAACGAGGCTGTCTTGCCCAGATGATGGACGCGGCCCGCGAACTCAAGGGAGCCGCAAATATCGTCGCTGTCGAAGAGGTGCCGCGTGAGCGTGTCGATCAATACGGCGTCGTCGGTGTCGGAGACCGCAACGGCAACATGTTCGCGATCACCTCCATGGTGGAAAAGCCGCCGGCAGACCGCGCGCCCTCCAACCTCATTCTCACGGGCCGCTATATCCTGCAGCCCGAAGTGCTGGACCTTCTGGGCAAGCAGGAGCGCGGCGCGGGCGGCGAAATTCAATTGACCGACGCCATGATCCAATTGGCGCGGACGCAGCCGTTCTACGGCTTGCAATTCGACGGCCATAGCTTTGATTGCGGCTCGAAAATCGGCTTTCTCGCCGCCAACGTTTCCTACGCGCTGGCACGGCCCGACATCGCGCCTGGCTTCCGCTCCGAGATCAAGAAAATCCTCGCCGAACTCAACGGCGGCTAGCTCACCTCTGCAATCGTAAGGTCAGAAGAAATGTCGTCGCAGCGTTGGCGACGCCGAGGACATTCGACGTAAGCCAATCTTGGCGCACCTCGCCCTTTACTTGCACATCACGATTCATTTTGTACGTCACGCCCGCGGCGGCGAAATAGCGGTTGTCGTCGCGCCCAAGGCCGGCATATTCGTCGCGGCCGTAACCGACCTGCGCGTTGCCGATGAGCCAAGTGCGGAATGCATGGTCCACTTCAAGGCTGACATCGCGGCTGAACGAGCCGGAGACGTCCTGCACCGTCGATTCATTCACTTCCGACGCAGCGCTGAACTTGGCGCTGGTCAGCGCGGTAGCCTGCCAGATCAGCGAACCGTCAAGCGTCACGCCACCGACATTCGGCAAAGTCGGGTCGTCGTAAAAGCGCTCAAGATAACCGACCGCCATTTCGCCGGTGAGCGAGCCGAACAGATTGACGTCGGCGCCGACCTTGGCGCTCGAGCCGGTGGAATTGCGGTTTTCGCCGAAAAGGTCGACTGGCGTGTCGTGGATCCGCGTATCTTCGTCGACCTCCACGAACGGCCGAACGCCGGGATCTATTTCGTAGCCAACGCGAAAAGTGCCGCCATATTGGTCGAAATTGCGCCACACGTTGGTCGCTGTGGTCCCATCGGTCAAATCGGAAGGTTGATACGTCGAGCGGTCGAACGTACCCTTGACGGTAACGCCAAGGCGGCCGAATTGCTCCGCCACGCCAAGCGTACCGCCAATGGCGTTGTCGATCGGCAGCTTCGCTACTCCGGCCTGAATATTGGGGCTGCCGGGGTTATCTGTCGAAACGGTGTCGCGGAGCTCGAGCAAGATTTGTGTGTCGCGCGTGGCGTCGAGACGACCGTCGATCTTGGCATTGAGATAGGGCACGTTGAGTGACGGCACAAAACTGCCGTTCGTGTAGTCGCTGTAGGAGCCCGCGATGTCGGCCGTGAGAGAATTGGTCGCCCAATCGGACCGGACATGCAGTTCCGGAGCGACGACAAAATACGCAGAAGCAGGCCCGCCGACCACGCGTTGCGGATTGGTATTGTAGCCAGCCGACAATTCGACCGCCGGCAAGATGATAAAATTGCCGGCCTTGATGCCGAGCGCCTCGTAAGGATCGCCGGCGGCGATCGGCAGCGTGCCGCGGGGTACCGCCCCAAGCGGCAAAGTATTTGGCGGCGGTGTGCCCGGCGGCGGCGTGCTCGCGGATCCGACGAAATTTTCCGGCGGCGGTATGGTCAAGGTCGCGCCCGGCCTATTCGCCGCAGTGAGCGGGTGTACTTCCGCCGGCGGGTTGCTGAGTGGAAGCTGGTCGGGCGGAGGCGGCAGGATTGCGCCCGGCCGGGAAGCAGCCTTTGCCGGATAGACCTGCGGCGCCGGCGGCGGCGCGAATACCGGAGGCCGTGATGCCGGCTGGGCTGAAACGTCAGGGACTTGGTCGAATGTCGATGTCGGCGGCACGATGGCGCTGCCCTGATCCCCGCCTTGCGCCACGCGGTTGCGTTTTGGCGTGTTGCTGGAATTAAAGCCGGTGTCGCCCGCGCCAAAGCCCGTCGGGCTGCCATACACCGGCGGCGGGCCGACGCCCGACGGAGGTGTGAATTTCCCTGCGGGGGGCGCCTGATCGGCCGGCGCCGATCCGGTTTTGCCTGGCACAAAGGTCGGCGGATTGCTGGGATTGCCTTGCAGCGAAGGCTGCAACAAGTCCCCGCCGGAATCCTGAATGGCCGATTGCGCGCGGCTTTGTGTTGGCATGAGCGCCAACACGGCCAAGCCAGCGAAACCCGCCGATGCAGCCAAGCCGGTGACGCTCCTGGGTCGGCAACGGCGCGGCACCTGCGACCTCCTCGCCCCGAAGCGGCCTGTCCGCGTCACCACGCGGCACTGCGCCACGCGACAACCGGCGCCGGCCGCCGGACGGCTGACCGCTGGTTAACGGAGTTAAAACGGATATGGTTAACGAGAGGTTGATTGCGGGAGCGCCGCCCGGGCGCCCTGGCTAAGCCTCCAGCTAATCTCAGGCTTTCCGCTCGTACCGACGCCAGACTGGAACCAGAAGGCCAGCGAATATCGCGAGCGCCACGATCTCGGCGGGCCAGGGCCAGCGCGCCACCGAAGCGACCACGCCAACCAGCACCGCGGCAAAGCCAAGCCACAGCGCGAAGCGGCCCGGCCGCAATGCCTCGATCACGAACAAGACGAGGGCGAAGCCGAACCAGGTCCAAGATACGAGCGAGCCGTCTTGCATCGTGCGCTTATACCCAGCCCTTGAGTTCGCGCATCGCAAGCTGCCAGATCATCAGCATGCCAGCCTCGCTGTCATTGAGGCAGGGAATGGCGGCGAAATTTTCCCCTCCAGCCCGCTTGAAGGCATGCGCGTTCTCGACTGCGATTTCTTCCAGAGTCTCCAGGCAGTCGGCGGAAAATCCCGGCGTCATCACGACAATGTTCTTTACGCCTTTTTTTGCCAGCGCCCTGACCGTGTTGATGGTGTAGGGCTCGAGCCATTGCGCGCGGCCGAAGCGTGATTGAAACGTCATCATCAGCTTCTGCTCATCCATGCCAAGCTGCCGGCGTAACAGCTCGGTCGTGCGCACACATTGGCTTTGATAAGGATCGCCCTTCGCAACGTATTCCTTCGGCATACCGTGATAGGAAGCGATGATAACATCGGGTTTAAACGGCAGCGCCTTGAGCTCGGCTTGCAGCGAGGACGCCAGCACTTCGATGTAGTAGGGATCCTCATAGTAAGCGGGCATGATGCGCAGCGCAGGCTGCCGGCGCTGCCCCATCAAAAAGCGGAACACTTCGTCGCTGACCGTGGCGGTCGTCGCCGCCGAATATTGCGGATAGAGCGGCATCACCAGGATACGCTCGCATCCCCAGGTCACCATCACTTGCAGCCGCGAAGCGATCGACGGATTGGCATAGCGCATCGCCCAGTCGACGATGACGTGTTTGCCAAGCGGTTCGAGGATACTGCGGAGTTTTTCCGCTTGCGATCGCGTGATCGTCTTGAACGGAGATTCGTCTTTCTCACGGTTCCAGATCTTGTGATAGTCGCGCGCCTTGCGCCGCGATCGAATCGGCAGAATGACGCCGTTGAGCAAGAGCTTCCATAGCCACGAATCCTTTTCGATCACGCGCGGGTCGCTGAGGAACTGTTTCAGGTAGCTCCGCACTGCCCCTGGCGTCGGCGCATCGGGCGTGCCGAGATTGACGAGAAGGACGCCGATCCCCGTTGCGGGCGCTTCCGCCTGCACCAATCCGGGTACAACAGCAGGCGCCAGCATACTTGGCGTCACCTCAGGTGTGTGTGATGGCGTAATAGAGAGTGCCTTATCAGCGGCACCCGCCGCCGGCGCCTGCAGCGGCTCACCTACGACGTCAGACGGAACCCGCCGCGGTTCCGGCACAGTAGCAGCGGTTTCAGGGTTGGCCGGCTGATCGTTCATGGTGGAAGCATACCTCATGAGGACACCGCTTGTATGCGCGGAAAATCTTTGGCGGCGCAGTGGTTTCGGAGCCGGAGTCTCAATTCGGCCCCATCGCTGGCGTCAGATATAATCATCCCCCAGGCAGTCGTCTCCATAGGAATAGATCATGGTTCGCAGCGTATCCCTCGTCCTTGCGCTCTTTTTGATTTCGACGGCAGCATCGGCGCAAAGCCAAATCGGTCCGCATACCGATCAGGATGACGACGCATGCCGCGGCGATGTGAATCGGCTATGTAAAGACGCAATACCGGATCAACTTCGGATCTTGTCTTGCCTGCAGACTAACCGCACCCGCATTAGCAAGCGCTGCCAGGTCGTACTGGAAACTCATGGCATGTGAGGCGCGGCGCGATTGTCACTCCGCCGCTTTGAGCAACATCGGCGCACCGGCGCGGAATTGCTCGAGGAGCGCCGCCTCGTCTGCCTTGGCAGCCGCCAGGTGCCGCTGCTTGACGTGACCGAAACCGCGGATCTTTTCCGGAATCACGGCGAGACCGACCGCGAGGTGATGGTTTTCCGGCGCAAGCCGCGTCAGCAGCTCGTCGAGCATCGTCTCGTAATCCTGGATCAGCTTGCGTTCGGTCTGACGTTCGATCGAATGGCCGAACGGATCGAGCGCCGTGCCGCGCAAGAATTTCAGCTTCGCCAAAGCGCGGAACGCCGTAAATAGCCACGGCCCAAAACTCATCTTGCGCGGCAGGCCGGTCGTTTTGTCGCGACGCGCCAGAAGCGGCGGCGCCAGGTGAAACTCCAGACGCAGATTGTCGCCTCCGAATTCGTTGGTGAGTTGCTTTTCGAACGAGCCGTCGGTGTAAAGCCGCGCCACCTCATATTCATCCTTGTAGGCCATCAGTTTGAACAGATAACGGGCCACCGCTTCGGCGAGTCCGGTCTTGCCAGGCGCTTGGTCGGCTTCGGCCGCTTTCACCTTGTCGACATAGGTCCGGTAGCGGCGCGCATAGGCCGCGTTCTGATAGGCGGTGAGGAATTTCTCGCGCCGCGCCACCGTCTCGTCGAACGATTCCGAAAGATGTTCGGCGTCGGTTTCGCTGCCGGTCGAAGGCTGCGCCAGCTTGTCGACTTCGGCGCGGTTGACGACAGCGCGGCGGCCCCAGTGGAAGGCCGATTTGTTCATGGCAACCGCTTCACCGTTGAGTTCGATCGCCTTCTCGATGGCGGCGGCGGATAGCGGGATCGCGCCGAGCTGATAGGCATAGCCGACCATGAACATATTGGCGCCGATCGATTGGCCGAACAGCGCATTTGCGATGCGCGAGGCATCAATGAAATACGCGTTCTCGCGGCCGGCGTCGGTCACGATGGTGCGCTTGAGCCGCTCCGTCGGCAGCGAGAAGTCCGCGTTGCGGGTGAATTCGCCGGGCAGAAACTCGTCGGTATTAACGACCATTTTGGTCACGCCGGTTTTCACCGTGACCAACACCTTTTGCGTGCCGGCAACGACGATATCACCGCCGAGGACGAGATTGGCGTGGCCAGCCGCAACACGGATGGCATGGATGTCCTCCGGCTTTTCCGCAAAGCGGATATGGCTGAACACCGCGCCGCCCTTTTGAGCTAGCCCGGCCATGTCGAGCACCCCGACACCCCTGCCCTCGAGATGCGCAGCCATGCCGAGAATGCCACCGACGGTGACGATGCCGGTGCCGCCAACGCCGGTGACGATGATGTTGTAGGTATGGTCAATCTTGGGCAGCACCGGCTCGGGCAATGGGGCGAGACCGTGGTCGGCCGCAACGCCGGTGCCTTTCTTAAGCTTAGCGCCGTGCACGGTCACGAACGAGGGACAGAAGCCTTTAACGCAAGAAAAGTCCTTGTTGCAGCTAGACTGGTCGATAGTGCGCTTGCGGCCCCACTCGGTTTCGAGCGGCTGCACCGAAACGCAGTTTGATTTCACCCCGCAATCGCCGCAGCCCTCGCAGACCAGTTCGTTAATGATGACGCGCTTATCGGGATCGGGAAAGGTATGGCGCTTGCGGCGGCGGCGCTTCTCCGCCGCGCAGGTCTGATCGTAGATCAGGACCGTGACGCCGGGAATTTCGGCGAGCCCCTTCTGCACCTCGTTGAGATCGTCCCGGTGGTAAATGGTAAGGCCGGCAGGCCACGCGGTGCCGCTCGGATATTTGTCCGGCTCGTCGGTCACGACGACGACGCGTTTCGCGCCTTCGGCCGCGACCTGCCGCGCCACTTGCGGTACCGTCAGCCCGCCGTCATTCGCCTGACCGCCGGTCATCGCTACGGCGTCGTTGAAAAGGATTTTGTAGGTAATATTGGTGTTTGACGCGATCGCGGCACGGATCGCCATATACCCTGAATGATTGTAGGTGCCGTCGCCGAGATTCTGGAACACGTGAGTGCGATTTGAAAACGGCGCCTCACCGATCCAGTTGGCGCCCTCACCGCCCATGTGGGTATAGCCGAGCGTGGAGCGATCCATCCACTGCGCCATATAGTGACAGCCGATGCCAGCATAGGCACGCATTCCTTCCGGCACCACCGTCGAAGAATTGTGCGGGCAGCCGGAGCAGAAATAAGGGATGCGCTGCGCGACGTCCCTGGTCGCCGCGGCGATGCGCTGCGATTCTTTCAATCGCGCCACACGGCCGGCAATCTCGTCGTTGCGATGAAATTTCAAAAGCCGCTCACCGATACAGATCGCGACTTCGTTGGAATCCAGCGCGCCCTTTACCGGGAATAGCCAGTTGCCTGCCTCATCGCGCTTGCCGATACAGACCGGTTGGTTCGGCGTGCCATAAAGCTCCTCACGCACCTGCACTTCGAGCAGTGACCGCTTTTCCTCG
>Ga0181537_10002807_pt1 | contig 15159 bp, 10 predicted proteins | sample PEATcosm2014_Bin_39_FD_119765 | JGI IMG/M metagenome (GOLD analysis project Ga0181537, IMG submission 119765) | Peatland microbial communities from MTU Mesocosm Facility, Houghton, MI, USA - PEATcosm2014_Bin23_10_metaG | ecosystem: Environmental > Terrestrial > Soil > Wetlands > Peat | place... | reverse complement strand
TGAATGTCACGCTGCTTCCAGCGTTCACGGTCTGGCTCGCCGGTTGCGTCGTGATCGAAGGCGCAACGGGAGAAGAATTGACCGCGAGCGTGGCGGCGGAACTGGTGACGGAGCCGGCGGAATTGGATACCGTCACCGTGTAACTGCCCGCGTTGGCTGATTGAACATTGACCAGCGTGAGCGAGGAATTGGTCGCGCCGGAAATGTTCGTGCCATTGAACTTCCATTGGTAACTCAAGGGCGCGGTGCCGGAGGCGACGACGCTGAATGTCACGCTGCTTCCAGCGTTCACGGTCTGGCTCGCCGGTTGCGTCGTGATCGAAGGCGCAACGGGAGCGGCATTGACTGTGAGCGTGGCGGCGGAACTGGTGACGGAGCCGGCGGAATTGGTGACAGTCACCGTGTAACTGCCGGCGTTGTTCGTTTGCGCGCTGGCAATCGTATAACTGGAGTTGGTCGCGCCGCTGATGTTTGCAGTATTAAATTTCCATTGATAAGCCAGCGGTGCAGTGCCGGAGGCGACGACGCTGAATGTCACGCTGCTTCCAGCATTCACAGTCTGGCTCGCCGGTTGCGTCGTGATCGTGGGCGGTGTAGCGCCTCCGCTTGCGGCGGGCGCAAAAGCCGCAACGGAAAGCGCGAGTTGGCTGCTGCTGGATGCAGTCCAGCTCGCCGTCGCCGTGCCTGCGGCGCTGACAGGCTCGGTCGAACCGGCGCCGCCGGAACTTGACTGCCCGATGCTCCAACGTCCGGTTTGACTTGCACCCGGCGTCAATGTGGCATTGCCGGCGCCGCTGCACGAAGCATCCACCAGCCATGAACCGGCGGTCGAAACGGCGATGTTTGCCGAGATCGTCGTGCCGGAGGCGGCTGTATTGGTTGCCGCAGCCGTCGGCGCGCTTTGCGCCACGCCGTTAAGTGAAATTGAACCGGCGCTCACGCCATTGACCGCGCCGCCAAATGTCACCGACACGGTGTGCGAACCGGCCGCAGGATTAAGCAGATAAAACAACTGCGACTTGTCGAGCGTGCTGCTGCCTGCGGTCGCGGCAGAATTCGGCACGGCCGTCATGGCGACGCCGTTGTAAGTGATGCTCGAGACATTGAGCACGCTGGCGCTGGTGTCCTCGGTGGAAAGGCCAACCACCAGCACGCTGTTGCTGCCGGAGCCGACGGTGTGCGACCAACTTACGGACGCGGCATTTGAGGCGGACTTGGAGACCGCGCTGTCGAAAGCTATCGCTCCCACGGCAGGGCGGACACAGGTCAAAAAGGCTAAAATGGCAAGCGTGAAAATCCGCTGCCGAAAATCTTGAAGAAAAACATTTGTTTTTTGAAACGAGATATGAGGCGTGGTTGCTTTCATTTTTTTATGGAGTAGTGGTTTATGGTTGGCAAGCGCACGGATAATGCTGCTTTTGAAAAAGACCCGGCGACAAAGCATATGCGCAGGAGTTTCATACGGGATGGTCGTGTTTCTACGATTTTCACGTTTGAATGTCAACCAAAAAAACAGCCGTTTAGACTGATTTGAAACGCGATCGGGATGAATGGAACGTCGAACATTGCCGAAAATTGTGGCTGCGCTACCATGACCCGGTGAATTTAATCACCGATGAAGACTCGCTGCCCGCAATATCTGCGGCGAAGGCCGCGCATTTCATCCGCTCGCAAACGCCGGCAGGCGGGTTGTTTGCCGGTCAGGAATGGCGCGTTTCACCGACGCCGTTTCCGCTTGGCGAAAATCTGGCGAAGGAAATCGAATCGCTGGGGCGCGTGCTGCTGCAATTTTACCGCGCCGTCAATCTGCTTTACCGCAAAAGCGTCGAGGGCAAGCAACCTGAATGGGTCGCGCGCTGGCTCGACTTGGGCAAACCGCGCGAGTTGATCGAGCTTCAGCGTTCGCCCGCTTTCAAAAACGAAATTCCGCGCGTGATCCGTCCCGACATTTTGCTGACGGAAAATGGTTTCAGCATCACGGAACTGGATTCCGTTCCCGGCGGCATCGGACTTACGGCATGGTTGAACCAAACTTACTCGAAATCCGAAGCCCGAAGCGAAAAAGGCGAACCGATTGGCGGCCCTGACGGGATGTTGCGCGGATTTGAAGGTATTTTTGGCGATGCCAAACAGGTTCACATCGTCGTTTCCGAAGAAGCGAAAACCTATCGCCCGGAGATGGGATGGCTTGCCCAACAACTCGGCGCGCGATTCACGATTCACGATGCACGATTCAACGACTTTGCCGACGACAGCGCGATTTATCGCTTCTTTGAATTATTTGATCTGGTGAACGTGCCGAATGCGAAAAGGATTCTCGAACTGGCGGCTGAAAAGAAAATCCGGCTGACGCCGCCGCCGAAACCGATTTTCGAGGAGAAGATGCTGTTCGCGCTGCTGTGGAACCGCAATCTGCAGAATTTCTGGCGGCAGGAACTGGGCGAGGGTTTTCTCAACCGCCTGAAAAAAATCGTCCCTTACACATGGCTCGTTGACCCAACGCCGTTGCCGCCGCATGCGGCGATTCCCGGGCTCGACCTCACAGATTGGGAACAATTAAAGACGCTTTCGCAAAAGGAGCGCGATTTGATTTTGAAAGTGTCGGGCTTCTCGGAAAAGGCGTGGGGCGCGCGCGGCGTTTTTCTCGGCAGTGATTTGTCGCAGGCAGATTGGAGCGCGGCGGTGGACGCGGCGTTGAAAAACTTTGGGGCTTCGCCGTCCATCCTCCAGCGGTTTGAAAAAACGAAAATCGTGGAGGCGCAGTGGTTTGATTTTGGGGAAAATGAAATCGTCCCGATGAAGGCCCGCGCGCGGTTGTGTCCGTATTATTTTGTCAGCGGCGAAGGCGACGCGTCGCGCCCGCAGCTTGGCGGCGTGCTGGCGACGGTTGTTCCCGCCGACAAAAAAATTGTCCACGGCATGAGCGACGCGATTCTCGCGCCGTGCTCGGTTTGAGCGCGGGACAGCCGGTCAATCCGCCTTCATCTCCAGTCTTTTGATTTCTTCGGCAATCATCTCGCTCACGCGGTGTTTGGCCAGATAAACCTGGCCGATGGGAATGCGGAAAATTTGGGCGACTTTGCCGGCAGGCCATTCCTTGTTGACACAGAAATCGAAGATTTGGAATTTTTTGGGGTCCAGGCGGCGTTTGACCTTGGTGATTGCGGCATCAAGCAGACTCTTTTCCCATTCGGCGTCCCACAGCGCGTTCAGGGATTCGCTGGAAGGATCCAGGCGCGCTTCGGCGTTGTTGTCGGATGGATCAAGTGCGGGCAGTCCCCTGCGTCTTCGCAACTGGTCGATGATACGCCAGCGGGTCAGGTTGAATAGCCACGCTTTGAAGGAGCCGACGTTCCGGTCATATTTGAAGTTGGGCATATGTCTGGCGACCGTGATCATCGTTTCCTGCACGACATCCTCCGCTTCGATCTCGGTCAGGCCGCCTTTGATGGCGATGTCGTAAATGAGTTTCCAATAGGTGTCAAAGAAGTCCTGCCAGCTCGGCTGATCCTGCCAGTTTTTGAGGCGCTGGAGCAGCGTCGTGCGCGTGGGAATTAGCTCGCCCGTCATCTTCGCCATCATCTTCACCATATTCAAATAAGTAATGTGCCTTTGCGTGGCGGTTTGCAAATCAAATTGAACCCGGCGAATTAAATTGAATAATCCAGCCGCTCTTTTTATAAAGCGGATGGTAACAAACAGATTGGCAATCCTTGAATTCCTTTCGTAAAGCCGGCAGGGAGCTTTTGCGGGTCGTGGTTTTGGGATGTTTCACGACTTGGATCCAGATTTCTTTTGCCCAGCCCGTCTCGGGCAGCCCCCGAACCGAAAACGAAGTCCAGATTATGGAAATCCAGGGCGCGGTGGAAATTTCTTCCGCCGGCACGATTTGGCTGCCCGCGCAAACCAACCAAATCCTGCGTCCGACCGACCGTTTACGCACCGGCGCGAACAGCCGGATGACGCTCCGCTGGTCAGACCAAAGCGTCATCGCTTTCGGCGCCTCGACGGAACTCGAAATTTTGTCTCCAAATTCTCCCGGCGACCAATGCGGCCTGCACTTGCTCCGCGGAATTTTTTCATTTTTTCACCGCGACCAGCCGGGACGCATCCAGATCATCACGCGCGGGGCCGTCGCCGGCGTCGAAGGCACGGAATTTGTCATGGCCGTGAACGGCACGGATGAGACGGCGCTTGCCGTGATTGACGGCAAGGTGAAATTCGGAAATGAACAAGCCTTTTTGCTTTTGACAAACGGCCAGCAAGCCGTTGCTGAACCGGGCAAAGCGCCCGTCCGCGCCGCCGGGTTCATCGCCAATAATATTTTGCAATGGTGCTTTTATTATCCCGCAGTGCTCGACCCGGACGATTTGCAGTTCACGCCTGAAGAACAAAAATTTCTCGGCGAATCCCTCGACGCCCATCGCGCGGGCGATTTGCTGACGGCGTTGGAAAAATTTCCCGCGCAACAATCCAATTCCGACGCGGAAAAAATCTATCACGCCGCCCTGCTGCTGTCCGTCGGCAATGTTGACGGCTCTGAAAAAATTCTTTCTTCGTTGCCAAACAATTCCGAACGCACTCAGCGGCTGGTTACAGCGCTGCGCGAATTGATCTCCGCCGTCAAACGGCAAACCATTTCTTCAAATCCGAACCCAAAACTCACTTCGGAATTTCTTGCAGATTCTTATTACGAACAATCGCGCGCCATTCGTGAAACTTCATTGGAAACCGCGCTGAATCTGGCAAAACAGGCCGCAGACAATTCGCCGAAATTCGGCTTCGCGTGGGAACGCGTCGCGGAATTGGAATTCAGTTTTGGCCGCACGCGCGAGGCGATGGACGCCCTGGAAAAAAGCCTCGCGCTCGCGCCACGCAACGCACAGGCGCTCGCGTTGAAAGGATTTCTCTTCGCCGCGCAAAATCGGACGCGCGAGGCGATTGTCTGGTTTGATCGCGCTCTCGCCGCGGATTCTGCGCTCGGCAATGCGTGGCTCGGTCGCGGGCTTTGCAAAATCCGCCGCGGCGACGCGGCCGGAGGACGCGAGGATTTGCTCGTGGCCGCGGCGCTCGAACCGCAGCGCGCGGAACTCCGAAGTTATCTGGGCAAGGCCTACGCGAACGCAGGCGATGCCGCGCGCGCCGCAAAGGAATTTCAACTCGCAAAAAAACTGGACCCAAACGACCCGACGGCGTGGCTCTATTCCGCGTTGCTCGATCAACAGGACAATTTGATCAACGATGCGATCCGCGACCTGGAAAAATCGGAAGCGTTGAACGGCAACCGGAGTGTTTATCGCTCTCAACTTTTGTTGGATCAGGATCAAGCCGTCCGCAGCGCGAGTCTGGCGACGATGTATAAGGACGCGGGAATGTTCGACGTGAGCGTGCGCGAGGCTGCGCGCGCGGTGAACGATGATTACGCGAATTATTCCGCGCATCTTTTTCTGGCGGACAGCTACAACGAGTTGCGCGACCCGAACGAGATCAATTTGCGTTATGAGACTCCGGCGGAAAGCGAATATCTTGTCGCGAATCTCCTCGCGCCGGTGAGCGCCGGCCCGCTTTCGCCGGCGATTTCGCAGGGGGAATATTCCAGGTTGTTTGCGCGCGACGGATTTGGCGTCACGAGCAGCACGGAGTATTTGAGCCGGGGGGCGTGGACTGAATCGGGCGCGCAGTTCGGGACGTTCGGAGATTTCAGCTATGACTTGGAGGCGTTTTATCGTTCCGACCCTGGCCAGCGGGTGAACGATGACATCGAGCAACGGCAGCTTTCCCTTACGCTCAAGCAACAACTCACGCCGCAGGACAGTGTTTATCTGGATGTCCAGCAGTATGAGGCGGAAAGCGGGGATGTCTTTCAACATTATGATCCAGGCATGTCAAATCCAGATGCCCGCGTGAAAGAAACCCAAGACCCGACCGTAAGCCTTGGCTATGACCATGAATGGAGTCCGGGTGTCCACACCTTGTTTTTGGCGACACGGCTGAATGACACAACTTCATTCACCAATCCGGCGGCGCCAGCCTTGGTCGCCTTCAGGCCGGACGTCACGCCCGGCGTCCCGATGCTGACTTCGGTGTGGGGTCTCACGATGCACGAGGATTTTGTGAGCCGGCTGACGATTTATTCGGGAGAGTTGCAGCAAATCTGGGAGCAACCGGAACACACGACCGTTGTCGGCGCGCGCCTTCAATACGGTCATATTGACACCTTCGACCTGCAAGATACGCCGTCAACTTTAGGCCCGATATTTCCGGATCCGCCAGCCCCGGCGGCTGAACAGGATTTCAACTCCCTGTTCAAGCGCGTCAGCTTTTACGGCTATCATCAATGGCAGGTTTTTGAGCCATTGCAATTGATCGGCGGGGCGGCTTACGACCGCATCACTTTTCCTGAAAACTTTCGGACCGCGCCGGTTTCAGGAAGCGAAACGACAAAAGATCAACTTTCCCCGAAAGCCGGGCTGATCTGGACACCGGCGGAAAACACCACCGTCCGCTTCGCCTACACGCGCTCGCTGTCCGGCGCGAGCGTGGATCAAAGCTACCAACTTGAACCTTCCCAAGTGGCAGGCTTCATCCAAAACTACCGCAGCGTCATCCCTGAATCCATCTCCGGCGCGAATGCCGGGGCCGGATTTGAGACCTTCGACCTTTCCCTCGAACAAAGATTCCGCACCGGAACTTATCTGGGAATCTCCGGCGAGATATTGAACTCCACCGTTGGCCGGGTTGACGGAGCCTTTGATTCATTCACCCCACCGGCCGTCCCATCCGGGCTGCGGGAGAATCTGGACTATTGGGAAAAATCGCTCCAGATCACGGCCAACCAGTTGCTCGGCAAAGAATGGTCGCTGGGCGCGCGCTACCGTTTGAGCCAGGCCGTCTTGAATGACGACTTTGTTGACGTGCCGGACTCACTCCCCGACGGTTTTGTGAATTTCCAGCCGAGCCAACGGACACAGGCCATCCTCAACCACCTGGACTTGACCGCAATCTACAACAATCCCAGCGGATTTTTTGCCGAAGGTGAAGCCTTGTGGTTCGCCCAAACCAACGATGGCTACACGCCGGCTGAACCGGGCGATGATTTCTGGCAATTCAACCTGTTTGCCGGCTACCGTTCCCCGCGCCGGAAGGCCGAACTGACCGTGGGTCTGCTCAACATTGCCGGACAGGATTACAAACTCAACCCGCTCAACATCTACAACGAACTGCCGCGCTCGCGAACCCTTGCGGTGCGCCTGCAATTTAATTTTTAGCGGATGCGGCGATCATCTTCGCATCGTGCAACATTTGGGCGATGAGGGCATTAACACCGTCGCCCGCGGCGTTCCAAGGTTGATGAGGCGCCACACATAATTTTGCCGCCACGCCCCATCATCACGATGTCCTCTCCGTCTGTGTATACCGGCGGCAAAAATTCATTTCTCAAGTCTTCGGTTGCGGCGCGACTTGTTTGTCAGGGATTGAATCCGGTCAAGGTAATGCCGTAAGCATTCGTCGGGACATTGTTCGTAAAATAGATGCTGAACGCGTAGACCGGGCTGGAGGGCGGATTCGGAACGGTGACGGTGGTTTGATGGCATCCGCCATCGCCATACTCGCCGACATACAGGACTTTTGTGTTTGTCCGGTTGGTGTCGGAAGCGGTGAAGGTGGTATTGCCATTATTGGTGTCAGGAGACCATCCCCAGCCATTTGTTTTGGTGTAGTTCACATATCCTGTGAATTTGCCGGGACAGGTGCCTTGCGAACCGCTGCCAAGCAAAGGAAGTCCGAACACGACGATCGGGTCGGCGCCGGTCTGCGGATCCGTGCTGCTGGTGTAGAGCGTCAGTGATGCGCCACGGGTCGGCGCTGATTCTTTGTCTTTGTAGACATCACATGAGTAATATCCCACGTCGTCGATCCCGGCATTCTTGATGGTAAGGCTGTTGCTGGTCTGACCGCTGATGGGATTGCCGTTGTGCAACCATTGATAAGCACGGGCGTTTTCCGCCTCCACCTTGAAAGCGGCGTTCGATCCAAGACAAACCATCAGGTCTTGCGGTTGGGAAGTAATTTTCAGAAGCCGGGACTGGACGGAGCGAGCAGAGTCATCGGAATAAGCGCTGATGCCTGCAAGCGCAAGCCAGCCGGTGATTGTTGCAATTGTCGCCATTTGTGATTTTTTTTTGTTCATAGATTTGTGTTTGTTAATGGTTCTCTGTTTCAGTGCATAATCAGCACTCTATAAAGGAATACGGATGAGTTTTGGAAATCTTTCAAAAAATCTTCGCTTTCGATCATTTTTCCCAAATTTCTTGAAAATACGCTGTTTTTTAACCCCGTTTGTCTACACTCTGACATCCGGAACCGAGGTGAGCCGTGAAGGTCAAAGCCGTCAGGCAGCGTGAATTTCTCGAATCTGCGTCGGGCGCGGTGCTGGCAATCCTTTGCGGCCTGATGCTGTGGAAGACGCCGCCGGGAGAACCCTGGGTCAACGCCAGCTACGATTATCTGTTCCGTTTCGGCGCGCACGCCCTAACGAACAAGGTCACGCTCATCCTCATGGACAATGAGGCGTTCGCCCAATTCCACCAGCAGCGCGGGCAACCGTGGGATCGCGCGTTGCACGCCAGATTGTTGGACAAGCTGGCGGATGATGGCGCTGAACTGGTCGTGTTTGACTCCTTTTTCCGCGAGCCGCGCGATCCGGTGAAAGACGACGCGCTCGCAAATGCCATGCGGCGGCAACGTCATCTCGCCCTGATGGCCGAGCAGGCGCAAGTGACGCATCCAACGTTGGCTGGCGTGCAACCGACACTGCCTTCAGAGCCATTTCTCAATGCCGCCGGAACAAATTGGGGAGTCGCGTGGCTTGATCCAGATTCGGCTTACGATTCAATTGTGCGCCGACACTGGCCGTTTCCATCGCCCGGACCGTATCCGAGCCTGCCTGAAACCGCCGCGCGACTGGCGGGCGCGCAATTGGGCGATGCCCCGCAGGAACGATGGCTGCGCTACTACGGTCAGGACGGCGCGTGGACAAAATTGAGTTACCAATTCGCACTGGCACAACCGGCAAATTATTTCCACAACCAAATCGTATTCATCGGCACACAGCCGCAAACCTCCGTGCCGGATGGCGAAGCCGACAAATTCCGCACGCCCTACACGCGCTGGACCGGCGAATCGTCCGGCGGCGTGGAAATCCTGCTCACCTCTTTTCTGAACCTCGTGAACAACGACTGGCTGCGGCGGCCGGATTGGCGGGCGGAGATGTTGGCACTCGCCATCAGCGGAATATTATTCGGCGGCGGTTTGTGCCGGATGCGGCTGCTGACGGCTTCAATTTCCGCGACATTATCGGCTATGATAATCACGCTCGCGGGGATTTCATGGAGTTATTTTACAAACTATTGGTTTCCATGGCTGGTGATCGCCGCCGGACAAGTGCCGTGCGCGCTCGCCTGGGCGGTTGGAGTAAAAATCTATCGCGCGCAAAAAACAATTGCACTTTCCAAGACAGCCTCTGAAGCGATTGAAAATCTGCCGGACGTTCCAGGTTACGAATTGTTCCATCCGCCCTTTGGCGAGGGCGCTTACGGAAAAGTCTGGCTGGCGCGGAACGCGCTTGGCCAATGGCGCGCGTTGAAGGTCGTTTATCTGGCGAACTTCGGCCAAAATGTTGACCCGTATGAACGTGAGTTCAAAGGCATCAGCAAATACAAACCTGTTTCGGATAAACACTCCGGATTATTGCGTGTGGATTTTGTCAGCGAGAAACTGGATGGATATTTTTATTACGTCATGGAATTGGGCGACCCGCTCGAACCCGGTTGGGAACGCGAGCCGTCCACTTACAGACCGCGTGATTTGGTCAGCGAACGCGTCCGCATACACGGTCGCAGGCTGCCGGTGCAAGAATGTGTCCGCATCGGACTTGCGTTGGCGGACGCGCTTGATTTTCTGCACCGGCACGGCCTGACGCACCGAGACATCAAACCGCAGAACATCATTTTCGTGAACGGCCAGCCCAAACTGGCGGACATGGGACTCATCGCCGAAATCCGTCCGCCAGACCAACAACGGACATCCATCGGCACGCCCGGCTATATGCCGCCGCCGCCGGAACTTCCCGGCACGCCGCAGGCGGATATTTATGCGCTTGGCATGGTGCTGTATGTGTTGAGCACCGGACGCAAGGCGGCATTTTTCCCGGAGATTGCAACCAGCCTCGTTGACGGCGGCGAACCGGCGGATTTTTTACCGTTGAACACCATCATCCTAAAGGCCTGCCATCCGGACTGTGCGGAACGTTACAAATCGGCGTCGGAAATGCGCCGCGCGTTGCTTGAAACATAGAATGGATGAAAATACAGTCAAACCAGACCACTGCCGACAACATAGCCAGCTTGACCGCCACGTTAAGTGCGGCTATAAAATTGCAAGACACGCATTAAAGCCAGTTTAGCTCAGTGGTAGAGCAACGGTTTTGTAAACCGTCGGTCGTCGGTTCAAGCCCGACAACTGGCTCCAGTTTCAATGCTCTTTGGCATTTGTTCCGGCAGTGTCCAAAAAAAATACAAAATGCGCCGAAGCGGGACATTGCGGACAAAGAGGGGATTCAAAGATGGTCATCGGGCAACGTTGAATTTTCCTTTTCGTCTGGATTTATTGGGAATTTTGACGAAAAGCCGTCATCCGGTTTTAACTTGGATTTTTGGCATCACCGCTGCTATACTTGCGTCGTTGCGGTTGCGACAGGCAATCAAGTGAACAAAGCTGTAATCATCATAACCCGCCTGTCGCGCTGTTCACGCCGCACATAAACAGAAAGAAGATAAAAATGAAGACAATGAAAAACCTCCGTAAGGCTGGTTTCACGCTGGTGGAAATCATGATCGTTGTGGCCATCATCGGCCTGTTGGCGGCGATCGCGATCCCGAACTTCGTGAAAGCCCGCGCAACCTCGCAGGCCAATGCCTGCATCAACAACCTCCGCCAGATTGACGCGGCGGAAAATGAGTGGGCCTTGGAAAAAGGACAGAAGACCGGTGCTGCGGCTCCTTCCCTTACAAGCGACCTGACTCCTTACATCAAGCTGAACGCGAACAGCTCCATACCGAGCTGCCCGGCTGGCGGCTCCTACACCACGGCAACGGTTGGCTCAGTTCCTCAAGTGACCTGCAGCCTTGCCAACACGGTGAACCCGCCGCACGTTCTGCCGTAATCCTAACTTGGTCCGAATCAAAATCCCGGAGCGGAAACGCTTCGGGATTTTTTTTGTTTCCAGGCTTTTGGATGGCGGCTTACTTGCGGCCGCTGCCTGTTTTTCGCTTGGCCTATGGCACTATGGCTGCTATCTTGGGCTGTATTGTGGTCGCAGCAGGCAATCAGTGAACAATCATTGTAATAATTATAACCCGTCTGCTGCGTCGTTCACGCCGCATAAACAGAAAGAAAATGTATAGTATGAAAACTGCCAAAAATCCGCGCACGGCAGGGTTCACGCTGGTGGAGATTATGATCGTGGTGGCCATCATTGGTTTACTGGCCGCCATTGCCATTCCCAGCTTCGTGAGAGCTCGTGCCAAATCGCAGGCCACCGCCTGCATCAACAACATGAGGCAGATTGACTCCGCAATCCAGCAGTTCTCCCTTGCAGCCGGTCTGCACGCCGGAGATACGGTCAACTTCCCCAACGACCTGACGTCGTATATCAAGTTGAATGAAAACAGCTCGATTCCAAGCTGCCCGGCCGGTGGCTCTTACACATTGACCTCCGTCGGCAACGTGCCTTCAGTCTTGTGCAGCATCGGCAACACGGTTGATCCGCCGCATGTGCTGCCGTAATGAAAACTGGACCGTCCTAAAAGCCCGGGGTGAAAACTCCGGGTCTTTTTTATTTGCAGTCATGACGGCGGCAGTTGACTCTGTCCCCTGTTTCAATTAAAAAACATTTGTGTGCGGTCGCTTGTATGATTTGTGAGTGCGATTCTAAAAACAGAAAAATTGCGCGTCGAGTTCAAGAGCCGCGAATTCAGGCAGGCAACCAAAGTCGCATTGCAAGGCCTCGATTTGGAAGTCAACGCGGGCGAAGTCTTCGGCTTTCTGGGTCCGAATGGCGCGGGCAAAACCACCACCATGAACGTCCTGCTCGGCTTCGTCCCGCCGACCAGCGGCACCGCGTTCCTCTTCGGCATTGACGTCCGCCAGCCCATCGCCCGCCAGCGCATCGGCTATTTGCCGGAACTGACTTACTATTACAAATTTCTTACCGCCGAGGAATTGCTCCGCTTCTACGCAAAAATTTTCGGCATCGCGCGCGACGAGGCGGACAAACGCATTGACCAGTTACTCAAGCTCGTTGAATTGGAATCCGCACGCAAACGCCCGATCAAATCCTACTCCAAAGGAATGCAGCAACGCGTCGGCCTCGCGCAGGCGCTCATCAATAATCCGGATCTGCTCATTCTCGACGAGCCGACCAGCGGCCTCGACCCGCTCGGTCGCATGAAAGTCCGCGAAATCATCCAGCGCCTGAAAAACGAAGGCAAAACAGTTTTCTTTTCCTCGCATGAACTCGGCGAAGTCGAAACCGTCTGCGACCGCGTCGCCATCATCCATCAGGGCGAACTCAAAACCGTCGGGCGCATTGATGAGATCAAAAAACAACATCACGCCACGCTCGAACAAGCCTTTCTCGAAATCGTCGGCTACCAGCCGCAAACCGCGCCATGAAAAATATTTTCGCCGTCGCCGGAGTCGTCATCAAGGAACTGTATCGCCGGAAGGATTTTTACGTCCTCTTCATCCTGACCGTCCTCGTCTGCCTGATCATGGGATCGGTCAACATTTTCAACGACAAACAAATCGTCCGCTACCTCAAGGAACTTTGCCTGTTGCTCATCTGGATTTCGTCGCTCGTCATCGCCATCACGACGACTGCACGGCAAATTCCAGCAGAACGCGAACAACGCACCTTGCTCCCGCTGCTCGCCAAGCCGCTGACGCGGACGCAGTTGATCTTCGGAAAATTTCTCGGCTGCTGGATCGCCTGCGGCCTCGTTTTGATCTGCTTTTACGTCTTCTTCGGCGCGCTTGCCGCGAGCCGTGACCATGCGTGGCCGTTGCTGAATTATTTTCAGGCCGCGTTTTTGCACTGGATCGTGCTCGGCGTGGTCGTCGCGCTCACGCTGCTCGGTTCGCTCGTTTTCGCCGCGCCATCCTCCAACTCCACGATTTGTTTCGTTATCGTTGCGACCATTTTATGCGTGGGCCGATACCTCGACGCCGTCGCGCTGGCGCAGACCGAACCGTTTCGCTCCATCATTTACGCGTTTTATTTTGCCATCCCGCACCTCGAAATCCCGTTTGAGATGCGGAATCTCATCGTTCACGACTGGCCGCTCATCGGTTGGAATTTCATTGGCCTCGACACGATTTACATGCTGGCCTACGCGGCGGCTTTTCTCGTCGCCGCCTGCCTGGTTTTTCGCCATAAAGCCGTCAATTGAAAATGAATTCGCCGAGGACATTCTTTTTGACATTGCTCGCGCTGCTCATTTTTTGTTTCGGCATCGCCGCGAATTTGCAGCCGCGATTCCAGGCTTTGGAAAACACCCGCAGGCAATCGGACAATTTTTTCAACCTGCTGCTCGGCGACAGCAGCCGGATGTTTGCGAACAGTTTTTACGTCAAGGCCGACGAATATTATCACAGCGGTTTCTATCCGACGATTTTTGACAACAACGAAGCCTTTGAAACGCCGCACATCGCCGAGGACACCGGCGCGGTCAACAGCAAAAATCACGGCGAAGAGGAAAATTTCATGGGTCCGCCGCGCGACTGGATAGACGCCTTTGGCCGTAATTTTATTCCGAACCGTCATACACATTTGGACGAAGGCGGCCCGACGGATGATTTGAGCACCAGCGACAAGGTCCGGGAAATTTTGCCGTGGCTGAAACTCTCCGCCGAACTTGATCCCGACAACATCCAGACTTACACCGTCACTGCCTACTGGCTGCGGCGTTTGCACAACGACAAGGAGGCCAACCGGGTTTTGCTTGAAGGACTGCGGAACAACCCCGATAGCTACGAAATCCTTTTCGAGCTGGGCCGGCTCTATTACGAAAGCTATCACGACACCGACCGCGCGCGGAACGTCTGGGAACTCGCCGTGCGAAAATGGCTCGCGCTTGACCCGCAAACGCAAAAAGACAACAAGCTCATCTTCGATAAAATCACCACGCACCTCGGCGAGCTTGAAAAAAACGCCGGAAACCTCCCGAAAGCGGTCAACTGGCTGAAAGCCGCGCAAACAGTTTCGCTCGACCCCGGCTCGTTGCAGAAGCAGATTGACGAGATGGAGGCAAAAATGGCCGCGCAACCCTCCCCTGCCCCGACCAATTCGATTCCTTGAACTTCGCGCAATTGCGCTTTGTTTTTCGCGGGCGGTTTTGATTCAATGATTGCAATGAAAAAGCGACTGGCAAAAATCTCGCGCAAGACGAACGAAACCAAGATTTCCGTCAGCCTCAACCTCGACGGCAAGGGCAAATCTTCCGTCAAGACCGGCATTCCATTTTTCGACCACATGCTCACGCTGTTCGCCAAGCACGCGACGGTGGATTTGAAACTCGTTTGCAAAGGTGACCTCGAAGTGGACGCGCATCACACCGTCGAAGATTGCGGCATCGCGCTCGGCCAGGCGTTTGCGACTGCGCTCGGCGACAAAAAAGGAATTCGCCGCTATGGCGCGGGCTTTCATCCGAAAAATCCGGCAGAAAGTGGGACAGGCTTCCAGCCTGTCAGCGGCGAAGCGTTCGTGCCGATGGACGAATGCCTCGCGCGCTGCGTCGTGGATTTTGGCGGACGGCCGCACCTTGTCTGGCGCGGGCTGGACAAATTTTCGCAGAAAAAAATTTCCAATGCGGAAAAAAATCAGGACGTTTCGAGCGCATTTCGCTTCGGCTTAGCAAAAGAATTTTTCCAGGGCTTCGCGAACGAGGCGCGCTGCAACCTGCATCTCGAACTGCTTTACGGCGACGAGCCGCATCACATCGTCGAGGCGCTGTTCAAGGCGTTCGCGCGCGCGGTGGACGCCGCGCGCCGGCACGACCCGCGCATCGCCGGCCAGTTGCCGAGCACGAAGGGGAAATT
>Ga0181537_10002806_pt1 | contig 15161 bp, 15 predicted proteins | sample PEATcosm2014_Bin_39_FD_119765 | JGI IMG/M metagenome (GOLD analysis project Ga0181537, IMG submission 119765) | Peatland microbial communities from MTU Mesocosm Facility, Houghton, MI, USA - PEATcosm2014_Bin23_10_metaG | ecosystem: Environmental > Terrestrial > Soil > Wetlands > Peat | place... | reverse complement strand
CGTTCTTCGCAACAGCACGAACAAGTTTCATGCTGAACCAATACCGGAACAGCCTGAAACGCGCCAGGTTTACTTCACACGCCGAACGCCCGGAATACGCCCGAATGCTTTGTCAAACGTAATCACCCCACCGGCTCGAAACTCGAAAGCAACCTCTCGAATCAGGTGATCAGCGAACCCGACCGCGCCTTTGCGGGAAGCCTCCAAAGCTCTCCACGCCAGCGCCGGCGACTCAGCAACCACGCCCCGTGTCTGAAGCAGGCTCTCGATCGTGCTCAGAACCTTTTCTCTATCCCATCTGCCACGAAGCACCCACGACAGTTCGGCCAGAACAAGGAGCGGAACGAATACACCGCCCGCGGAACGACCTGCCGAAAGCGCCGAACGCGCTTTCCCGGTTTGGACAGGATCGTCGTTAAGGTAGGCGCGAGCCCATACGTTCGTATCGGCAGCAATCACTACCACTGCCTCCGAGCCTTCGCCGCGTCCATCTCCTCAAAAGTCATAAGGCCGCCCAAGTCCTGCCCGCCCGAGTCCGCCATGCCCCACAAGTCTTCAAGCTCATACAGCACAGGCTCCACCCTCACGGCGCCACTCGCGGGAATCGTGAAGCGGATACGGCTGCCTCTCTGGATTCCAAGGCGCTTCCGCAACTCCCTGGGCAATGTTATCTGCCCTTTCGAGGTGACAGTCGCCTCCACGGCAATATCCGTCTCTTGAGCAGTTGAGTCCATAGTTCACCCTCCTTACATTATAGGCATTATTGCCTTACTTTTCCAATACACCGCACACCTGATTAGTGGTGTTCCAAACAAGTAACCGCGAATCCGGAACTTCTTGATCAACATCCCCCTGGTAACGCTATCAGCTATAATTCGCTCCGCGAAAGGTCACCCCTCAATCATGCGGACGAAATCCATTCACCTCGCCTTATCCCTACTAGCGCTTCTCCTCGGATGCGCCCCGCTCCTCGCCCAGCCAGCCCCCGAACCCGTAAACCCCCACGCCACCCCCGAAGCCCGCGCCCTCCTCGCCTATCTCAATTCCATCTCCGGCCAGGCCACCGTCACCGGCCAGCACAACTACCCCAACGACGGCTCGCGTTTCACCGACCTCGCCTACGACCTCACCGCCAAATATCCGGGCCTCTTCGGCGAAGACTTCGGCTTCTCCGCCGGCGACGACAAAGACTCCGTCCTCTCTCGCCCCGCCATGATCCAGGAGGTCAAGCGCCAGTATCAGAACGGCGCCCTCATCGCCCTCACCTGGCATGAGGTCCGCCCCACCGACGACGAGCCCGTCACCTTCCGCGACAGCGTCCAGGGCCATCTGACCGACTACGAATGGCAGCAGCTCCTCACTCCCGGCACGCCGCTCTATAACCGCTGGTGCGCGCAGGTCGACGTAGTCGCGGGCTACCTGCGCCAACTCCGCGATGCCCACGTCCCCGTCCTCTTCCGCGCCTATCACGAGATGAACGGCGGCTGGTTCTGGTGGGGCGGCCGTCCCGGCAAAAACGGCTCCGCAGCCCTCTACCGCCAAATCTACGACCGCTTCGTCAACGTCCATCACCTCGACAACCTGGTCTGGGTCTGGAACGTCAACGCGCCCAATCCAGGCTGGCCTCCTGAGGCGGAGTACTACCCCGGCTCCCAATACGCCGACGTCGTCACCATGGACATCTACGGCGAGTTCAAGCAGGACTTCTATACCAGCATGTTGACCCTCGCCGCCGGCAAGCCCATCGCTCTCGCCGAAGTCGGCGGCCTGCCCACTCCTGAAATCCTCGACCAGCAGCCCCGCTGGACCTACTTCATGTGCTGGAGCGAAATCATCCGCACCAGCAATTCCCTCGACAAAGTCCTCGCCGTCTACCACGCCCCGCGCATGGTCAATCGCGACGACCCGCGCCTAGCCGTACCCATGGCCGCCATCCGCAAAGCCACCGCCGACCGCATCGGCAACGGGGCGGGGTACGATTCGGCGCCCGACCCGGTAAGCCCCGGCGCATCCCCTGAAGCGAAGGCATTGCTCGCTCGCATCGCCGCGCCCGGCCAGCCCGTCCTCAGCGGCCAGGAGAACGATCCCACATCCCCCTCCGCCGCAACCGCCGCAGTCCTCCAGGCCACCGGAAAGCAGCCCGCCATCTACGCCGCGGAACTCAGCCCCGCGGTTTCCGCATCCAACCCCGCCGAAACACGCAAAGCCATCGTCACCGAAGCCCTCCGCGCCCATGCCGCCCACGCGTTCGTCAGCCTCTCCTGGCATCCAGCACGCCCCACCGACGACGCCGCAGCCAACGCCAAGAACCAATTAACCGACTACGAATGGAACGACCTGCTTACCCCCGGCACGCCTCTCAATCAGCGCTGGCTCCAACAGGTCGATAACGTCGCCGAATCCCTCCGCGCACTCGACAAAGCAGGAGTCGCCGTTCTCTGGACCCCTCTCCCCGAGTCCAACACCGCAAATTTCTGGTGGACCGGACGAAAAGGCATCCATGGCTCCGCGGAACTCTATCGCCAGCTCTTTGACCGTCTCGCCAACCACGACGGCCTGCACAACCTGGTCTGGGTCTGGGAAGCCGGCGCGCCCGACTTTCGCCCCGGCGGCGGAGGACCTGCCGGCGGAGGCCTCTTGAGCGACTTCTTCCCCGGCTACCTCTACACGGACGCCTTGGAAATTCGCCTCAATCAGCTCTCTCCACGCTTCCCCGCCAGCCGCATGCTCTCGCAGATCTCCCTCGATAAGCCCATCGGCGCCGAACTCACAGGTGATATTCCCCAGCCCGCCGCATTGTCCCAGAGCTCCGGCCTGGCCTGGTTTCTCGCCGCACCTCCTCCCCCGGCCCCTGCCGATTCCTCCACCCGAACCGACGCCCTGCGCAAGCTTTACGCGGATCCCCAAATAGGTTCGCTCGCTCCCACCCCATAGCCGGAACCGCAGCCTGATCCCGATCGACCAGGGAATGCGCCGCCCTGCGTGGTAAAAAGGTTGTTACAGCATCCGCGGGCGTCCCCCTATGTCTAACACCGTAAAGGTGCTCATTGTCGAAGACGAACCCCATGCCCTCATGGGTCTTGCCGAGCTCATCTCCGGCTGGGGCTACCAGACTGAGACTGCGTCCGATGGCATCCAGGGCTGGGAAAAAGCGCTCGCTTGGAACCCCGACATCGTCGTCACCGACCTCAAGATGCCGCGCCTTGACGGCATTGGCCTGCTCACCAAGTTGGCCAGCGAGTCCTCCGGCCTCAGCGCCAATCTCGCTGTCATCGTGCTCACCGCAATGGGCTCCATCGAGCTGGCCGTCGATGCCATGAAGATGGGGGCCTACGACTTCCTCCAGAAACCCGTCGACGCCACCCGCCTGCGCACCATCCTGGCCAACGCTACCCGTCAGCGCGACACCGAAATTGAGCTCGAAGTTGCCCGCCGCCGCCTCCGCGAAACCGGCGTCCTTGGCGCATTGGTGGGCAATTCCCGCCCCATGCGCGAAATCTTCGGGCTCATCGAACAGATTGCCCCCTCCAACGTTTCTGTCCTCATCACCGGCGAAAGCGGCACTGGCAAGGAACTGGTCGCCCGCACGCTCCATGAGCTCAGCCCCCGTAAATCCCGCCCCTTCGTTGCCGTCAACTGCGCGGCCATTCCGGAAACACTCATCGAAAGCGAAATCTTTGGCCATGAAAAAGGCGCATTCACAGGCGCCGCCGAGCGTCGCGCCGGCTGCTTCGAGCTCGCAACCGGAGGCACGCTGCTGCTGGACGAACTAGGTGAAATGCCCATCGGCACCCAGGCCAAGCTGCTGCGCGTCCTTGAGGAACGCAAGATCCGCCGTCTCGGCGCGCGCAACGAGCAGGATGTCGATGTGCGCGTCCTCGCCGCCACCAATCGCGATCCCAGCGAAGCGGTCACCCACGGCCACCTGCGTCCCGATCTGTTCTACCGGCTCAGCGTCTTCAACATCAACATGCCGCCTCTGCGCCAGCACCTTGAAGACATCCCTCCAATGGCTGAAGCCATGGTGCAGGAAATGAACATCAAGCACAGCCGCAAGGTTTCAGGCATTGCAGCTTCTATGCTCGACCGGATGCTCGCCTACGACTGGCCGGGGAACGCCCGCGAACTGCGCAACACCATCGAGCGGGCAGTCATCCTGTGCCCGGATGGCGCTCCTCTCGATGCCGGGCATCTGCCGCCAGGGTTCGGCAAGGCGCAGCTTCTTGCCGCGCAGTCAATGGATGACAGCGTGGTCTCGGTGCGCGTAGGCTCAACCGTAGATGAGGCCGAACGCCTGCTCATCCTGCGCACCCTTGAGGCCACCGGGCAAAACAAGACCCGTGCCGCAGAAATGCTTGGGGTCAGTCTCAAGACCCTGCACAACAAGCTCAAGGAATACGGCCGCACTCGGGATGAACTCCCCATTTAACCCATGCGTCTGAAGACAAAACTCGTACTGGCCATCACCACCCTGGTCTTTCTCATCTCCGGGCTGCTCTCCCTTGTTTATGTCAGCCAGTTGCTCCACTCCGCTGTTCAGGAGTCCTATGAAACCAACCTGCTGGTCGCCAACGAGATCCGGTTTGCCCTTCAGAATGCCCTCGAAAGCGGCCTCAAGGACCGCAAGGTAGACCCCAACCGTCCCTCTGAACTGCTCTTCCTTTCCACCTCTGCCGTACGTGACAATGCATCCCTGCAGGCGGTCATCGATTCCGTCGAACGCTACTCCCTCACCGTTTACGACATCAACATCGGCGACAGTCAGTCCAGCACTCTTCTCAGCACCGATCCCGCGAATCAGGACAAGCCACTCCCCGTCCGCCCCAATTACAAGCAGCTCCTTGACGCCGATCCCTTTCAGCTGATGCAGGCTGTCTTCGGCCCTCCGGCCGTCTACGACGTGGTGGTGCCGCTGGATCGCAACGGCGCGCCATTCGCCACAGTTCATGTTGGCGTGCGCACCACCCTTCTCCGCGCCGTCTACGCGCCTTGGCTCAAGTCCACGCTCACACTCATGGCATTCGTTCTGGGCACCGCCCTGATCGCGGCATTTCTGCTCAGTAACCTGGCCCTCGAGCCCATGGAAGAGATCAGCAGGCAGCTTGATTACTGGACCTCGGCGAGTGAAGAAACAGAAGAAGACGAAAAAGCTCCACGGCAGGATATGCCGGCTCGCGTCTCCAACAAAATCGACATCATCGGCCAGCGCATGCGCAATGTCGAGGAAGTCTTCTCCGCACTGAAGGAAAATCTCGATCAGATTCTCGGCAACCTCCAGGACGGCATTCTCCTCTTCACCGGCGATGGCCGCGCGGTCCTGGTGTCTGAAGCGGCGCGACGCTTCCTTCCCATTGAAAAGGGGAGCATCCTCGGACTCCATGTGCGGGAAATCTTCGACCGTGCCACCGTTCTTGGCCGAACGCTTCGCGAAGCATTCGAATCCGGCATCACTCTCGTTCAGGAAGAAATCCGCACCGAAACCGGCAAACGCATCCAGGCGTCTATCGACTTTATTCACGATGACGAATCAAGCCAGGGACTTGGCGCGCTCGTCACTCTCCACGACCTGGAGTCGGCCGAAGAGATCGAGTCCGAGCTGGAACTTTCGCGCCGAATGGCCGCCATTGGCCGTCTAACCTCTGGCGTGGGACACGAGGTCAAAAATCCGATCAACGCCATCGTCGTGCATCTCGAATTGCTGAAGACCAAGCTCGGCGATGCCAGCGCCCCTGCCCTGCGGCACCTTGAAGTCATCGATGCCGAAATTCACCGCCTCGACCGCGTTGTGCAGATGCTGGTCGACTTCTCCCGACCCGTCGAGCTCCAACTCCGCGAGCAGGATCTCCGCTCCGTCATCGGCGACGTGCTCACCCTCGCTACCGCGGAGCTCTCCACGCACAACGTCACCCTCGTAAGCCGCATGTCCTCCTCGCCGCTCATGGCCAACGTTGACGCTGACCTGCTCAAGCAAGCCGCCCTCAACGTCATCCAGAATGGCGCACAGGCCATGCCCAACGGTGGCCGTCTTGAAGTTGTCCTCGAAGAAGGACGTGAATCCGGGCGCGGAGCCCTTACAAACGGCCACGCTCAACGGCCGCCAAACGCCTCATCCGCCTGGAAATTCGCCGTCCTCCGCATCGCCGATCAAGGCCCCGGAATTCCCGAGGATATTCGCGAGAAAATCTTTGACCTTTATTTCACTACCAAAGCGGGAGGAAGCGGTATCGGCCTTGCAATGACCTACCGAATTCTCCAGTTGCACCACGGTAGTATAGAAGTACAATCAGATGGAGACCGTGGCACGGAGTTCTTTCTCCGAATTCCACTCGCTGCCACGGAATGGGGACGTCGGCATCTTCTGCCGGTGAGTGCACAAACTGAGAAAGGGTTCGTGGGATGAGAACGCCTGCAAGAATTGTCGTGTGTTTGATGCCTCTCTTGCTGGTGGGCTGCGTTCCCAAAAACAACTCCCAGGTTCAGCCCCTTGCGCCGCCCATCGAAGACACTCCTCTCCCCAAGCCAAATGTCGCGCCGGACAATTTGCCGCCCCCCGTTGTGTCGGTGCCGGCTCCGCCTCCTGAACCTAACCCCGCCTCGAACGCACAGACGCAGCCGCCGCCCAAGCCTCCGGCCAGGCACAAGAAACCCCAACCCGCGACACCTCCGCCAACGCAGCAAGCGGCTACTGGCGACTCCAGCGTCAGCGCCATTGGTCAGCTTTCCTCGGGGACGGCCTCTGATCAGCGCCAGCAGACAGTCGACTCCATCGCTGCCACAGAGCGTGCCCTCACAGGCATTACCCGCGCACTCAGCGACCAGGAACAAAAGACTGCCGCGCAAATCAAGGAATGGTTGAAGCAGGCCCACGTCGCACTTGCTTCGGGCGATGTCGACGGAGCGCACACCCTCGCCGCCAAGGCAAAAGCATTGCTCACCGAACTCAACCAGTAAGAGGAAAGCCTTAGGGACTTAGGATATCCACGCGCAGGTGCGACGCGCCAGCCGATGTTCCCTGTTCCCTACTCCCTATTCCCTGTTCCCTATTCCCTGTTCCCTGTTCCCTGTTCCCTGTTCCCTGGTTTAGTTACTGTTCTCCCCAGCTCAGTTTGCTCCGCAGCGCCTCAAAGAAGCTGCTCTCGCTCATCCTCACCAGCTTCACCGTGTACTGCGACCGCTCGCAGACCACCTCGTCGCCGCGCTGAAGCTCCACAGCCTGCTGGCCATCCACCGTCAACAGTGCCGTGTTGGGAATCCCCACCACCCGCACCGTCAGGCTCGCATCTCCGCGCACCACAATGGGCCGCAATGTCAAAAGGTGCGGGCAAATCGGCGTCACCACCATCGCGTCCACGTCCGGCGTCAGAATCGGCCCATTCGCAGCCAGCGTATAAGCCGTTGATCCAGTCGGCGTGGACACAATCACCCCGTCTGCCCGAAATCCCGCCACCTTCTTGCCGTCCAGTTCCACCGCGAACTCGCCCATGCGCGCAATGTCGCCCTTCGACACCACAACATCGTTCAGCGCCTCAAAGCTCGAAACTTCCAGGCCCTCGCGCCGAAGCCCCGCGTGCAGCATCGCTCGCTGATCCAATTCGTAGCAGTCCCTGCACCAGCCTTCGAGTGTCGCGTACAAGTCGCCCAGCCGAACCTCAGTCAAAAAGCCCAGGTATCCCAGGTTCACGCTGAGCACGGGAGTCCCGATTGCCGCAAAAATCCGCGCTACTGAAAGCAGCGTTCCATCCCCGCCCAGCACAATCACCAGCGTCGGCGCGAAGTCCGGCATCTTTGCGCGTTCCACAGCCGAAGCCACCGAGGTGTACTTGCCGCCCTCCTCGTCCAGCAGCGGCTCATATCCACGCGCACGCAGCCATCCGATCAACTCCGGCAAAAGCCGAGCCAGCTCTTCTTTCTGCGGCTTGCAGCAAATCGCGATACGCACCATGCAGTCCCAGTGTACCTGCGACCCCTGCCGAGCGGCAGACGGTGCCTGCGCGCCAAGTTGGGTTGGTTCCAGTTTTGGCGGTAACGATTGATCGTTGAGAAGTTACTTCAATTTATCCCACGAATTTCTGGACCTTGCGAAATCAAAGGACTGCTTGAGGTGAGCAAGTATGCCATACGAGGCTGCCTTCTCGCTGAGAATGTTCCAGAGAACGTCGTCCGGATACCTATTCTGCCTCAGTCCAATTGCCGCCATGTGACTGCTAATTTGATGCTGAAGCTCGTTCAACCCTTTGAAGGCGTTAATCTGCTCGATCCCTGTTAGATCAAGGCCAAAGCAACGTCCATGAATTGTGAGTTGCCAGGAAACAAAGGAAAGAAAAGTCTGCTTGTCGGAGTCTGACAACGACACATACCAATCTCTCAGCTCATCGTCGCTTTTCATCCTGCCATCCTCACACTTCCCTACGCAACATCGCCAAGCAGGAAATTGCGCCACTACCGGCGCTACGGTTACCCCGCCCTTCGCGCATACAACAAAAACTCCTTGTTCCGTTCCATCCCCGTAATCGGCGAAGAAATCGTCTCCACCACAACCCACCCCAGATCCCTTACACAGTCCGCCATCGCGAGGAACTATTGCGCCTCTACAAACGCGCCGGGCGAAACAATTTCAATTCCCCGGAACGGATGAAGCACAAGCAGATCCGCATCGCCAGTGACGATGTGCGTTGCTCTCCCGCTTAGAGCGAGCGAAAGAAACTTGTCGTCTTTGGGGTCGCGGCAGGCGGTCACTTCCACATCGATATCGACCCACTCCGCCTCTCGCGTCACCGCAGCAAGAAAGCGCCGAATGTCTTCCTCGTCGATGTAGTGTCTAAATTTCTCGCGGTGAAGGACCTCGAAAAGCTCTGCCAGAACGGCATACGAGAGCAGAATCGCGCCCTCCCGTTGCGCTCGGTCTACTGCCATTCTTGGCTTCGACCTCGGCGACAGCAATGCGCTCACAAGCACATTCGTATCGAGAACGCAGCGCAATCAGGCATCTCTCAGAAGCGAATCGAGTACCTCGGGTGTGAGACCGCGCTCCTGCGCCTTGCGCCCTGCCTCGTCAAGTACCTGCTGCAACGAAGGAGCCTCACGCGCGGTCAGTTCACGCAACCAAAGGCTCACCAACGCCTGAATTTTCAGCTTTTCTTCCGCGCGCGCTGCTCCGTACGCCTGCGCCGTCTGCGGGTCGAGAGGGATCGAGATGGTTGGGTTCCGCATTGAGTACCTCTCGCCAGTCAATTCTACGACAATTCCCGGATTCAACCTACAGCCCGATCAACCATCCTCCGCATCTCACCCCCACAAGCAAGACAGCGGCGCCGCAACGAGACGATCTCCGAATGGAACCGCTCTATCGCCGTCGTACAGCACCAATCCCAATTTGAAGTCGTTCCCGCAGGCGTTCGCCAATTTCCGAAGCCCCTTGAAATCCCCGCTGTTTACGGTCGCGCTCGCCTTGACTTCTATGCCCACCACCGCGCCAGCGGCATCTTCGACAACAATATCGACCTCGTCCTGATCTTTGTCGCGATAATGACAGAGCGTGCAGCTTCCGTCCGCCCAGGACATCTGCTTCAACAACTCTGAGAAAACAAATGTCTCCAGCAAATGCCCGAAAATGGTCCGGTCATTCTTAATTCGCTCCGCGGTCACTCCCAGCAGCGTTGCCAGCAGGCCGGAGTCCAAAAAATGGAGCTTCGGCGTCTTGATCAGTCGCTTCAAATGGTTGCGAAACCACGGCTCAATCCTTCTCACCAGAAACAATTGCTCCAAAATTCCGACATATTTTCTGGTCGTCTTGTCGTCAAATCCAACCTGACCGCCCATCTGGGCGAAATTGGTGAGCTGTCCCGCATGTTGGGCGAGAACCCGCAGCAACCTGGGAATCTGATCCAGTTTCTCCACCTCTGCTATGTCCCGCACATCCCTCTGCACAATGGCCCTGATATAGTCGCGTGCCCACGCCTGCCGCCTCGCCGGCTGTTTGCGCCGCAGCATCTCCGGGTAACCGCCAATCAGCACCGCATCCACAAGATCGTTGCCGAGCAGAGTCCCGCGAGGTTTGCCAATCCTTCCCTCGAACGCTGCTTTCAGAAACCCTGGTTTGCGGCGATGAATTTCGGCTTGCGAGAGAGGCAGCAGATTGACGATTTCCATACGTCCCGCCAGACTCTCCGAGACCTGCGGCACGGTGAGCAGATTCGCCGATCCCGTCAACAAGAACCGGCCTGCCTGGCGGTCCTCATCCACTGACCTTTTTATCGACCGCAGAAGATCCGGCGCTCGCTGAACCTCGTCAATCGTCGCCCTGTCGAGGCCGCGCACCAATCCTGCGGGATCGCTCCGGGCCGATGCCAGAATGGTTTCGTCGTCTAATGTCAGGAATTCGCGGCCCTTTGTGACCAGGTCGCGGACCAGCGTAGTCTTTCCGCATTGACGGGGGCCGGTAACCAGCACAACCGGAGTATCCCGAAGCGCAGTCGCCACGAGCGCAGCCGCAAATCGGGGATAGATCGCATTCCTGGTCTCGTCCATTGCGGAGCCAACCTTCGTCCAATATGGATTATCCTACCGTCCATTGCGGATTAATATCAAGTCCATTTCGGATTATCTTTCCGTCCATTGCGGATTAATATCAAGTCCATTGCGGATTATATACCCGTCCATTTCGGATTAATATCAAGTCCATTTCGGATTACATCCCCGTCCATCTCGGATTACAATCTCGTCCATCTCGGATTAAAGTGTCATCGAAGCCGGAACCAACGATGCACCACACCCTATCCTTCCGCCCTTCGCGCATACAGCAAAAACTCCTTGTTCCCCTCCATCCCGGTAATCGGCGAAGGAATCGTCTCCACCACAACCCACCCCAGCTCCCGCACACAATCCGCCACGCGATCAATCGCCATCTGGTGCGCCTCCGGATCGCGCACAATCCCGCCTTTGCCCACATTCCCGCGCCCCGCCTCAAACTGCGGCTTCACCAGGATCACCGCCTCCACCAACCCCGGCGCCGCCGCCAGAACCGGCCCTAAAACCAGCGTCGCCGAAATGAACGAAACATCCATCACCAGCAGCGTCAAAGCCGGCCGGTCTTGTCCCTGTGCAGTCAAGCTCCGACCCTCTTCCAGCGCCCCCGCGGCAAGATTCCGCGCATTCGTCCGCTCCACCAGCCGCACCCGCTCATCGTTCCGCAGCTTCATCGCAATCTGCCCAAATCCCGTATCCACCGCCGTCACATGCGCTGCCCCATGCTGAAGCAGGCAATCCGTAAACCCTCCCGTCGACGCCCCTACATCCAGGCAAAACCGTCCCGCCACATCGATCTTCCAGTGTTCCAGCGCCGCGGCCAGCTTGAGCCCTCCGCGGCTTACATACGGAGGATCCTCGCCCAGCAGCCTGATCGGCGCATCCTCTTTCACCTGCGTCCCCGGCTTATCCACCTTCTGTTCCGCAACCAGCACCCGCCCGGCAAGAATCATGGCGCGCGCCCGCTCCCGGCTGGCCACATAGCCGCCCTCCACCAGCACCAGGTCCACCCGCTTCTTTGCTCCAGCCATTATTCCCTTCTCGCCGCTTCCTTCACCCGCTCCATAACCTGCCCTTGTCCCCGATAGCGTCGTTGCGTTATGTTGACTCTTGGCAATGCCATCAACGCAGCCCGACCCTCAGCCGTCCAATCCGTTGCCCCCAATCCATCGTACTGGCAATGAGCATGGACATTCTGAACAATGCGAAAAGGTTGACACCATGGATGACGCCGCTCTGCTCGAAGCAGTGGCCGAAGGAAGCCAGGATGCCATGGCGGCGGTTTATGACCGCTACTCGCGGATCGTCTACTGCATTGCCCTGCGCGTGCTGCGCGAGCCCGGCCTGGCGGAGGATGTGATGCAGGAAGTCCTTCTTCAGGTGTGGAAGCGCCCGCAAAGCTTCGTCGCCCAGCGCGGAAATCTGGGTGCATGGCTCAGCGTAGTCACCCGCAATCGATCCATCGACGTGCTGCGCAAACGCTCGCCCCTTGACCAGCTCGCCCCACTCGACGAGATCCAACTTCCCGATCCACGCGACATGGCGCTTAAGGCCGAAAAGAGCTGGCTCATGGACAAGGTGCGGCTCGCGCTCGAGGCACTGCCAAAGGAGCATAAAGCTGCATTGGAGCTCGCATACTTCGACGGACTGACCCATACCGAGATCGCCGAGAAGACCGGTACTCCGCTGGGAACGATAAAGACGCGCATCCGGACTGCCTTGATGACGCTTCGAAAGACACTGAGCCTATGACCGATCGCCAGCACATTGCCGACTCCGATCTCGCCCTCTATGCCATGGGCTCACTCACGCCAGGAGAGATGGATGCGACCCGCTCGCACCTTCTTGTCTGCGAGCAATGCAAGGAAGAGTTGCGTCAGAACCAGATCGCCCTTGCCGCCTATTCCCAAACCACCGAAGAAGTCGCCCCACCCGAAGGCGCAAAAGATCGTTTCCTGGCCAGGCTCGCCACCACGCCGCAACTGCAAGCGCAGCCCCTGTCTCTGCCGGAGTCAGAACCTGAGGCAACCATCCTCGCCGCGCCGCAGGAACACCTTTCCCTCTGGGGCGCTTTCACTCGCTTTGTCTCCGCGAATTTTGCCGGCCCGCTTGCAGGAGCCCTCGCCATCCTGCTCATCGCTGTCGCCATGGACGACGTCCGCTTCCGCGAAGCTCTGCATAACGAGCGCATCGTGGCCAAACAAGCCAAGGCCGACTCCGCTCAACTCGCCCAGCTCATGGAGCTGCTCACCGCCGCGCACGCCAAGCGCGTTGTCCTTCATCAGGGTTCGGTCGCCTCGCCACCGCCTGAGGGCAAGGTGGTATACGACGCCAACAGTGGCAAGCTTCTCCTGAGCGCGTCCAACCTCCAGCCCCTGCCCGCCGGCAAAACGTACGAGCTCTGGATTCTGCAACCGGCCGGCAACAAGCCTCTTGCTGCGGGCACCTTCAAACCCGACGCTACCGGCAACGCCGCCATCATTCTCGCCCAGGCGCCCGTCGGCCTTAACGTGCAAGGATTCGGCGTGACCATTGAAAATGCAGGCGGGTCCGACACTCCCACCCTGCCCATCGTTCTCTCCGGCTCATAGTCTGCAATGTTCCAAATGAAAAGGGCAATTCCGATCCACCGGAATTGCCCTCTGTCATTCCCTGAATCCGAATCTACGGTTGTGCCTGGCAGGTCTTTAACAGCGTCCCGGTCCCTGCTGCCGGCGGCAAATTGCATGGCTGCCCGTAACCCGGCACGCGACTCACCGCGTTCACATTTCCCTGCGATCCGTTCTGGGTGGTCACGCGCACATCCACGATATTCCCCTCGACAAGAACCTGGGCATCCACAATGTCCAGATCCGTTCGCAGGATGGTCAGGTACGGACTATCCGGCGACGCAACATACACCTTGCCCTGCTGCGAATTCTGCGTGGAAACCACGGTGCGCGGATGACCGGTGATGGGCAGCGTCTTCTCCAACGTGTGATTATTCAAAGTCACAATGCTCACGGTCTCGTCGGTCTGGTTCGCTGTATACGCACGCGATCCGTCGGCAAGCACCGTCACGCTGGCGGGGTTATTGCCCACCGGAATTGTGTACGTGGTCCCAAACGTCGCGCTGTCGTTCCCGTACTCATCCTCGCTCACGTCGATTACGCTGATCGTTCCGCCGTCGTAGTCCGCCACCACCAGTTGCGCCGTTGCCTGGTTGAACTCCGCATACACTGGGCCCGCAATCTGCGTCATCCCGCTCGTCCCGTTGGGCGGCGTAATGCCTGTGGCAGTCACCGCGCTCTGTGAAAGCGGCAGCGTCGGATGGCAATGAACCGTCTGCCCGGCCTGGTTCACAAACGGAGTACATGTGTTCGGCGTATTGTCCTGGCTATTGATCACAGTAATGGTGTCGTCGCCCCGATTCAAAACAAAGAACCGCTTGGTATCGGGACTTTCGATCGCATACACCGGGCACTTGCCCACCGGGATGCTGGCCGAAACCGTGAAGCTTGCCACTTCAATCGAGTCCGCTGTCCCCAACGGCTGCGTCCTCGGCGACGTGTTGCACTCCACACCCGACGGTGTCGCAATGTTCTGACTGATTGCAAAATCGCGCTGCCCCACAGAACTCGGCCCGACAATCGTCATCGGTGTAGGCGCCACCGGAACCGCAAGCCTGAATGCCTGGGGGAACCCGCCGAATACGTCCACAATATTTCCGTCAAGATCCGCGGCCCACATTCCATTGGTCGGCGAAAACAGGTTCACTGGAACCGCCGTTGAAGGCAGCGTGGTGTACTCCACCTGCTTGGCCTGTATGGACGCCGAAATCGGGAAATTGCTCAACGTGTGGTCGCTGTTGATCGTGTAGCCATTCGCGCCCAGTGCATCAAGGGTGAAGGTTGTCGGTCCCGGACCGATGGGAGCAATCGCCAGCACCGCATCGCCAGAGTAGTCGACCACCGTAACAATGCCCGGCGTTTGCGGCGAAGGAGCCGAAATCACAATGGCATACGATGACACCTGCGGAGCCGGTCCACTGGGGTTAATTGGTGTAACAACGGGCCGATAGGTACTGCCGCAGCCGGCCATCAGGGCTGCCGACGCAAGCGCCGCACCCCCGCAAACCAACCGCGTGCGCGCCTGGCCAAATTTCATTGGTAAAACCCTCATTCAGTTTGTTCCTGCTTACTTCGTGATTGTAAATCAGGCAGGTGGGGGTTAGACGTTCTGGGACCCGCGAAGGGTATCGCCCCAGCCCTGCCTTTTCGCCCCATGCCTTTCCACCCCAGCCCTTTCTCATCAGCCCGATGCACGCCAAGCTGCCTTCGACTTCGCGTCAATGCCCCGCAACCTCCATAATCGCCGCATCCTCCCCGCTCCAGGCCGCCGCCCCCTCATGCGTCAGCTTCCCTTTCGCATCGTCCCAATGCAGTTTGGTCACCGATCCGGCGCCTTTTTCGTACGCATAAGTCATCCCATCGTCAGAAAACAACGTAAAGTTCCCGTCCGCTCCCGGATACACCCGCACCTTCGCAATCGCCTGCGTTTCATGCGTGCTTTCCACTGCCGACCCCAGCGGAAGTATCGAACCCGCCCGCACAAACAGCGGCAGCGTGTCGATCGGCGCCTGAACGGTAATCGTCTGG